>Ga0302299_10002139_pt1 | contig 12029 bp, 11 predicted proteins | sample III_Fen_N3_4_FD_198795 | JGI IMG/M metagenome (GOLD analysis project Ga0302299, IMG submission 198795) | Peat permafrost microbial communities from Stordalen Mire near Abisko, Sweden - III_Fen_N3_4 | ecosystem: Environmental > Terrestrial > Soil > Wetlands > Permafrost | place: Sweden: Abisko...
TGCCGCTCGACCAGCCCGGCGTCACGATCAACGGCATCTGGACGATGGGCGACGAGCGCACCAACGAGGTCTTCATCGACAACGTGTTCGTGCCCGACGAGTACGTCGTCGGCGACGTGAACAGCGGCTTCCAGTACATCAGCCAGGCCCTCGACCTCGAGCGCTTCACGATGTTCACGTTCTCGCCCATGAAGCAACGCCTCGACGTGCTGGTCGACTACGTGAAGACCACGGAGCGCGACGGCGAGCCCCTCAAGGACGATCCGGTCACCCGCGCCCGCGTCGCCCACCTGGCCACCGAGGCCGAGGTGGCCCGGGTCATGGGCCTCAAGGTGGTCGCCGAGTCGATGAAGGGCGAGCGGGCCAACAAGGCGGGCGGCGCCAAGGTGCCCCCGCCCACGGTCGAGTCCTCGGAGTACAAGCTCTTCGCCACCGAGTTCTCGAAGCGCCTCGCCGACGCCTCGATGGACATCGGCGGGCCCGGCAGCCAGCTGCGGGTGCGCACGCCCGACGCCCCCATGGAGGGACGCTCCGAGTCGACCTACCGCTACACCGTGATCGACACCATCGGTGGCGGCGCGTCGGAGATCCAGAAGAACATCATCGCCCGGCGCGGCCTCGGCCTCCCGAAGAACTTCTGACCGCCGGTTCGGACCACCCGCAGCCATGACCACGCCCATGCTCGCCGGCACGACCGTCCTCGACCTCTCCTCGGTCGGGCCGGCCACGCGCGCCTCGAGCCTGCTCGCCGACTACGGCGCACGGGTGGTGAAGGTGGCGCCCGTGCCCCGCGACGCCGGGGTCCAGATCACCCCGCCCCACTACGCCTACAGCGGCCACCGTGGCCTCGAGCGCGCCCAGTTCGACCTCAAGTCACCCGACGGCAAGGGCGCGTTCCTGCGGCTGGCCGCCAAGGCCGACGTGATCATCGAGTCGTTCCGCCCCGGCGTCGTGGCCCGCCTCGGCATCGGCTACGACGACGTGCAGGCCGTCAACGCCGGCATCGTCTATTGCTCCACCAGCGGGTTCGGGCAGGACGGTCCCTTCGCCGCCTGGGCCGCCCACGACCTCAACTACCAGGCCATGGCCGGCGTCCTCGACTGCGGCGAGCGGGCCCCGGGCGACAAGCCCGCACTGCCCGGCGCCACCTTCGCCGACAGCGCAGGCGGTGGCATGCAGGCCGTCATGGCCATCCTGGCGGCGCTGGTGCGGCGCGGGACCACCGGCGAGGGCGCCTACCTCGACGTGTCCATCGTCGAGGGCGTGCTGTCGCTCACGTCGCTCTACATCGACGAGTACCTCGCCACCGGTGCGGTCCCCGGGCCGGGACACAACATCCTCACCGGCCGCTACGCCTGCTACGACACCTACCAGTGCGCCGACGGGACCTGGGTGGCGGTCGGTGCCATCGAGCCGGCGTTCTACCGCAACCTGTGCCGTGTGCTCGGGTGCGACGAGCACGCCGACGGCCAGCTCGTCGACGCGCGCCAACCGGCCATACGCGCGGCCTTCACCGCGGCGTTCGCGTCGAAGCCGCGCGACGAGTGGCTGCACGCCGCGCTCGGCGCCGACACCTGCATGAGCCCGGTGTGGTCCGTCCCCGACCTGGTCGACGACCCACAGCTCCGGGCTCGGGGCGTCTTCGTCGAGGCCGAGCACCCCACTGCGGGCACGTTCCGCCAGCTCGGCCCCCTGCTCGCCGGCATGGACAAGACGCCGCGCACCCACGCCGTCCCCGACGCGTCGGTCACCCACACCGACGCGCTGCTCACCGAGGCGGGACTCGGGCCCGACGAGCTCGCCTCCCTCCGCGAACGAGGAGTCGTCGCATGACGCCCCCACCCGACACCAGCGGGACCACCGACGCCGACCCGGGCGTCCCCGCCGCCATCTCCGACCTCATCGGGAAGGTGCAGTACGAGATCGCGGGCGAGTTCCCCGTCGAGCAGGGCTACATCTGGACGTCGTGCTCGTCGGTCGAGAACGGCAACCCCCTGTTCTGGGACGAGGCCGTGGCCGAGGAGCTCACCGGCGGGCCGATCGCGCCGCCCACCACGTTGTCGGTGTGGTTCCGACCCCACCACTGGGCGCCCGGTCGCACCGAGCAGGCCTTGCCGCTCCAGGTGCACTTCGACCTGAAGGCGGCGTTCGACCTGCCCGAGGCCGTCATGACCGACAACACCATCGTCTTCCACGAGCCCGTCCGTCCCGGCGACCGGCTGCGCACCCACCAGGTCCTGCGGTCGGTCAGCGGGCCCAAGACCACCAAGCTCGGCAGCGGCCGCTTCTGGGTGATCGACGTGGAGTACTTCAACCAGCGCGACGAGCTCGTCGGTGTCGAGAGCTACACCGGCTTCGGCTACCGGAGGGACGCGGCATGAGCGCCGGCACCGCCCACCCGCTGCTCGGCGACGTCCACGAGGGCGACACCCTGCCCGAGCTGTCGTACGACGTCACCGCCACCACCGTCGTGCTCGGCGCCCTCGCGGCCCGCGACTGGCGCCCCATGCACCACGACCACGACTTCGCCGTCAACCGCAACGGCACCAAGAACATCTTCCTCAACACCCCCAACCAGGCCGCCTGGTTCGAGCGCTTCCTCACCGACTGGAGCGGCCCCGAGGGCCGCCTCGGCCGCATGAAGTTCCGCATGAAGGGCTCCGTCTTCCCCGACGACACCATGGTGCTGCGCGGCACGGTGACCTCGGTCGGCACCGACGACACCGGCTGCGGCTGGGTCGAGGTGCTCGTGTCCCTCACGGTGGACGACGACCTCAAGACCGACTGCACCGCCCGCATCGCGCTCCCCGTCTCGGCCGGCGACAACCCCTGGGCCCGCAAGGGCGACCAGTGGAAGCCCTGACCGGCGTGCCCCCTCTCGCCCCACCCTCCGGAAGGACCAGCTAGCGATGGATCTCGACTTCAGCCCCGAACAGGACATGCTGCGGGAGATGGTGCGCGGCCTGTGCACCTCGGCCGGGCTCGACGCGGTGCGCGCCCTCGAGGACGACCCGGTCGGGTTCCAACCCGAGTTCTGGAAGCAGCTCGGCGAGCTCGACCTCATCGGCCTCACGCTGCCGGCCGAGTTCGGGGGCTCCGAGATGTCGCTGCTCGAGGCCGCGGTGGTCTACGAGGAGCTGGGCCGCTCGCTCGTGCCCACGCCCCACTTCGTGTCGTCGGTGCTGTCCGGCGGCGCGCTCACGCGGGGCGGCACCGCCGAGCAGAGGGCCGCCTGGCTGCCCCGCATCGCCAGCGGCGAGGCCATCCTGTCGGTCGCCTGGCTCGAGCCGGACAACAGCTACGCGCCGAAGGGCGTGCAGCTCCGGGCCGTTCCCGACGCCGACGGTGTGGTGCTGAACGGGACCAAGCGCCACGTGGCCTTCGCGTCATCGGCCGAGCGGCTCGTCGTGCTCGCCCGCACCGGCGACGCGCCCACCGACATCGACCTGTTCCTCGTCGACCCCACGGCACCCGGCGTGGTCCTCACCCAGAAGACCTCGATCTCGTCCGACACGCAGTACGACGTGACGTTCACCGACGTCCACGTGGCCACCTCCGACCGCATCGGTGCGGCGGGCAGCGGCTGGGACACGTGGAACGCCACCATGCTCGACGGCGCCATCCTCGCCGCGGCGCAGGCGGCCGGCGGGGCGCAGTTCGCCCTCGAGATCACGGTGCAGTACGCCAAGGACCGCGAGCAGTTCGACAAGCCCCTCGGCGCCTTCCAGGCCCTGGCCCACAACCTGGCCGACGCCAAGACCAACGTCGATGGCGCCACCCTGCTCGTCTACGAGGCGGCCTGGGCCGCCGCCAACGGCCACGACACCTCGCGCCTCGCCCCCATGGCAAAGCTGTTCGCCTGCAAGACCTACCGCGACGTCACCGCGATGGCGCAGCAGATCTTCGGCGGCGTCGGCTTCACCAACGAGTACGACATCCAGCTCTACTTCCGCCGGGCGAAGCAGCTGCAGCTCAGCTGGTGGGACGACCGCGAGCTCGAGGACCGCGTGGCCGTCGCCGTCCTCGACTGATCCGGGTTCCCTCGACTTGGCGTGCGTGGATGCACCGTGGCGGCGCACCTGCGCACGCCAAACGGGGGTCGGTCGGTCGGGTCAGCTGGCGGGCAGGGCGAAGCGCTTGAAGAAGGCCCAGTCGAGCTTGCTGGCGTCGATCTGCATGGTCGTGTAGCCCACGAACTTGGCGATCGACTGGCTGAAGGCGCTGCCGGGCCAGGCGTGACCGCCACCGAGCACGATGTAGAACTCCACCGCCGTCCCCGCCGGGCAGGAGTACACCCGGTGGATGACCTCGCTGCTGATGCGGGTGTCAGTTGGCGTGGGGTTGCAGCCGTTGGCGGCAGCCCAGGCCTTCACGTGCTCGGGGTAGCCGGCGCCGCTGATCTGGGGAGCCTCGGTGGTGGTGGGCGCCTCCGAGGTGGTCGGGAGGCCGTTCTTCGGGCCGAGCACGCTGTTGAGCTTGCCCGTGCCGATGCCGCCGTTGAAGTAGAGGATCGGGTCCTGCGTGCCGTGGAAGGCGAGCACGGGAACCTTGCGGCCCGGCTTGCAGCTGGCCGGGTGCTGGACGCCGGCGACCGGGGCGATGGCGGCGAAGGTGTCGGCCATGTTGCAGCCCACGTAGGAGGTCATGAAGGCGCCGTCGGAGAGGCCGGTGGCGTACACCCGGGCGGTGTCGATGCACTGCTCGGCCTCGACCTTGGCCAGGAAGGCCTTGACGAACGCCACGTCCTTGTTGGTGGCGGGCGGCGCCGTGACGTCCCACTGCACCGGGGTCTTGGTGCCATTGGGCGTGACGACGACGAAGCCCTCCTGTTGGCCGAGGTCCCCCATCTTCGACATGAGGACGTGGGCCTGGGCACCCTCGGACAGGCCGTGGAAGTCGACGACCAGCGGGCGGGGCTTGGTGGTGGCCGCCGGCGCCGGGTTGCTCAGCAGGTACCAGCGGTCGGTGCCGCCCACGGCGATGGTGTACCTCTTCGAGAGCTGCGCGGCGGGCTGGGTCTGCTGGCATCCGGCCGAGGGGCGGGGCGGGACGGTCGCCACCGACGACGCACCGCTGGTGGGCGCGGCGGCGGTCGACGACGAGCTGGCGCTGCTGGCGCTGCCCTTGCTCGACGAGCAGGCGGACAGCCCGACCAGGCCCACGAGGAGCGCGGCCGTGGCGAGGCGGACAGGGCTGGGGTTGCGGTGCACGGCGGGCATCAGAGCAGATCGGAGCGGGCCGCGCACGGCAGACCGGCTCACGAGATCACGCCCGCGGCGCCCAGCTCGGCCAACTCGTCGGCCGAGAGCCCGAGCTCGTCACCCAGCACCGCGGCGGTGTGCTCGCCCAGCCAGGGCACGCGGGTCTCGGGGCCCTCGGTCATCTTGGACAGCTTCACGGGGTTCCCCGGCACCAGGTAGGGCTGCTCGACGCCATCGGTGCGGGGCACCTCCACCAGCATGTGGTGGGCGGCCACGTGCGGATCGGCGAGCACGTCCTCGGCGCTGTTGCACGGTCCCACGGCGAGGCCGGCCTCGGCGAGCTCCCGGCACACGTCGAGCTTCGACTTGTCGCCCGCCCAGGCGTCGACCGCGGGACGGACGACGTCGTCGAGGTGGTCGGCCCAGCCCTGTCGGGTGGCGAAGCGGGGGTCGTCGACCCACTCGGGGTGCCCGACCGTGGCGGCGAGCCGCGCGAACTGGTGCTCCCGGCTGACCTGCATGATGAACCAGCCGTCGGCGGCCTCGAAGCCCGACATGATGCCCGGCAGGCGCTTGCCCGGCTCCGGCTGCATGCCGAGCGACCAGAAGTTGGTGACGATGTCGGTCATGGAGAGCATGGCGTCGTACATCGCCACGTCGACCTCCTGACCGAGCCCGGTGCGCTCGCGGTGGCGCAGCGCCGCGAGGACGCCGATGGTGGCGAAGAGGCCCGAGCTGATGTCGCCGAGCGCCCCCACCGGGCTCACCACGGGCGGCTGTCCGGGAGCACGCTTGAACTCGTAGATGCCCGACATGGCCTCGGCGACCGACGCGTAGGCCGGCCACGAGGCGTAGGGCGAGGTGTCGGCGCCGCCGAAGCCCGAGACCGACACGTAGATCAGCGCGGGCCAGCGGGCGGCGAGGGTGTCGTAGCCGAGCCCGAGCCGGGCCATGGTGCCGGCCTTGAAGTTCTCGGCCACCACGTCGAAGTGGCCCGCCAGCTCCACGAAGAGGTCACGGCCCCGCGGGTCCTTGAGGTCGATGCCGACGCTGCGCTTGCCGAGGTTGTTGCGCAGGAACGTCGAGCCGATGCGCTCACCCGTGGGCGACGCCATGCCGGCGTCGGAGCCCCGCCCGGAGTCGCCGCCGCGGGGGTTCTCGACCTTCACCACGTCGGCGCCGAGCCGCGACAGCAGCTGCGTGGCGTAGGGCAGCGCCTGCATCTGCTCGGCGGCGAGCACCCGCACGCCCTCGAGCGGCTTGCCGTGCTCCGCAGCGCCCGGATTGGCGATGTCCCCCAACTGCATGTGTGGCGCTCCCACTGGGTCGGGCACCCCGACCATCGGTTGGCGCCACTAGCTGACACTGTGTCAGAAATAGGGCCCTACAATCATCTCCGGTCCCGGTGCGCGCCCCCCTGTGCGCCCGGCCGATGTCGAACACCGAAACGGGAGCGCCATGCGAGGGATCATCAGCGCCGCGGGGTACGTGCCCCACAACCGGCTCGACCGGGCGAAGATCACCGAGTTCTTCGGCTCGGGCGGCGGCAAGGGCACCCGCTCGGTGGCGTCCTACGACCAGGACACCACCACGCTCGCCGTCGAGGCCGGCCGCTACGCGCTCGCGGCGGCCCCCGACGGGTCCTCGCCCGAGTCGCTGTGGTTCGCCACGGCCGTCCCCACCTACCTCGACAAGACGAACGCCACCATCGTCCACGCGGCACTGCGGCTCGACTCGTCGGCGGCCGCCTACGACCTCGGCGGCGGCGTCCGGTCCGGCATCGGCGCCCTCCGCGCCGCCCTGACCTCGAGCGACCCCGCAGTCCTCGTGACTTCCGCCGACATCCGTGTCGGTCAGCCCACCGGTGGCGACGAGGCCGCGGGCGGCGACGCCTCGGCCGCGCTGCTCGTGGGCGACGACTCGGCGGGCCCGGTCATCGCCGAGTACCTGGGCGCCGGGTCCGCCACGCGTGAGTTCCTCGACACCTGGCGCCTCCCGGGCGAGTCCCGCACCCGCCACTGGGAGGAGCGCTTCGCCGAGACCCAGTTCGGCCCGCTCGCCGACCAGGCCTGGAACGAGGCCCTCAAGGTGGCCGGGCTCAGCCCCGAGCAGGTCGACGTGCTCATCGTCGCCGGCTCGCACGCCCGGGCCGTCAAGGCCGCGGCACGCAAGCTCGGCACCGGCGTGGGCACCGTCGCCGACGACTACTCGGCCACCGTCGGCAACGCCGGCACGGCCGAAGCCGGCCTCCGCCTCGCCGGCGCCCTCGAAGCAGCCACGCCCGGACAGGTCATCGCCCTCGTCGGGCTCGCCGACGGCGTCGACGTGCTCCTGCTGCGCACCACCGACGCCATCGCCGACTGGCAGCCGGCGCGGTCCATCAGCGAGCAGATCGCCAGCGGCAACGCCGACCTGCCCTACGCCAAGTTCCTGTCCTGGCGCGGCCAGGTCACCGTCGAACCGCCCCGCCGCCCCGAGCCCGCCCGCATGTCGGCCTCGGCCGCGGGGCGCAGCTACGACTGGAAGTACGGCTTCGTCGGGTCGCGCGACCGTGAGAGCGGCGCCGTCCACCTCCCGCCGGCACGGGTGTCCTTCGTCGGCGGCAACGTCGACGACATGGAGCCGGCACCGATGGCCGACCTCCAGGGCACGGTGCTCACCTTCACCGTCGACAAGCTCGTCTACTCCCCCAGCCCGCCCGTGGTGTTCGCCGTCGTCAACTTCGACGGTGGCGGCCGCCTGCCGGTGGAGCTCACCGACGTCGCCGCCGACGGCGTCGGCATCGGCGACAAGGTCGAGATGACCTTCCGTCGCCTCAACACCAGCGACGGCATCGCCAACTACTTCTGGAAGGCACGTCCCGTCCGCTGAGCGGGCCGGGATCGAACGAGGAGCCACCATGGGATCACACGGCATCAAGGACCGGGTCGCCATCGTCGGGATGAGCTGCACGCCGTTCCGCGAGCACTGGGACAAGGGCACCGACGACCTGCTCATCGACGCCGCCGAGGCGGCCTACCGCAGCGCGGGGGTCAGCAAGGACGACGTCGACGCCTACTGGCTGGGCACCGCCCAGTCGGGCATGAGCGGCATCACCCTGGCCGCCCCCCTCAAGCTCGAGGGCAAGCCGGTCACGCGGGTCGAGAACATGTGCGCCACGGGGTCCGAGGCGCTGCGCCAGGCGTCGTACGCGGTCGCCTCGGGCGCGTACGACGTGGCCATGGCCATCGGCGTCGAGAAGGTCAAGGACTCGGGCTACCAGGGGCTCAACGCGTTCCCCATCCCGAACGACGGCACCAACCGCACGCTCACCGCGGCCGCCATGTTCAGCCTCGTGCTGCCGGCCTACGCCCAGCGCTACGGCGTCGACGAGGACGAGCTGCGCCGCGTCGTGGCCCGCATCGCCTCGAAGAACCACGCCAACGGCGCCAAGAACCCGCTCGCGCAGTTCCGCAAGGAGATGAGCGTCGAGGCCATCTGCAACATGGCCGCGGTGGCCGGGCGGCTCAGCGTGTTCGACTGCGCCGGTGTGGCCGACGGCTCGGCCGCGGCCATCGTCGTGCGGGCCGAGGACGCCCACAAGTACACCGACAACCCCATCTACGTGAAGGCGCTCTCGGTGGTGTCGGGCAACGGCTCGGGCCTGCTCGACCCCGAGTACGACTACACCACCTTCCGCGAGTGCGCCGCGGCCGCCGACGACGCCTACGCCCAGGCCGGCGTCACCGACCCCCGCCGCGAGCTGGCCCTGGCCGAGGTGCACGACTGCTTCACCCCCACCGAGCTGGTGCTCATGGAGGACCTCCGGTTCGCCGAGCGCGGCCAGGCCTGGAAGGAGGAGCTGGCCGGCACCTTCGACCTCACGGGCGACATGCCCGTCAACACCGACGGTGGCCTGAAGAGCTTCGGCCACCCGGTCGGCGCGTCGGGCCTGCGCATGCTCTACGAGGTGTTCCTGCAGCTCCGCAAGGAGGTGCCCGCCGAGCGTGCCATCCAGAACGACCGCAAGCTGGGGCTCACCCACAACCTCGGTGGCTACCCCGGCGAGATGGTCAGCTTCGTCGGCATCTTCGGCTCCGAGCCCTCCGCCTGACCCACCCCCCCACCTCCAGAATCCGCGAATGTTCTGTGGGAAGTGCCCGTAAAGCGGCCACTTCTGGCGCTAGCTCGAGCAAGCGTGGCCCTCGAGGCAGCCTGCGCGACACTGCGCCCGTGCTCCGTGTCCGCCAGCCCTCCGACGCCGCCCTCGCCGAGGCACTGCTGAGGTTCAGCCGCCTCGAGCCCACCTACCCGGACCTCGGCGCTTCGCTCGGCGAGACACTGCCGCCCGGGTACCACCACGGCCGCTCGTCGATCGCGCTCGGCCGCGGTGCCGAGGTGTGGGACGCGGCGCGCGCGGCAGTCGACCAGTGGCGGGCGCACACCGGCGCCGGTGTCCGGGTGTTCCCTGCCGACGCGCCGCCCGAGGCCGGCGCCACGGTGGCGCTGAGCGTGCGGCTCGGACCGGTCGTCGACGTGTTCGGCTGCCGGATCGTGCAGGTCGTCGACGAGCCGGACCGCCACGGCTTCGCCTACGGCACCCTGCCCGGCCACCCGGAGCGCGGTGAGGAGTCGTTCATCCTCGACCGCACCGAGGACGGGGCGGTGACGTTCACCGTCACCGTGTTCGCCCAGGGAGCACAGCTGATCACCCGGCTGGCCCAGCCGCTCACGAATGCGGTGTCGAGCCGGTACATCGACCGCTACCTCCGCTCGCTGCGGCGTGCTTGCTGTAGCTAACCGGAAAAGTGGTCGTATAGCGACCCTTCCCACAGAACATTCGCAATCGGGGGGGGACGGGGGGCGACGGGTCAGTCGTCGGCGCGGGGGTCGTCGCGGTCGAGGTGCCAGTGGCGGACGACGGCGCACATCCAACGGTCGTCGCCGAATGGTGCGATCGAGAAGCGGCTGACCGTGTGCTGGCCGCCTTCGTGGTCGCCGTACATGATGTCGATGGCGAACACCTGGCGCTTCCCGATGAGGTCCTCGGCGATCACCCGGAACTCGTCGTCGGCGTCACGGATCGCGGCCTGCCAGAAGCCGAGGTCGCCGCTGGCCACGTAGATGTCGCGGGTGTGGCGACGGAAGCGGCCGACGTCGGGTTGATCGGCCTCGGCGGACCCGTCGGCGGGCGCGAGCTGCCACGAGTGGAGCACCGCTATGCCGGCGCCGACGTTGCGCACCCCGAACGCCAGGTAGTGCGAGCCCTCGACCTCCCGCACGACGGCCTCGGAGCCCTCGACCTTCTCGATGTGGTCGTCGCCCCAGCGCACCTTCTGGGGCGGGTCCTCGAGGCGGCCGGCCATGAGCAGCGGCCGCAGCCGCACCGACAGCGCCCGCTCGGCCAGCCGCGCCGACCGGTTCGACGAGCGCACCGAGCTGAACGTCGCGAGGGCCAGCACCATGGTGCCCGTCGCGGTCGCGAGCGAGGCGATGGTTGTCCAGTCGGCGGCCACCGGCGCACCCTAAGGGGGCGCGGCGGCGATGCCACCCGGCGCCGTGTGCCCGACCTCAGGTGTCGGGACGTGAGGTCAGGTGTCCTTGGGGGGCCGGTAGAAGAGGCCGAGCTGCAGCCCCGCGCCCCCGAGCCCGACCACGAGGGCGATGAGGAAGCCGGTGAGCCCGTTGAAGCGGAAGGCGATGCCGAGCGCGTAGTCGAGCGAGTACTTGTACGGCCCGATGGTGGCCACCGTCACCGCGATCAGGGCCAGGATCCAGTTGTACTCCCAGCCGCTCTTCACGATGAAGAAGCCCTTCTTGATGTGCACGGTGTAGGCCGCCACCACCATGAGGGAGACGAACGCGGCCGAGGCGAGGGGCGTGAGCAGCCCGAGCGCCATCAGGATCCCGGCGCCCATCTCGGTGCTCGCGGCGAGGATGGCGTGCACCTTGCCGGGTCGCATCCCCATGCTGTTGAACCAGTTCGCGGTGCCGGGGATGCGGCCGCCGCCGAAGAACTTGTTGTAGCCATGGGCGGCCAGGGTCACGCCGGTCCCGACACGGAGCATGAGCATGCCGTAGTTGACGGCGTCGACGTCACCCGCCGTGAAGTGTTGCAGCACGCAGGCGAGGGTAGCGGACCTGACGGACCATCAGACAACGCCGCCAGGGGGCCGCACACAAGGCCCAGTGACCTCGATGGGCAGGCGGCCCCCTTCGCTGAACCGCCTGTGCTTGCTGGGTCGGGCGATCGGCTGGGCCTTCAGGCGGCTGCGCCGCGAGCGCCCCCCGCTCACCCTCTACGCTCCCCACCCGATATGAGCGACGAGACGAAGCCCCGCACCCCGACCGCCGACCTGCCCCTCGAGGAGCAGGTCCGCTACCGCCTCGACGAGGGCGTGGCGTGGATCACGCTCGACCGTCCCGACGTGAAGAACGCGGTGTCGCCCGACCAGCGCGACCGGGTCATCGAGCTGCTCGAGGGCGCCAGCGAGCAGCTCGCGGTGCGTGCCGTGGTGCTCACCGCCACGGGCGACGCCTTCTGCACCGGCGCCGACCTCCGGGCCCGCGCACGCCAGGTCCCCAAGCCGGAAGGTGCCCCCGACCGGCCCATCGGGCACGTCGGCCGCGTCATCCGCAACGGCGCCCAGCGACTCGTGAGCGCGGTGATGGACTGCGACAAGCCCGTGATCGCCGCGGTCAACGGCACCGCGGCCGGCATCGGTGCCCACCTGGCGCTCGCGGCCGACCTGGTGGTGGCCGCCGAGAACGCCCGCTTCATCGAGGTGTTCGTGCGCCGCGGCCTGGTCCCCGACGGGGGCGGCGCCTACCTGCTCCCCCGCCTGATCG
>Ga0302299_10002140_pt1 | contig 12029 bp, 2 predicted proteins | sample III_Fen_N3_4_FD_198795 | JGI IMG/M metagenome (GOLD analysis project Ga0302299, IMG submission 198795) | Peat permafrost microbial communities from Stordalen Mire near Abisko, Sweden - III_Fen_N3_4 | ecosystem: Environmental > Terrestrial > Soil > Wetlands > Permafrost | place: Sweden: Abisko...
GTGCGATGCGCTGCGCGATGCCCTCGACCACGGCGGTCTTGCCGACGCCGGCCTCGCCGACCAGCACGGGGTTGTTCTTGGTGCGGCGCGACAGGATCTGGATCGTGCGCCGGATCTCCTCGTCGCGGCCGATCACCGGATCGAGCTTGCCGTCGCGGGCGAGCTTGGTGAGATCGCGGGTGTAGCGCTCGAGCGCCTCGTACTTGGCCTCGGGATCCTGGTCCTGGACCCGCTGGTTGCCGCGCACGGCGACCAGGGCCTCGAGGATGGCCTCCTTGGTCGCGCCGGCGCTGGTCAGCGCTTCGCCGGCGGCAGACTTGCTGCCCGCCAGGGCGATCAGGAAGTGCTCGGTCGACAGGAACTCGTCCTTCATCGCCTCGGCCTCGCGGCCGGCGGCTTCCCAGACGTCCTTGAACGCGCGGCCCGCATCGATGTCGAGCGCCGCGCCGCGGGCGCGCGGGAACTTCTCGAACGCTCGGCCGAGATCGGTGCGAACCACGCGCGCGTCGGCGCCGAGCTTCGCGAGGATCCGCGGCACGACGCCGCCATCTTGTTCAAGCAGCGCGACGAGCAGGTGCTCGGGACGAACCTCGGCGTGGTGCATCGCCATGGCGGTGTCGCGCGCCGCCGCGATCGCCTCCTGGGCCTTCACGGTGAGCTTGTCTAGCTTCATGACGAGGGCAACGTAACCACCCTTACATAGCCGTCAATAGTCCAGCTCAGGGGGACAGTTACGGTCGGCGGTTCCGGCGGTCGAAGCCGGCTCGGGGTTCGCGCACGGTCTGCGCAGAGCGCGGTAAGGGCTACAGGGAGTTCGCAGCCGGAGTGCCCGCCGCGGCGGCGCGGAGCTGCACCAGATCGATGAGACCGCGCCGGGCGAGCTCGGCGATCGCGGTGGCAGCCGTGCCGAGCTGGAGCCGCCCGGTGCGCCCGGCCAGCTCGGATAGCGCGGTCGCGACCTGGACCGGGGTGGCGTCGCCGAGCGCGGCCTGGAGGCGCTGGGCGAGGGCGGTATCGCCCAGCAGCGCGGCGGCGACCAGGGCGTGGGCGAGCGACAGCTCCGAGGTCGGGCCGCTGGTCAGCGCGTCCTTGTCGGCGAGCTCGGTCGCGACCTCGACGAGGCTGCCCGGGTCGTCGGCGCGCCAGTACACGTCGAGCAGGCGGCGCAGGGTCGGGACGTGCCCGGGGTCGAGATCGGAGGCGCGCAGGAACACGTCGTCGGCGCGGTCGACGTCGCGGACGTGGACGAGCACGACCTCGCCGAGCTGGTACAGGCGCTCGGCGCGGTGGGTCGGCGAGGGCGCGAGCGGGACGAGCTGGTAGAGATAGCGGGTCGCGGTCGCCCAGTCGCCGCGCGCGACGTGGACCTGGGCGAGCATCTCGATCGCGCCGGCGTGCACCGGGTGATCGCGCAGTACGTGCTCGAGCTGGGCGGCGGCCTCGTCGAGCTGGCCGGCCGCGCGCAGCAGCTCGACCAGCGCGAGCTGGGCTGCGAGCCGGCCCTCGTCGTCGTCGATCGGCACGAGCTCGAGCACCTGGCGCGCCGCGGCCAGCGCGGTCGGCAGCTCGCCGACCCGGGTGGCGAGCTCCTGGACCCTCATCATCACGTCGCGCCGGCCCGGCCCGAGGCTCGCGGCGGCCTGGGCGTGGTGGAGCGCGTCGCCGTCGCGGCCGAGTTGCTCCGCGATCTGCGAGCGGCGAACGGCGAGCTCGTCATCGCCGAGCACCGACTCGCCGGGGCCGAGATCGCGGTAGATCAGATCGGCGGTGGCAAAGTCCCCGAGCCGGAACGCCAGCGCGCCGCGCGCGTCGAGCGCGTTGACGTTGCCGGGATCCTCGATCAGCGCGAGATCGTAGGCGCCGGCGGCCTGGTCGGGCGAGTTGATGTCCTCGGCGAGGCGGGCGACCTCGAGCCAGGCGGTCGCGCGATCGTCGGGCGCCTCGGCGCGGCGCGCGCGCACGCGGGTCAGCTCGGTGAGCGCCGCGAGGTCGCCCGAGGTGCGGTGCAGGTTCGCGAGCACGCGAAACGCCGCCGGGTGCCCCGGGTCGGCGCGCCACAGGGTCTGCGCCAGCTCGAGCGCGGCGTCGAGATCGCCGGCAGCCTCGGCGCGGTCGAGCTGCGCGGCGAGGTCGGGCTCGGCGGCCTCGGCGCCGGTGGCGCGACATCGAGCGGCTGCCTCGAGCAGCATCGCGCGATCGGCGGCGCGGGCGGACGCCGCGGCCTCTTCGTACAGCCGGGCTGCGTCGCTCGATCGCCCGATCGCCTCGTAGCGCCGGGCGAGCGGGAGCTTGACCGCAGGGATCGTCGGATCGAACGCGAGCGCCTGCTCGTAGTTGGTCTGCGCCTGCGCGAGGTCTCCGAGTCGCTCCTCGTAGATCAACGCGAGCTCGAGGTGCAGCGCGCCGCGGTCGCGTGGGTTCGCGGCAGCGGCGATCTCGCGGTAGACCAGCGACGCTGCGAGCGGCCACTCGCCGCGCACCATCGCCGCGGCGCGCAGCTGGTAGGCGATCTCCGGATCGGCCGGCGCGCAGTCGAGCGCCTCCTTCAGGCAACGATACGCCTCGGCCTCGCGGCCCAGCGCGTCGCGGTACATCCTCGCGCGGCGGCGCCACAGCGCGGCGCGGGTCAGCGGTTCGTCGGTCAGCGCGAGCTGGCGCCCGATCGCGTCCGACGCGGCGGTGACGTTGCCCGACGCGAGGTAGATCTTCTCGACCAGCTCGAGGATCGCGAGATCGTTCGGGCGCGCAGCGGCGGCCCGCTCGGCGGCGTCGATCGCCCCCGGCCAGTCCTCGCTGCGGGCGAGCTGCTGGGCCTCCTCGACGTCGCTCGCGCCGCGCGGCTTGATCTCGCCCGAGACGATCGAGTCGTCGCGGTCGAGCGCCTCGGCGCGATCAGCGGCGAACGCCCGGCGCGCGGGGTCGTAGTCGCTCGATCGCGAGACCAGCTCGTAGAGCTCGCGTGCCCCGGCGTAGTCGTCGGCCGCGGCGAGCGCGTCGGCCAGCGGCATCCAGGCCGGCGCGTAGCTCGGATCGGCCTGGTGGGCGCGCGTCCACAGCGCGGTCGCCCGCCCGGGATCGCGGCCCTCGCGGGCGAGCACCGCGAGCTCGTGTTGCGCGATCGCCAGCGCGCGGCCGTGGCTCTCGCGGGCAGCCTCCTCGAGCAGGTCACGCCGCATGGCGGGCTCGCGATCTCCGAGGTGGGCGAGCAGCGCGAGCAGCACCCCAGGATCGTCGGGATCATGGCGGTGCGCGGCCAGCAGCTGATCGCGATCGGCGGAGGCCGCGGCGAGCATGAGCGCGAACGCGGTCTCGTCCGGCGTGCCGGTGATCGTGACCGACGGCGTGGCCGGTTCGTGCTCGACCAGCGGGGGGGCCGGTTCGCTCGTGACCAGCGGGGGCGCCGGTTCGGTCGTGACCAGCGGAGGCGCCGGTTCGGTCGTGACCAGCGGAGGCGCCGGTTCGGTGATGGCCTGCGCGGGCGCGGGCGCGGGGACGGAAGTGATGCCGAGACCGGGTTCGGCCGTCGCGGGATCGCCCGTGGCAGGAGGTGACTGGCCCGGCGGGACGGAGTCGCGCGCGGGGCGCGGGATCGGGCCGGAGGTCAGCGCGGGGTTCGAGACCGACTGCCAGCTCCCGTCGACGTCGTCGATCTCGTCGGCGGGCACCGGGGCGAAGGCGCGGAGGGCCGGCGGCGAGATCGATGCGGTCGGGTCGGGCGGAGCGGTCGGCTCGCCCGGCTCGCCCGGGGCGCCGGACGTCGGGGGCTCGTCGCGCAGCCGGCCGATCGCCGGCGCCGTGGGCGGTCGCGTCGGTGTCGGCGTCCGCCCGGGCTCGACCGCAGCATCGGGCGCCGACTGCTGGGGCGGGCTCGCGTGCGAGATCCCGGCCGGCACCGCGGGTTCGGCGGGCGCGTGAGCGGGCGCCAGCCCGGCGAGGTTGTCGTTGGCGTGGGCAGGTTCGAGGCCTGCGGCGGACGGCGGCTCCGGGGCCGCTGGCGCGACTCCGGCAGCGCGAGGCGCAGGCTGGAGGGCGGGTGCTTCCGCGGCGAGGGCCGCCGCGGGCTCGGCGTCGGCCGGGGCCGCAGCGTCGGCCGGGGCCGCAGCGTCGGCCGGGGCCGCAGCGTGCGCCGGGGCCGCCGATGCGTCGGCGGGGGAGCGCGACGGCAAGCGCACCGCGCCGGCTGGCTGCCCGATGCTCGAGGGCGCCGTCGCGGTGCGGCTCACGCCGGTGCTCGGCGAGTCGTCGCTGGCGATCGGGATCGCGAGGTCGGCGTCGCCGAGCGGTGGGGGCTCGGTGGCGCGCGGTCGCGCGCCGGTCGGCGCGGGAGGCACGCGGCGGCTGGGCACGCCGGGCTTGGTCTTGGTGCGCACCGGCCAGGGCGCGGTGTCGCTCTTGGGGGCCTCGGTCGGCGCCGCGGTGTCGCGCAGCGGCTGAGTGCCGGGCTGGCCGATCGCGAGCCGTAGCTGCTGCGATTCGTCGAGCAAGGCCGCGGCTTCCTCGGCCGACGCCGCGGAGGTCGCTCGGTCCTCCAGGCTACGAACCAGATCGATCTTGCGCTGGATCTCGTGCACGAGCTGGCGCGCCAGCTCGCCGCCGTCATCGAACCTGCCCGCCGCGGTCGCGGCCTCGATCGCGGCCAGCGCGTCGGCGTCGCGGCCGGCGCGCATCAGCGCGGTCGCCAGGCTCGTGAAGTCGGCCTGGGTGCGTTTCTCGAGCGGGATCGCGAGCAGAGACTCGACGGTGACGTCCCATGCCAGGTGGGTCGCGGACTCGGTCGCGAGCATGCGCAGCGTGGCATCGCGACGCGAGCCAGCGCCGAACGCCTCGGCGGCCTGGCGCATCGCGTCGCGGCCACGACCCGCGTCGTCGAGCCGGTCGTAGCAGATATCGGCGAGCTCGAGCAGCACGTCGCCGCGCCGCGCGCCGCCCAACCGGTTCGCGAGCTCGGTCAAGTGGCGCGCCGCCGCGGCGTGATCGTTCGTCAGGCCCGCGAGCTCGATGAGCTCGCGCAGCACCTCGCAGTCACCGGGGCTCAGGTGGTTCGCGGTCTCGAGCGTCGCCAGCGCGTCGTCGAGCCGGCCCTCGGCGCGCGCCCGGGCCGCGGCCTCGCGCAGCGAGCGCGCGCTGGTCGATGCCGTCGCGATTCGCCCGCTCCCGGTGCGTTCCTCGCTGCGCGCGGTGACGCGCCCGCCGGGTGCCAGCTCGCCGCGCAGCCGTGCCAGGCCGGCACCGACGTCGGCGTTGTCCAGCGCGGCGCGCTCGAGCGCGGGCCGCACCACAGCGTTGACCGCGTCGAGCTGGGCATCGTCGAGCCGCGCGACCAGCTCGGCGAGCGCCTCGGCGGCGATCTTGCGCTCGCGGGTCACGATCGCGAGGTCGACGCCCTGATCGCCGTGGAGCTCCCCGGCGAGCTGGGCCAGCCCACCGGCGGCCGCCACGACCTGGCCGCTATCGCGTAGCCCGAGCGTGACGTAGCGCAACGACGGCCGCCAGATCGGGTCGATCTCAAGCGCACGCTGGTGGGTCGCCAGCGCGACGTCGGGGCGGCCGAGCTGCGCCTGGAGATCCCCGAGTCGGGACAGCAGCGGCTTCTGACGCGCCGGCTGGCGCGCGGTGACGGCGACCTTGCGGCCCAGGATCGCCGCCACGCGCTCCAGATCTCGGCGGTCGCGCCACGCGGTCTCGAGCGCGTCGAGCGAGGGCAGGTGGGCCTCCGAGATCCTCAGCGCCGTCTCGAAGCAGCGGATCGCGTCGTCGTCGCGTTCGGCGCGCCGGAACAGCTCGCCGGCGCGGTACACCGCGTCCGCCCGGGTCGCCGCCGAACCATCGCCGCCGATCGCCGCGAAGCCCTCGAGCGCGCTCGCCGCGGCGATCAGGTCACCGCCGCGCTCGGCGAGGTCCGCGAACAGCCGCAGCGCCTGCGAGCGCAGCTCCGGACTGGCGCCGCGCGCGGCGCTCGGGTCGTCGATCATCGGCCGCAGCGCGGCGATCGCGATCGCCTGCTCGCCCGTGCGATCCGCGGCGATCGCGAGCCGGTAGCGATAGGTCGGGATCCGCGGCAGGTCGGCGCCGGGTTCGTCGAGGAGGTCGCGGTAGGCGCGGATCACCTCGGGCCACCGGCGCTGCCGCCACGCTGCCTCACCGAGCGTGAGCTGGACCTCGAGCTGCAGCGCGCGTGCGGCACCGGGCTCGGCCGCGAGCTGCGCGTAGGCGCGCTCGGCGTGGGGCAGGGCGGCGGCGGGGTCGTCGGCGGCGAGCCACGCGTTGGCCGCGGCGACCTCGGCCTCGACGAGCTCGCTGGTGCCCTCGACGAGCGCGGCGAGCGCGGCGAGCGCCTGGGCGCGCGCCCGGTGATCCGCGGTCTGCTCGAACAGCTCGGCCTCGAGCTGGTACGCCCGCCGCCGGGTGCTGCGATACGTGCCGGCCGCGGTCTCGGTCAGCTCGATCGCGGCGTGCAGGTCCGCGAGCGCGGCGGGCAGATCGGGCGAACCATCGCGGCGCCGGACGTCGGCGCGGCGGACCAGCAGGGCGGCGCGTTCCGCCGCCGGCGGCTGGGTGTCGAGCACCGCGTCGATCCACCGCCGTTGCAGCGCCGCGTCGTCTCCCGCGCGGGCGAGCAGCGTGCGCGCGGCGGCGCGCGCGGTCTCGGGAGCCGGTCCGGCCGCGAGCGCGTGCGCGCGCTGCCAGTCGGTCTCGGCCGCGACCGACTGGCCCGCCTTGTCGAACAGCATCGCTCGCGCCACCGCCAGCTCGGCGGCGCGAGCACGCAAGCGATCGCCCCCGACGGGGGGACCCGCCGCCCCGCCGGCGGAGTTGTCGGGCTCTCCACCCCGCCGATCGATGGCCGCGGGCTCGCTGGCCGCGAGGTCGACGAGCGCGCTGATCGCGGTCTCGAGCTCGGCGACGGCGTGCTCGCGATCGAACGCGGCGTCGGCGATCCCGGCCAGCATCGCGTGGGCCTCGGCGGCGGTCTCGCCACCTGCCAGGACGCCGCGCCGCAGGCTCGCTCGCGCCTCGTCGGTACGGCCGAGTGCCACCAGCGAGCTCGCGAGCGCCAGCTCGTGGCGCGCGGCGATGTGCTGCGGCAGGCCGAGGCCGCGGACCCGGTCGTACAGGTCGATCGCGATCGCGTGGTCGTTGCGGCCGGCGGCGGTGCGCGCGAGCCCGACCAGCGCGTCACTCTGCAGCGGATCGAGCTCGAGCGAGCGCCGCCACGCATCCTCTGCGCCGCTCGCGGCCAGCTCCACCGGGTCGCCCGGGGTGGTGACGGCGAGCAGATCGCCGAGCCTGGCCCAGGCGCGCGCACAGGTCCGGTGATCGTCACGGGCCTCGGCGAGCCGGGCGACCTCGCGCCACGCGGCGATCGCCGCTGCGGGATCGCTGGTGCCGAGGATGGTTGCGGTCATCTCGTGGACGGCCGGGTCTTCGGGGACCAGCGCACGTGCCACGGCGAGCTCGTGCTGCGCGCCCTCGGGATCGCCGAGCTGGTTCACCAGGACGCTGGCGAGCCGCAGGTGGAGCTGTACAGCGCCCGGCTGATCGGTGGGCTCGGCGAGCCTGGCGCGGATCAGCCGGACCAGCTCGGGCCAGCGCTGCTCGTCGGCGAGCCGGTCGGCGAGCGAGTCCGCCGCCTCGGCGGAGCGCGGATCGTGTTCGAGCGCGAGCTGGTACAGCTGGGTGGCGACGGTCGGATCGAGAACGCGGAGCAGCCGGGCGGCGGCGAGTGCGGCCAGCGCGGTCTGGTCGTCGTCGCCCTCGGTGGCAGCGAGCCTGGCGAGCTTCTCGAGGTGGTTGGCCGCTGCGCGCGCGTCGCCCTGCGCGAGCATGATCGACGCCAGCGCGCCGTGTGCAGGGGCGAACTTCGGCCACCGTCCGAGCGCCTGGCGAGCGAGCTCGAGCCCGTCGAAGAACCACGCGGGGCGCGCCGCCGCGAGCGCGAGGATGCGCTCGAGCACCACCGGTTGATCAGGCCCGCTCGACGCGAGCAGGGCGCGGTAGCCGCGCATCGCCTCCTCGACGTGGCCATCCCGAAGCTGGAGATCCACCGAATGCATCAGGTCGTGCGCAGCGGCGAGCTGGTGGACGTGCGGGCGCACGCCGAGCTCCCCGCTGCGCGTGCCCGCTGGCCCGTACGCGATCTCGATCGCCCCGCGCGCGACCCGGATGTGGGTAAGCTCGATCTCGGCGACGGCGGGCAGTCGCCAGCCGCTTGGCGGCAGCACCTGCCAGAGCAGCGCGCCGACCAGGTCTGCCTCGGTGTCGCACAGCCCGCGCGCATGCGGGCGCTCGTCGCTGGTGGTCGGCTCGCCGGCGCCGAGCAGCGCGCACATAACGCGGTCGGCGAGCACCGGGCCAGGCGTCGGCAGGTGGCCGTGGACCCGGACGGCGGTCGCGAGCGCGCGGAGCTGCGGGCCGGAGCCCAGGAGCTGGACGTGGAACGACAGATCGGCGGTCGCGAGGCCGTCGGCTGCGCGCGCCCGGACCGATACGTAGCCGTCGTCGAGCCGCGCCGCGAGCTTGGTGATCCCGAGCGCTCCGAGGTGCTTGCGGACCTGCGCGACGCGCTCGTCGAGCGCCGCGGGGCTGAGCCGGACGGCGAGGCCTCGGAGCTGGGTCCGACGGCGCTGGAATCGCTCGGCCGCGGCGAGGCCGGGATCGGTCCCGAGGTCGGTGACCTCGAGCTCGAGGCGATCGATCGTGACGAGCCCGACGGTGACGTCGTTCAGCACGAGTCGGCCGACACCTCCGTGGGCCTGGAAGTGAAACGGCAGGCGCCGCGATGTGGCGGGTCCTCCCTCGAACACTAGGGCGAAGTTACCGAAAATCGCGCGGCAATGCGCGTCGTCGGGGCGCCTGCCTGCCCCGGATCGTCACAGATAGTTGTCAGAGATAGTCGAAGAACATGCACGGCCGGTAGACCGTCGGGGCAGGGTTGCCCTTGTCGTCGGTCTCCCGGGTCTTCTCGGCCGACGGCCTGATCTTGCCGGCCTTGGTGAGCACCTCGCACCGGCCCTTGAGCCAGTCACGCAGCGCTGCCTTGCCCCGCGCCTCTCGCATCCGGGCGATCGTGGCGTCCGCCGTCTTGTCGAACTCGGCGACGTTGGGCTGCGAGCGCGTGATGAGCTGAAGGACGACGTAGCTGCCGTTCTCGCCCTCGTAGACCTTCTTTGCGAAGCCGCCCGCGGCGAGCTCGTCGAACAGCGCGTCGATCGCATCCTTGGCGCCGCCGATCCCGGGCATCTTGGACGCGCGCGGCAACGGGCCGAGTCGATTGACCGTGGGCCTGGCGAGATCGACGAACGGCGGCAGCACGTCCTTGGAGGGCTCGAGCACGGTCGGCGCTGGCGGCGGCGCTAGGGCTGCGGGCGAAGCAGCGCTCCCTGCGCCGCTACCGGCGGCGGGGGCAGGGGCTGCGCTACCAGCGGGGGCCGCGCTACCGGCAGCGGGCGCGGCAGTCGCGCTACCAGCGGCGGGCGCGGGTGCTGCGCTGCCGGCGGCGGGCGCGGCGCCGCTCGACGAGCCGTCGGCCTCGGCGAACCAGCCCACCGGGACGTCCTGCTCGTGAACTTCGAGCGATCCGTGCTGCTGCTCGCGGAGCTGCTTCATGATCTGCTCCTGCTGCTCCGGGGTGAGGCTCGGCTCGCTGCTCGGCTTGATCAGCTCGCGCTCGAACAGCTGATCGAGGTTCTTGCCGGTCGCCGCCTGGGCCTTGGCGAGGGCCTCGAGCGCGTCGCGCTTCGCGGCTTCCTTGCTCCAGACATCCTTGGCCAGCGCCGCGGCGATCTCGTTCTTGACCTGGTCGAACGTCAGGTCGCCTTCGCGCTTGTCGGTGGCGATCACGAGGTACGCACCGCGATCGGTCACGATCACGGGCGTCATCTCACCCGGCTTGAGGATCTTGACGGCCTCGTTCACCGCGACGTCGCCGAGCCCTGCGCTGTCGGCGGCGCGCCAGCCCCGGTCACCGTTGTCGGCGGGGACGTCGTCGGACGAGTCGGCCGCGAGCTGCTTCTCTGCCTCCGCGAACGTCAGCTTGCCAGCAGCGATCGACGCGCGGACCGCGTCGAGCTTGGCCTTGGCGACCTCGGTCGGCAGGCCGCGCGGATTCGCTGCGGCCTTCTTGTCGGCAGCCTTCTTGTCGTCGGCCTTCTTGTCGTCGGCCTTCTTGTCGGCAGCCTTCTTGTCGTCGGCCTTCTTGTCGTCGGCCTTCTTGTCGTCGGCCTTTTTGTCGTCGGCCTTCTTGTCGTCGGCCTTTTTGTCGTCGGCCTTCTTGTCGTCGGCGGGCGCGGCCTGCGGGTAGGCCTTCGGGATGAAGATCTCGCGGAGCGCGAGCTGAGGCTTCACACCCTTGTAGGTTCGCTCGTCGGCGGTGAACCGCGCGCGGACCTCGGCGTTGTGCCCCTCGAGGAAGCGCTTGATGTCCGCATCACCGAGCTTCATGGCGAGGCGGTACTTGGCAGGGTCGAACGCGACCACGTCGTAGGTCGCGGTGTTGTTCTTGTGAAGGAAGTCTGCGAGCGCCTCCTCGCGCGACACCTGCACCGAGCTGGTGATCAGCTCGCTCATCATGGCGGCCTGCAGCCCGCGGGTCTGCTCGTCGAGATAGCTGCTCTCGGAGACGTTGAGGCCCATCACCCAGGACTTCCACTGCTTGTAGCTGAAGTGAGACTCCTCGCCGGGCGTGAAGAACTGCCCCTTGAAGTCGACCCGCTGTCCACCGATCAGGAACTCGCCGCGCTTGACCGCCTCGCGGGCGAGATCGACGGTGGTGACGATCCCCATCTTCTCGGCGGCCTGGGCGAGCAACTCGCGCCGGATCACCTGGTCGAGCGCCAGGTAGACCTTCTGGCGGCCGCTCGCGCGGTTCGACGAGTACGCCACCATGTAGGCGCTCTGGTTGCCCTCACTGCCGTCGACCTGGACGACGGCATTGCTCATCGTACTGCAGCCGCCCTCGACGCCGCCGCGGTTGCGCGACGGCGCGAAGTTGACGATGAAGATCACGATCAGAAGACCAAGATCAGATAGACGAAGATCGAGGCGCCCTGACGGCGCATTTGTTCAAGCATGAGAGACTCGGCCGGTTGTACGGCAGGCGGGGCATCCTAGCCACCGAGGGATCGGGGTACAAGGCGAAGCGCCCATCGATGACGAGGGGCGACGCCCGCCGGCCGGGGGCCCGGCCCCCCCGGGTGCCGCTGCCGGCGAGCGCGGGCCAGTCGCGGGGGCGGTCCCGCATGAATCCCGGTGATTGAGCGGAGTTCGGTCGGCCAAGATTGTCTTGCGCCTGTGAACAGACGCGTGATAACTCCGCACAGCCACTTGGGTGCGGTTGCGATCACACCGCACCTTCGTCAGTCCACTTTTTGGCCGCTTTTACTCCATCTACGACGCGCGCGCCGCAGCGCGTCTACGCCAGGAACCACCATGCTCTTCGATTGGGTCTACGGAATGTTTTCCAATGACCTCGCTATCGATCTCGGTACTGCGACCACCCTGACGTTCGTCAAGGGCCGCGGCATCGTCGCGAACGAGCCGAGCGTGGTCGCCGTGCAGGGTTCGTCGCAGGGGCCCAAGAAGGTCCTGGCGGTCGGCAAGGAGGCCAAGGAGATGCTCGGCCGTACGCCGGGCAACATCGTCGCGATCCGCCCGATGAAGGATGGCGTGATCGCAGACTTCGAGGTCACCGAGGCGATGCTGCGCTACTTCATCCAGAAGGCGCACCAGCGCCGCACGCTGGTGCGGCCTCGTGTGATCGTGAGTGTGCCTTCGGGGATCACGGAGGTCGAGAAGCGCGCTGTCCGCGACTCGGCGCTCGCCGCCGCGGCGCGCGAGGTCTACCTGATCGAGGAGCCGATGGCCGCGGCGATCGGCGGCGGGCTGCCGATCACGGAGCCGACGGGTAACATGATCGTCGACATCGGCGGCGGCACCACCGAGGTCGCCGTGATCGCGCTGGCCGGCGTGGTGCTGTCGAAGTCGATCCGGGTCGCCGGCGACAAGATGGACGAGGCGATCGTCCAGTACAT
>Ga0302299_10002141_pt1 | contig 12026 bp, 12 predicted proteins | sample III_Fen_N3_4_FD_198795 | JGI IMG/M metagenome (GOLD analysis project Ga0302299, IMG submission 198795) | Peat permafrost microbial communities from Stordalen Mire near Abisko, Sweden - III_Fen_N3_4 | ecosystem: Environmental > Terrestrial > Soil > Wetlands > Permafrost | place: Sweden: Abisko...
GCGGCCCGCACGGCCGCCGTGCTAGAATGCCTGACCGTGCCCTCGTAGCTCAGGGGATTAGAGCGCGCGCCTCCGGAGCGCGAGGTCGAAGGTTCGAATCCTTCCGGGGGCACCAATCAGCCTTCTCACTCCGTCTCACCTGATGTCGCCGCGCGCCCCAGTGCGTCCGCGCGGCACTCGGCCTGCGGTACCCTTGCCGAATGGACCAACGCCCTCCCGTCTCTTCGTACGCCGCCGCCGTCGGCATGACCTTCGCCTTCGGGCTGTCGTTCGTGGCCACCAAGACGGCGCTCAAGGGGTTCGAGCCGTTGCTGCTCGCACTGCTGCGGTTCACGCTGGCCGGCGGCATCCTCTTCGTGGTCTGGAGGCTGCGGCCGGTGCGCGAGCCGGTGACCCGCAAGGAGCTGGGACGGCTCGCGCTCGTCGGGTTCGTTTCTCTCACCGTCTACTTCAGCTTCGAGAACACCGGGATCGCGCGCACGAGCGCCTCCGAGGCCGCGATCCTCATCGCGACGATCCCGATCTTCGTGGCGCTCAGCGGCGCGTTCCTACCGGCCGAACGGCTCACGAGGCGCCAGTGGGCCGGCATCCTGCTCTCGTTCGCCGGGATAGTCATCCTCGTGCTGGCCGCCGGCGGCGCGGCGGGCGGCTCGCTCACCGGCAACCTGCTGGTGCTCGCCGCCGCGCTCTCCGCCGCCGTCTACAGCATCCTGGCGCGGCGCCTGCTGGTGAGCCGCTCCGCGCTCTTCGTGACCGCGTGGCAGAACCTGTTCGGCGCGCTCTTCATGGCGCCGCTGGCGCTGATCGAGGCGCTGGTGCTGGGGGTCCGCCGGCCCACCGCTCCGGCGGCCGGCGGCGTGCTCTTTCTCACGCTCGTGTGCTCGATCGTCGCCTACCTGCTGCTCAACTACGCGTTCCGCTTCTTGCCTGCCGGCCGGGTGAGCGTCTTCATCAACCTCACGCCGATCGTGGCCGTTGCGAGCGCCTACGCGCTGCTGGGGGAACGGCTGACCGCGGCCCAGGCCGCGGCCGCGGTCGTGGTGGTAGCAGGAGTGTGGCTGACGAACAGCGGGAGGCGCGGGGTAGACGCGGAGACCGCGCCTAGAAGTCCATCGGCTGGATGAGGTCGCGCTCCAGCGCGGCCACGATCCGCTCGGCCTCTTCTTCGAAGTTCCGGCGCGTCATCAGGTCGCACTCGCGCGCGATCGCCTGGGCACCGTGGTACAGCTCGCGGTTGAATTCCTCGACGGTGGCGCGACCCAGCGTGACCTCGCGCCGCGTCTCGCACTCGGGGCAGCGCAGGATCAGCGTCCAGCTGGCCGGGCCGCTGCGGTCCCAGTCCAGCGGGTAGACGAGCGTGCTGCGGCACACGGGACAGTGGTGCGCGTCCGGGTCCTCGGGCGGCGGCGGGGCGGGGACGCAGCAGGGAGCCGGCGTCGTCCTGGTGCGGGTGCGGGCGCCCTGCGAGGCGCCGCGCCCGCGGCTCACCGGGTCGAAGACGATCATCTCGACGTGGGTGCCGTCCGGGAAGACGAACAACTCGATCTTGTAGTCTTCGTGGCTCACGACTCGCCTCCGCTGATGCTCCTGTGCCTGCTCTTGCTTCACCTATCGGACGCTCCCCGGCGGCGCTTGAGTGTCTCCAACGAACGTTCTATCGGCTCAGGGGTCCGAGCCCGCAGGGGTGGTCATCTGGACAGGTCCGCGCGCGGTGGGGGATACTACCGGGACGCCTTACCGCGCCCTGCCATGACCGTTTCTCCCTCCGACAACCTGCACGAGCTCGCCGCCCTGCCTATCGGTATGTTCGACTCCGGCATGGGCGGTCTCACCGTGCTCCACGAGTGCCTCGTGCAGCTGCCCGGCGAGCACTTCGCCTACGTCGGCGACACGGCGCGGTTCCCCTACGGCGAGAAGAGCCACGACGAGCTCGAGCTGTACTCGCGGCAGATCACCGCGTTCCTCGAGACCGTGCCGGTCAAGCTCATCGTCGTCGCCTGCTACTCGGCCACCTCGGCCGCGCTGCCGGCGCTGCAGGAGCAGTTCGACACGCCGGTCATCGGCGTGGTCATGCCGGGGGCGCGAGCGGCGGTCGAGACGTCGCGCTACCGCAAGATCGGCGTGCTGGCGACCGAGGCCACGGTGGCCAGCGGCGCCTACCCGCGCGCCATCCGCGGCCTCGACTCCGGCGCGGAGGTCATCCAGCAGGCGTGTCCCGGCCTCGTCGACTTCATCGAGGCCGGCGACGTCACCAGCCAGGAGGTGGCCGACGCCGTGCGTGGCTTCACCGAGCCGCTCAAGGCCCAGCGCCCGGACGTCGTCATCCTCGGCTGCACGCACTACCCACTGATCGCGCCCATGCTGCAGCGCTTCCTTGGGCGTGACGTCACGCTCATCAACCCGGCCGCGGAGATCGCCCGGGAGGTCGAGGCCATGCTCCTGCGGCAGGGCCTCGAGCGCCCGGGCGAGGTCATGGGCTCCTACCGCTTCTACACGACCGGCGACGTCGAGCGCTTCCGCGAGACGGGCGCCCGGTTCCTGCAGATGCCGCTCACGCGCGTGCGTGCGCTGCCGCTCGACCGGCTCAGCGAGCTCGTCGCTCCATGAGCAGCCGGTTCCTCGTCAGGGCGGCGGTCTACGCCGCCCTCTACGCTGTGCTCACCCTTGCGCCGGGCCTCAACGCGCTCGCCTACGGGCAGGTGCAGTTCCGGGTCTCCGAGGCGCTCATGATCTTCGCCTGTTTCGACCCTGCGGCGGTCGTGGGCCTCACGGTGGGCACGGCGATCGGCAACCTGGGCAGCCCCATGATGCCGGTCGACACGATCTTCGGCGCGCTGCTGACGCTGGCCGCGGCAAGCATCATGTACGCGATAGGGCCGCGGGTGATCGCGCTGGCCGCGCCGGTGCTCGTCAACGCCTTCGGCGTCGCGGCGATGCTGACGGTCATGCTCGACCTTCCCTACTGGGCGAGTGCCCTCTGGGTGGGCATCGGCGAGGCCGCCGTGCTGTTCACGCTGGGCCTCGCCCTGCTCCTCGTGGTGCGCCGTCGCCGCGACCTGTTCGGACTGACACGACCGGCCGCGTGAGCGCGGCCGCAGCCGCCGCCGGCGGCGAGGAGGACGATGTGAGAAAAGGACGCAGGGCCGACGAGCTTCGGCCCGTGCGCATCACCCCGGCGGTGGCCAAGTTCGCCGCCGGGTCGGCGCGCATCGAGCTGGGCGACACGCACGTCTTCTGCACCGCGTCGCTGAGCGACGGCGTGCCCGGCTGGTTGCGCGGCTCCGGCCGCGGCTGGGTCACAGCCGAGTACAGCATGCTGCCGGGCGCGACGCCCTCGCGCACCCAGCGTGAGGCTGTGCGCGGCAAGCAGTCGGGCCGCACCATGGAGATCCAGCGCCTCATCGGCCGCAGCCTTCGCGGCGTGGTCGACCTGGGGATCATCGGCGAGCGCACCATCGCCGTGGACTGCGACGTGCTGCAGGCCGACGGCGGCACGCGCACCGCGAGCGTCACCGGCGCCTACGTGGCCGTCTACCAGGTCGCGCTCAAGATCAAGGACCTGCTGGGCCTGCACGAACTGCCGCTGTTCGACTCCATCGCCGCGGTCTCCGCCGGGATCGTGGACGGCGAGACTCGGCTCGACCTCGACTACGAGGAGGACTCGTCGGCCGAGGTCGACCTCAACGCGGTGATCACGGGCGACGGCCGCCTCGTCGAGGTCCAGGCGACGGCCGAGGGCGAGCCGTACTCACGCGCGTCGCTCGACGCGATGCTCGACCTGGTCACCGCCGGCGCGAAGTCGCTGGCGGCCGCGCAGACCGCTGCCGTGGCCGAGCTGGAGTAGGCCGCGATGCGCTTCATGCTCGCCACCGGAAACCGGCACAAGCTGAAGGAGTTCCAGAGCATTCTGGCTCCGTGCCGCGTCATGATCATGCCGACCACTGTGACGCTGCCGCCCGAGGGCGTCGAGTCGTTCGCGGAGAACGCCCTCGGCAAGGCGCGCGGTCTGGCCGAGGCGATCGTGAGCGATCCCGCCCAGGTGGCGCTTATGTCGGGGACGGCTCCGGCCGGCCGGCGCTGGCAGGACGAACTGCTGTTCCTCGCCGACGACTCCGGCCTCGAGGTCGAGGCGCTGGGCTGGGCGCCGGGCGTCACCAGCGCCCGCTACGCGGGCGTGGACGGGCCCGGCGCCGACGTCGCCAACTACACGCGCCTCCTGCGCGAACTGGCCGGCTTCGCCGGCCCCGTCGCGCGCCGGGCGCGCTTTGTCTGCTCGGTTGTCGCCGTCGCGCCCGACATGACACACTACGCGGCAACGGGATACTGGTGGGGCGCCATCGCTGAGGCGTCGCGCGGTGAGGGCGGGTTCGGCTACGACCCCGTCTTCGTCCCTGAAGGGTCAGACCTCTCCGTGGCCGAGTGGCCGCAGGAAGCCAAGGACCAGGCCAGCCACCGCGCACTGGCCGGGACGGCCCTCGTCGATGTCTTGCGACGGGAGGGTCTGCTGCATGGGGTCAAAGAAGCCTGAACCGAAGAGGCCGGTCGCCTCGCTGGCCGACCTCACCAATCACAAGCTCAAGTCGCGCGCCGCCGCGGTCTCCATCGCGTCCAACGCGATGCTGATCGTCTTCAAGTTGACGGTCGGCATCCTCTCGGGCTCGATCGCCATCATCTCCGAGGCGCTGCACTCCGGCTCCGACCTGGTCGCCGCGCTCGTTGCCTTCTGGTCGGTGCGCCGCGCAGCGGAGCCGCCGGACGAGCGCCACCAGTACGGCCACGAGAAGGTCGAGAACCTGAGCGGCGTCATCGAGGCGCTGCTGATCATCGCCGCCGCCGGAGTGATCATCTTCGAGGGCGTCACGAAGATCATCGACGGGCCCTCACTCGACCACATCTGGCTGGGCATCGGCGTGATGGTCATCTCCGGCTTCGTCAACCTGGTCGTCTCGCGCAAGGTCCTCTATCCGGTCGCGCGGCGCACGCAGTCGGCGGCGCTCGAGGCCGACGCCGCCCACCTCATGACCGACGTGTACACCTCGTTCGGCGTGGCCTTCGGCCTGCTGCTCGTCAAGATCACCGGCTGGCCGTACTTCGACCCGATCGCGGCCATCGCCGTCGCCGTCCTCATCATCAAGACCGGTTACGACCTGGTCATGCAGTCGACCCGGGTGTTGCTCGACGAGACGCTGCCCGACGACGAACTCGAGGAGATCCGCCGCTGCGTGCGCGAACACCGCGGGGACATCATCAGTGGCTATCACAAGCTCCGGGCAAGGCGGGCCGGCAGTCGCCGGCACGTCGACCTGCACGTGCTCGTGGACGAGAACCTCACGATCACGCAGGCGCACGACATCGCCGAGCACATCGAGGCCGACATCCGCGCCTGCATCCCCAACACGGACGTGCTCGTCCACGTCGAGCCCCGCACGCACAAGGGGGAGGGCGGCGAGGCCGCCACGCCGCGCCGCGACGAGAGTGGGGCCGCCACGCCCGGCGGTGACGGAGAGACGGCCGGCTAGAAGATGAACGGCGACGCGACCAGCGTCACCGACAGCCCGATGAGCGCCGCCGAGAACCCCCACGCGATGGTGTTGTAGACGCGCCCGTTGACGTGGTCGCCCATCACCTTGGGGTCGTTGATGATCTTGAGCACGTAGATGAGGATGATCGGCAGCAGGATCCCGTTGACGTCCTGGCTCAGGAGCATGACCTTGACCAGCGGCAGGTGCGGGATGATGGCCACCAGCGCCGGCAGGGCGATGAAGGCGGTCAGCAGGCCGTTGAACACCGGCGCCTCGTCGAACTTCCTGTCGAGACCGCTCTCGAACCCGAACGCCTCGCAGACCGCGTAGGCCGTGGTGAGGGGGAGGATCGCGGCGCCGAGGATCGAGACGTTGAGCAGGCCGAAGCCGAAGAGGAACGACGCCGCCTGCCCGGCGAGCGGAGCGAGCGCCCTGGCGGCGTCCTGCGCGGTCTCGACGACGATACCTTGCTTGTAGAGCGTCGCCGCGCAGGCCAGCACGATGAACAGGTCGATCGCGTCGGTGAAGATGGCGCCCATGTAGACCTCGACCTTGGTGTACACGTAGCGCGTGATCGAGATGCGCTTGTCCACGATGTAGGCCTGGATGAAGAACTGCCCCCAGGGCGTGATCGTGGTGCCGATGGCGGCGATCGCGGTGAGGATCCACAGGCTGTTCATCTGCGCCCGGGGCACGAAGGTGCCGTGGACGGCGGCGCCCCAGTCAGGCTTTGCCAGGAACCCGGCGACGAAGTAGGCGACGTAAACGGCGGTCAGGGCGAGGAAGACGCGCTCGACCCTTCGGTAGCTGCCGCGCGTCACCAGCAGCCACACGCCGACGGCGATGGGGGGGACGGCCGCCCACGGCGGGACGTGGGCGAGGCTGAAGGCCGCGGCCACGCCGGAGAACTCGGCCGTCGTGGTCCCGAAGTTCGCGACCAGCAGGGCGAGCATCGCGAACGCCGTCACCTTCAGGCTGAACTTCTCCCGGATGAGCGCCGCGAGGCCCTTGCCGGTCACGGCGCCCATGCGCGCGCCCATCTCCTGGGTCACGGCGAGGATGGGCGTGATCAGCAGGAGCAGCCACAGCATGCTGTAGCCGTAGCGGGCGCCGATCACCGACCAGGTGGTGATACCGCCGGCGTCGTTGTCCGAGGCCGCCGAGATCAGTCCCGGGCCCAGGATCGCGAAGAAGATGAGGAACTTGCTGCGGCCGACCCGGCCCGCAAGCCGGCTGCCTACGCTGCGTCCACCCTGTGCCATCGAGGCCTCCTCAATGGAAGATCCTCGGCAGGCGCTTCTTCCACGCCAGTGGCAGCACCAGGTCGATGGCGTCGTCGATGGTGATGATGCCGTGCAGCTCGCCCTCCGCATCCACCACCGGCAGGGCGAGGAGGTTGTACTTGGCGATCACATTGGTGATCTCTTCTTCGCTCGCTTCGGGGCGCACGGAGACGGGGTTCTCCGTCATGAACTCGCGCACCTTCCGGTCGGGTGTCGACATGACCAGCTCGCGCAGCGAGAAGACGCCGCGGAGGTGCTCGGAGCGGTCGACGACGTAGATGTAGTAGACGGTCTCCGCCTCTTCTTCCTGCTCGCGCAGCCTCTCGATCGCCTTGTAGGCCGTGTCGTCCAGGCGCGCCCAGGCGTAGTCGGTCGTCATGATGCCGCCGGCGGAGTGCTCCGGGTAGCTGAGCAGCTCGCGCATGTCCTCGGCGTCATCCTTCTCCATCATGGCGATGAAGTGCTGGCGGCGGTCGTCGGGGAGGTCCGCCAGCAGGTCCGCGGCGTCGTCGGGCGACATCTCGTTGAGGATCTCGCTGGCCTTCTCGTCCGGCAGGTCGAGCAGCAGCGATGCCTGGTAGGACGGGTGCAGCTCCTCGAACGTGTCGGCGGCGAGGTCGTCCTCGAGGGCGTCGAACACAGCGGCGCGCTCCTCGGGCGAGAGCTCGTGAACGAGCTCGGCGATGTCGGCGGGGTGGAGCAGCTCGAGCTTGGTCTGCGGCACGGCGAGGCGCACGGCGGCCTCGTCCGTCTGCTCGATGTCGACGTCCTTCCAGTCGATCAGGTGGGGCTTGGGGTGCTGACGCGTCTTGGAGATGCGGTCGCCGACCTTGGCGAGGCCGACGCGGCGCAGGATCGCGTTGCTGGAGACGTCCACGGCGGCGACGTGCACGAACGGCCCGTTGCGCAGCAGCTGGATGTCGTTGACGCGGATGACCTTGCGGCCCTCGGTGTCGACGAGCTGCTTGTCGAGGAACGTGGCCGAGAGGTTGAGCTCGTCGGTCTCGAGCTCACGCTCGGCCAGCTCGCCGGCGGGCACGCGGAGCAGCAGGCCGGACTCTTCGAAGCTGCTGACGGCGTCCCAAGGCGCGTACAGGACCTTGCCGCGCCGGCGGACGCCGACGGCGGTCACGCGCGGGTAGGCCTGTCTGGTGCTGACCACCAGGTCGTGGAGCGTCCCCGCAGACTTGTTCTCGACGTCCTTGACGGGACTGCCGAGCAGCTTGCTCAGGTAGAACACAGGCCTCACCTCCCTCGCGTGATGACGCGCGGTCACCGGACATACAAAAGCCTCCCTGTCGGGGAGGCTCCGGGCGCGCAGAGCGAAGGGGCGATCCTCACTCGTCCCAGCTTTAGCACAACACACCGTAGAGGTCAGGGCCTCAGCCGTTTCGGGCAAAACCTTGTGCCGGTAGTGCCTGTCCTACCCGTTGGCGTCTCTGGACGTTTCCGGGCAACGGCCTCTATGTGTGCCGGAGCCTCACCTAACGAGGAATGCGCGTGGTTGACGCTCCCAGAACGTACCTTCGTGCCTCGGCACTGTCAAGGCAAGGCACGGTGGTATACTTGGCGCCGCCGATGGCCGGCGCCAGACAGGGCGCCGGCTTCTGTGCGAAGGCTCTCAGGAGGCCCGCGTGATCATCACCGTCACGCCCAACGCCGCGGTCGACAAGACGCTCACCGTCCCCAATTTCCAGACCGGGTTCCGCCACCGCGCGAGCGAGAGTCTCACGCTGCCGGGCGGCAAGGGCGTCAATATCGCGCGCGCTCTCAAGACGCTTGGCGAACCGGTGGTCGTCACGGGCCTCGTCGGCGGCCGCGCCGGCCAGCAGATCGTCGAGGGCCTGCAGCGCGAGAACGTGCTCAACGACTTCGTACATATCGGCGGCGAGTCGCGTACCTCCACCGCCGTCGTCGACCCCACGACCATGACCCAGACCGAGGTCGTCGAGTACGGCCCCGTGGTCACCGACCAGGAGACCGAGGCGCTGCTGGACAAGATCGAGTATCTCGCCAAGGGAGCCCGCTTCGTGGTGCTCGCCGGCTCGCTGCCGCGCAAAGTGTCGGAGGACTTCTACTCGGCGGTGCTCCAGCGCATCCGCAAGCACCGTTGCTTCGTCGTCCTCGACAGCGCCGGCGAGCCGCTGCGCCGAGGCGTGCGCGGGCGTCCCAACCTCGTGCTCCCCAACCTGCGCGAGGCCGAGGACCTGGTGGGGCACGAATTCCACGACGACCAGGACCTCGTCGACGCGACCTCCATCGTCTGCGAGATGGGCGCGCGCAACGTGATCATCAAGACGCAGTACGGCTGCGTGGCGCGCTTCCAGGTGGGGCGCAAGCAGCGCGTCTTCCACGGCTCCGTCGCGCCCCTCGAGACTGTCGTCAGCACCGTCGGCTCGGGCGACTCCTTCCTCGCCGGCTTCGTGAGCGCCCGCTTCCGCAAGCTCGACTTCGCCGAGTGCCTGCGGCACGCGCTGGCGGCCGGCGCCGCCAACACGCAGCGCTACGGCGCCGGTGTCCTCGACGCCGGGCTCGCCATCGAACTGCTCGAGAGCGCCGATGTCGAGGAGCTCAGCCTTCGCCGCTGAGACCTCCGGTCCGGCGCTCGCCGGACCTTCGCGGCCGTCACCGGCTACGAAGACGTTCACATCTTCCGCTCCCGGGACATACTGGATGTCGAGGGTTTGGCTGTGGCACCGGGAGGACTGGGAAATCGACCAGCTCGAGGGCACCGTCCTGTTGCACGTACAAACGGCCGCGATCGCAGTTGACGAACGCGGCCGCGTCGGCGTGTTCAACCCTGCGGCCGCGCGCGTCCTCGATGTGCCCGTCGAGCGCGTGCTCGGGCGGGACCTCACTGAGCTGACGGACGCGGAGCCTGGCATCGCCGCTCTTGCTCGGGTGCTCCTCGAGACGCGCCGCACCGGTGTGGCCCAGGCCCGCCACCAGGTCCATGTGACGACGCCGGACGGCGTGCGCACGCTCGGTTACACGGCGTCGCTGCTCGGAGGGAGCGGCGCGACGGCGCTCTTCTTCACCGACCTCACCGACGCGATCGCCGAGGAGCGCCGCGCGGCCGAGGCCCAGCGTTTCGCCGAGGTCGGCCGCATCGCCGGAGCGATGGCTCACGAGCTGAAGTCTCCGCTCGCCACCGTGGAGCTCTACGTCAACCTGATGCGGCGGGCGCTCGGTGAGGATCCCTCGGCCGTCCAGCAACTCGACATCATCAAGGACCAGACACGCCTCTGCCTCGACCGGCTGGGCGCGATCATGCACTCGATCAACCCGGACGCCGCTCGTGCCGGCGGCATGGTGATGACCCCGGTCGCACCGGTCGTGCGCGACGTGGTCGCCGTCATGCGCAGCCGCAACGAGGGCGCGAGCGTGAGCCTGCGCGTGACCGGCAACGGTACGCGCGCGGCCATCGCCGAGAACGACCTGCGCTCGGTGGTGACCAACCTCGTCTCCAATGCGATCGAGGCGACCGCCGGCGCGGGACCCGTGAGCGTGTCGGTGCGCACCGACGCGGACGCGGCGACGATCACCGTGGCCGACCGCGGCCCCGGCCTCCCGGACAGCGACGTCTTCGAGGCCTTCTACACGACCAAGTCGAGCGGCACCGGCCTCGGGCTCTGGCTCGTGCGCCGCGTGGTCGAGGACGCCGGCGGCAGCATCGCCGCCGGCGCTCGCCGCGGGGGCGGCGCCGTCTTCACCGTGAAGATGCCGCTGCCCCGCCACGACCGGCTCCGCGGCGTCCCCATCCTGCTCATCGAGGACGACGCGCCGCTGCGCCGCGCGACCACCGAGGCTCTGGAGGGTTGCGGCGCCCGAGTGACCGCAGCCGTCTCGGGGAAGGATGTGCCACTGGAGGCCGGCGAGTGGAGGTGCGCCGTCCTCGATTATCATCTGCCTGACATGGACGGCATCGAGATCGCGACGCTGCTGGCTCCCGCCACGCCGGTCCTTCTGGTGAGCGGCGACCCGGCCGCGGGCGTCGCACTCGCGGAGGTGCGTGGGAGGCGCGCCTGGTACCTGCCGAAACCGTTCGAGGTCGACGTCTACCTCGACCTCGTTTCACTTCTCGTGGGGGCGACATGAATAGCCAGCGTGGTGAAGCTAGCGAGCGGGGCGCCGGAGGGACACCGCTCCGCGACAAGGGAAGAGTGATCATCGCTGACGACCACGGCCTGTTTCGTCAGGGGCTGCGACAGCTCCTCGAGACCGAGGGCTACGCGGTAGAGGCGGAGGCCACGACCGGCGAGGAGGCGCTGAAGGCGGTCGCCGAGCACCAGGGCTGCGTCCTCCTGCTGGACATCGCCATGCCCGGGATGAACGGGCTCGAGGTCGCGCGGCGGCTGGCGGAGCGCGGCGACGACGTCAAGGTCGTCATGCTGAGCGCGCGCGAGGACAGGGACGCGCTGTTCAGCGCCATCTCCGCCGGCGCGCGCGGCTACGTCGCCAAGGACGCCGAGCCCGACCAGCTCTTCGCCGCCATCGACCTGGTGATGCGCGGCGGCACCGTGCTCAGCACCGGCGTCGCCCAGAACCTCGGGGAGGGCATCCGCCAGCTCGACTACGCGCCCGGCGCCTACGAGCAGCGGCGTCTCGCGCTCACCGACCGCGAGCTCGAGATCCTGCGCCTGCTGGCGACTCCCAAGTCGCCCGCCCAGATGGCATCGCAGCTCTTCCTCAGCAAGAAGACGGTCCAGAACCACATCTCGGCGATCTACCGCAAGCTCGACGTGCGCAGCCGCTCCGAGGCCATCGTCAAGGGCATGGAGCTGCACCTCATCGACAACAAGGGCTAGGGCGCCGGACGGCCGGGCAGTTCGTGCCTTGTGGCGGCAGGTCCCGGACCCTCCGAGTGGTCAGGGCATCAAGCGACACGGCCGCCCTCTTCGGAGCCTGACGGCAGGTCGACTCCGGCTTCCGTGGGTCATGACTGCCCCTCGGCGCGCCGGTGAAGGCGCCGCGCCCGGGTATCCCTCGCGATTCGGGGGCGCGTCCCTATCGCGCGGGGGAAGGCGTACGACGATGCTGTTAGGGAAGTCAGAGACCCCGCCGGGTCACGCGAAGATGCATCGGGGAGCGCGTCGAGCCCCCCACCCGGTCCGGCGGGACCTCTCCAATCTCCCACAAGGAGGCGCCGCACCGGTCACGTCTCACATGCCCATTGCCTTGCCTTGGCCTCTAGGGGCGAGCGACGGTCTGCCAGGACCCT
>Ga0302299_10002143_pt1 | contig 12024 bp, 6 predicted proteins | sample III_Fen_N3_4_FD_198795 | JGI IMG/M metagenome (GOLD analysis project Ga0302299, IMG submission 198795) | Peat permafrost microbial communities from Stordalen Mire near Abisko, Sweden - III_Fen_N3_4 | ecosystem: Environmental > Terrestrial > Soil > Wetlands > Permafrost | place: Sweden: Abisko...
TGTCCCTCCGAGATCGACTCGATACCGAGCTGACGGCCGCAATGCGGTCCAGCGACGCCGTGCGCCGCGATGCGCTGCGCATGGTGCTGGCGGCCGTCCAGCGAGCCGAGAAGGAAGGCAAGCATCGGCTTTCCGACGACGAGATGCTCGGCGTCCTGACCCGCGAGCTCAAAGTCCGCCATGAGTCCGAAGATACGTTCCGGGCCGGCGGCCGCGAGGATCTCGTGGCCAAGGAAGTCGCCGCCATCGCGATAGTCAATGAGTTCATGCCCAAGCCCTTCTCGGAGGCGGAGTTGCGAGCCATCGTCGAGGCCGCCATCACCGAGTCCGGCGCGGCTTCGCCGCGAGACATGGGCAAGGTGATGGGAATCCTCTCGCCGAAGACCCGCGGCCGCGCCGACGGCAAAGCCGTCAGCCAGCTCGTGACTCAGCTGTTGGCCGCGCGAGCAGCCGGCGGATCGTGACGGTGACTCCGTGCTGAGGGAGCCGCATGATCCGCCGCGATCGTTCGGGCGCCGCGATGCCCTCAGGCTCCTGACGGCGGCGCTCCTTCTGGTGTTGGGTCTGGCCGCCGGCGTCGCCCCGGACTTCGCGCCTTCCAATCCGGGGCTCGCCGCCGGCGCGATCGCACAGGCGGCCGTTCGGGCGCCGCGAGACGCCGTCATCGAGAACACGGTCGAAACTCAGGATGCCCGGGATGCCGCGGCCGCCGCAGTCACACCCCAGTACGACTACACGCCGCAGCGCGCGGCCGGCATCGCGCACAACCAGATCGCGGCGCTGCAGCTGTATCTGGTTCCGGTCGACGAGGCCTTCCTTGCGACCAAGACGCCCGACGTCCGCAAGACAGAGCTCCAGACCGCGCTGCCGGGCCTTGCTTCGGACACGAAGGCGACCCTCGTCGCGCTCGATCCTTCGCGTTGGACGGTCGTGGAGGGGGCCGCGCAGGAGCTCCTCCTCGCGATCGAGCAGCAACAGGAGATCCGGGACGCCACGACCGCCCCGAACAGGGTCGTTCAGCAGATGCCGGTCGGCCTCAGCCAGTCGGAGCAGCAACTGATCGCTGCCATCGTGACGCCGCTGGTCGTGGCCAACTCGAACTACAGCGAGACGCTGACCCAGCAGGCCAGGGATGCCGCGATCGCCAAAGTCACGACTGTGGTGGACACGCTCAAGTCCGGCCAGGTCATCGTCGACCAGGGGCACCTGATCAGCGCCGCCGACATGGTCAAGATCACCTACTTCGGCCTGGACACGTCGCGCACCGATTTGGCCAAGCCCGCAGCGTGGGTCGCGCTCGGCGCACTGGTCGCCGCGCTGCTGCTGGCCTGGCTGTGGCGCTTCCGCCAGGAATACTGGCATCGCGGCAGGACGCTCATTCTCATCGGCTTCATCTTCGTTCTGATGGCCCTGACGGAGAAGCTGCCGGCCGGTCGAGCCTGGCTGCCCTATGTCATACCCACCGCGGCCGCGGGGATGCTCCTGACAGTGCTGCTCGACGCCGGCCTCGGCATCGTCATGCTGGCGCTGCTCGCGGTCCTCGCCGGTGTAGCCAATGGCTCGTCGCTGGAGTTGGCGACGTACGTCTTCCTCGGCGGGATGTCCGGCATCCTCGCCATCCGCAAGGGCGAGCGGCAGCAATTCTTCGTCCAGGCCGTGTTTGCTGTGGCGCTGGCCGAAGTGGCGGTCATCGGCGTCTTCGCCTTGCTCGGCCAGCACGACATGACGGGGATGCTGCAGCTGTCGATCGCCGCCGCCGGCGGGGCGATCGTCGCCACCGTGGTCACGCTCGGAAGCTTCGCCATCCTCGGCAACGTTTTCGGCATCCTCACCGGCTCGCAGTTGCTTGAACTGGCCAATCCATCCCAGCCGCTCCTGCGGCGGCTCCTGTTGGAGACGCCCGGCACGTACCACCACTCCCTCATGGTCGGCAACCTGGCGGAGCATGCGGCCGAGGCGATCGGCGCCGACCCGCTGCTGGCCCGCGTGGCCTCCTACTACCACGACGTCGGCAAGCTCGCCAATCCGCTCGTGTTCATCGAGAACCAGCAGGGCTCCGACAACGTGCACAACGAGTTGGAGCCCACGGACAGCGCCGCGATCCTGCGGCAGCACGTCAGCGACGGTGTGAACCTGGCCTACAAGGCCAAGCTGCCGAAGCCCCTGATCGCCTTCATCCCGCAGCACCACGGGACCTCGTTGATCGCCTTCTTCTACGCCAAAGCCAAGGAGGCGGCCGCGGCGCCAGTCGGCGGCCTGGAAACCAAAGCTGGTCGTGAGGCGGGCGAAAGTGTCGATTCGCGGCTCTTCCGCCACTCCGGTCCAAAGCCCCAGTCGAGGGAGGCGGCGGTTCTCATGCTCGCCGACGGGGTAGAAGCATCGGTTCGCTCGCTTTCCAGCCGCGATGAGACCACAATCAGGGCGATGGTCACTCAGATCATCGGCGATCGTCTCGCCGACGGGCAGCTAAACGAATGCGACCTGACCATCCGAGACCTCGATATGATTCGTGAGGCTTTCGTGGGGCAACTGCTCGGCATGTATCACCAGCGGATCGCTTATCCGCAGAACAAGATCGTCGAGATCGAGTCGCGTCGCGGACGCGGCCAGGGCTAGTAAGAAGGGACCTGGGCTATGGGGGATAGGGCCGTGGCCGAAAAGGCCCGAAGGGTGGCGCCATGAGCGAGTTCCGGGCGATCCCCGAGATGCTCGACGAGGGCGAACCCGAAGACGGTGCCGTTCAGGAGGTCGACGATTCGGACGGCGGCACGACCGCGTCGGTCTATCTGCCTCCCTTCCGAATCGACGTCACGGTTCGAAGTGGCGTCGCACAGCTCGTCTCCCGGCACCGGCTCGCCCTGGCGGTTCGCCACACCCTCGAAGCCGCGGGCGCACCCGGCCCGGCTTCGATCGCCGTGGTGCTCTCGAACGACACCGAGCTGGCGGAACTGAACGTCATCCACATGGGCCACTCGGGCGCGACGGACGTTCTTTCGTTCCCCTTCTTCCCGCCTGAGGCGTATCCCTCGCACGAACGGGGCATATCGATCAGCCGCGATCCCTGGGTAGCGGCTGCGCTCAAGCAGGCGTTCGCACTGCCACCCGGATTGCGGGCGCACCTGGGCGACTTGATCGTCTCGGTCGAGCGTGCAGCGGCGCAGGCCGGCGACGGCATCGGCGGGCAAACCGGTGACATTCGCTGGACGCCGGCCGAGGAGATGCTCCTGCTCGCGGTTCACGGGACGCTCCACGTTTGCGGTTGGGACCATGCCGAACCCGTCGAAGAGGCGGGCATGCGGGCGCTCGAGCGAAAGATCCTCGAGTCCCTTCCGAACGAGGCGACCCCGGGGCCGGATCGCTAACGAGCACTCGTCTCGATCGCCGGCCGGGCATGCGGAACCATTACCCCCGCGAAGCTAATGCCTCGCCGCCCCTGATACCATCCGCGCAGGCCCTCCGGAACGGGATCAGGGCTTGTTTTGCGTGTCGCGATGCTCTTGCGGCCGCACCTGCGGAGCAACGGTGAAGATAGTCGTCGGTCTCGGAAACCCTGGTGCCCAGTACGAGAAGACGCGCCACAACATCGGCTGGATGGTCCTCGACCGACTGGCCGATCGAGCCGGCTGGTCGGGCAAGGGTCGGACGCGCGACGCCTCGGCCATCGTCCAGGGCCGGTACCGCGGACTCGATCTGCTGCTCGTCAAGCCGCTCACCTTCATGAACGAGTCGGGTCTTGCGGTGCGCAAGGTGCTGGCCCGCGAACACGCCCCGCTGGTCGAGATGCTGGTCGTGGCCGACGACTTCGCCCTGCCGTTCGGCAAGCTGCGCTTTCGTGAGGGCGGCAGCGCCGGTGGGCATAACGGGCTGCGATCGATCGTCGAGGAGATGGGTTCTGAGAAGTTCAGCCGGCTGCGGGTCGGGATCGGCGATCCCGGTCCGGATGCGATCGACCACGTTCTGAGCCAGTTCTCCCGCGGTGAGCGCGCCCGACTGACCGATCTGCTCGATGCCGCCGCCGACGCGGTCGAGGCGTGGGCGCGCGAAGGGACGAACAAGGCCGCCAATCACTTCAATGCCTTCGAACTGCGGCCGGACGACGATCAGCGAGCGGCGCCGCCGGGCGAAGTCGACGGACCGCCCGGACCCGACGGCATCAGGCGCACTCGGACCGGCTGGCGCAAGCCGAAGGCGGCCGAGGGCGGCGAGTGAGCGTCCGCGGAGGCCGTCCTCTCCGCCGCCAGATCGAGGCCGCCCTCAGCGGAGCGGCCGACCCGCTCGGCGAAGACGGGTTGGGCTTGCCCGACGGCGCCCGTCCGGACGACGATGAAGCCGACGAGTTCGCCGTCGCGGAGGAGCCGGCCGAGCCGATCCGGCGCGGGAGACGCGGCCGGGAGCGCCGGGTCGACGCCGAGGTGCGCGTCGCCTATCAGGCCGCCCAGGCCGCCAGGGCGGGGGCAAATCGCGACGCGGCGACCGCGGTTCCCGGATCGGGGGCGGCCACGAATTCGCGCCGCCTGCCGGATCTGCACGTGCTGCCGCCGCTTCTGCACGCCAGCGGGGCATTCGCCGCGCTGCGGGAGAGGCTCGGGGCGGAGGGCGCGCCACTCCCCGTGAGCGGCCGGCACGCGGCACTCGCGGCGGTGCCGCACGGCGCCAAATCGTTCCTTGCGGCGGCGCTCGCTCTCGACGGCGTCTCCGGCGGACCGGGCGGCCCGGGCGGAATGGGCGAGCGGCTCTGCTGGGTTGCGCGCGACGCCGAGATCGGCGATCGCGTGGCCGAGGAGCTGCAATCGTGGCTCGGCGACCCCGACGCGGTGGCGGTCCTGGAACCGCGCTCGTCTCTGGCATACGAGCGCAGCGAGCTTGTCCGCGACGAAACGGCGGCCCGCGTCGCGGCTCTGGCCCGCTGGCGCTCGGGCCGGGCCCGGGTCCTCGTGGCCAGCGTTCAGGCGCTCCTCCAGCACACTCTCGATCCCGACGAAGTGCCGGCCGAACCGCGCCACCTCAGAGTGGGCGCTCGCATCCACCAGGAGGAGCTGCTCCACGAGCTGCTCGCCCTCGGCTACGACCCGGTGCTCGAGGTCGCCGGCCGGGGTGAGTTCGCCCGCCGCGGCGGTCTGGTCGACGTGTTCCCGTCGGCCGCGCCGCTGCCGATCCGGATCGAGCTCTTCGGTGACGAGATCGACGCGATGCGGGCCTTCGATCCGGCCGACCAGCGCAGCATTCGCTCCGTCGACGAAGTGGCCCTGCTCCCCGCCAGTGAGTTCCTGGTGCCCACCGGCGGAGTCGCCGCGATCCGAGAGCGGCTCGCCGCGTTGCCCGGCCGTCTCGGCGCGCGACTCTCGGAGCGTCTCATCGCGGATCTGTCCAGGTTCGAGGAAGGCGTTCGCACCGGAACCGGGGAGCTGGGTGCACATTCGGGGCACATCCACGACATCGGCGCGTCCGCCCGCGCTCTGGACACCGGCGACGCGGCGGAGGTCTGGGCCGCCGTCCTGTGCCCTTCGACCGGTCTCGATCATGTGCCCGCCGGCACGCTCCTCGTCCTCGACGAGCCGGCCGAGATCGCCGACGCGGCCGACTTCCTGTGGCGCCAGGCCAAGGAGCGCCGCGACGAGCTGGTCGCCGCGAACGACCTTCCAGAACAATGGCCCGAGGCGTATCTAGGCCCACGCGACTGGAAGAGCCGCCTGCTGCGCGGTCGCACTCTGGAGTTGACGTGGGAATCCGAAGCCGCCGCACCGGCAGGCGGCGGCACGCCGATGGGCGATCTGTTCGGTTGGCGTGAGCCCTCACTGCCGCCGGCCCGGACCGCACGGTTGGCCGAAACGATCGCGGCCTGGACGAGTGAAGGCGATCGAGTCGTGCTGGCTTCGGACCAGGCCGCCCGACTGGCCGAACTGCTGACCGAGCAGGACATGCCGACCGCGGCCGTCGAGCGAATCGCGGAAGCTCCCGCTCCCGGAACTCGAACTCTCGTGGGTCGAAGCCTCAACGGCGGTTTCGCAGGCGGTCCGGACGGCCTCGTCCTCGTCACCGACCGCGAGCTTTTCGGCACCGTTCGAGTGCGTCGCCCGAAGGCTCTGCGCCGCGTGGTGCCGCGCGACATCTTGGACCGGCTGACCTCCGGCGATCTGGTCGTCCACGTCGACCACGGCATCGCCCGATACGAGCGGATGCTTCGCCGCGGCGCCGCCGGGGACGAGCGCGACTACCTGGAACTGAGCTTCCACGGCACCGACAAGATCTTCCTGCCCGTCGAGCAGATCAACCGCATCAGCCGCTACTCCGGCGGCGAGAACCCCGAGCTGAGCAAGCTCGGCGGCAGCGAGTGGCTGCGCACCAAGCAGCGGGTCAAGCGCGCCGTCACCGACCTCGCCAAAGAGTTGCTCGAGATCTACGCCGCCAGAGCCGCCGCGCCGGGCTTCGCCTACCCGCCCGACACTCCGTGGCAGGCCGAGCTCGAGGCTTCGTTCCCGTACGAGGAGACCCTCGACCAGCTCCGCGCCACCGCCGAGGTCAAGCTCGACATGGAGGCCGGCCGGCCGATGGACCGCCTCGTGGTGGGCGACGTCGGCTACGGCAAGACGGAAGTGGCGCTGCGCGGCGCCTTCAAGGCGCTCCAGGGCGGCAAGCAGGTTGCGGTCCTCGTACCGACCACCGTTCTCGCGGCCCAGCATTACGCAACCTTCGGCCAGCGTTTCGCCGCCTTCCCGATCACGGTCCGCCTGCTCAGCCGCTTCGTTCCAGAGAAGGAGCAGCAGGCGACGGTCGAAGGGCTGGCGGCCGGTTCGGTCGACCTCGTGATCGGAACCCACCGCCTGCTCAGCAAGGACGTCCGCTTCCACGATCTGGGAATGGTCATCGTCGACGAGGAGCAGCGGTTCGGGGTCGCGGCCAAGGAGCGGCTCAAGAAGCTGCGCCGCGAAGTCGACGTGCTGACCCTCTCCGCCACTCCGATCCCGCGCACGCTCAACCTCGCCCTGGCCGGCGTCCGCGACCTGAGCCTCATCGAAACGCCGCCGGAAGATCGGCTGCCGATCCAGACGCGCGTCGCCGAGGCCTCGGCCGGGCTGGTTCGCGACGCGATTCTGCGTGAGCTCGATCGAGGCGGGCAGGTCTTCTTCGTCCACAACCGCGTCGAGACCATTGAGGCCCAGGCCGAGCAGCTCCGCCAGCTCCTGCCCGGAGTGCGGATCGCGGTCGGCCACGGCCAGATGCCGGAGGGCCAGCTCGAGAAGGTCATGATCGCGTTCGCGGGCGGCGGCACCGAAGTCCTCGTCTGCACCACGATCATCGAATCGGGTTTGGACATCCCTAACGCCAACACGATCGTGATCGATCGCGCCGACACTCTCGGCCTCGCCCAGTTGTACCAACTGCGCGGTCGTGTCGGCCGCTCCTCGCGTCGAGCCTACGCATACCTTCTGTACCGCCGCCGCGAGAAGCTCTCCGACGTGGCGCGGAAGCGGCTGCAGGCGATCTTCAACGCCTCCGAGCTGGGCGCCGGCTTCCAGATCGCTCTCTCGGACCTGGAGATCCGCGGCGCCGGGAACATCCTCGGCGCCGAGCAACACGGGCATGTTGCCGCGGTTGGCTTCGACCTCTACACCCGACTTCTCGCCGAAGCCGTCGAGGAGCAGAAGGCCGAGTTCGAAGGCCGGCCGGCCGAGATCGAACGACCGGGCGCAACAGTCGACCTGCCGGTGGATGCCCACCTTCCCGACGATTACGTGCCCGAGACGGCGCAGAAGCTCGAGCTCTACCGCCGGCTCGGGCGCGTGCGAACGGCCGGCGAACTGGCCGCGTTCCGGCAGGAGCTTGTCGACCGGTACGGGCCGCTGCCGCAGCCGGTTCTGAAGCTGCTCGAGGTCGTGGAGTTGCGAATGGCCGCCGAGAGCGCGGGGATCGTGTCGATCTCACGCGAGGAAGGCGAACTCGTCGTCCGGCTCGGGACGTTGTCGCGGGCGTCGGCGATGCGAGCCCTGGCTTCGATGGGCCGCGACGTCGTCCGCTTCGGTACGAATCAGGCCCGCATCCGCCTGCCGCGCGATCCGGCGCGGGCGTGGAGCATCGCCCAATCTGTGGTTTCGAGGCTCCTCCCCGCCGCCGAAGAACAGCGCGAACAGCGCGAACGCGCCCTCGCCGGCCAGCTGCCGCAGTAGCCGTCGGCGCCACCGCGGCGCCACTGCGGCGCCACTCGGCCGCCACCGCCCGGCCCTTGACCGTAGCATCCGGGGTACCCTATCAGCGGCCCCGATCGAGAGAGAAGGTCCGGGCTGGGTCCCAATGGGTCCCGTCACTGGCAACCGGTCAGTTCCGTCGCATCCCGCGCCACGGCCAAACCGGAAGGACTAGGGATGCAGCAAACGACCAATCGCAGGGCAACCGGCTCCCGCGACAAGGAGAACTTCCGCCCCGATATCGAAGGACTTCGAGGCGTCGCGGTACTGCTCGTGGTCTTCTTCCACGCCGGGCTCCTGTCGAACGCGCCGCTCCAGGTCCCGGGCGGTTTCATCGGCGTCGATCTCTTCTTCGTCGTTTCCGGCTTCCTGATCACGGGTCTCCTCATCCGCGAGCGCGAGAGAACCGGCAGAGTCAGCTTCTCCAAGTTCTACGCCCGCCGAGTTCGCCGCATTCTCCCCGCCGCCGCCGTCGTGCTCCTGATCACGATCCCGCTGTCGTACGCCCTCGTCACCCTGATCCAGCGACCGGACACGATGCAGGACGGCGCGGCGGCCGCCCTATCCTTCGCCAACGTCCGCTTCGCCCTCACGACGGACTACTTCAACCCGGTTAGCTACTCGCCGTTCCTCCATTTCTGGTCGCTCGGTGTGGAGGAGCAGTTCTATCTGGTCTGGCCGGCCCTTCTCTTCGTGGCGGCGTGGCGCGCTCCCCGCCTCGGTGCCGGCGTCGCACTGGCGGCAGTCGTCGTGCTCTCGTTCGCGGCGAGCGTATACATGACCGACGCCAACCCGAGCTGGGCCTTCTACATGCTCCCAACTCGAGCCTGGCAGCTCGCCGCGGGCGGTCTGCTCGCGGTGGGCGCCGGCTCGCTGGCCCGGGTCCCGGGCGTGTTCCGGAGCGTCATCTCACAGTTGCTCTCGATTGTCGGCTGGCTGGCCCTGGGCGCGCTCCTGATCGACGCCTTCGTCATCGACTCCCGGACCATCCCGTATCCGGGCACCGCCGCCCTCATACCGACGATCGCCGCGGTCTTGCTCATTGCCTCCGGCACCGAGCGTTTCGGCCCCGGAGTGCTCCTTCGGCTGCTGCCGATCCGCTTCATCGGCAAGATCAGCTACTCGCTCTATCTCTGGCATTGGCCGATGCTGATCCTGGGCGGTATCTACCTCCAGGGATCTGCGCAGCCGTCCACCGCCGCCGGCGACGTGCAGCAAATCCTCACCCCGGCACAGGCCTTCGCCCTCGCGCTCTTCTCGATCCCCGTTGCGACGGTGAGTTGGGGCCTGGTCGAAGAGCCATTCCGGCGTGGCTACATCCCGCTGCCGCGCCCCAGCCGGACGGTGCTGGCCGGGGTAGCCGTGATGGTCATCGTCGCACTCCTCGGCACCAGCTTCAGTTTCAGCGCCCAGAGCGCGCTGGCCGATCTCGGCGGGCAGACGGCCCAGGTCGACCCGACGGACTCTCCGCAACCGTCGGACACGCCCCTCGACGCGACCGACACGCCGGTCCCCAGCTTTGACACGCCTCCCCCCGGCGACACTCCAACCCCTGCGCCGGGTATGACCCCGGCGCTGACCTTCCCCCCGGCCGGGCAGCCGCCCACGAGCTTTGCCGTCACCAACGCCCTGCGCCCGACGCTCGGCAACGCGCCGAAGGACTATGAGAAGCCCTGGCGCGACAACTGCCTGGGCTGGGAAGCGACCACTGTGCCGCCGGCCTGGGGTCGGTGCGTCTATGGGAACCCGAAGGGCACCTACCAGGTCGCCCTGATCGGCGACTCGCATGCTTCGGCCCTATTCCCCGGAATCAACGCGGTGGCCATAGCCCACGGTTGGAAGCTCGTGATCTACATGAAGATCGACTGCTCCTTCGTCGACATTCCGGTCACGGACTTCAACCTGAAGCGCCCGTATACCGAATGCGCGACCTGGAACAACAACGTGATCGCCCGTCTGAACGCCCACCCGCCGGACCTTGCCATCGTCCACATGAGCCGCTGGATCTACAACGTCAATCCCTCGGACGGCGGCCTCACGGCTCAGGGCAACGCCATGGCTCGTGAGATGAACAAGATCCCCAATTCCGCCACGCTGGTGATGATCTCGGACATTCCGGATCCCTGGAACATGAGCGTGCCCGAGTGTCTCTCGGCCCACCTCACCGACTACCGCAAGTGCGCCTTCCCGCGTGCGACGGCCTTCGGGTCCGCCATGGGCAAGCGTGAGGCGACGGCGGCCAAGGCGTCAAGCGCGAGCCTGATAACCCTGACGGACGCGATCTGCCCGGGAACCGGCGCGTGCCCCTCGGTGCTCAACGGCATGATCATCTTCCGCGACCAGCACCATCTCACGGCCACTTTCGCCACATCGCTGGGGCCGGTCCTGGATCAGAAGCTCGTCGCAATCCTGGTTGCGAATCCGAAGCGCACGCCCCCGCCGGCACCCTCGCCCACGCCGTAACCCTCGCCGGCGCGACTCCCGTCTGTCGAATTGCAGATTCGACGGGTCGGCCGGTCGGGTGTGCTTGCCGCTGCGGTAGACTTCGCCTGCCGAACCCAGCCGCCACTTGACCGGAGGACAGCCTCGACATGTCAGTTGAGGAACTGCGAGCCAAGATCCGTGAGATCCCGGACTTCCCGAAGCCGGGCATCCTCTTCTACGACATCACCACTCTACTCAAAGACCCGGACGCATACCGGCAGGCGATAGACCTCATGATCGACCCGTATCGCGACGCGGGCGTCGACCTGGTGGTCGGAATGGAGTCGCGAGGGTTCATCTTCAGCGGACCGATCGCGTATCAATTGCACGCCGGCCTGGTTCCGGTTCGCAAGCTCGGCAAGCTGCCGGCGGAGACCGTTTCGGTCGAGTACGCGCTCGAGTACGGCTCCAACACGCTCGAGATCCACAAGGACGCCATAAGCCGTGGCCAGCGTGTCCTGATCGTCGACGATCTGCTCGCCACGGGCGGCACCGTCCGCGGCACGATCGAGCTAGTGGAGCGATTGCAGGGCGAGATCGTCGGCCTCGACTTCCTGGTCGAGCTGCTCTTCCTCAAGGGCCGCGAGCGACTCCGCGAGTACACCACCACGAGCGTCATCCAGTACTGATCCGCGGACGAGGTCTAGTGAGCTTCCCCGACGCCGTCGCAGCAACTCAGGTGGATCGCTCGCGGCAGGACGCGACCCCGGCAGACGGTTGCGCGCAGGTGAAGCGGTGACGACCCGAGCCGTCGCCAGGCGCGGGCGTGAGTCCATCTCGGTCCACGAGACCACGGACCGGGCCATGTTGCGCGCCTTCCTGGACACCGATCGGCTGTTCGCCGCCTATGCCCTGTGCGACCTGGACGACCGCGAGTTCCTCCGCACCCGGTGGGGAGTGGCCACGTCCGGGGGTCGGCCCGTCGCGGTCGTGCTCCAGTACGCCGGCTATTCACCCCAGCCGGTCTTCGTCATGGGGGAGAATGCGGGCATCGAAGGTATTCTCGCGTCCGTGATCAAGCCGCGGACCGCGTACGTCGCCGCCCGGCTGGAGAACCTGCCGGCGGTCGGGGCGCAATACCGCGTCGACTCCGGGCCCGAGATGGTCCGGATGTGGACCGACCGAGATCACTTCCGGCCCTTCCCGGCCGAGGTGCAGCGCCTGCTGCCGGTCGAGATCGGCGAGTTGAACCGCCTGTACCAGCTGGGTTTCGCGTCGTGGTTGCCGGCCAGCGCGATCGCCGACGGGCTGTACTACGGCATCCGCCTCGGCGGGCGGCTCGTGTCCGCTGCTGGGACGCACGTCATCAGCGCTTCGGAACGTCTGGCTGTCGTTGGCAACGTCATGACTCACACCG
>Ga0302299_10002144_pt1 | contig 12021 bp, 9 predicted proteins | sample III_Fen_N3_4_FD_198795 | JGI IMG/M metagenome (GOLD analysis project Ga0302299, IMG submission 198795) | Peat permafrost microbial communities from Stordalen Mire near Abisko, Sweden - III_Fen_N3_4 | ecosystem: Environmental > Terrestrial > Soil > Wetlands > Permafrost | place: Sweden: Abisko...
CTACCTCCTCGTGGGGAACACGGAAGTTCCGCTGCCCTCGGGGGCAGACGTCCTGTACCTGACGCTGTATCCGCTGTTCATCGGCGGCGCGATCGCCACCCAGCGAGCGCGGTGGGACCTGACCGCGATTCTGGATTCGCTGATCGTGGCCGGCGGATGCGGGCTCTTCGTGTGGATCGAGGTGGTCGCCCCGCAGTTGGACCAGGGCCCCGTGGATGCCGGCGTGCTCGTCGCGATCGCCTACCCCATCCTCGACGTCATCCTGCTCGGGGCAGTGGTGGGCATGCTCCTGGTGCAGGCGCGCACGGTGTCGCACATCCTCGTGGCCGCGAGCCTCGTCCTCATGCTGCTCGCCGACACTGTGTTCACCGGGCTGGCCGTCAGCGGCACCTACGACTCGGGCGACCCGCTCGACATCATCTGGATGGCCAGCTACGTCCTGTGGATCCCCGCCGCGCTGCACCCGTCCATGCGGCGGCTGGGCGTCCCGTCGCTGTCGGAAAGGGCGCGCGTGTCCTGGATGCGGCTCGTGGTACTCACGCTCGCCGTCCTGGCGATTCCGGCTGCGTTCGCCCTGCCCCATGCCGACACGTCCGACACGTCCGACACCATCCTGATCTGCGCCGCCGCGCTACTGCTCCTGCTGGTCATGGGCCGGCTGGCGCTGCAGATTCGCCGGCAGGAAGCCTCGGCCCGCACGGATCCACTGACCGGACTGCCGAACAGAGCGGCCCTGCTCGACGTGATGCAGGCGGCCCTGGACGGCATCGACCCGCACCGTGGTCTCGCGCTGCTTTTCCTGGACCTCGACGAGTTCAAGGTTGTCAACGACAGCCTCGGGCATGCCGTCGGCGACAGCCTGCTGGTCGCGGCGGCGAAGCGGCTGCGCGAGTCGGTCCGTCACTGCGACACGGTCGCCAGGCTCGGGGGGGACGAGTTCGTCGTCCTGTGCCCCGACGTGGCCTCCGAGGAAGCCCGCGAGCTTGCCGATCGGGTCGTGAACGCGTTCAACATGCTGTTCACGCTGCCCGGATCCGGAGAAGTCACCGCGAGCATCAGCATCGGGCTGGTGCACACCAACGATTCCCACGTGTCTCCGCTGGACCTGCTGCAGAACGCGGACGGCGCGATGTACCGGGCGAAAGCCCAGGGCCGGGCCCAGGTGCAGGCGTTCACGGCGGAGATCCGCACCCATGCGGAGCGGCGCCTCGACCTGCAACGAGCGCTGCGCCAGGCCCTGTCCCGGGGGGAGCTGGACCTGCAATTCCAGCCGCAAGTCGACCTCGTCACGGGGACGGTCGTCGGAATGGAGACGCTGCCGGCCTGGCAGCGTCCCGGGCAGGGTCCGGTCACCCCGGCCCGATTCCTGTCCATCGCGGAGGAGTCGGGCCTCATCGTCCCAATCGGCGCGTGGATGATCCGGCAGGCGGCCGAACAGCTTTCACGCTGGGACGCCGAACTCGGGCGGCCGGCCCCGCGCATCGCCGTGAACGTGTCCCCGCGCCAGTTCGGGCCGGGCGGCCTCGCCGACACGCTGAGCCGCGCAGCCGACAGCGCAGGCGTGGATCCCGGCCGGTTCGTCGTGGAGATCACCGAGAACAGCCTGTGGACCGAGGAGGAGCCCATCCTCCGCGACCTCAACCGGCTCAAGAGGCTGGGTGCGACCATCTCGATCGACGAGTTCGGGACGGGATTCAGCTCGCTGGCCCACCTCCGGCGACTCCCCGTGGACGAACTGAAGATCGACCGAAGCTTCCTCCGCGGTCTGGCGGATTCCCGCCAAGACAGGGAGATCGTGACAGCGATCATCCAGATGGGGCGAGCCCTCGGGTTGCGCACGGTCGCCGACGGGGTAGACACGGACGAGCAGATGGGGGCGCTGCTCGAGCTCGGCTGCGGCGTAGGCCAGGGCTTCCTGTTCGCCGGTCCCGCCCCCGCGGAGGAGATGCTCGCCTTCCTCCGAGCCCGCCTGTGCTGGGAAGCCCGCCTGTGCTAAGAAGCCCTCCTGTGCTAAGAAGCCCGCCTGTGCTAAGAAGCCCGCCTGTGCTAAGAAGCCCGCCTGTGCTGGGAAGGGAGATAAGGGACACATTCTCCGAACGTTGCCGCGGTCCGACCCAGCAACCCATGCTGGAATCGTGAGAGACCCCCAGTTGTCGGCGCGTACCGGGCAGCCCCGCCATGTAGCTGCCCGCCTTGTCATGACGCGCCCCGCTCGGCTGTCCGGGATCCTCTTCTCGCTGGGCGGCGGTCACGCAGTCGTGGGCCGCGGGGCGGCCGCTGAGATCCCGCTCGACGACGGGTACGTCAGCAGGGCACACGCCCTGCTGACGCGTACCCCAGAGGGCTACGTCGTCGAGGACCTGGCTTCCGCCGGCGGGACGATGGTCAACGGGGAGCGCCTGACCGGCCAGCGCCGCCTCCACCACGGGGACGTGCTGCGGTTCGGGCCCAACGTGGAGGCTCGGTTCGAGCAACTGGCCGACGTGGACGAGACGGTCGTCCTGCCCGCTGACAGCAACGCCACCATGAACCTGCCCGTGCTGGCCGACCCCGATCTGACCCTGCCCGTGGCCCCCGTGGCCCCCGTGGCCCCCGCGGCCCCCGCGGCACCCGTCGCCGTGCCGGCCCCGGACCCCAGCCCTGTGCCGGCAGCCACCCCTGCACGCACAGCCGCGCTGTCGCCCGTGCCGCGCATGCCCACCGTCTCCTACCACCAGCAGGTGATGGTCGAACGGGACAAGGCGCTGCGCCGGGCCGCGCGCACCAGGCGGCGGGCGGCGTGGCTCGTGATTGCCGGCCTCCTCCTGCTGCTGGCGGGCGGCGGCACCTACGGATGGGTGCTGCTGCGCTACTACACGAAGGTCGACCCGGTAACCGGCGCGCATCCGCACACGCTGCGCCTGTTCGGGGATCCCGTGAACGGCATAGCCGTGGGCAAGATCGCTTTCGGGGTGGCCGTGGGCGGCCTGGCCCTCCTCATGATGGGCATCGTCTTGCGGATTGTGGCCGGTTCACGGCGGCGTCGGGCCCGTGACCTGCTGGTACCGATGTCGGCGGTGAGCGTGCCGCACCCGTCGCCGTCGCCCGGTCAGGCCCCATACGGGCAGGCCCCCTATAGCCAGGCCCCGTATGATCAGGCCGCCTACGGCCAGCCTCCGTATGACCAGGCCGCCTACGGCCAGCCCCAACCCGGCCCGCCGGTCCCGCCGCCCACCTACCCGCCGGTCCCGCCGCCCACCTACCCGCCGGTCTCGCCGCCCACCTACCCACCAATGACGCCGATTGAGCCGTACCCACCCCGTCCCGGCTGGCCTCGCCTCTGACCGCTGCCTGCGGCCACCGCGGGAACTGGCAAGCTAGGGCGATCGAGGCGACGAGCCCCGACGAGCCGGGACGAGCCCCGACGAGCCCCCTCGAGGTGGTGACGGCGATGACAGAGGACGCTGTCCAGGCGTGGATCAAGACCCAGCAGGCCCTGTCCGACCGCGTCAGCGGCCTCGCGCGCCAGCTCATCGAGGCCAATCCCTTCCTGCGGGTCGGCGCGGAGTTCGATGCCACCCGCAAAGCCCTCCAGGCGATGGTGGGCCTCGCCCAACTCGGCGTCGGCCCGGTCGTGGAGCTGATCGGGCGGCAGCGAGAGTTCGCTGATCGGATGCGGACGTGGGCGCGCCTGCAGCGTGACTTCGGCGAGCAGATGGAGGTATGGGCGGCCCAACAGCACGATTTCGCTGATGCTCTCGCGGCCACGGTCGCCCCGCTGTCGGCTGCCGTGGAGCAGCTTGCCGAAGCTGTCGACACCCGGGACGAGCCGAACGACAAGGGCCAGGCCGGCCGGCACTGACCGGTCGGCCTCCCCCTCGCAGCCCGCACCCCTCCGAACCCGTAGACAATAGAGGGCGTATCGCCCGCGCCTCCAGCGGCACGGGCCGCCGACTCTGGGAGACCCCCCCACATGTTCCAAGTACGGATCCACGGTCGCGGCGGACAAGGCGTCGTCACGGCCGCCGAGATGCTCTCGCTGGCGGCGTTCAGCGAGGGCCACCATTCCCAGGCTTTCCCCAGCTTCGGGTCCGAACGCACCGGCGCGCCCGTCGTCGCCTACTGCCGAATTGACGACAAGGAGATCCGGATCAGGGAACCGATCACCGAACCGGACGCCCTGCTCATCCAGGACCCGACGCTGCTCCACCAGGTCGACCTGTTCAGCGGGCTGCGGCCCCAGGGATACGTCTTGATCAACACGTCCCACAGCTTCCACGAGCTGGGGCTCGACGACCTCTACCGAGATCACCGCAAGGACCGGCTCGTAACGCTGCCCGCCACCGAAATCGCCCGTGAGCACGTCGGGCGGCCCATGCCCAATGCGGCGCTGCTCGGCGGGTTCGCCGCACTGTCCGGGCAGATCACCCTGGAGGCAGTGGCGACGGGGATCCACGGGAAGTTCTCACCCAAGATCGCAGCGGGAAACATTGCCGCGGCGACTGCGGCCTACGGATACGTCCGCCAGCAAATGGAGGAGTTGGCCAGTGCTTAGCCAGATCGAGGGATCGAAGGCCGTCGCCGACGCCATAGCCCTCTGCCGGCCCGAAGTCATCTGCGCCTACCCGATCTCCCCGCAGACCCACATCGTCGAGGGCTTGAGCGCCCTGGTGAAAAGCGGCAAGCTCGCCGGCTGCGAATACGTCAATGTCGAGTCGGAGTTCGCGGCGATGTCGGTGGCCATCGGTGCGTCCGCCGCCGGGGCGCGGGCCTACACGGCGACCGCCAGCCAGGGCCTGCTGTACATGGTCGAGGCGGTCTACAACGCGTCCGGACTGGGCCTGCCCATCGTCATGACGGTGGCGAACCGGGCGATCGGGTCACCGATCAACATCTGGAACGACCACACCGACACCATGTCGCAGCGGGACTGCGGCTGGATTCAGCTCTACGCGGAAACCAACCAGGAGGCCGCTGACCTGCACATCCAGGCATTCAAGCTGGCGGAGGAGCTGTCCCTGCCCGTTATGGTGTGCATGGACGGTTTCATCCTCACCCATGCCTACGAGCGGGTGGACATGCCGACTCAGGAGCAGGTTGACGCCTACCTACCGGCCTTCGAACCGCGCCAGGTGCTCGACCCTGCTGCGCCTATCTCGATCGGCGCGATGGTCGGCCCGGAGGCGTTTACGGAAGTACGTTTCCTCGCGCACCACAAGCAGATGCAGGCTCTCGACGAGATCCCCGGGATTGCCACGGAATTCCAGGAAATATTCGGGCGCGACAGCGGCGGCCTGGTGCGCCCCTACCGCACCGAAGACGCCGAGACCGTCATCGTCGCGCTCGGTTCCGTCCTGGGCACGATCAAGGACGTGGTGGACGAGCGCCGCGAGGCGGGTGAGAAGATCGGGGTGCTCGGCATCACCTCATTCCGCCCCTTCCCGATGCTGGCCATCCGGGGCGTCCTGCGGCACGCGCAGCGCGTCATCATCTTGGAGAAGGCGCTGGCCATCGGCCTCGGCGGGATCGTGTCGGACAACGTCCGCAACGCCCTTTCCGGCATCACGCTCAAGGGCAACACGGTCATCGCCGGCCTCGGCGGCCGCGCGATCACCAAGGTTTCCCTGCACAAGCTGTTCGACGAAGCAAGGGCCGACCGGCTAGAGCGACTCGTGTTTCTCGATATGGACTACGACCTCGTCCAGCGCGAGATCGAACGAACCAAGCAGAAGCGCCGGTCCGGCTCGGCCGCCGAGAACATCCTTCGTGACGTGGGCGTGGTCGCCGCCCGACCCGCCTGAGGAGATCGAATGCCCTACCAACCGATCAAGTTCTACCAAACGGGCAGCTTTGTCGTCGGCAACCGCCTGCTCGACCAGAACGAGCGCTCCGTGCAGTCCGACACCGAGCGCTTGAACTCGCTGACGTCGGGCCACCGGGCGTGCCAGGGCTGCGGTGAGGCGCTCGGCGCCCGTTACGCGCTGGACGCCGTCGCCAAGGCAACCGGTGGACGCATGATCGCCGCGAACGCCACCGGATGCCTGGAAGTCTTCTCAACGCCGTTCCCGGAAACCTCTTGGCGGATCCCGTGGGTCCACTCGCTGTTCGGCAACGCCCCTGCGGTGGCCACGGGCATCGCCGCGGCGATGCACGCGAAGGGGCGCGACGACATCCGCGTCGTCGGGCAGGGTGGGGACGGCGGCACGATCGACATCGGCTTCGGCTGCCTGTCCGGCATGTTCGAGCGCAACGACGACGTGCTCTACATCTGCTACGACAACGAGGCCTACATGAACACCGGCGTCCAGCGTTCGGGCGCCACGCCACCGGCCGCACGCACGGCGACGACCCCAGCCGTCGGCCCGAACCCGGGCAACGTGTTCGGGCAGGGCAAGGACATGCCCCGCATCGCGATGGCCCACGAGATCCCCTACGTGGCAACGGCGACCGTGGCCGAGTTGCGCGACCTCGAGGCCAAGGTCGAGCGGGCCATGTCGTTCCGGGGCGCGCGCTACATCCACGTGTTCGTCCCGTGCCCGCTGGGCTGGGGATCGTCGTCGAACGACACGATCAAGCTCGCCCGACTGGTGAAGGAGACCGGGCTGTTCCCGGTGTTCGAAGCCGAGCACGGCGAGGTGACGGCCGTCTCCAAGATCCGCCGACACATCCCGGTGGAGGAGTACCTGCGGCCGCAGCGCCGCTACGCCCATCTGTTCGGCAAGCACGGCCACCCGGAGACCATCGCGCGCATCCAGGCGCTGGCGGACCGCAACATCGCCCGGTACGGCCTGCTGGACGACTTGCCCGACTCGCTCAAGCCGCCCGGCTCGGCGGTCGGCCGGCAGGTGCGCTGGCAGTCCGAAGACCTCTCCGAACAGACCAGCGCCATGGCGATCCTGACCGAAACCACAGGAGCGCAGTAAATGTCCGACAAGCCCTTTGCGATCACGCTGAACGTCGGCTCGAGCCTGGCGAACAAGACGGGCTCCTGGCGGACGGAGCGCCCGGTCTATGTCGACCGCCTACCACCGTGCAACAACGCCTGCCCGGCAGGCGAGAACATCCAGCAATGGCTGTACCAGGGCGAGGAGGGCGGCGACGGGTACTACCGCGCCTGGCACCAGATCATGTTGGACAACCCCTTCCCGGCGATCATGGGAAGGGTCTGCTACCACCCGTGCGAGACGGTCTGCAACCGGGCCCAGCTCGACACCGCCGTCGGCATCAACTCGGTGGAGCGGTTCCTCGGGGACGAGGCCATCAAGCAGGGCTGGACCATCGAGCCCGATGCCCCGCCGTCCGGCAAGAAGGTCTTGATCATCGGAGCCGGCCCCTCCGGGCTGTCGGCCGCCTACCACCTCACGATGCTGGGGCATAAGGTCACCATCTTCGACGCGGGCCGCGCGCCCGGCGGGATGATGCGCTACGGCATCCCGAAGTACCGGCTCCCCCGGGACGTGCTTGACGCCGAGATTGCGCGCATCCTCGATATGGGCGTGACGCTCGAGCTGAACCGGACGGTAAGCAACGTCGCGGACGAGATGGAGGCCGGCGGCTTCGACGCCGCGTTCCTCGCCGTCGGCGCCCACATCGGCCGGCGGGCCTACATCCCAGCCGGCGAGGCCGCGCACATCCTGGACGCGGTGTCGGTGCTGCGCAGCATGGAGGGCGAGGAGAAGCCGCTGCTCGGCCGCAGCGTCGCAGTCGTCGGCGGCGGTAACACGGCGATGGACGTCGCCCGTACCGCGAAGCGGCTGGGCGCGACCGACGCGGTCGTGGTCTACCGGCGGACCCGGGACCGGATGCCCGCGCACGACTTCGAGGTCGAGGAGGCGATCGAGGAAGGCGTGGAGATGCGGTGGCTGTCCACCGTGAAGCATGCCGACGCGGGCAAGCTTTTGATCGAGAAGATGGCCATGGATGAGGCCGGCTTCCCGCAGCCCACCGGCGACTTCGAGGAGCTGGAGGCCGACTCGCTCGTCCTCGCGATGGGGCAGGATTCAGACCTTGCCCTGCTCGATGGCGTGCCCGGCATCCAGGCCGACGACGGCGTCGTCCAGGTGAACCAGGCGATGATGACCGGCCACCCGGGGATCTTCGCGGGCGGCGACATGGTGCCCGACGATCGCACGGTCACCGTCGGCATCGGGCACGGCAAGAAAGCCGCGCGCAACATCGACGCCTGGTTGCGCGACTCGCGCTACGCGCCGGGGGCCAAACACGAGCTGGCAGGCTACGACAAGCTCAACACCTGGTACTACGCGGACGCGCCTGCCACCGTCCGTCCGACGCTGGATATCGCGCGGCGCACGTCGACGTTCGAGGAAGTCGTCGGCGGTCTCGATGAGACGAACGCGCTGTATGAGGCCCGGCGGTGCCTGTCGTGCGGCAATTGCTTCGAGTGCGACAACTGCTACGGCGTGTGTCCGGACAACGCGGTGACGAAGCTGGGGCCGGGGAACCGGTTCGAGTTCAACTACGACTACTGCAAGGGGTGCGGCATCTGCGTGCAGGAGTGTCCGTGCGGGGCGATCGAGATGGAGCCGGAGACGATCTGACGCATACAGCGCCCCGGCTGACCCTGGGTCGTGACCCACTCTGGGTCACGACCCAACGCGTTCAGGCGGGCTCCGGGTCGGCCACGATGACCGTCACGTTGTCGCTGCCGCCAGCGTCGAGAGCGGTCACAACCAAGGCGTCCGCCGCTGCGGTCGGCTCGTCGTGGGCCAGGAGGATCTCGGAAATCTGCTCATCGGCGACCTCCTCAGTGAGCCCGTCCGTACAAAGAAGCAGCCGCGTCGCCTTCGGGTCCGGGTGGTAGGCGCGGGCGTTGACTTCCCCGCTGAACCCCAGAGCTGCGGTCACCAGATTGCGCTGCGGATGCACGCGGGCGGCTTCGGCCGTAAGCAGCCCGGCCAGCACGGCCTGGTGGACGACGCTGTCGTCGTGGGTGACCTGGGTGAGCTCGTCACGCACCAGCTGGTACGCCCGGCTGTCACCGAGATTGACGACCAGCAGGCCGTCCTCGACCGCCGCCAGCGCGCACAGTGTGGTCGCCATGCCGACAAGATGCAGCTCGGACGCGGGACGCTCACGGATCGCCGTGTTCGCACCGTCGTATCCCGAGGCCAGGCCGTGGAACGTCGGGTCGGCCCTGAAGGCGCTGCTGACCAGCTCGATCGCCATATGGCTGGCTATCTCGCCGCCCGCATGGCCCCCTAGACCATCGGCCACCAGACACAGAGTCGGTGAGACCAGAAAACCGTCCTCGTTGTGAGTGCGGACCTTGCCGACGTCGGACTTGCCAGCCGCCCGCAGCCGCAGCGGCCCCGGCCGGCCGCGGGCGGGCTCAGGTCCACAGACACAGGCGGGACTGGTGCGTGCGGCTGGCACGGGACCAACGATTGGTTCGGTCACAGCCATGAGTGTCCCCCCACCAGCCGCGCTGCCGGAGCCCACTGCGGTCCCCGTTCTAGGAGCCGCTGGAGGAGACCGCTGGAACCTGCGCGCTCTGGGTCGGGGTGGCCGACGGGGATTGCAGCCCGCCGGATGACGACTGGCTGCCCGACGAGGGCTGGCTGCCGGACGTCGTGCCCGACGACCCGCTGCCCGACGACCCCGTCCCGCTGCCCGAGGACGACTGCGACGTGCCCGAGCTGGTCGCCTGATCCGACCCCGCCTGCGCCGACGCGTGCATCACTGCGGCAGCAGCACCGGCACCCGCGACGCTTCCCAGCGTCAGGACGACGGTCGCCGCCGACAACCGCCGCAATCCGGCGTCCCGCTTCCTGGTCGCGCTGCCTGCACCGCGACTTCCGCTGACCATTCGGCCACCCCCTCGATCGGACTGCCTCACTACCCACAACGGTCGGCGGCAAGGCTGAGAGGGCGCTGAGACGAGAGTCAAGATCGGATAAGGAAGGACCGGAGGCGCGCGCAGGCCAGCGATCGTCGCCGGAGTGCCTCGCACAGCGGACGCTCGCCCGGGCCCGCGCCGAAGTGCTTCGCGCGAGGTCCCACTCGCCGCGACCCGCGGACGGCTCAGCTCAGTGGTGGAAGGCGGACGGCTGGCTGGGCGGCAGGCCACCGGGAGCGGCCTGCCCCAACCGGTTCACGACCCTGGTCAGGTCCTCGACGAGCAGCCCCGCGAGGTCGCGGCCGAACCCGTTGCGGACGACCACCCGCAGCATGGCAACGTCTTGCAGGTTCGCCGGAAACCGGTACGCCGGAACGAGCCAGCCGCGGGTGCGCAGCCACTCCGACACATCGAACACCGTGTACGGGGCGGCTCCCGCCCGGATCCGGAACGCGAACACCGGCAGGTCACTGCCGTTCGAGATGAGCTCGAACGGCGAGGTGGCAGCGATCTGCTCGGACAGCCACATCGCGGTATCCCGGCAGGCCTGCTGCACGCGGGTGTAACCGTCGCGGCCCAGGCGGATGAAGTTGTAGTACTGGGCGATGACCTGTGAGCCGGGGCGGGAGAAGTTCAGGGCGAACGTCGGCATGTTCCCGCCCAGGTAGTCGACCTTGAACACGAGGTCATCGGGAAGGGCCGCGCTGTCCCGCCAGATGATCCAGCCGACGCCAGGGTAGACGAGCCCGTACTTGTGTCCCGAGGCGTTGATGGAGGCGACCCGAGGCAGCCGGAAGTCCCACACGAGGCCCGTGTCGATGAACGGGGCGACGAAGCCGCCCGAGGCGCCGTCGACGTGCACCGGGATGTCGAGGCCGCGCTCGCCCTGCAGCCGGTCGAGCGCGGCGGCGATATCGGCCACGGGCTCGTAGGTCCCGTCGTAGGTCGAGCCGAGGACCGCGACGACGCCGATCGTGTTCTCGTCGCACTCCGCGACCGCCCCCTCGGCGGTCAAATGGGTCGCGCCCTCCTCGACCGGGACGAGCCTGGCCTCCACGTCCCAGTAGCGGCAGAACTTGTCCCAGCACACCTGAACGTTTGCCCCCATGACGAGGTTGGGCCGGTCCGCCGGCCGCCCAGCCGCCTGCCGCCGCGCCCGCCAGCGCCACTTCAGGGCGAGCCCGCCGAGCATCGCGGCCTCACTCGACCCTGTGGTCGAGCACCCGACCCCGCTGCCCGGCTCTGCCCCCCAGAGCCGGGCGAGCATGTTGACGCAGCGCATCTCAAGGGCTGCGGTCTGCGGGTACTCATCCTTGTCGATCATGTTCTTGTCGAACGACTGGGACATGAGCTGCGCCGCCTCGGGCTCCATCCAGGTCGTGACGAACGTGGCGAGATTGAGCCGTGCGTTGCCGTCGAGCATCAACTCGTCCGACACGATCTGGAAGGCGGTTCCCGGGGACATTTCCCCGTCCGGCATGCGGTGTCGCGGCACCGACAAGGGCTCGCGTGCGAACTGCGGTCGGGTCGAGACGACGTCGGACGAGTCGGCCTGCTGGTGAGAGTGCACGGGCATGGCCCTACTTTCGCATGCCCCCAACCGGCTACCCGACCGGACCTATCTCCTGGGGCGGCCCGGCCCCTCGACCTCCCCCGGAGCGGGGAGACTTACGGGGGCTATAGCCCCGTTAAGTGTCCCCACTCCGCCGATGGGGGGTCGCCCGGCCCTGTGGACGAGCCCGGCGGTGCTGACCCCTGTCGGTACATGCTGCGCCGGTGCACCCGGAGGCGACCCGAGAGTGGCGCTCCCTGCTCCGCCGCCAGGCGGGGATCATCTCTGTCCAGCAGGCCGAGGCGTTGGGCGTCACGCGGGAGCGGGTCCGCGCGCACGTGATGGCCGGCCGGTGGCAGCGGGTCTGCCGGGCCGTCTTCGCCACGTCCACAGGCCCCCTCACCCCGGCGCAGATCGCGCACGCCGCCGTGCTCTACGCCGGGCCGGGCAGCGCTGCCAGCCACTGGTCGGCCCTGGCGCTGCTGGACCCGGACTCGCCCGCCCTGCTCCCGTCTCGGCTACCCACCGCCCACGTGACCGTTGCGCACGACAGGCGCGTGCGGGGCCAGCCGGGGCTGGTCGTGCACCGGTCGCGCCGCTGGGGCGCAGCCGCCTACTACGCCCACGCGGTGCC
>Ga0302299_10002145_pt1 | contig 12019 bp, 10 predicted proteins | sample III_Fen_N3_4_FD_198795 | JGI IMG/M metagenome (GOLD analysis project Ga0302299, IMG submission 198795) | Peat permafrost microbial communities from Stordalen Mire near Abisko, Sweden - III_Fen_N3_4 | ecosystem: Environmental > Terrestrial > Soil > Wetlands > Permafrost | place: Sweden: Abisko...
ATGGCCTCAGCGGGGGCCGCCCGACACGCGACCCGGTTGCAGCGCGCCGGCGCTATCGGAACGGGTTCGACTGCCAGCCGGGCCGAGGCGGCCGGTTCGGCCGTCGGACGCCGCGACGGTCCAGCTCGACCGCAATGACCCGCGCCGCCATCGCCAGGTCGGGGTCCCGGGTCATGGTTCCCGCCAGCCAGTCCACGTACGACGGCTCGAACGCGACGATCTCGGCCAGCGTGTGCCCGTGGAACTTGCCGAAGGTCACCTCGAGCCCCAGGGCCTCGTCGAGCGTCGGGGGCTCCACGGGAACGTGTCCCTCGAGGCGACCCCGCTCGAGCGGACCGGACGGCTGGGAGGCGCGCAGCTCCGGCATCGAGCGCCCAGAGCGAAAGGGCGGCTGGCCCACGAGCGGCAGCCGGACACCCGGTGGGGTCGTCGTCTGGTTGCGCGGCCGGACCGTGCCACTGAGGTCGAGATGACCGGTGACGGGGCGTGTCCGAGGAGGCGGAGGCGGACCCCCGGCGCGACTCCCGCGCGTGCCCCGACCCGGGTCGCCGGCCGGCCCATCGCCGGGTGTGCCGTCGGGCGCACGACGGACGCGGCGCCCCTCCTGCGTCTCGCCCGCCCTGGTCAGCGCTGCGTACGCCGCGTTGATCTCCGCCATCCGGCGAGTGGCGCGCTGCACGGCCCCAGGGTCGTCGGCCGTCAGGTCCGGGTGGTGACGACGGGCGAGCGAACGCCAGGCGGCCTTGATCGCATCCGGTGTCGCGCCGGGCTCGACGCCGAGGACGGCATGGGGTTCCTTGGGGGGCACGGGTCGAGTGTAGCCCGCGCGGCGATGCGGCCCGCCCGCTCCGTGGCCGAGGCCGAGGTGGCCGAGGCCGAGGCTCGAGCCCGTCCGGCGAGCCGTGGACCGCGGTCGCCGCTCGCGCAGCGGTCGCCGGTCGCGCAGCGGTCGCCGCTCGCGCAGCAGTCGCCCGCACCCGTCGACCACCCGACGACCGAGCCACCGGCGACACCGCGGACCGGCGCCACTTGACAACGGTCGCGCATCGCGGTCCGATGGGTCAATGGTCCCGATCCGTTCCGCCCGCCGTGCCGGCCTCGTCGCCGCGGTCGCCGCCGTTCCCGTCGCGCTGGCGTACCGTTTTGCGCTCCTCTACCGGGTCCGTGCCGGATACCCGCGCCGGCACCCGCCGGTCTGGACACCCGATGCGCTCGGGCTCCCGTACGAGACCCTCGAGGTGCCGACGACGGACGGGCTCCGTCTGCCGGCGTGGTTCATCCCGGCCGGGTCGGCCCGGGCTCCGGGGGTGGTCCTGGTCCATGGCTGGGAGTCCGCGCGCGACCGGACGCTGCCCCACGCGCTGGTGCTCCATGCCGTGGGGTTTCACGTCCTGACCTTCGACGTCCGCGGCCACGGGTCCAACGGCCCGGAGACGCTGCCCATGTCCGTCGGCGAGTTCGCGGCCGACGCACGGGCGGCCGTCGCGGCGCTCGCGGCCCGTCCGGACGTCTCACGGGTGGCGATCCTCGGCCACTCGATGGGGGCGGCCGGCGCCCTGGTTGCGGCCGCCGCGAACCCCGGCGTCGCGGCCGTCGTCGCGGTCGCCACGCCCGCGGACTCCTACCGTCTCACGCGCCAGACCTTCCGCCTCGCTCGGCTTCCCCTCCCCGACCCCATCGCCTGGCCCCTGGCATGGCTGACGACACGGGTCTACCTACGCCCGCGCGGCCACACGATCGCGTCCGTGAACGCCACGCGGGCCGTCCGCGAGATCGACGTGCCCGTCCTGCTGGTGCACGGCGACCAGGACGGTGCAGTCCCCGTGGCCCACCTCGCGAAGCTGGCCGCCGCCCGGCGGGCCTCGCGCCCGCATGCCGTGACCGAGACCATGGTGGTCGCCGGGGGTCGCCACTCGTGGCTTTACGAGTTCCCTGCCTATCGGGCGGCCATCGCGCGCTTCCTCGCCGCCGCGCTCGGAGGACCGCTCGACCCCGACGAGGCTGCCACCGTCGCGGCGGCGGTGCCTGCCGTTCGACTGCCCGAGCCCGAGCGCCTGACCGCCCTGGACGAGGAGCCCGGCGGTTTCCGGTCCCTGGCCGGGCTGCTCCGCCGCCCAGAGCGGCCGCGTGACTCGGGCACCGCCACCTCCACAGCCGACACCACGGGCGCCGATCCCTCGGCCGCCGATCCCTCGGCCGCCTCCGAACCTGGAGCCTCCACCCGATGAACACCTGGGACGCAGTCCACGAGAAGCGCGCCATCCGCGACTTCGCCGCTCGCCCGCTGCGGCCCGAGCACCTCGAGCGGATCCTCGACGCCGGCCGTCGCGCGCACAGCTCGAAGAACCAGCAGCGCTGGGGGTTCGTCGTCGTGCAGGACCGGGCGAACCTCCAGGCCCTTGCGACCCTGGGGCGGTACGCCGGGCACATCGCGGGAGCGGCGGCCGCGGTCGCCCTGGTCACGCCGGACCCGCGCGCGGCTGGTGCGGCGCTGAGCATCACGTGGGACCTGGGTGGCGCCGCGGCCCAGATGATGCTCGTCGCCTGGGAGCTCGGAGTCGGCAGCTGTCCGGCGACGGTCTACGACCATGCCCTGGCCCGGGAGCTGCTCGGATACCCGGACGGGATGGACTGCGAGTTCATCCTCTCGTTCGGATACCCGGCTGACCCGGCGGCGCTCACGACTCCGAACCGCCCCGGCGGCCGCAAGCCGCTCGACAGGCTGGTCCACCTCGAGCGCTGGGGAGCGGACCCGGAGACCCAGGCCTCGCCCGAGGCGCCCGGGCGTCCGGCCTAGCTCGAGACGCCCCCGGCCCACTCCGGATCGTCGAGCTCGATGTCCAGCGCCGCAAGCACGCCCTCGTCACCGGGCACCGGCCTCTCGGGCGCCGGGGCTCCCTCGGCCATGTACGAGTCGACCGCCGCGTCCAGCCCGACGTCCCTGCCCGCCTGCTCCGAGAGCAGCCACTTGTGCTCCAGGACATCGCAGTACGCCTGCACCAGGTCCCGGTCCGGGCCGACGAGGCCGGCGATCCGGGCCTGTGTCGGCCGGTAGACCTCCCGCAGCCAGCGATCGGCCGCCTCCTCCGCGGCCACGTCGCGCTGCTCGAACCACTGGAGCCACGCCCCGTACTCCCCGAGGTCGTTGAGCAGGATCCGTGCCTGGCCCTCCAGCGTTCGGAGGCGTGTCCTCCGCTCCAGCTCGTTCGCGTGGTACCGGCGGGTGGTGACCGAGGTCCTGAGGCGCACCGCCCCCCGTGGGCCCACCGGGTCGACTGCGATGTCGACGCTGAAGCCCAGGTCGTTCAGGCGCCGCAGCCGGGCCCGGATGGCGCGCCGGTCGCCCGGGATCATCTCCGGCTGGTCGTGCAGCTCGCTCCAGACGGCCTGGTAGCGCTCCCGGACGGATTCGGCGGCATCGATCGCGGCCTCGACATCCCCCGGACGATCCTGGTAGGCGGCGAGGTCGGCGAGGCCGAACGCGACGTTCTCCACCAGGATGTCGAGGTCGAACCGGCGCTGGCCGTCAGAGAGGCCCGGGTGGACCTCGCTGGTCTCCGCGTCCACGAGGTAGGCCTGGATCCGGTCGCCGTCGCGCCGGAAGAGCGTGTTCGACAGCGAGCAGTCGCCCCAGTAGACGCCGCCGCGGTGGAGGTCGACCAGGAGCAGGGCCATCGCGTCCAGTAGCCGCTCCCGGTCGCCCGAGCTCACCGTCCGGAAGCGCATCAGGAGGCGCCGGTACTGCATCGAGTGCTGCAGGTACTCCGTGACCAGGATCGCGTCGCCCCTGCCGGGTCGCTCGGCGAGGCCCACGGCACGCACCGACGGCAGGCCGGCATCCTCCAGGTGGCGCAGGACCTCGAACTCGCGGTTCGCGACGGCGGCCGGCAACTCCTTGAGCGCATAGACGATGCCGCCGGAGACGAGGAAGCGGACGAGGTGCCGGGACGGTCCGACGGGCAGCTCGCGGAAGCGGTGGTCCCCGGCACTCCAGCGGTCGAGCGGCTGCTCCCAGGGCAGGTCGAGCAGGGCGGCGACCTCGTCGCGGAGGCGGAGGCGCGGAAACATCAGGGCGGGGACCGGTGACGCGGTGCGGGCTCGACCCGGGGGTCAGGACCGCTTGCGCAGGTAGGCCGCGACGCCCGCGTCGTAGCCCAGGGACTCGAACAGCTTCCGGGCGTCCGGCCGGTGGTGACCAGCGGTGATCTCCAGGAAGCTGACCCCCTCGGCCTTGGACACGGCCTCCGCCTCGGTCATGAGGCGGCGCCCGATGCCGCGTGCCCGGACGCCCGGGTCCACGACCAGCGCGACGATCCGGGCGAAGGTCTCGTCCGTCTCGAACCGCGGCAGCAGGTGGAAGGCGACGAAGCCGATGACCTCCCCGCCGGCCTCCGCGACCAGGACGCGCGACTCGGGGCTCGAGAACCGGTCGATCCGCGCGACGAGGTCGCTGGCCCCGGCCGGGTAACCCTCGTCGGCGAGGAGCGTGGCCAGCCGATCGGCGTCGGACGCCGTGGCGGCGCGAACGGTGACAGCAGCAGCGTCATTCATTCACGCGATGGTACCGCCCGCAGCGAGGGGCGACGAGGGAGGTGAGGTCAGTCCGCGGGCGACGACGACCAGGTGGGGCCCGGACGGCACACCGTCGACGATCGCCGACGGCCCGAATGGCCCGGACCTGATCGCCGACACGGCGACGCCGCGGCGGGCGGCCGTCGCCAGCCAGGCCTCCAGCCCCTCCGCCGGCTCCAGGTAGAGCGCGCAGGGCCCCTCGCCGTCACAGGCAAGGGACGCCGCGAGGCGGCCCTCGCTCGACGGCTCGGCGAGGACGAGGGAACGTGCGGGCAGCCCCGGCGATGGCCGGGTCCGCGTCCGCGCCCCCAGGTGCGGTTCCGTGCCGTCGCCAGGGACTCCCGCCGGATCCAGCCACGGATCCAGCTCCCTCTCCGCGCGGTCGAGCTCCACCGTCGCCCACGCGACGCCCACCAGCCGCATGCCCGGCGTCACCTGGATCGCCGTGCCGTCGCCGCCGGCAGCACCGTCTCGGGCGACCGGGCCACGCGGGTCCACGCTTCCGCCGCTCGTCACCGCGCCGGGCGCGACTCCGCCGCCCGCCTCGCCGGGCGCGACTCCGCCGCCCACCTCGCCGCCGGACACGAGCTCGACCGGCTCGAAGACCAATCGCCCACCGGGGTGCGGCTCATCGTCCGCCGCCTCACGCCGCCATGGCACGACCTCGAGATCCGTGCCGCCCAGATCCAGGACCCATGCCCCGGCGAGCAGCGGGTGCGCCCGCGCCGATGCCCCGAGCCGGCGCTCCAGGTCCGCCGCCAGCGTGGCGGGGTCGGCCGCCTGCCACGTCAGCTTCGCCCAGGACGTCACGGGGTCACGCGGCACGGCCCGTCATGCGAGCAGGAGGTCCGGCGACTCGCCGATCGAGACGAAGCCGAGCCGGGCGTACAGGTGGAGCGCCGGAACGTTGCCGCTGAAGACGCCGAGGTAGATCGTGTCGGCGGCCGGCGCCCCGGCTGCCGCCAAGGCGTGTCGCGTCACGAGGCCGGCGAGGCCCCGGCCGCGGAAGCCCGGCAGCGTGCCGATCGACGACAGGTAGGTCAGCCCACCGAACGAGGTGGCCTTCGCCACTGCGGCGGCCACACCGTCGGCCCGGGCGACCGAGAGGACGATGCGTGGGTCGTCCAGCGTCCGGCGCAGGTCGGCCGCCAGCTCCAGGACCCGGTCGGGCGGGGCCCCGAACGACGCGGCCAGCACCGAGGCGGCGGCTTCGGGGTCGCCCGGCGCCGCATCACTCGGCCGACAGATCGCCTGGAGGGTCACACCCGGATCGGGCTCGCCCGGCCTGACCGGTGCGCAGGCGTCGCGGTCTTGTAGCACCATCAGGTGTCCGCCTCCGATGTCACGGAACCCGTTGGTGGCCAGCCGCCCCGCGAGGTCCGCCGGCTCCGCATGGACGGGGGACGGCCAGATGTGGGGCCGCCGGCCCAGCACCATGAACAGCGCGATCGCCTCCGTCAGGCGCCGGTCGAAGGCGTCGGGATCCGCCGGCCAGCGCACGCGGGCCATCCGATTCCAGAACGGGTCCGGGTCCCGGGGGTCGAACAGGACCAGCGCGTCGCCCAGGTCGCGCACCTCGCGGCCCGGGATGGCGTGCGCGTCCGTCTCGTGCCGCTCGATGGCGAGCATGGCGGCGGGATCGATGGCCGTCGTCCTGATCACGCGGCCACGATACGGGCCAGTGGCGCCAACCGCATCACGTGTCCCGCCGTACCGAACCCCGCGCGCGCAGCGTCTCCCGGTGGCGCGGCATCAGGCGAGGTCGCGCTAGCGGTGGACGACGATCGCGCTGGCGCCCGACGGCAGGTCGATCAGCTCGGGCATCGGCAACCCGGCGTCGGTGAACCAGCCCAGCGCCTCGGAGCGGGTCACAAGGCGATTGCCGCCGACGAGCTCGTCCAGCTGCGTGCCGGCGATCAGCTCGCCGAGCCTCGTGTGGAGCTCCTCGGGGTCCGACGGGAGGTACCAGTCGAGCGCAACCAGCCAGCCCCCGGGCTGCACGGCGCTCCACGCGGAACGCAGGGCCCGTGGGACGTCCGGCAGCAGGTGGAGGGCGTACTGGAAGTAGGCGAGCTCGACCTCGCCCGTGTGACCGACGTCGGAGACATCGCCCTGCTCGATGGTGATCCGGTCCGTCAGCACTGCCGACGCCACGTTTGCGCGGGCGCGCACCACCGAATCCGGCTCGAACTCGATGCCGGTGAGGAAGGTCCCCGGGAACCGGCGCGCCATGGCGATCAGCCACCGGCCGCCGCCGCAGTGGATGTCCAGGATCCGCGAACCGGGCCGCAGGTCCAGGACCAGCTGCGGCAGCGTCACCAGCACCTCCTGGAAGAACACGCCGATGTCCTGGAGTGTCAGCCGCTCGATCGCCGCGCGATACCGGTCCGGCCGCGCGGGCAGGGGGCGCCCTGTCCGGAAGATGTCCGGCACGATCCCGTAGTCCAGGCTGGCGACCGCGGCGAACTGGAACAGCCCGCCCAGGTACTCCGACCGGTCCGCGTCCAGGAGCAGCTTCGCCACGTCGTCCGGGACGCGGATCCTCCCGTCCTCGATCTCGACCAGGTCGTGTGCGTCCGCGCCCCATGACCACCGGCCGACGAGCTCCGGCTCGGTCCCAGTCCGGCGGCCGAGCTCGTCCGCGGTCATCCCTGCCGGCCCTGCCTCGCGCAGCCGCGCGAACAACCCGAGCTCGATGCCCACGTACGCGTACCACGTCCGGTAGAAGCCGCCGAGGCTGGCGACCAGGTCGTCGAATCGGTCGTCGAGGAGCATGAGGGGATTGTGACATGCCAGGAAACCGCCGCCGACGCGCCGTCCGGCCTTCCCGGGTCGCGGTTCGGCGATACTGGGATCGCCTCCGCCACCCGGCCGTCACCCGCCTGGAGCCGCCCCGTCATGCGATCGCCCGCCGCGCGCTGCAGCGTGCAACGGAACGTGCCCGGACCGTGTTCTGGGTGGTGATGGACGACAGCACCCTCGCCGAACACCTGGCCCGGGACCTCGACGGCTCGTTCGAGGCACTCGTGCATGCCCACGTCGACCGCTGCTATGCGATCGCGCTGCGCGTGCTGGGCAACCCCCACGACGCGGAAGAGGTGGCCCAGGACGCCCTGGTCCGCGCCTACCGGGCCCTCGCGGGGTACGAGCCCGCCCGGATCCGCGAGCTCCGCCTCCGTGCCTGGCTGACGACGATCGTGGTGAACTTGTGCCGGAACCGCGGACGGCGCCACGCGCCGCCGACGATGCCGCTGGGGTCGCTGGCGGAGCTCGGCGCCGAGCCCGCCACGGACCCATCCTCCGACCCGGCGACCCTCGCGGCGCGGACGGACCAGCGTGAGCGGCTCGGGGCGCTGCTCGCCGCGCTCCCGGAGCGCTACCGGATCCCCGTCGTGCTGCGCCACGTCGACGACCTTTCCTACGCAGAGCTGTCCCTGGTCCTCGGCCGCCCCGAGGGAACGCTCAAGGCGCAGGTCCACCGGGGCCTGGCCATGCTACGTGCCGCGGCCGCCGGCACCGGGCTCGAGGAGATGACCGCATGACCCGATCCGCTCGCACCGCAGCTCCCAGCCCGGTGCTCGACGACACCGCCGGCGGCCTGGCGTCGCTGGCCACCGCCGCCCCGGCAGGCCTCGCCGATGACATCCTGGTCGAGACCGGCCTCGTCGACCGGATGGCGCCCTTCACCTCTCCGATCGGCACGCTCTGGGTCGCGTGGAACGGGCGCGGCGTCAGCGAGGTGGACATGGCCGACGACGGGCCGGCCGCCGTGGCCCGCCACGAGGCCCGCTCCGGCAGGCGCACGCGCCTGGCGTCCGCGCTCCCCGGGCGCCTGGCCGATGCCATCGCGCGCCGGCTCGCCGGTCAGCGACGCGTCCGGATCCCGCTGGACCTGCGCGGCCGGACCGGGTTCGAGGTGGCCGTCTGGGCCAAGGCGCTCGAGATCCCGCGCGGCGAGGTCCGCCCCTACGGCTGGATCGCAGCGGAGATCGGGCGGCCGAAGGCGGTCCGCGCGGTGGGCACGGCTCTGGGGCACAACCCCGTCCCGCTCATCGTCCCGTGCCACCGCGTCGTGCGAACCGACGGGACCATCGGCCAGTACAGCCTGGGCGGGCCGGCCAACAAGTGGACGATCCTCGCGGGCGAGGGCGTCGACCCGGCGGCACTGGAGGACGCGGCCCGCCGCGGCGAACGGCTCCTCGGTTCCTCGACGACAAGGATCGTGTGCTGGCCGACCTGCCGGAATGCGCGACGGATCGAGGCGCGCAACCGCGTGCCTTTCCGTTCGCTGCGCGACGCGAGCGCCGCCGGGTACCGGGCGTGCAAGGTCTGCCGGCCGACGGCGATCGAGGCCGCCGCGTAGCGGCCGGACGTGGTCCCGCTCGAGTCACGGCACCCGGGACATGGTGATGCGGCGGCCACCTTGCGGTGATCCGCCGCACCGGGAAGGTCGTCTCAGCTCTGGGCGTCGAGGGGCGCCAGGCGAACGCTGTCGATCACGACCGACACCTTCGTGCCAGCCTGGATCGCGCCGCCGGGGTTCGGATAGAGGATGAAGTAGTTGCCACCGTTGAGGATCGTCACCTTGTGCCGCATCCCGGTCGGGGCGTGGATCACGGTGCCGCTCGGCTCGACCAGAAGCTCGGGCATCACCGTCGCGTCGTGGAGGAGGTGAAGGGCCTTGTCCTGGTCGGTGACCGTGAACCGCAGGTCGATCATGCCACCGCCCGCGCTCAATGCAACGAGTTTGACCTTGATCCCGTACTCGGTCTCCAGGTCCGCAGCGGACACGATGCGCGCCGCAGCAGCGTTGGAGTCGGAACGGTTCGCGCCCGCCGTCGTAAAGGTGATGCCGGCCGCCACGGCGATCGGCAGCACGAGGACACCGGCGAACGCCGCGATCCACGTGCGTGGCGGGAACCGCCGTCGCGCGGGGGTGGCCCCGGCCGGCTCCTGCGGAGCCGGCACGGGATCCCCGGTTTCCGGGACCGCAGCCGCGAGGCTGCGGTCCCGATCATCGGCCTGTCCGATGCTCGTCATGGCACTACGGCCCGACCAGCGGTGACACCGTTCGCTTGGAGGCGAAGGCGTCGAAGTACATGAGGGTGTTGTTGCCGGTGCTGGTCACGGAGCCCAGACGGACGGCACCGACGTTGCCGGTTGTCGCCGTGAGCGTCTGCGAGAGCGTGCCGTTCACGTATAGCTGCAGGGTCGTGCCCGACTGCCAGACTACCTCGATGACGTTGTTTGACGTGCCGCCGAGGATCGTCGTCCACGTGGCGTTGGCCGTCGCGCCGACCTGGATCTGGACCTGCGGGGTGACGCCGCTGAGGCGATACCTCACGTGGAACAGCGTGGTGCCGAAGGTGTTCGAGGTCGCCGCCGCCAGGATGTCCTTGCCGGTCGAGGTGTTGCCGTTGGGCCGGAAGTAGAACCGGGCGTCGTAGGTCGGCCACGCCGGCTGGGCGGTGGTCCCGAAGTTGTACTGGACGTAGTTGGTGTTGTTGCCCTGCGCCTGCAGGCCGCGCGTGCCTACCAGCGCGGCGCCGGTCGTCACGTTCAGGCGGGCCGTGGTGTTGGTCGAGCGGCTGGACCAGCCCCAGGGAGCCCCCCCGGTATCGAAGCCGTTGGCGAAGATGGCGTCGGGGACGACGTTGACCGTCGCGGTCTGGGTCACCGTGCTCCAGTTGCCGGCGGCGTCGCGGACGCGGGCGCCGATCGTGTGGGTTCCGGTGCTGATCGTGGTCGATGGGATGGTCGCGATGGACCCCGTGAAAGCCGTGCCGCCGCCGACTGCGGGGGCCGTGTCGATCCAGTACTCGCCGCCGGCAACGCCGCTGGCGAACCCTGTGACCGCCGGGGCCAGGGGGTCAGTCGCGCCGACCACCGTCAGGGTGATCGGGGAACCGAGTGTCGGGCTCGGCGCCAGGGTGATCGCGGTGAACGTCGGGATGGTGCGATCGATCAGGTAGGTGAGGGTCGCGTTCGCGCCCCAGTTGCCGGTGGCGTCCTTGCCATGGACGTAGATCGTGTGGTTGCCCAAGGTCAGGAGATTGATCGTGGTGAGCGGGATGTCGGCATAGCCGATCTCGCTCGCGGCGTTGAAGACGCCGTCGGTGGCGGTGAACTGGAAGCCCGTGCCGTTGGCCCCGACAGAGTCGATGAAGCCCTCGCCGGAGGCGATCGTGCCTCCCGCGCTGGTGAAGGTCGCGCTGACCCTGACCGACGCGAGGCCGGGCTGGCCGTAGCTGCCGTTGTTCGCGCTCGGGTTGGCACTGACGCTGGAGGTCGCCGGGCCCGCCTTGTTCACGTTCAGCGTGACCGTGGCGGCGACGCCCCAGTTGCCCACGGCATCCTGGCTGCGCACGGCGACCGTGTGCGGCCCGTTTGCCAGTCCAAACACGGTCGATGCCGAGATCGTCGCCGTGATGCTGACCGTCGGCGCCGTGATATTGAGGTTCATCGGGCTGGCTGACCCGCCGTCGATCGTGTATTCGGCCGCGGTGACGTTGTGGTTGCCGGACGTCGCGTCGCTCGCGGTGCCCGCGAGGGAGACGGCGACGGTTCCATTGGCCGGGTTCGGGTTGAGTACGAGGGCGCTCGTCGCCGGCCCGGTCAGGTCGATCGTCAAGCTGGTGGAGCTGAAGGAGCCCCAGTTCCCCAGGGCGTCCTGACCATGGACGTAGATGGCGTGCGAGCCGCTGGACAGCAGGCCCAGCGCAACGGTCCCGCTGACCGCTTCGGTCGGCGACACGAACGCGCCGGTCATCGCCGTGCCGCTCCCGGCCGCGCCGGTGGCGTCGACGAAGAACTCGGCCGCCGTGACGTTGGCGTTGCCCGTCGTCGCGTCGCTGACGGACGCAGCGAGGGCGCCCGTCGTCGCGTTGATGGACACACCGCTGGTGAGCGGGCCGACGGTGTCGGTGCCCGACGCGGTGCCCGAGGCGTCGATGAAGGCGAGCATGCCGCCGATGCCGGACGCGGTGCCGTTGTTGAGGGTCATGCTCGCGTCGTAGAGGGCGTACTTTGTGGAGGTGGCGGCCGTCACCGGGAGCGCCACCAGCACGTCGGCCGACTGGCCTGGGGCGATGGTCTCGGCGACCATCCCGCGCGGGAAGGCGATCTCGCTGCCATCCGCGGCGAGCACCGACTGGCGCAGGCCGAGCACGCCGATCGAGTGGTGCTGGATGCCCGCGTTCGCGTATCGCAGCAGGAGCGCATTGCCGGAGGTCGCGGTGATCGCCGGGGCCGTGCCCGAGTACGCCACGCCGTTCACCACCGCGTACTTCGGTGCGAAGTACCGGAGGTCGAAGCTCGACGGGGTGGGGCTGTTGTTGAGCGCGGGATCGACCTCGCCGAGGACGACGACGGCCTCATCGCCGAAGGCGGTCGACGCATCTCCGTAGGCCTGGTTGGGGGCGCCGAACGGTCGGACGATGAGCATGCC
>Ga0302299_10002146_pt1 | contig 12017 bp, 9 predicted proteins | sample III_Fen_N3_4_FD_198795 | JGI IMG/M metagenome (GOLD analysis project Ga0302299, IMG submission 198795) | Peat permafrost microbial communities from Stordalen Mire near Abisko, Sweden - III_Fen_N3_4 | ecosystem: Environmental > Terrestrial > Soil > Wetlands > Permafrost | place: Sweden: Abisko...
TCGCTCTGCCCCGTGACGTGCGGCTCGACGAGGCGTCGAAGGGCACGCTGCAGAAGACGAACTTGGTGCAGGCACTGGCTTTGGGCCGCGAGCTGCTCGTCCTGGACGAGCCCTTCAGCGGGCTCGATGCCGCAGCGCGCGGCACGCTCGCCGAGGCGGTAGCAGCGGCCCTGCGAGCGGGCACCCGGGTAGTGGTCGCCGACCACGGGAGCACGCTGCTCGACCTGCTCCCCGTCGCTGAGACCTGGCACGTGGCCGACGGCGCGGTGAGCGTCGAACACCTGACCGTCGAGGACGCCACGTCCGCGACCGAGCTCACCGAGCTGCGGGTCACGGTCGAGACGTCGAAGGCCGAAGCCATCGCGTCGCTCCTGCGGTCGCTCGGGCTCGAGGTCGACGACGAGCCCCGCCCATGACCCGCGCCCTGACCAGCTTGTGGCTCCGGATCGCGATCAGGAGCGGCCGCCTCTTCGCGCCGCTGCTCGTCGCGGCCACACTGCTCGCCTTCATCCACTCGGGAGGGGTCGGACCGGCTCGCGCCACCTACGCGACGGCGGCCGCCCTGGTCTTCCCGGGGCAGGTCTGGCTGGCCCAGCAGTCCGTCAGCGCGGTGCCCACGGAGACTCGACGGGTCCTGCTCGTGGCCATCGGGAGCCGCCGCCTGCTGCTGCTCGGGGTGCTCGCCGCGGCGCTGCCGGCCAGCCTCGTCGTGGCAGCGGTCAGCCTGGTCTGGCCCTGGCTCGCGGGATCGGTCGCCGTGACCGCGAACGCCGAGTTCGGCCGCGACCTGCTGTTCGCGATCGTGGTGGTGCTGGTACTCGTGCCACCGGCCACGGTCCTCGGGGTCCTCACCAGCGAGGTGGCGATCGGAGACCGGGCGACTGCAGCCATCGTCGGCACCGTGGCGGTCGTCGCGACCCTGGTGCTCGGGTTCCAACCCGCTCTCGCGTGGCTGGCTCCGCCGCTGGTGGGCCTCGCGCGACTCGGCGGGGCCACGACGCCGACCGCGCCCCACCTCGCCGTGGTCGTCGTCCACAGCGTTCTGTGGACCGTGGTGGTCGGCGCGTTCAGCCAACGCGCCCTGGCCCGTCGCTGGTGAGGCGGCAAGACTGGTGACGAGACCCGAAGGGATGCCCATGCTCGCCGAAACCGTTGCTCCGCCTGACGAACGCCTGCTCGACACCTCGATCACGGCCGCCGAGTTCATCGGGCCGCAGGTGCTGGCGCCGCCGCCGGCACGGGCCCGGATCGTCGTGGTGGGCGCCGGGCTGGTCGGCGCGTCGACGGCGTTGCACCTCGCGCTCCTCGGCGAGACCGACGTGCTGCTGGTCGAGCGGCACCGCGTCGCGTCCGGGACCTCGTGGCACGCCGCCGGCCTGCTCGCGCGCGTGCGCGGCAGCCACGCGCTGACCGAGCTGGCGAGCTACGGCGTCGAGCTCTACCGCGGCCTGGAGCAGCAGACCGGGCTGCCCGTTGCGTTCAACCAGAACGGATCGCTCACGCTCGCCCGGCAGCCGGGCCGCGTCGACGAGCTCCGGGCCACGGTGTCTATGGCTCGGCATCACGGGGTCGACGCCGAGCTGCTGGATCCGAGTGCCCTCTCCGCGCTGCACCCGTTGCTCTCGAGCACAGGCGTGCTGTCCGCCCTGCACCAGCCCGGCGACGCGATGATCAACCCAGGCTGGGGCGCCGCGGCTCTCGCCCGGCGGGCCTACGACCTCGGGGTAACAGTTCGCGAAGGCGTCTCGGTCAACGGTCTCCAGGTCGAGGGTCCAGAGGGCGACCGCAGGGTGAGCGGCGTCGTCACCGACACGGGAGTGATCGAGGCCGAGCGGGTGATCTTGTGCTGCGGAGTCTGGACGCGCGATCTCGCAGCGTCCGTCGGCGCAGCGGTGGCTCTGTACGCAGCCGAGCACGTACATGTGACGTCGAGCCTGATCGAGGGGGCGGTGGCGACGCTGCCACTGCTTCGTGACCTCGACTCCTCGCTGTACATCCGCCACCACCGGGGCGCCCTGGTGGTGGGCGCCTTCGAGCCGGACGGCAAACCGCGGTCGATGGACGGGATCGGGCCGGAGTTCTCGTTCGGGGAGTTCGACCCCGACTGGGCCCACTTTCAGCCGATCCGCGAACGCGCCGAAGCGGCGGTGCCAGCGCTGCGCTCGGCGACGTACGAGCGCTTCCTCTGCGCCCCCGAGTCGTTCACCCCCGACGTGAACTTCTGCCTCGGCGAGACGCCTGAGGTGGGCGGGCTGTTCGTCGGCGCCGGGTTCAACTCGCAGGGCGTGATCTTCGCTCCAGGCGCTGGACGGGCCTTGGCCGACTGGGTCGTCAACGGTGCCCCTGGATTCGACAGCTCAGCGGTCGACGTCGGCCGGTTCGCGACCGCACAGGCGAGCCGTCGCTACCTGCACCGCCGAACGACCGAGAGCCTGGGCCGGCTGTACGCGATGCACTGGCCGCACTTCCAGTCCTCCGCCGCCCGCGGGGTGCGAGGCACGGCGCTCACCGAGCGGCTCCGGCAGGCTGGAGGGTGCCTCGGAGAGACCAACGGCTGGGAGCGTCCGCAGTGGTACGCCCGACCCGGCGAGGTGGCGACGACCGAGTACTCGTACGGGCGGCAGAACTGGTTCGCAGCCGCCGAGGAAGAACACCGGGCTGCCCGCACGGCCGTGGCGTTCTTCGACCTGTCGTCGTTCTCGAAGTTCGAGGTGACCGGGCCCGATGCGCTCGCGGTGCTGCAGCACGTATTCACCGCCGACCTCGACGTCGCCGTCGGCCGGGTCACCTACACGTTGGCCTTGAACGTGCGGGGCGGGATCGTGCTCGACGGGACGGTGCTCCGGCTCGGCGCCGAGCGGTTCCTCGTGGTGACACCTACGACGGCCCAGCGCACGACCTTGCACCTGCTCCGACGCGCTGCCGCTCGCTGCGCGTGCGCGGTCTTCGACGCGACCAGCGGCACCTCGGTCCTCCACGTAGCGGGACCCGCCAGTCGCGAGCTGGTGAGTCGCCTCCTGCCGTCCGATGCCGACCTGGCCAGCCTGTCGCGGTTCCACGTGCGGCCGGCGGAGATCGCCGACACGTTCGGGTTGGTCGCTCGGGTCTCGTTCACCGGCGAGCTCGGGTACGAGCTCTACCTGCCGACGGACTACGCGGCCGGGGTCTTCGATGCTGTGGGCGAGGCCGGCACCGACCTCGGTCTCCGCCTGGCCGGGATGCACGCGCTCGACTCCTTGCGGCTCGAGGTCGGCTACCGCCACCTCGGGCACGACCTCACCGCGGCCGAGAACCCAGGCCTCGCAGGACTCGACCGGTTCGTCGCCGACCAGAAGCCGGGCGGCTTCGTCGGGCGGGAGGCCCTCGCCGCCGCCGACCCGACGACCCGCGCGCGGCGACAGGGGGTCCTGCTCCTCGACGACCCAACCGCAGTGCTGCACGGCGGCGACACGGTTCGCAGCGCCGGAGGCGCGGGCAGCAGCGCAGGCGGAGTCGTCGGTCAGGTCACGAGCGCAGCCCACGGACACAGCCTCGGCGCCGACTGCGGCATCGTGATCCTCGACCACGCGTTCGCCGCCACGGTCCCGGTGACCGGCGCGATGGACGTGCAGGTCGACGTGCTGTTCGGCGGCGGGGCTGGTCGAGTCAGCTGGACCCCCTTCCGCGTCCCGCGGGGTTAGCCCGCCCGCTCGCTCCGGAGGGCAGAGATCAGCTCGCGCTCACGCCCGGCACTCAACCCGGTCGGGCGTTCGCGGTCGAGCCCCTGCTCGCGCTCCCAGACCAGAAGGTCCGCGAGCAGCTCGGCGCGCGGGCGATGCGTGAGTCCGGCTGCGACCGCGGCGGCTCCCGAGCGAGAGGACCAGCCCTGCGAGTCCGGGTCCACGAGCCACAGGGCCAGCGACTCCGCACCCATGTACTCGCTCACTCCCTGGGCCAGCAGCCATTCGGGTTCGGCCTCGACCACCGGGCCGGTATGCCCCCCCACCTCGCGCGACGTAGCGACCCACTCGCCGAACGGCACCACCGGGCCGACCGTGTTGTAGATCCCCGTCACCGGGGTGTGCACCGAGTCGACGATCCAGCCTGCCAGGTCGCGCACGTCGATCACCTGGGTGGACAGGGCGGGAGATCTGGGCACCAGCAACGGTTCTTGAGGGGCTCGCGCCGCTCGGGCCACCCAGGCACCGGACCGCCCGGTGTGGTCGCCGGGCCCACCGATCAGCCCCGCTCGCGCCACGAGGAGGCGATCACCCAGGACCTGCGCCGACGCCTGCTCGCAGGCGACCTTGGCCTCTCCGTAGAGCCCACGGTCGACCTCGTCCCTCTCGGTCGGCGGGAGCAACTTGGCGCCCTCGTCGGCTCCAGGGGTCGCATGCGACGCGTAGACGTTGCCGGTCGAGACGTACGTCCAGTGCGCCGCTGCCCGCCCGAGGGCCGCGAGCGCACCGCGCACCATCCCGGGCTGCCACGACACCTCGACGACCGCGTCCCACTCCTGGTCGGACACCAAGTCGTACGCGCCGGACGCGCGTCGGTCGGCGACGATCAGGCGGGCACCCGGGGCAACGCTGCCGCTCTCACCTCGGGCCAGGCAGGTGACCGAGTCCCCCCGAGCAAGCGCCTGCGTGGCGATCTCGCGGCCCAGCCAGGCAGTGCCGCCGAGCACCAAGAGTTCCATGGCGTCAGTCGACCAGCCTGAGTCAGTCGGGCACCAGTGCGTTCGCCAGCGGCGTATCGCTGCCCACCACCGAATAGCCGTAGAAGCCCCCGATACCCTGTCTCGGTGCTCGACCTGAGGCAATTCCACGTTCTCCGAGCGATCGCCCGCGAGGGCTCCTTGGCTGCGGCCGCACGTTCACTTCACTATGGGCAGCCGACCATCAGCCACCATCTCGCCGCCCTCGAAAACCACGTCGGAGCGCGTTTGGTGAGCCGAGGTCCAAAAGGCGCCGAACTCACCGACATAGGAGCTCTGTTTCTCGAGCACGTCGAGCCGATCCTGAATCAGATCGAGGCCGCAGAGCGCGAGGTCAGGGGTCGGCTCAAGCACGGTGTGTCCACCCTGCGGGTCGGAACGTTCGCCACCGCGGGCGCCCGCATCCTGCCGACCGCCCTGCGCGGGGTCATCTCAGGCAGCGGGATCCCGGTGGAGCTGTTCGAAGACGAGCCGTACGAGCTGCTGAGGCGCCTGCGTGAGGGCCGGCTGAACTGCGCGCTCACCTACGAGCTGAGCAACGCGGTCAGCGGCCACGATGACGACCTAGCCATCCAGCACCTGTTTGACGACCCTTATTGGTTGCTGCTGCCCAAGGATCACCGTTTCGCCGACCAGCGAACGGTCGACGTCACCGAGCTCACCACCGACGAGTGGATCTTCTCCCAGGGATTGCACGAACCGAGCGACCGGACGCTCGTCGCCGCGTGCGAGGCGGCGGGGTTCCGGCCCAAGGTGATGCTGCGCAGCGACGACTACCGCGTCATCCAGGGGTTCGTCGCCTCGGGATCGGCGATCGCGCTGGTTCCGGAGCTGGCGATCGACCCGGGGAACGACCTCGTGGTGCGGCGCACCCTCCAGGACGTGGGGGCGCGCAGGATTCAGTTCGCGACGACCTCGCACGACATCCCGCCGATCGTGGCTGCGCTGGGCCGCGCGCTCGCCGCAACTTCGCATCGGGATAAATGGTGGATTCCGGACCCGATCGGCTGAGCGGCCTAACGCGCGCAGCGACATTTCGCATGCACCACATGGGGACGAAATCGCGAGTTGCAGTGGCACATCCCACTTGGCCGGTGATACCGAACGCGGGTGTACCGGTCGGGATTATGTACCGAAATGAAACGAAGCACTCGCCGCGTTTCCGTCGAAGGGTGTAAGCGCTGCTCGCTCCGAGGTCAGTGGCGGGCGGCCGTCGAAATCATCGCCGCACCCGGCCAGACCAGGAGGGCCGCGTCTCTCAGCGAGTCGTCGTCGTCGCACAGCACGAGTCCCGGACCGACCACGTATCGCTCGGCCAGCCCGCGCAGCAGGGTCGGCCAGAGTTCGGGCATCGCGTCCACCTCGCACTGCCGAGCCGCGAGCAGGGTCACGCTGCCGTCGTCCCGGCCGCCGATGACTGCCGATACCGCCACGGGGCCACGCGCCCGCGTCGGCACCACCGTCGATCCCAGATACAGGGTCACCCAGCTGCCCCGGTCGCGGTTTCCGCTCGGCAACGACGCGAACTCGCCGACGACTGCTCTGGCCACGTCGAAGATCGCTTCGCGGCCGAGGGTTCGGTGGTAGACCACCCCGAGCCGGCAAGCGATCTCAGCCGTGGGCTCACCGGCAAGCACGCCCGTGACCACCCAGCCCAGGCCCAGCCGTCGCTGTTGGCGCTTGCGCACGATCATCGGCTCGAAGGTCCCATATCGATCGCGGGGGACGAGGATGCGCACGTTGCCGACGTCGGTGAGCACGCTCTTGGGCCGGCTGCCGTTGCGCGAGTTGAGCCGGTTGCGGCCGGCCGAGCTGTACCGGTCGTACCCGAGATGACGGACCAGCTCGCGTTCGAGTGCGGTCTCGAGCACCAGCTGAGCCGTGCAGGTGAGCAAGGCCGAAGCCATGAAGCCGGTCATCGCGGTCCATGGCTCCGGGCCCTCGAACCACTCCCCCTCCAAGGTGCTCGCCCGGGAGTCACCGGCGTTCCTCGGCATGGCGTTTCCTTCCCACCTTCGGTAGCTGCTCGTCGGCCCCCGTCCGCGAGCGAAAGGGCCTACTGCGTGATCGTGGGACACAGCCCAGGGCGGCGGAAGATCCTTTCCGCCGAGGGCACCCCCATACGACCTATGCCGCTGCCCGCCCGCTCGGTGGGCGGGGACGAGGCTTGCCTAGGCTGTGGGTCCACGCCCCGCTGCGACAGGACGCCCGCGATGCCCCGCCCGAGACCCGACCTGCTGTTCGGATCGTTCCTCACTCCGGCCGCCCAGGGCGCCCACGACGTGGTCGCGTTGGCTCAGCTGTCCGAGCGGGTGGGTCTCGACCTCGTGACGTTCCAGGACCACCCGTACCTGCCCCAGTTCCTCGACACCTGGACGCTGCTGGCGTACGTCGCTGCCCGCACCGAGTACGTTCGGCTCGCACCCAACGTGCTGAACCTGCCGATGCGCCAGCCGGTCGTCGTCGCGCGCAGCGCCGCCAGCCTCGACCTGCTCACCGGCGGCCGCTTCGAGCTCGGTCTCGGTGCCGGCGGGTTCTGGGACGCGATCGAGGCCGCGGGCATCGGGCGGCTCACGGCGGGCCAGGCGGTCGACGCCCTCGACGAGGCGATCCAGATCATCCGTGGGGTCTGGGACGCCGCGGCCCCCGGCGCCCTGAGGGTCGACGGCCGCCATCACCATGTGCAGGGGACCAAGCGCGGCCCTGCACCGAGTCACGACATCGGGATCTGGCTCGGGGCGTACAAGCCGCGGATGCTCGCACTCGTCGGACGCGCCGCCGACGGCTGGCTCCCGTCCCTGGGCTACCTGCCCGACGTCAGTGAGCTCGGGCGGATGAATGCCGTGATCGACGAGGCCGCAGCCGAGGCCGGTCGCGACCCGGACGCGATCCGGCGACTGCTCAACATCAGCGGTAGCTTCAGCGACCGTTCCAGCGGTCTGCTCAACGGACCGGCCGACCAGTGGGCCGAAGAGCTCGCCGGGATCGCCCTCGACTACGGCACCAGCGCGTTCATCCTCGGCTCTGACGACCGGCGGAGCCTGCACGTGTTCGCCCAGGAGGTGGCCCCGGCAGTGCGCGAGCTCGTCGAGGCCGAGGCACGCACGCCACAGACCCACGAGCCGGAGCAAACTGCTCGCCAGCTGCCCGTCGTGACCGTCACGTCGGTGGACGACGCGCTGGGCGTCCGACCCACGCCCGACGACGGCGCTCGGCTGAGCCATACCCGGGTCTGGGACGAGACGCTGCGTCCCGCCGGCCCCGCCCGCGACTCCGGCCGCGACTACTCCGCGTCGGGCCAGGCCGCTGCGCAGCACCTCGTCGACGTGCACGACCATCTGCGGGGCGAGCTCGCCCAGGTCCGCGACCTGATCCGGCAGGTGCGCGAGGGCATCCTGCAGATCGGGGACGCGAGGTCGGCCCTCAACGAGATGGCCCTACGCCAGAACAGCTGGACCCTGGGTGGCTTCTGCGAGTCCTACTGCCGCCTGGTGACCGGGCACCACGGGCTCGAGGACCAGGCGATCTTCCCGCACCTGCGGACGGGCGACCCGCGGATCGCCCCGGTGATCGATCGGCTGGAGGAGGAGCACCGCGCGATCCACCACGTCCTGGACGGCGTCGACGCCTCTCTCGTGCACCTGGTCGCACACCCGGACGACATCGGCCGGGTGGAGGCCGCGGTCGACCTGCTCAGCGACGTGCTGCTGTCGCACCTGTCGTATGAGGAGCGCGAGCTCGTGGAACCGTTGGCCCGCCTCGGTTTCTACGCCGGACAGCTCTGACCAGCGACCCCGGCGGCGTCAGCTGTTGAAGTCGTCGGCACTCACGCCGGCGTCGCTGATCCGCCGACCGACCCGTCCGTGGCCAGGCGCCGCGGGGCCGTCGCCCGGAGCGTAGATGCTGACGCCGGTACCGGCCCGTTTCGCGACGTACATCGCGATGTCGGCGCAGCGGAGCAGCTCGGTGACATCGTCCCCGTGCTCGGGGTGCAGCGAGACCCCGACGCTGCCGTCGATCCGCAGCAGCTCACCATCGAGGTCCAGCGGGACGACCAGAGCCTGCCTCAGCCGCTGCGCCAGCTCGACGCCGTCGGCCGGGTCGGTGATCTGCGGCAGGAAGACGGCGAACTCGTCGCCACCCAGTCGACCCGCTACGTGCGTCGAACCGACGACCTGCCGAACCCGGTGCCCCACTTCGTGAAGCAGTCGATCGCCCGCGAGATGGCCGAGGGAGTCGTTGACCTCCTTGAACCCGTCCAGGTCGATGAGCAGCAGGGCGCAGCGTTGGTCTGCCTGCACCGACCCGAGCGACTCAGCGCAGCGCTCGAGAAAGAGCCGGCGGTTGGGTAGGCCGGTCAGCTGGTCGTGCAGGGCCTCGTCCTCCTGGCTGCGCGAGAACGCCGCCCCCTTCCACACGGCGGCGAACGGGGCCGAGATGAGCAGCAGGAGCGGCGGAGCGGCCGTCTGCGCCAGCACGACCACCAACGGCGAGAGGCACACGACCACGAGGTCGGAGATCACGTAGAACCAGAACGCGTCGGCGAACCCCTTGCGTACGTGGGCCCAGTGCTTCGAGCCGTACAGGAGCAGCCCACCGTCGTTCACCAGCAGGTGCACCACGAGGAAGTGGGTCGCCCAGGCTGCGAGCATCCAGGTCAGATCGAGCACCGCCAGCGGGTGAAGCGGGTGGTTGATGCTCGGTCGAACCCCCAGCAGCGCCATGGTCCCGTACGCGCTGCCGAACCCGAGGGCGAGCATGCACACGGTGAACAGGGCTTCGCGCGTCGGTCTCCGGGCGTGCGCCTGGGCCAGCAGGTTCCCCACCGCCATGACGAGCACGGTGGGCCAGATCCCCCAGAGGAACAGGATCGCGAACAGGAACGCCGTCGAGAGCAGCACCCCCTCGGGCTGCTGCCGGGTCGCGAGGATCGGGCGGTACTCGAAGAAGACCGCCTGCACCGCGATGACCCAGAAGGCGGCGGGAAGCGCGGAGAGACCGGTCAGCGTCACCCAGGTGGCGACCAGGACAAGCGCGAAGCCCGGGACGACGACGAACAGCCACGCGATGGCTGGCTGGCGCTGAGCTGGCGGCCCCTCGCCGGGGGCCGGCGCGTCGATTGACACGGCTGACGACCCTCTCGTCCGACTACCAGCATCATCGGCCGGACCCGCGATGACCTTGACGGAGGTCCCAGGGCGTTCTCGGGAAGCGTTCAGGTGACGCTCAGGATCGTGACCGATGCTCTGGTCATGGACGAACAGAGCAGGACTTCAGCGATCGACCGCAGGAACCACGGGATCACGCAGGTCCGCGTGCTCAGCGCCGTCGCCGGGCTCGGCGCCGTCGTCGGCACCGGTGCCCTCGCGATCAGCCTGATGAGCTCCGCCGCAGCCGCGACCGACAGCTCCACCGCGACGGCCGCGACCGGCACCGTCAGCACCGACGACGACTCGTCATCCACCACCACGACCCCAGCAGCCACTGCGCCGCTGGCCGGCACCTCCGGTGGCTCGGCGACGACCAGCGGCGGCAGCTGAGCATGAGCACGGCCCTGCCAGCCGAGACCCGTCGTACGGCGCACGCGCGGTACGCGGCCGGCGCCGGGCTGGGCATCTGCGACTGGGCTGCGCTGGGCACGACGGCGCAGCTGCTCGTCACTGAGCCCGAGCATCTCGAAGTGGCGCGGCAGGCGGTCGTCCAGCTGCTCACCGAGGTGGACCTGGCCGCGAGCCGGTTCCGTCCCGACTCGGAGCTCTCGCGGCTGAACGCTGCAGCTGGGTCATGGGTAACCGTGTCGCCCCTGCTCGTCCTGGCCCTGCGTACGGCGCTCGATGCGGCGGCCTGCACCGACGGGCTGGTCGACCCGACGATCGGGGCCGCCCTGATCGACCACGGCTACGACCGGACCTTCGCCAGCATCCCCGCCGACGGACCCGCCGTCACGGTGCGGGTCGGCCGGGTGCCCGGCTGGTCGGGCGTCGAGCTCGACGACGACGCCGGCCGGGTGCTGCTGCCGGTCGGCACGCTGCTCGACCTTGGGGCCACGGCAAAAGGCCTGGCGGCCGACCTGTGCGCGACGACCGCAGCTGAGGCCAGCGGGGCTGGCGTCCTGGTCAGCCTCGGGGGTGACATCAGCGTCGCCGGCGAAGCGCCGGTCGGAGGCTGGCCGGTCACAGTCACCGACCGGAGCAGCCTCGACCTCACCCCGGACGGCGACGATGCCGACGCGCAGATCGTCGTGCTCCAGACGGGCGGGCTCGCCACCTCCAGCACCCGCGCGCGTCGCTGGCGGCGCGGCGGCTCAGTCGTCCATCACCTGATCGATCCCAGGATCGGCATCCCCGCGACCGGTCCCTGGCGCACCGTCAGCGTGACCGCCCCGAGCTGCGCTCTCGCCAATGCCGCGTCCACCGCGGCGATCATCCTGGGCGACGCAGCACCGGCCTGGTTGACCTCCCGCCAGCTGCACGCGCGGCTGGTCACCGAGGACGGAGCGGTGACGTACGCGGGCGCCTGGCCGGTGGCCGGCTAGCGCTCCACTGCGTTGTCGGGACGCTGGCCAGCGACGTACTGGCGCAGCTGCTCCTCGACGACGGCCCAGATCCGCGAGGCGCGACCGGGCACGAACCCGCCGACGTGTGGGGTGAGCAACAGCCCCGGCGCGTCCCACAGCGGGTCGTCCGCGGGCAACGGCTCGGGATCGGTGACATCGAGCGCGGCCCGCAACCGGCCACTACGCAGCTCAGCGAGCAGGGCCGTCTGGTCGACGATCGCGCCACGGGCCGCGTTGACCAGGATGCTGTGGTCGCGCATCCGAGCCAAGAACGGCGCGTCGACCAGCCCACGGGTTGCGGCGTCGAGCGGAAGCATGACGACGACTGCGTCCTGATGGGGCAGCAGCCCGGCGACCTCGTCGAGTGATCGCACCCCGTCGCGGGCGGTCCGGCCGACCAGGGTGACCTTCGCCCCGAACGGCGTGAGCCGGCTGCGCAGCGAGGTGCCGAGGTCGCCGGCCCCGAGCACGAGCACATCGGCCCCGAGCAGCGTGCCGTCCTCGGTGGGAGCCCAGACGTGGCTGGCCCGCTGCCGACCGTAGGTGGGCAGCCCACGCACCAGAGAGAGCAGCGACGCCGCGGCCCACTCCGCGGTCGCACCACCGTGGGCACCTCGCGCGTTGCACAGCAGCACGTGCTCGGGCAGGTGAGGGAGCCACTGCTCGAACCCGGCCGTCATGGTCTGGACCATGCGCAGCCGAGGCAGCCGCGCGGCGATCCTGATGGCGCTTGAGACGTCACTGTCCGGCGCCACGAGCACTTCG
>Ga0302299_10002148_pt1 | contig 12011 bp, 12 predicted proteins | sample III_Fen_N3_4_FD_198795 | JGI IMG/M metagenome (GOLD analysis project Ga0302299, IMG submission 198795) | Peat permafrost microbial communities from Stordalen Mire near Abisko, Sweden - III_Fen_N3_4 | ecosystem: Environmental > Terrestrial > Soil > Wetlands > Permafrost | place: Sweden: Abisko...
TCTGGGTCCCCGAGCAGTACATGGGCGAGGTCAACCGCGACCTCAACGGCCGTCGCGGCCGGGTGCTTGGCATGGATACAGGCGAAGGGGTGCAGATCATCTCGGCGCACGTGCCCCAGGCCGAGCTGTTCTCGTACGCGACCGAGCTGCGCTCGCTGACCGGCGGGCGGGGCACGTTCTCGTCGGTGCTCGACCACTACGAGGACGTCCCGGGGAACCTCGCGGAGAAGATCATCGAGTCGCACAAGAAGGAGCACAAGGAAGAGGGCCACTGACCCTCGATCCTCCAGGGCTCAGCGCGGCGCCGGCCACCGGCGCCGCGTTTCGATTCCCGGCGCAAGATCGCCCGGCCGCGTCGACCGCCCGGGCTATCGGAGCAGGTCGTGCCCGTCGATGGCGGTGACGATCTCGCGGATGGTGATGCGTCCCTCGTAGAGCGCCTTGCCGATGATGGCGCCGCCGCATCCGGCTGCCTGCACCGCGAGCACGTCCTCAAGTGACGAGATCCCGCCCGACGCGATGATCCGGCCCCGCGCGAGGCGCACGAGCGAGCGCAGCAGGGCCACGTCAGGACCGCCCATGAGGCCGTCCCGGTCGATGGCGGTGACCTCGAAGGTGTCGATGCCCGCGGCGGAGAGGGCTTCAAGGGCGTCGGCTGCCAGGACGCCTTGCGCCCCGTGCCGCCAGCCCTCGCCCAGGGCCATGCCGTCGCGGATGTCGAGCGATCCGACGATCCGGGCCGGGCCGTACCGCGCGACGAGTCCGAGCGCGAACGCGGGATCCCGCAGGGCCGCCGTCCCAATCGCGACACGGCTGGCGCCGGTGCCGAGGGCGCCAGCGACCGCCTCTGCCGTGCGCAGTCCCCCGCCGACCTCGACGCGAATCCGACCGTGGACCTCCGCGACGATCTCAGCCACGAGCTCGAGCTGCCGCGGCTCGCCCTCGCGGGCGCCGTCGAGGTCGACCACGTGGAGCCAAGTGGCGCCCGCGTCCGCGAAGGCGCGCGCGACGCCGACCGCGTCTTCCTCGTAGACCGTCTCGCGCGCGAAGTCGCCTTGGATCAAACGGACCACGCGGCCGCCCTCGAGGTCGATCGCGGGCAGGATCTCGAACCCGGCCAAGGTTGCTCCGTGCTGGCGTATTAGTACGCTACTACGCTATCATGCTAGCAGGCCGACAGGGAGAACCCTTGCCGCCTGTTCTATCGGGAGGATCGCACCCGTGGCAAGCGAATGGCGGACCCCCGACCTCGATGCCCTGCTCGACGTCGTGCTGGCGCTCGACGACCGCGAGGACGCCCTGCGGTTCCTGCGCGACCTGTGCACCGTCGGCGAGCTCCATGACCTGGCCCAGCGGTGGGCGGTCGTCCGGATGCTCGACGCCGGTCTCCACTACGCGGAGATCAGCAGGCGCTCCGGGGCGAGCACCGCGACCATCACCCGCATCGCGTCCTGGCTGCACCACGGCGAGGGCGGCTACCGCGCCCAGCTCGACCGCCTGAAGGCCGAGACCGGCACCGTCTACCCGCTGGGGGCCGAAGGGTGAGGGACCGCCTCCGGCTCGCCGTTCCCAACAAGGGTCGCCTGGTCGAGCCCACACTGGCGCTCCTGCACGCGTCGGGCCTCGTCTTCGAGGAGCATGACCGCAGCCTCCTTGCGCACGTCGCCAACCAGCCGCTGGACATCCTCTTCGTCCGCACCGCCGACGTCGTGGAGTTCGTCGCAGACGGCGTCGCCGACGCGGGGATCACGGGCGCGGACATCCTCGCCGAGGTCGGCCGCGACCTGCCGATCATCGCCCGCCTGGGGTACGGCCGATGCCGGCTCGCCGCCGCGGTGCCCTCGGATTCGCCCGCGGCCGCGCTCGAGGACCTGGCCGGTCTGCGCGTCGCCACGTCCCATCCGCACATCACACGAACCTTCTTCGCCGAGCGCAAGGTCCAGGTCGAGGTCGTCCCGCTCTCGGGTGCGGTCGAGGTCGCGCCGAGGCTCGGCCTGGCGGACGCCATCGTCGACCTCGTCTCGACCGGCTCGACCCTCCAGATGAACGGCCTGCGCGCCATCGGCGACGTCCTCGCGAGCGAGGCCATCCTGGTCGCCGGGCCAGTCGCGCTCGAGCAGCGTCCCGATGAGCTCGCGAGCATCGTGCTGATGCTGGGCTCGGTCATCGCGGCGCGCGGCCGCAAGTACCTGATGATGAACGCGCCTGCCTCGCACCTCGCCGAGCTCGAGGACCTGCTCCCGGGTCTCGAGTCGCCGTCGGTGATCCCGCTCGCGCACCCGGGGATGATCGCCATCCACAGCGTGGTCGGCGCGGACGAGGTCTGGGGCCTGCTCCCCCGCCTCAAGGCCGCCGGCGCGTCCGGGATCCTCGTCCTGCCCATCGAGAAGATCCTGCCGTGAGCCCCTCGCCGTTCGCCGTCACCGATCCCGCCAACCCGGCCTCCTACAGCTGGGAGGCCACCGACGAGGGCGTCGCCGCCCGGTTCGGCATCCCGGTCGAGAAGGTCGTCCGGTTCGACCTCAACACCTCCCCCGCCCCGCCAGACCTGCTGGCCGAGATGCTCGCGGCCGGCCGCTTCGAGACGAGCCTGTCCGAGTACCCGCCCGGCGACTACCGCCTCCTGGTCGAGGCCGCCGCGGCGGCCTACGGCGTGACGACCGACGAGGTCGTGCCTGGCTGCGGCGCGGACGAGATCCTCGACATGTGCGTCAAGGCGTTCCTGCCCGCCGGTGGCCGCTCGGTGATCCCGACGCCCACCTACGCGATGTACCGCGTCCACTCCGAGCAGCGCGGCGGCACAGTCGTCCCGGTGCCGCGCCTGGGCCCGGACCAGGGGTTCGCGCTCGACCTGCCGGCCATGCGCGCTGCGGCTCGAGACGCCGCCATCGTCTGGCTGTGCAATCCCAACAACCCGACTGGCGCTGAGGAGCCCGCGGGCGCGATCGAGACTCTGCTCGTCGGCATCGTCGCCGATGCTGCGGCCGATGGCCGCCGCCCCGCCGCGGTGGTCGTGGACGAGGCGTACGCCGAGTTCACCGGCCGGTCGGTCATCCCGCTGCGGACTCGCTTCCCGAACCTCGTCGTGGTGCGCACGGCCTCCAAGGCGTACGCGCTCGCGGGCCTCCGCGTTGGCTTCGCGGTCGCGGCCCCGGCCACGACCGAGCGTGTCGCCCTGTTCCGTCCGCCCGGCTCCATCGCCACCATCTCAGAGACCGTCGTGACGCGCGCCCTGCGCGAGCCCGCGGCCATGCAGGCCAATGTGGCCCGAGTCCTGGGAGAGCGGCCTCGCCTGGCCGAGGCGTTCGACCAGGCCGGATGGACGCCGTACCCGTCCGTCGCCTGCTTCCTGCTCGTCGATCTGAGGACCGTGGAGCGCTCGTCGTTCGTCGCGGACCAGCTGATGCGGCGCGGGATCGTGCCCCGGACGTTCCCGGCCGGCCACCCGGCGGCCCACTGCATCCGCGTCACGGTCCGCGCCCCCCACGAGAACGACCGGCTCATCGAGGCGATCCGCGAGATCGCGCCGGAGGTGCCCGCATGACCACGCCCCTGGGCAACGTGGACGTGGCCCGGCCGGCGGGCGGCGCCGTGACCGTCCGACGGGAGACTCGCGAGACGAGGATCGCCGTCACGCTGCGTATCGCCGGCTCGGGCGTCAGCGACATCTCGACCGGCATCGGGTTCTACGACCACCTGCTGACCTCCTTCGCGCACCACGGGCTGTTCGACCTCGCGATCGACGCGAAGGGCGACCTCGAGGTGGACGAGCACCACACGGTCGAGGACGTTGCGCTCGTGCTGGGCGCGGCCTTCGCCGAGGCGCTCGGCGACAAGGCGGGGATCAATCGGTTCGGCGACGCGGCCGTTCCGATGGACGAGTCGCTCGCGACCGCCGCCGTCGACCTCAGCGGGCGCCCGTACGCCGTGGTCAGCCTGCCGTTCGCCGGCGAGCGCGTGGGCCAGCTGCCCACGCAGCTGATCGAGCACGCGCTCGAATCGTTCGCGCGCACGTCCGGCGCCACGCTCAACCTCCGCGGCACCGGCCGCAACGACCATCATCTCGCCGAGGCCGCGTTCAAGGCGCTCGCCCGCGCCCTCCGCGTCGCCTGCGAACCGGACCCGCGCCGCACGGGCGTGGCGTCCACCAAGGGCTCGCTGGGCTGATGGGCGATCCGAGCGGCGCGCGCGTGCCGGTCACCGTGGTCGACTACGGGGCCGGCAACCTCGTGTCCATCGAGCAGGCGCTGGTCGCCGCCGGTGCCGACGTCCGGCGCGCCGCGGACGCGAGCCAGATCGGCGACCCGGCGCTCCTGGTGGTCCCGGGCGTCGGCGCGTCCGCGCCCGCGATGGATCGGCTGCGCGCCGGCGGCTTCGTGCCGGCGATCCTCGACTGGATCGCCGCCGACCGCCCGTTCCTCGGGATCTGCCTCGGCCTCCAGCTGCTGTTCGAGCGCAGCGACGAGGACGGCGCCCAGACGCTCGGCGTCCTGCGCGGGCGCACGGTCCGCCTCGAGGACGCGCCCACGCTCCCCCACATCGGCTGGAATCAGGTCGAGCGCGTGCGCGAGCACCCGGCGTTCAACGGCATCGCGCCCGACGCGGACTTCTACTTCGTCCACTCGTACGCGGGCGCGCCCGTCGACCGCGACGTCGTCCTCGCAGAGACGCAGCACGGCGCACGTTTCACCGCCGCCGTCGCCCGCGGCAGCCTGCTCGGCGTCCAGTTCCACCCCGAGCGCTCGGGCGATGACGGCCTGCGCCTCGTGGCGAACGTCGTCCGCCTCGCGGGGGCCGCGTAGATGCTCCGCCGCCGCGTGATCCCGTGTCTGGACGTGGCGAACGGCCGGGTCGTCAAGGGCACCCGCTTCGTGGACCTCGTCGACGAGGGCGATCCGCCCGAGCTGGCCGAGCGCTACGCTCGCGAGGGCGCCGACGAGATCGTCTACCTCGACATCTCGGCCGCACCTGAAGGCCGCGGGACCCTGCTCGACATCGTGGAGCGCACCGCGCGCCGGGCGTTCATCCCGCTCACCGTCGGCGGGGGCGTCCGCAGCGTGGAGGACATGCGCGACGTGCTGCGGGCCGGTGCGGACAAGGTCGGCCTCAACACGCGCGCCGTCGAGGACCCCGAGCTCGTGCGCCGGTGCGCCGCCCGCTTTGGCAGCCAGGCGGTGGTCGTGGCGATCGACGCGCGGCGTGTCACGCCCACCGTCACGATCCCCTCGGGCTTCGAGGTGGTCGTCAAGGGCGGCCGGGAGCCCGCGGGCCTCGACGCCGTGGCGTGGGCGCTCCGCGTGGTCGACCTGGGCGCGGGCGAGCTCCTGGTGACCTCCATCGACCGCGATGGGACCAAGACCGGCTTCGACACCCAGCAGCTGCGCGCCATCTCGGACATCGTCCCGGTGCCCGTGATCGCGTCGGGCGGGGCCGCCGGGCCGGACGACTTCATCGCCGCCGTGCGGGACGGGGGCGCCGACGCCGTCCTCGCGGCGAGCATCTTCCACCGGCGCGAGTGGTCGATCGCGGCGGTCAAGGCGGCGATGGCGGCGGCGGGCCTGCCTGTGCGCGCCGTGCCGGGCGCCTGGGAGGCTGCATGAACGTAGACGCAGGCGCGAGCGAGCCTCGCGCGATCGGCGGCCTGGCCGGGCCCGTGGACCTGGTCGCGGGCCCGCCGTCCGAGGCGATCGCATGGGGCGATGGCGGTCTGGTCGCGGGCGTGGTGCAGGACGTGGCCGACGGCCGGGTGCTGATGGTCGGCTGGCTCGACGCCGAGGCGCTCGCCGCGACCCTCGCGACGGGCGAGGTCCACTTCCGCTCGCGATCGCGCAATCGCCTATGGCGCAAGGGCGAGTCGAGCGGCAATGTGCTGCGGCTGCGCACGCTCGCGCTCGATTGCGACGGAGATGCGCTGCTGCTCGGCGTGGAGCCCGCCGGGCCGACGTGCCACCGCAACGTGCGGTCCTGCTTCGACGCCGACGGGCAGCCGGCTGCCGGCGCGGACGCGCAGGGCTTTGCCTGGCTCGAGGCGCTCTGGGCGACGATCGCGTCGCGCGCAGCCGAACGACCCACGGGCTCGTACACGACCACGCTCCTCGACGGCGGCGTGGACGTCGCGGGCCGCAAGGTGGCGGAGGAGGCGACCGAGGTCCTCCTGGCTGCCAAGAACGACGAGTCGGCCGAGCGCGCCGGTCTCGACCGCGCTGAGACCGGCCGCTTGCTCGCCGGCGAGGCCGCGGATCTCGTCTACCATGCCCTCGTGCTGCTGGCCGAGCGGGATCTCGCCCCCGTCGACGTCCTCGCGGTCCTGCGCGACCGCCACGGGCGGCCCGGCGGCCGCTGACGGGAGGGTCGTCATGTCCGACGCGAACGCATTCGCCCCGAGCGCCCGCGCGAAGCAGGTCTTCGCGGTCACGCTCTTCGTGGACGATCTGGCCGCCACCGAGCACTTCTACCACGACGTCTTCGGCATGCCCCTGGTCCACCGGGACGACGTGTCGGTCGCCTACCGCTTCCCGAACCTGGTGGTGAACCTGCTCGCCTCCTCGTCCGCGCCCGAGCTGATCGTGCCCGCGCCCGTGGGGCCCACGGGGACGCCCGCCCGGATGCTGCTGACGCTGCAGGTCGACGATGTCGACGGGTTCGCGGCCCACCTGCGCGCCCTGGGCGTGCCGATCCTCAATGGGCCGCTCGATCGTCCGTGGGGCCCGCGAACGGTGGCCATCGCCGACCCGAGCGGCCACTGCTGGGAGCTCTCCACCTAGCGCCGGGCGGCCGCCAGCGCTAGAAGTCGAGGCGCACGAGGATGCGAGGCAGGCCCGCGGCGTGACCGTCCGTCTCGACCACGCGTCGGAAGCCGACCGCGTCGAACATCGACGCCAGACCCACAAAGGCGAACCCGCTGTCGATGCGGCCCCCGCCCGCGTCAACCGGGTAGGCCTCGACCCCGGGAGCCTCGGCAGCGCGCGCGGCGGCCACGACGCCGGTCAGCAGTGCGGTCGCGACGCCCCGGCGCCGGAACCCGGGCCGGATCCTGAAGCACCCGATCGCCCAGACCGGCGCATCGTCGATGGCCGGGAGCGTGCGCGAGTCCCGGAGCCGCGGCAGGTCCGCGCGAACGCCCACGCCGCACCAGCCCACGACGACCCCGTCGAGGTAGGCGAGGAACCCCGGCGGGACGCTCGCGGCGGCGAGCTGCCAGCGGAGCGTGTCGGGGCGGGCCTCGTCGGCCGGCCTGCCGAACGCCCGCGCGGTGCCGCGCCAGGCCTGGCACCAGCAGCCGCGGTCGCCGTCCGTGCCGAGCACGGCGACGATGTCGTCCCAGCGCTCGACGGTCGCCGGGACGACGACGATCTCGCCCACCCGCGGGTCCGTCAGCCTCGCGCCACGCGAACGACGGCCCGGTTCCGCTTCCCCACGCGGACCTCGAGCCATTCGCCGGCCACGGGCGCGGGCACGGCAGCGGCCCCATCAGTGATCCGCTCGCCGTTGACGGTGATCGCGCCCCCGGAGATCAGCCGGCGCGCCTCGCCGCGAGACGGCGCCAGCCCCGTCTCCGCGAGCAGCACGGCAACCCCGCCCGCCACGGCCTCCGCGCTCGCGACGGCCCCATTCGTGGCGGCGTGGATGCGGGCGAGGAGCGCGGGATCGGTCACCGGGTCGCGCTGGAACAGCGCTGCGGACACCGAGACTGCCGATCTCGCCTCGTCCTCGCCGTGGACGCGTGCCGTGACGTCGAACGCGAGCTCGCGCTGCGCCTCGCGGGCGTCCGGGCGCTCGGCCATCACCGCCTCGAGTTCCACGATCCGCTCGCGGCTCCACTGCGTGAACCAGCGCAGGTACGGGGGGACGTCGCGGTCGTCGAGGTTGAACCAGTACTGGTAGAACGCGTAGGGCGTCGTGCGCGCCGCGTCGAGCCAGACCGACTCGCCGCTCTCGCTCTTGCCGAACTTGCTGCCCGACGGCGCGAGCAGCAGCTTGTAGCTGATCCCGTGCGCCGGGCTCTCGTCGGTCTCGCCGCCCGAGGTGCGGCGGATCAGCTCGAGCCCTGCGGTGATGTTGCCCCACTGGTCGGCGCCGCCCATCTGCATCTCGACGCCGTACTCGCGGTAGAGCGTGGCGAAGTCGAACGCCTGGAGCGTCATGTAGCTGAACTCGGTGAACGACAGCCCTCGCTCGAGGCGCTGCTGCACGGAGTCCTTGGCCAGCATGTACGGGACCGTGAAGTGCGTGCCCACGTCCCGCAGGTAGTCAATCAGCGAGATCTTGCCGAGCCAGTCGTAGTTGTTGGCCATCACGGCCTGCGTCGGCCCCGGCGAGAAGTCGAGGAACCGCTCGAGCTGGGCGTGGATCCCCGCGACATTGCGCGCCAGAGTGGCCTCGTCGAGCAGGTTGCGCTCCGCCGAGCGACCGGAGGGGTCGCCGATCATGCCCGTCCCGCCACCCACGAGCGCCACGGGCTTGCCACCGCGACCCTGCAGCCGGAGCAGCCCGAAGATGGGGATCAGGTGCCCGACGTGGAGCGAATCCGCGGTGGGGTCGAAGCCGATGTAGGCCGAGATCGTCCGCCCCGTCGCCAGGCGCGCCGCCACGCCGGGCGTGACGGCATGCAGGATCCCGCGCCACTCGAGCTCGTCGAGCAGGCCGGGCAAACCGGGGGCGGGTTCGCGAAGCTGGGTCACTGGCGCGTCACATCCTCGGGCGGGGAATCGTCTGCGGTCCGGCCTGAACCTGGGGTTCGGGTGTCCATCCCCTGCATGGTATCGTCGACCAGACATGCGAAACAGTCTCGCCCGACGGCAGCGTCATCGCCGCCAGGGCGGCCGCCGCCCCCGCGGCAATGGCGTTCTCAAGGGAACCCTCGTCGCCATCCCGATCGTCGTCTTCAGCTTCTTCCTGCTGGTCGGCGCGGGTGCCGCTGTCGCCGCCGTCGGCGCCTACCAGTTCATGGCCCAGGGTCTCCCCGACCCCTCGTCGGCGCTGGACGCCATCACGTTCACCTCGCAGACCGTGGTCTACGACCGCACCGGCAACATCGAGCTCGCCAAGCTCGGCTCGGACCGGCGCAGCGTCGTCACATTCAAGGACATTCCCGCCGGGCTGATCGACGCGACCACCTCGATCGAGAACAAGACGTTCTGGGAGGACCCGGGGTTCGACATCGGCGGGTTCATCTCCGCCACGCTCGACACCCTCAACGGCAACGACCGCGGCGGCTCCACGATCACCCAGCAGCTCGTCCGCGCGCGACTCCTGCCGGCCGACGTGCTCGCCGGCGACCGCTACGTGCGCAAGGCCAAGGAGATCATCCAGTCGATCCGCCTGACCCAGGCCTACTCGGGGACGGGCGGCAAGCAGGTGATCATGCAGGATTACCTGAACCAGAACTTCTACGGCAACCGCAGCTACGGCGTGGCGGCAGCTGCCAAGAGCTACTGGAACAAGGACCTCAAGGACCTCGACCTGGCGCAGATGGCGCTGCTCGCGGGCATCCCGCAGTCGCCGACCCTCTACGACCTGGTCAAGAACGCGCAGGAAGTCACGGTCAAGGACAAGCAGGGCCACGACGTCACCCAGCTGGTCGTGCCGCCCGACCGCCCGATCGTCCAGCGCCGCAACTACATCCTCCAGCTGATGCTCACCAACTCCCGCCTCGGCACCTACAGCCCGGACGACATCGCGGCCGCGCAGGCTGAGCCGGTGATCCTCACGCCCCAGACCAACCCGACCTGGAAGGCGCCGCAGTTCGTGTGGCAGGCGCGCGACGAGCTGGCCCAGCTGATCTGCGGCTCCTCGCAGTGCGACAAGATCGACACCGGCGGCTACAAGGTCATCACCACGCTCAACAACACGATGCAGAAGACCGTGGACAAGTGGGTGAAGGCCGCCGCGGTCATCCCCAACTCGAGCAACCAGGCGCGCGCGCTGCGCGCCCTCGGCATCCCGGCCTCCGAGTGGAGCTGGATCCGGGCGCTCGGCTCGCAGAACTTCCACAACGCCGCGGCGGGCGTCATCGATTACCGGACGGGCGAGGTGCTCGCTTACGCGGGCTCTGCGAACCAGTACGTGACGAAGGGCAACAGGAAGTTCCAGCCCCAGTTCGACGTGCTCGGTGACGGCTTCCGCCAGCCCGGGTCGTCCATCAAGCCCATCGACTACCTCATCGGGATCGACGACAAGACCTTCACCGCGTCCACGCTGTTCATGGATGTCGTGACCAACTTCGCGAGCGGCGGGCAGTCGGCGTACATCCCCACGCAGGCGGACAAGGTCGAGCGCGGTCCGGTCCGCCTCCGGAGCGCCCTGGAGTTCTCGCTGAACATCCCGGCCATCAAGGCGGGCTTCATCAACGGCCTCGACCACCAGCTGCAGCGGACCAAGGACTTCGGGCTCACCTACCCGACCAACACATACGCGGTCGCGTCCGAGAGCATCGGCACCCTGCTGGTCCACCCGATCGACATGATCAGCGCCTACGGCGCCATCGCGGACGGCGGCGTCCTCATGCCGCGCCACACGATCCTCAAGGTCATCGGCCCCGACAACGAGCAGGTCTGGCCGCAGCCGGGCGTCAGCGTCGCCGGCAAGCGTGTCGTGTCCAAGCAGGCCGCCTACATCATCACGGACATCCTGGCGGGCAACACCCAGCCCAGCATCAACCCGTTCTGGGCCAAGTGGCGGATCACGGACGGGGTGACCAGCAGCAAGGTTCGTCCGGCGGCGTACAAGACGGGCACGACCGAGGACACCCGCGACGTGCTCGCTGACGGCTTCCTCGCGCCGCCGTCGAACCCCAAGCTGCCCGGGCTCGTGGTCGGCGTCTGGATGGGCAACTCCGACAACTCGCCGACCGGGTCGCTCTCGCTCGACTCATCGGCCCCCCTGTGGTCCGCCATCATGTCCGAGGTCTCGAAGGGCATGCCCATCGAGAACTTCAGCCGCGTCAAGCCGTCCGGCCTCGTCACCGCCACGGTGGACGCCTTCACGGGCATGAAGCCCGGGTCCACGACACGCAAGACCATCACCGAGATGTTCCTGCCGGGCACGCAGCCCACCTCGTCCGCCAAGGGGACCGTCACCCGTGACGTCGACGCGGCCACGGGCCTCCTCTGGCAGGACGGCTGCGCTGGACCCAAGGAGACACGCGCATTCGTCGACTACAGCAAGGTCGACTCCGCTTGGCCGTCGTGGCAGAAGGCCGACATTGGCTGGCAGGCGCGCGCGGCGCGGGGCGCAGGCGTCGGCGGCGGCCCCAAGGGCACCCGAACCACCTACTTCTACGGCGGCTTCCCCGCGTTCTACCCGTTCGGGCGGTCGTGGGGCGGCAGCTTCGCGCCCACCAAGAAGTGCACGGTCATCCCGGTGACGCCGCCGCCGTCGCTGTGCGTCTCAACGGATCCCTTCTCCCCGTGCCCGTCCGACCTGCCGCCGACGCCCACGCCGACGCCGTCCAAGGGCAAGCCGTAGCGGTCGCTCCACCGGCGCGCGCGACCCGCTCCGCGTCGGCCGCGGGTCTGGGGCGTGCCGCTAGAGCTTGACGATCGTCGCCCCGTCGCCACCCTCGCCGCGCTCGCCTGCGCGGAACGACCGCACGAGCGGGTGGGAGCCCGCCAGCTGGCGCACCGCGTCGCGCAGCGCGCCCGTGCCAAGCCCGTGGATGACGAGGACCTGGTCGAGGCCCGCGAGCGACGCGTCGTCGAGGTAGCGCGAGAACGCATCGAGTGCCTCGTCCACGCGCGCGCCGCGCAGGTCGAGCGACGACGCCACAGACCGTGCGCGCGCCAGGCGCATGGAGGTGATGCCCGAGGCGGGCTCGCCCCGGGACGCCGGCGGCCGCTTGGCGCCGATGGTGCCCGTGGACATCATGGAGCCTGACGGGACGTCCGCTCCCCCGCCGCCGGCCTGCCCGAGCGCCGCCTCGAGGTCGTCGACGGCGACTGACACGCGCATGCCGCCCGCCTCGAGGGTCGCGCGAGTCCCGCCCTTCTCCAGCGCCGCGATCCTTCCCTCCC
>Ga0302299_10002149_pt1 | contig 12008 bp, 8 predicted proteins | sample III_Fen_N3_4_FD_198795 | JGI IMG/M metagenome (GOLD analysis project Ga0302299, IMG submission 198795) | Peat permafrost microbial communities from Stordalen Mire near Abisko, Sweden - III_Fen_N3_4 | ecosystem: Environmental > Terrestrial > Soil > Wetlands > Permafrost | place: Sweden: Abisko...
GAGCGGCACCAGATGGACTCGCCGACGGCCTCTCGCATCGTCGACACGCTCGCCACGCGCGGCCTGGTCTTCGCCCGGGACGACGCGGCCGACCGGCGCCGCCGCTGCCTGGGCCTGACCCCCCGCGGCTGCGCGCTGGCCCGGCGAGCGCACCCGCTCGCGCTACGCACGCGGGCCGCCGTGGAGGCCGGCTTCAGCGACGCGGAGAAGGACGCGCTGCGCTCGCTGCTGCAGCGGATCATCGCGAACATGGAGCGTTTCGAACGGGAGCGCCGGCGCGGGACACCGCGGACGGGCGCGAGGAGGGTGCCGTGAAGCAGCGCCGGGTCCTGGTCTTGCTCTGCGCCGCGTGGCTTCCGGCCGCCGCCGGCTGCCACGGCGCCGCCTCTGCTCCGCCGCCGGCCCTGGTGCCCGTCGTGGCCGAGGCCGCCGTGCGCCGCGCGCTGCCGCTCGAGCTGCGCGCGATCGGCAGCGTGGAGTCGCCGCAGAGCGTGGCTGTGAAGCCGCTCGTCGCCGGTGTGCTCACCGCCGTCCACTTCCGCGAGGGCAGCGACGTGGCGCAGGGCGAGGCGCTGTTCACGGTCGACCCCCGGCCCTACGAGGCCGCACTGCGCCAGGCCCAGGCCACGCTCGTCCGCGACGAGGCGAACGCGCGCAACGCGCGGCTCGAGGCCGGCCGCGCCCAGGCGCTGTTCGAGCAGGGAGTCCTCTCGCGCGAGCTGTACGAGGAGCGGCACAGCGTGGCCGAGGCGCTCGACGCCGGCGTGAGCGCCGACGGCGCCGCGGCCGACGCCGCGCGACTCAACCTCGACAACTGCACGATCCGCTCGCCGCTGGCGGGGCGCACCGGCAGCCTGCTGGTGCAGGCCGGCAACGTGGTGAAGCCGAGCGACAGCGAGCCGCTGGTCGTGATCAACCGCATCGACCCCGTCTACGTGTCCTTTGCGGTGCCCGAGAAGCGGCTGGCGGAGATCAGCGCCGCGCGCGCGGCCGGCAGGCTCGGGGTCCTGGCCCGGGTGCCGGGTGACGCAAGGCCCGCGCTCGGCGGCGAGCTGAGCTTCGTCGACAACGGCGTCGACCGCGCGACCGGCACGCTGCGGCTCAAGGGCACGTTCGCCAATCGCGAGCGACGCCTGTGGCCAGGGCAGTTCGTGGACGTGTCGCTCGCGCTCGGGACGCTGCCGGACGCGATCGTGGTGCCGACCCAGGCGATCCAGGCCGGGCAGGCCGGCGCCTTCGTGTTCGTGGTGAAGGCGGACCGGACCGTGGAGGTCCGGCCCGTGACGGTCGGTCCGGAGCTGGGCGGCGTGGTGGTGGTCGAGCGCGGGCTGCTCGAGGGCGAGCGCGTGGTGACCGACGGCCAGATCCGCCTGGTGCAGGGCGCAGCGGTCGAGCTGAAGGCGCCGGTCGGTTCGGTGCCCGCCGGGGGCCGGCCGTGAACCTGTCCGAGCTGTTCATCCGCCGCCCGATCGCGACGACGCTGGTGATGGCGGCGATCCTGATCGCCGGCATCGCGGGCTACCGGCTGCTGCCGGTCAGCGATCTGCCGAACGTCGACTTCCCGACCGTGCTCGTCTCCGCGAGCCTGCCGGGCGCGAACCCCGACACCATGGCCGCCTCGGTGGCGACGCCGCTCGAGCGGCAGTTCTCGACGATCGCCGGGCTCGACACGATGAGCTCGGTGAACGCGCTCGGCGTCACGCAGGTCACGCTGCAGTTCGACCTCTCGCGCAACATCGACGCCGCCGCGCAGGACGTGCAGGCCGCGATCGCGAAGACCGGCTCGCAGCTGCCGCCCAGCATGCCGACGCCGCCGACCTACCAGAAGGTGAACCCGGCCGACCAGCCGATCCTGTACCTGTCGCTCAACTCGCCGACGCTGCCGCTCTCGCAGGTCGACGAGTACGCCGAGACGCTGATCGCGCAGCGCGTGTCGATGGTCAGCGGTGTCGCCCAGGTCAACGTGCTGGGCGGCCAGAAGTACGCCGTGCGCGTGCAGCTCGACCCCGACCTGCTGGCGAGCCGCGGCATCGGCATCGACGAGGTCTCGGCCGCGGTGCAGAAAGGCAACGTCAACCTGCCGACGGGGACGCTGTACGGCTCCGAGCGCGCGCTGACGCTGCAGGCGAACGGCCAGCTGACGGACGCCGCCGCCTACCGCCCGCTGATCGTGGCCTACAAGAACGGCTCGCCGGTGCGGCTCGAGGAGCTCGGGCGCGTCGTCGACGGCGTCGAGAACGACAAGGTCGCCTCCTGGTACCGCGACCGCCGCTCGATCATCCTCACCGTGCAGCGCCAGCCCGGCACCAACACGGTCGAGGTGGTGGACGCGATCAAGCGGCTCGTACCGAGCTTCCGCGCCCAGATGCCGGCCTCGGTCAACCTGGACGTGCTGTTCGACCGCTCGCAGTCGATCCGGGAGTCGGTGAGCGACGTGAAGTTCACGCTGCTGCTGACGGTGCTGCTGGTGGTGCTGGTGATCTTCCTGTTCCTGCGCAGCCTCTCGGCCACGCTGATCCCGAGCCTCGCGCTGCCGATGTCGCTGGTCGGCACCTTCGCGTTCATGTACCTGCTCGGCTACAGCCTCGACAACCTGTCGCTGATGGCGCTGACGCTCTCCGTCGGCTTCGTGGTCGACGATGCGATCGTGATGCTCGAGAACATCGTGCGCCACATGGAGCTGGGCGAGGGCCCGCTGGAGGCGGCGCTGCGCGGCTCGCGCGAGATCGGCTTCACGATCCTGTCGATGACGCTCTCGCTGGTGGCGGTGTTCCTGCCCGTGCTGTTCATGGGCGGCCTGGTCGGCCGCCTGCTGCACGAGTTCGCGGTCACGATCGCGGTGGCGATCCTGGTCTCCGGCATCGTCTCGCTGACGCTGACGCCGATGCTGTGCAGCCGCTTCCTGCGTCCCCCGGGCGAGCAGCGCCACGGCCGGCTCTACGCGGCGTCCGAGCGGGCCTTCGAGCTGCTGTTCACGGCCTACCGCCGCAGCCTCGACGTGGTGCTGCGGCACCGGCCCGCCGTGATGGTCGTCTCCTTCCTGCTGCTCGTGGCCACGGTGGCGCTGTTCGCCGTGATGCCGAAGGGTTTCCTGCCGAGCGAGGACACCGGCCAGGCCTTCGGCTTCACCGAGGCGGCGCAGGGCATCTCCTTCGAGGCGATGGCGCGCCACCAGCGCGCGGTGGCCGAGATCGTGCTGCAGGACCCGAACGTGGCCGCGTTCTCCTCGAGCGTCGGCGCCTCCGGCCCGAACGCGGCGGGCAACCAGGGGCGCATCTTCATGCGGCTGAAGGAGCGCCACGAGCGGCGGCTCTCGGCGGACCAGGTGATCCAGGAGCTGCGCGGCAAGCTGGCCGCCGTGCCGGGGATCCGGGTGTTCTTGCAGAACCCGCCGCCGATCCGTATCGGCGGCCAGCTGACCAAGAGCCTGTACCAGCTGACGCTGCAGGGGCCGGACACGGACGACCTGTACGCGGCGGCGCCGCGGCTCGAGACCCGGCTGCGCGAGCTGCCGGGCCTGCAGGACGTGACGAGCGACCTGCAGCTGAGCAACCCGCAGCTGACGATCGCGATCGACCGCGACCGCGCGCTGGCGCTGGGTGTCAGCGCGCAGCAGGTGGAGGACGCGCTGTACACGTCGTTCGGCAGCCGCTGGATCTCGACCATCTACGCGCCCAACAACGAGTACCGCGTGATCATGGAGCTGCTGCCGGAAAGGCAGCGCGAGGCGAGCGACCTGTCGCTGCTCTACGTCCGCGCCTCGGGCGGCGCGCTGGTGCCACTCGAGAGTGTCGCCCGCGTCACGCGCGGGCTGGGACCGCTGACGGTGAACCACTTCGGCCAGCTGCCGGCGGTGACGCTGTCGTTCAACCTGCGGCCGGGCACGGCTCTCGGCCCGGCCGTGGCCGCGGTCGACCGCGCCGCGCGAGAGACCCTGCCGCCCACGATCACGACCAGCTTCCAGGGCACGGCCCAGGCGTTCGAGGCCTCGAGCCGCGGCCTCGGCTGGCTGCTGCTGCTCGCGATCCTGGTGATCTACATCGTGCTCGGGATCCTGTACGAGAGCTTCGTGCACCCGCTGACGATCCTCTCGGGGCTGCCCTCGGCGGGCCTCGGCGCGCTGCTGACGCTGCTGCTGTTCCGCCAGGAGCTGAGCCTGTACGCGTTCGTGGGCGTGATCATGCTGGTCGGGATCGTGAAGAAGAACGCGATCATGATGATCGACTTCGCGCTCGAGGCGCAGCGCAACGGCGGCAAGGGGCCGGCCGAGGCCATCTACGAGGGCTGCCTGGTGCGCTTCCGCCCGATCATGATGACCACGATGGCGGCGCTGATGGGCACGCTGCCGATCGCGCTCGGCTTCGGCGCCGGTGCCGAGTCGCGCCGGCCGCTCGGGCTCGCGGTGGTCGGCGGGCTCGTGGTGTCGCAGCTGCTGACGCTGTACATCACGCCGGTGTTCTACACCTACATGGACACCTTCCAGGTGTGGCTGCGGCGCGAGCGGCCGCGCGTCGTCGCGGCGCCGGGCTAGGACGGCGTCAGCACCGTGCAGACGGAGGCACAGATCGGCCCACCGATGTTGAAGCTGGCCGCCGCGCGAGGCGAGGCGACCTGCAGCTCGCGCGGCGCCTTGCCGAGCAGCTGCCACGCGCACCAGCCGATCATCGCGATGCCGGTGGCGCCGATCGGGTGGCCCTTCGCGATCAGGCCTCCCGAGCTGTTGATCGCGCACTCGCCGTCGGGCGCGGCCTTGCCGTCGACCCAGTAGCGCGCGCCCTGCCCGACCGGCGCCTTGCCGATCACCTCGGTCCCGATCGCGCCCATCACCGTGAAGCAGTCGTGCAGCTCGGCGACGTTCACGTCGGCCGGACGGACGCCGGCCATCGCGTAGGCGTCGCCCATCGCCTTGTAGGCCCCCTTCGGGCGCAGCACGTCGCGGCCCTGCTTCTTGAGCGCGTCGGTCGCCTGTCCCCAGCCGGCGAGCCGCACGCAGTCCCGCTTCGCGACGCCGAGCCGCGCGAGGCCCTCCTCGGTCGCGAGCAGCAGGCCCGCGTAGCCGTCCGTGATCTGCGAGCAGTCGAAGGTCTTGAGCCGCAGGCCCTCGGCCACGTAGCGATTGATGCCCTCGATCGCGCAGGCCTTTTCGGCGGTGAGATCGACGTTGCGCATCTGCGCGTAGGGGTTGTGGCGGGCGTTGCTGTACTCCTGTACCGCGATCGCCGCCAGCTCCCGCTCGCTGACCCCGTGCTCTTTCATGTAGAGGTCCATCACCTCGGCGAAGATGTGCGGGAACACGAAGACCTTGCCGGGCCGCTCGTCCGGGTGCGAGAAGTAGCCGAGCACCTTGCCCACGAGCTTGCCGTCCATCTTGCCGTCGGCGTCGCGCATCTTCTCGTAGCCGAGCGCGAGGCCCGTCTCGCCCTGGCCCATCTGCAGCTTCGCGATCACAGAGAGCACGGCCTGACCGCCGGAGGCGCAGGCGTTCTCGACCGACTCGATCGGTTTCGCGTCGAGCCCCGGCACCTGGGCCACCAGGCCGGAGAGCAGGCCCTGCTCGTTCAGCGAGACGTTGCAGGCCGCTCCGATCGAGGCCACGTCGACGGCCGCCGGGTCGATACCGATCTCGCCGCAGGTGCCGTGGACGGCGCTGGCCACGATCTCGGGCACGCTGGCGCCGAGCAGCTTGCCGAACACGGACTGGTGATAGGCGGCGACGTAGACGGGCTTCATGACGGGACTCCTTCCGGCCGGCCGCGGGCGCGGTCACGGGAGCGGCGCCAGCTTCATGGTCGCATGGGGAAAGCCCCTCGCTCGAGGCAGCGCGCCGGGAGGGGCCGGGGCGAACTAGGTGCCGGTGACGATGCCACCGTCGACGGACAGGCAGGCCCCGCTGACGAAGCTGGCCTGATCGGAGGCGAGCCAGGCGTATGCGTTCGCGATGTCCTGCGGTGTGCCGATGCGCCCGAGCGGCGTGTGCCCGACCATCGCGTCGAGGACCTTCGCGGGCATTGCGCTCAGGATCTCGGTCGCGACGAAGCCGGGGGCGACGGCGTTGACCCGGATCCGGTGCTTGCCGAGCTCGCGCGCCCAGGTGCGCGTCATGCCAATGACCCCGGCCTTGCTGGCGACGTAGTTCGTCTGGCCGAAGTTGCCGTAGAGGCCCACCACCGAGGAGGCGCTCAGCACGACGCCGCCGCCGCCGGCGATCAGGTGCGGCACCACGGCACGCGTGCACAGGAAGACGCCCTTCAGGTTGACGCCGAGCACCGCGTCCCACGCCTCGTCGCTGAGCGAGGCGGCGACGGCCCCGTCCTTCCACTTCACGAGCTGCCCGTCGCGCAGGATGCCGGCGTTGTTGACCAGCACGTCGACGCGGCCCCACCGCTCGAGCACGGCCGCCACACCCGCGTCGACCGACGCCGCGTCGGCCACGTTCACCCGCACGAACAGGCCCTCGCCGCCGCTCGCCACGACCTCGGCGACCAGCCCGGGGCCCTTCGCCGCGTCGACGTCGAAGCCGGCGACCTTGCAGCCCTCTCCGGCGAAGCGCAGGGCCGTCGCGCGGCCGATGCCCGCCGCGGCGCCCGTCACGATCACGACCTTGCCGCGCAGTCCTGTCTCCAATGTGTCGCTCCTGTCGGGCTGGCCTGGCGTCAGGACAGCCGCCGGATCGCCTCGGCGCCGGGCAGTCCGGGACACGCGACGGTGGCGGCGCCCCATGCCACCGCGCAGCGCAGCGCCTCGGCCATCGGCCGGCCCTGCACGAGCGCGTGCAGCAACCCGGCCGCGAACACGTCGCCCGCCGCAGTGCTGTCGACCGCGTCCACCCGCGGCGCGGGCGCGTCCAGTCGCTCGCCCGGTCGGAAGGCCTGCGCGCCGCTCGCGCCGCGGGTGATCACCACCCAGCGCAGGGTTTCGCCCGCGACGGCCCGCCCCGCGGCCCAAGGGTCCGCGAGCGCCTCCGGCGACAGGTCGGACTCGGAGCCGACGAGGACGTGGGCGGGCCTCGCGCCGCGCGCGAGCGGCGGCACCTGCGCCACGACCAGGGCCCGCGGCAGCTGCGCGGCCAGCACGTCGGCGAGGTCGAGTTCGCGGCTGCGCACGTAGAGTGCGTCGGCTGTCAGCGCGCGCACGCGCTCGGGCGGCCCGCTCTCGCGGCAGCGGTGGAGGTTGACGACGGTGCGCTCGCCCTCGGGGTCGACCAGCACCAGCGAGCGCGTGCTCTCTCCGGGCACCCGTGCGAGTGCGACGGGGTCGACGCCGGCCTCGCTCAGCGCCGCGAGCAGCCAGTCGCCGACCGCGTCCTCGCCGACCGGCGCCACGAGCACGACGTCGTGGCCCGCGTGGCGCAGCGGGAGCGCTGTGTTGGCGCCGCCGCCGCCGAGCCGCTGCTGGCGGCCCTCGGCGTCGAGGTGGCCGCCCTCGCGCAGGCGCTGACGCAGGCGAACGACCTCGTCCTGGGCGACCGAGCCGACCACGACGATCCGTGGCACGGTGCGGATTGTAGCAGCGCCCCGAGGGGGGCTTCGCCCCCCCCCACAGCCCCCCCGGGGCTGGCCGAGCGGCCTACCTTGAGACGGCTCTGTCGAACAGCTTCCGGTACTCCCCGTAGCCTTCTTCCTCCAGCTTCGCGGCGGGGACGAAGCGCAGCGAGGCCGAGTTCAGGCAGTAGCGCTGGCCCGTGGGCGGCGGGCCGTCATCGAACAGGTGGCCGAGGTGCGAGTCGGCGTGCGTCGAGCGCACCTCGACGCGGACCATGCCGAGCGTGGCGTCGCGGTGAGTGGTGACGTTCGCGGGCTGGAGCGGGCGCGTGAAGCTCGGCCAGCCCGTGCCGGAGTCGAACTTGTCGGCGGACGAGAAGAGCGGCTCCCCCGAGACGACGTCGACGTAGATGCCGGGCTCGTGGTTGTCCCAGTACGCGTTGCGAAACGCGGACTCGGTGCCGCTCTGCTGCGTCACCTGGTACTGCAGGGGCGTCAGCTTCTGCTTGAGCTCTTCCGGCGCGGGCTTCTTCCAGCGTCCTTCCTTCACGTCGCTCCACCCTTTCGCGCCGCCGCCGGCGGCGTGCGCAGCGCCTGCCGGCGCGGCGCTCGTGTGCTCCGACCGCCCCCAGATCGCTTCCAGACGCCGGTCGCGGCCGCAGCCGGCGCGGTACATCTTGTAGTGCAGCGGGTTCTTCTTGTAGTAGTCCTGGTGGTACTCCTCGGCCGCGTAGAACGCCGCCAGCGGCACGATCTGCACCACGATCGGACGCGGCAGCCGGCCCGAGCGCTCCAGCGCCTGCTTCGAGGCGAGCGCCGCCTGCTGCTGCGCCTCGTCCTCGTAGAAGATCGCCGGGCGGTACTGGTTGCCGCGGTCGCAGAACTGCCCGCCCCCGTCCATCGGGTCGACGTTGTGCCAGTAGACCTCGAGGAGCTGCTCGTAGCTGACGCGCGCGGGGTCGTAGGCCACCTGCAGCGACTCGGCGTGGCCGGTCGCGCCCGAGGAGACCTGCTCGTAGCTCGGGTTCTTCACGCGCCCGCCCGCGTATCCCGACGTGGTCGAGTAGACGCCCGGGACCGCGTCGAACGGCGCCTCCATGCACCAGAAGCAGCCGCCGGCGAAGGTGGCCTTGACCAGCTTCGGCGGCGGCCCGGGCGGGGGCGTCCAGCTGCTCGCCTCGCGCGAGCCGAAGAGCAGCCACAGCGCGCCCAGCGTCACTCCGGCCGTGAACACGGCCATTCGCAGCTTCATCTCTGGCCTCCGCTGCTAGTAACGTCTCGCGGGCGGGGGTCATTCCGCAAGCGGCCGGCGGGCTCGTCAAGGACTGTCAAGCGCCCGCGCACCGCTCCGGCGGTACCATGGGGCAGGCACCCGAAGACACAGGAGGACCGGGCATGAGCGCGGAACGTCCGGCGAACCACGGCCTGTCGCGCCACGGCCTGCGTGGCGACTACACGGGCGTCCGGCCCGACTACACGGTCGAGCAGGATCCCTCGCGGTACACGGCCGACCAGCACGACCGCTGGCGGCGGCTGTACGCGCGGCAGATCGACCGCGTGCCGGGCCGCGCCTGCGAAGAGTACGTGCGGGCGCTCGGGGCGCTCGACTACGAGGCGGGCATCCCGCGCTTCGACGACGTCAACCGAAAGCTCGCGCGCGCGACGGGCTGGCAGCTGGTGGCCGTGCCGGGCCTCGTGCCGGACCTCGTCTTCTTCGAGCACCTCGCGAACCGGCGCTTCCCGGTCACGTTCTGGCTGCGCGAGGAGGCGGAGTTCGACTACATCGTCGAGCCGGACGTGTTCCACGACTTCTTCGGCCACGTGCCGATGCTGTTCGACCCGGTGTTCGCCGACTACATGCAGGCCTACGGCCGCGGCGGGCTCAAGGCCGAAGGGCTCGCGGCGCTGCCGTGGCTGGCACGGCTGTACTGGTACACGGTGGAGTTCGGCCTGATCCGCACGCCCGCGGGACTGCGCAGCTACGGGGCGGGGATCCTCTCCTCGCCGGGCGAGATCGACCACGCCGTGCGGAGCCCCGCGCCCAGGCGCGTGCGCTTCGACCTGCGCCGCGTCATGCGCAGCCGCTACCGCATCGACGCCTTCCAGGAAACCTACTTCGTGGTCGACGGTTTCGGACAGCTGTTCGACGCGACCGCGCCCGACTTCACGCCGCTCTACCGCGAACTGGCTGTCCTGCCGGAGCTGTCGGCTGACGCGGCGCCAGGCGAGGACGTTCTGGTGCCCCTCGCCTGAGCGCCACGCGCCCGCAGGATCGTGCTACCGTCCACCTGCGGCGCAGGGGCCGCGGAGACACCCCATGATCCTCGCCACTCTCGCGTTCGTCCTCGCCGGGGCCGCGCCGGCCCAGGCACCCGCCGCCAAGGCCGCGCCGATGAGCGTGGCGGTCGACGTCGCCGCCGGCAGCAGCGCCGGCGCCCACGCCTGGGAGAAAGAGCTGCGCGCGGCCCTCGAGGCGCGCAAGGACGAGTTCCGCGTGGTCAAGCCGGGAGAGAAGTCGGAGCTGGTGGTGCGCGTCGTGGCGCTCACGAAGGGCCAGGGCGAGTCGAGCGTCATGAAGGGCGCGCTGGTGCTCGGGTCCCAGGAGAAGGCATTCAACCTGACCTACGGCGGCGAGATCCGCGTGCAGGCGGAGACGCTCGCGCGCAACCTGCGCAACCTGGCCGAGCAGCTGAAGACGGCCCCGCCCGCCCCGAAGAAATAGCGGGCACGCGACCGAGCGCTCCCGCAGCTGACGGTCGCTGTCGAGCACGAACTCGATCGCGACACGATGCTGCCGCTGATCCCGTTCTTCGGCCTGACGCTGGAATTCTAACGGCGCCTACGAGGACGGCGGCTCGCCTGCGACGAGCAGGCGGCGCAGGTGCTTGCCGACGATCGACTTCGGCAGCTCGGCGCGGAACTCGACCAGCCGCGGCACCTTGAACGCGGCGAGCTGCAGCCGGCAGAACTCCACGATCTCCTCGGCCGTGGCGTGCTCGCCGGGACGCAGCACGACGAACGCCTTGACCGTCTCGCCGCGGTAGCGGTCCGGCACTCCGGCCACGCAGGCCTCGAGCAGCTTGGGGTGCGTCAGCAGCACCTCCTCGACCTCGCGCGGCAGCACCTTGAAGCCCGAGGCGTCGATCATGTCCTTGCGGCGGTCGACCACGAAGAAGAACCCGTCCTCGTCCATGCGCGCGACGTCTCCGGTGCGCAGCCAGCCGTCGTGGAACGAGGCAGCCGTCTCGAGCGGACGCTGCCAGTAGCCGGCCATCACCTGCGGCCCGCGGACCTCGAGCTCGCCCTGGCCACCGACAGGCATCGGCTCACCGCTCTCGAGGTCCACGATCCGGGCGTCGGTCCCGGGCACGGGCACGCCCACGCTGCCCGTCTTGCGCATGCCGTGGATCGGCGTGCCGTGCGTGAGCGGCGAGGCTTCGGTGAGCCCATAGCCCTCGACCAGCCGTCCTCCGGTGAGGGCCTCGAAGCGCTCGGCGACCTCTCGCGGCAACGGTGCGGCGCCGCTGAGACACTGGGTCCCGCCGCTCAGGTCGTACTGTCGCACGCGCGGATGGTCGTTGATCGCCGCGTAGAGCGTCGGCACTCCGGGGAAGATCGTCGGGCGGAAGCGCTGCAGCGCCTCGAGCACGAGGTCCACCGGGCGCGGGCGCGGGACGAGCACGATCTCCGCCGCCAGCACGACGCCCATCAGCAGCACGGCGGTCAGCCCGTAGACGTGGAAGAGCGGTGCGGCGCCGAGGATTCGCTCGCGGCCCTCCTGGGCGCGCGGGAACCAGGCCGCCGCCTGCAGGCTGTTTGCGACCAGATTGGCGTGGGTCAGCATGGCACCCTTCGGCGTGCCCGTGGTGCCACCCGTGTACTGCAGCAGCGCGAGCTCACCCGGACGTACGTCGGCGTGCGGGGGGACGGGCGGGCAGGCCGCCGTCAGCGCCTCGAACGCGTGCAGGTCGGGGTCGCGGGGGACGTGCGGCCGCTCGCCGCGCCAGGCGCGCGCCGCTCGCGCGAGCAGCCGGCCGGGCCAGGGCAGGGGTGCGGTCGGGTCCACCACCACGACCCGGCGCACGCCCGCCTGCGCGCGGATCGGCAGCAGCCGCGGCAGCAGCTGGTCCAGGATCACCACGGTCTCGCAGCCGGCATCCGTGAACTGCTCGCGCATCTCGCGCGCCACGTACATCGGGTTCGTCTGCACGACCACGGCGCCGAGCCGCAGCGCGCCGAAGAGAGCGCTCGCCGCCTGTGGCAGGTTCGGCAGCATGAGCGCAACGCGGTCGCCCTGGCGCACCCCCAGCCGCGAGAGCGCGGTGGCGAAGCGCAGCGACTGCTCGCGCAGGCCGCTCCAGCTGAGCGTGGCGACGGGCAGCCGCGGCGCGACGAAGAGGCGCAGTGCCACCCCGTCGGGGTGGCGCGCGGCCGTGCGGTCGAGCAACTGCGGCAGCGTGAGGCCGGGGTCGTCGATCTGGGACGGGACACCCGGGTCGTAGTGGCGGAGCCAGGGGGCGGATGCGG
>Ga0302299_10002150_pt1 | contig 12005 bp, 9 predicted proteins | sample III_Fen_N3_4_FD_198795 | JGI IMG/M metagenome (GOLD analysis project Ga0302299, IMG submission 198795) | Peat permafrost microbial communities from Stordalen Mire near Abisko, Sweden - III_Fen_N3_4 | ecosystem: Environmental > Terrestrial > Soil > Wetlands > Permafrost | place: Sweden: Abisko...
GGTGGAGGTTGCTGACCGACGCGCCCAGAAGGTCGCCGACGGCGCGACGGTGACGACCCGCCCCCGGATGCCGGGAACCAGGCGCCAGGGTAGCGAGGCCAGTGAGGCGGAGGGGATGACGACCAGGCGGTGGGCGCGCGGAAGCACGGGGGCAAGGGCCTCACCGAGTAACGTCGCGCTGCGCACCATCGAGCGTTCGATGACCTCTTCGAGGGCGGTGCCCCTGGCGAGCCGGCGGGTGGTGAGGTCGGCGCGCAGCCGAGCCGCAGCCTCGACCACTCGCACGCCGTCGGGCACACGGGTGACCTTCGCACCGCCAGGGGTCACGGTGACGGCCCACAGCGCGTCGCGGTGGATGAACAGGCTGAGCAGGCCCGACCTGGCCTGGCGAAGCAGGGGGCGCAGCGACGCGACCGTGACCGGCCGCTCCTCGGTGTGCGCCTGGCTGGTGCCGGACTGCTCACGGTCGCGCTGGGCCACGGCGCGCTCGGCCTCCCGGGCGGCAGCCGCCAGGACCGCGCGTCGAGTTGGATCGGATGCGTCGAACGCCTCGGCGTGGAGGCGGCGGGCGTCGGCGGTGAGCCGGGCCAGCTCCATATCGTGTGACGCGACAAGCCGCGGAAGGCGTTGCGACACACCGCGCCACAGCTCCGTGGCGTCGAAGACCTGAGCCGGTGAGCCGGTGCCGAGGGCTAGGTCCAGGTGCGCGTCACGCAGGCGGCCGGTATGCAGGGCAGCGGCGGTTCGGGAGTCGATGGAGGTGTGCCGACCTTGCTCGACGGCAAGCCGATGCGCGCCCCGTCGCAGCTCACGCCGAACGAGGTCCGGGCGGCCCTCGGCGGCGTGCAGCTCGGCCAGCGCGAGGGTCCGCTGCAGCTTGAGAGGGAACGACGCGGCCCGCCGTACCTCCGGACGCGCCAGCTGTAGGCGCGCCAGGTCGACCTGCCCGATCCGGGCGTTGGCCTCGGCGGCGAGCACCGCTGCCTCCGCTCCCACCGCACTGGAGAGGGCTGGGCCGTCCGCGAGCTCGGTGAGGGTCGCCGCAGTCGCCCTCGGGTTGCGACCGAGGAGCAGCTCGGCCTGCAGCCGCAGCAGGGATGCGCGCACGGCCCACGCCGCTTCGGACCCGCGGGCGAACCGGCGCTCCGCGCGAGCTGCGTGCCGGCGGGCATCGGTGTGCTCGTGGCGCAGGAGTGAGAGCCGTGCCCGCTCCAGGTCGGCCTCGGCGACGTCGTGGGCGATGCCCCCGGCGCGGGCCGCCTGCTCGCCCTCCTCGAGCGCCTCGAGCGCCTGGTCGACCAGGCCGACCTCGGCAAGGACGCGGGCCAGGTCGAGGTATCCGACAGGGAGGTAGCCGACGGGAGGGGAGGCACGGTCCGCGACGTCGCGGGCCTGCGTCATCAGTGACAGTGCGCGCGGCAGGTTGCCGAGCAGCATCTGCAGCCGCCCGCGATTGTGGACCGACGCGACGGCGAGGTCGGTGAAGCCGTGCACCAAGGCATCCTGGTGAGCCCGGCGCAGCCGCACGTCGCTGTCGTGGTAGCGACCGAGGAACTGGTACGTCAGCCCCAGGTTGAGGTGCAGCAGGCACCGGGTCCGGGGTGCCACCTCCGCCGTCAGGGCCACGCTCTCGAGCAGCTCACAGGCGCGCTCCCACTCACCGACCCGCCCGTGCAGGCCCGCTCGCTGCACCACGACCAGTGACCGCACGTGGTCGCGGCGCGTGCCCACCGGCAGCGCGTCGGCGACATCGAGGAGGGCGAAGGCCCCGTCGCGGTCACCCCGCTGAACGCGGGACACGGCGTGCGTGGCGAGCACCCGCGCCCGAAGGACCACGACGTCATCGGGTGGGTCGTCCTCGGTGTCCAACCTCCGCTGCGCCCGACGCAGGATCGCCTCGGCACGCGCCGGCGCGCCCGCGGCGTTGGCGAGGATCGCTTCCTCGACGAGGCGGGTGACGTAGCCGTGCAGGTCGCGCCGGATCTGTTCCCTCAGATCTCCACGGTGGGTGTGATGACGGGTCGCACGTCGCCTTCCGGAAGGAACACGAAGCGCACCAAGCCCCGCGGTGCCGGATCGAGCGTGAACCGGCCGTCCTCGTCCACCTCGGCGGAGACGGTCCGGCTTCCGGCCCGCAGCTCGACCCGCACCGGGAAGTCGTGGCCCGTGACCCAGCCGTCCACTCGTACCTCGTCGGCATCGATGGGTGACATCGTCACCATCACCGAGAGGGCCTCGGCGCTGAACGTCAGGGTCTGCGTGTGTGTGTACTCGGAGCGGGCCAAAGCACTTTCCGCCCCGACGCGCTGCAGTTCTGCGACCTCCGCGTGCAGGGCCTGAACCGTGAGGGCGAACTTGATGTCCTCGGTGAGCCCGGCGGGAACCGGGTCGGCGGCTCGGAAGGTCTCGGCGATGGTGTCGAGGATGGTCGTGTCGACGTCGTCGAGCGGTTGCGCGGCGAGGTCGCGGTCAGTGCTCACAGCGCACCTCCCTCCCAGGCGGGGTCATTGGCGAGAGCGGTGCGGAGCTTGGCGAGGCAGCGTCCACGGGTGGGGCCGATGCTGCCCACCGGCATTCCCAAGGACTCCGAGACCGCCGCGTAGTCGGGCCGGTCGGCGAAGGCGATAACCCGCAGCAGGGCCTGGCAGTTCTGCGGCAGCTGCTGGAAGTGGGCCCAGAGCACTCGGTGGCCCTCGCGCCGCAGCACGAGGGTCGACGGGTCGGGGATGGCATCGGTCAGGTTCTCGTCGATGTCGTGGTCCTCACGACCGTGCGCCTTGTTCACCCGCCACGTCTCTCGTCGCACCGTGACAATGAGCCAGCCCATGACCGCCTGCGGATCCTTGATCCGCTCAGCGTTCTCGACCAGCCGCAGCCACGCGGTCTGCACGGCATCCTGCGCCACGGCTTCGGGCACGTTCTGCGCGCGGGCGGTGTGCCAGAGGACCGGCGTGAGGAGGTCGACCAGCTCGTCCATGGCTCGGACCTCGCCGTCGCGGTAGGCCGAGAAGGCCGCAGCGGCCCTGGTCGCGAGCGACTGCACGGTGCCGTCGGCGCTCATCACGCCTTCTTCCTCTTCTTCTGGGGGAAGCGTTCGGCCATCGCCTGCGCGATGACCTCCGTGGAGGCCACGCGCGACCGCGAGGGGCCACCGGTGATGGTCGGGGGGTTGCCGGTGGCGACGATCCGAGCCGCGATCTCGCCGACGATCCAGGGCGAGGCGAAGGACGTGCCGCTCCAGACCGCGAAGCCTGAGCTGAAGTCGTCGAAGTCGACGCCGGCCCGGGGTCCCGGGCCGAAGCCGGTCACGGTCAGCCCGGGGTTGAGCGAGCCGGAGAGCGTCGTCGGCACGGTGCTCACCACGCCTGCGCCGGGGGCATGGGCAGTGACCCAGTCGCCGACGTTGGAGAACAGTGCGATGCTGCGGTCGTCCGGGTTGGTGGCGCCCACGCCGACGAGAGCCTCGTGTCCTGGCTCGGCGAACGCGGCGGGGAAGAAGCGTGCGCGGGTGGCGTCGTTGCCGGCGCAGGCGACGACGACCACTCCTTCGTCGGCGAAGTCCCGCAGCAGGTCGTGCAGGGTGGTGTCGTAGGCGTCCTCCGGCGTCTCGTGGTAGTAGCCGAACGACAGGTTGAGGACGTCGAGCACGCCGTGGGTGATGGTGTCCTGCGTGCGTCCCTCCGCGATGGCGGCCTTTGCGGCGCGGTGCCGATCCAGCAGGAGGCTCAACGCGGTGGCGACGTCGTTCTCGAGGGCTGCACCGTCGGACGCCATGATGGGTACCTCGAGGATCACGGCCTGAGGACACCGCTGCCGGATGATCCCGGAGATGAAGGTCCCGTGGCCGCAGAGCACGTCGACGAGGCCGTTGACGTCGTCGATGATCACGCCGGTGTTCTCGGGGTCGCGCGACGGCTCCTTCCAGACGCCGATCTCCTGGCCGTTGAAGGTCACCTTGCGGTGAGCTCCCGGGCACGTACCACTGCACTGCTCAGCGGTGGCCCCCTTGGCCTCATCGGGGAACCACGGATGCTTTCCCAAGCCCGTGTCCAGCACAGCCACCACCGGTGGGTGCGCGGCCGGAGCTGCCAGGGTTCGGGGATCGGGTACCGAGCAGACCACCGGGGAACGGCCGCCGATGCCGGGGGTGCCGTACTCGGCCAGCATGCCGCCGCCGCCCCACATGCCGCCGCCGCCCCACATGCCGCCGCCGCCCCACATGCCGCCGCCGCCCCACATGCCGCCGCCGCCCCACATGCCGCCGCCGCCCCACATGCCGCCGCCGGCGGTGAGGACGTGCTCGACGCTGACGCCGCTCGCCATGCTGCCTCCGCGCCGGTTGCGGCGCTTCTCCTCTTCGCTGTCCGAAGCGTTGTCGTCGCGGTCGGACGGCTGGCCGAGGCCGAGCTTGTCGTACAGGGTCCTGCCCCGCTCGGACGGTGCCGTCAGCGCGTCCTGCAGGAAGCGCCACGCGTCGGGGGCCTTTGCGGCCTGGGTCGGATGGCGCTCGAGGCGCACTCGCGTGACGGTGACCCTCGCATCGGTGCGGAGCGAGTCGGTCTTGAGCCGGTGCGGCACGCCGACGGGCTCCCCAACCTGCTTGAGAACGAGCGGGTTGGTCTGTGAGCCGGCGAACTCGATGAGCTCCTGGACACGGGTCTTTGCGTCGCCGGCATCGAGGAACGGGTCGACGATGTCGCGCACCAGGAGGGTGTCGGCCACATAGACCGTCGGCATCGGTGTCGGCCGCTCCGGCGCCAGGAACGCCGTCTCCGGGTCGAGCACCCGAGCGCCCAGCCGTCGCGCCAGCATCGGCGAGACGACCGGGGTGGGCGGGATCGAGGTGGGAGCGTCCACCTTCGACGCTGTGGGGCTCGAAGGCTCGCCGTTTGCCGGCTTCTCCTCGCGCGAGGGGTTCTCGGGGGACTTGCCAGCCATCGGGTCTCCTGGTGAGCACGACCGGAGCGAGAGGGGAACTCGCCACAGCGTAGTGATGATCATCGACGCTGAACAGGAGCGCACTCCCGGCCCCGTGATACCCCCGACCTGCACTTTTCTTCCCGCGCGCGCGAGGGGCCGGGCCGGTGCGGCCCCGAGGCGGGCACGGCATCCGAGAACAACTTTCGGATGCCGTGTATCAGGGCGGCGGGTACCGCACTCCTTCTTCGCGTCGGACCCTTACCAGGACCGCGAACGTCGACCGGCTCGTTTCAGGGGCCAGCCGGTCGGCCCGCGGAACCGAGGGGCGTCGCGGCACCGGGTCTTCGCTGGCGCGGTGCACGGGACGACGGTTCCGCACCACGGGGAACGGCCACGCCGGGCGCAGCACCGCAGGGGGTGCGGCACCCGGCGTGGCCGGCGTGCCCGTGGAGGCCAGGACGACCGATCACCGGGCCGAGGCCCGAGCGCGATCCGCCTGCGGAGAGGGGCTCAGGCGGCGCCCTCGGTGCGTGCCGTGGCAGCGGCCCAGGGGTCGGCGCCGGAGCCGGTCGGCGAGGGTGCCGGCCGGCCGTTCGCATTCCCGTTGGCGGCGCCGTTGGTCGCCCCGGCTCCCGTTACGGTCTCGATGGCCTCGGCCTCGACCGTGCGGCTCGAGCGCAGCTTCTGCCCCGTGGCACGCGCGGCGTCGGCCACGATGTCGGCGACCACCGGGGCGGCCTTGGTGCGGGCGGCCTCCTTGGCGTTGAACACCTGCTTCTGCACCGGCCCGGAGTGCCACACCTTGCCGGAGGTGCGGCGGATCTGCTCGTAGCGCTGCCTACCGGCGCGCGCACCGAGCACGTAACCGGCGGCCATACCGGCGATGAACGTCAGCTTCCCCATGGGGTGGCTCCTCTCGTCGGCCTCCGACCCTACCTGCACCCCCGTCCCGGATGCTGTGCGCCGTCCGCCGCGTCCCGGCATACCCTTGTCCTCGCCCGGCTGTGCGCCGGGTTGGAGGGCTCGCATAGTGGCCTAGTGCGGCGGTCTTGAAAACCGCTATGGCGGCAACGTCATCGTGGGTTCGAATCCCACGCCCTCCGCCAGTGCACCGGCAGCCCGCGCAGTCCACGCTCGCCGCCCGGCCGATGAAGCCTCGACAGCTCCGCAGGGTCCGGTCGCCCATCTGGTTGAATTCGGCCACGGTCGCAGGTTCGCGTCGAGTGAGGAGATCGCTGCGATGACAGCGGTCAGCGCGTTTCCGCAGTTCCGGCGCTCGCGGTGGTGGACCTTCGTCATCCGCCCCCTGCTGTTGCTGCTCGTCTCCTTCCTCGTGGCGAGGGCGCTGGTCTCGCTGGTCGGGTCGGTGGACTGGCAGCAGGTGTGGGTCGCGCTGCAGAAGCTCAGCTGGGCCCAGGCCCCGCTGCTGATCGCCCTGCTCGTGCTCCGCCAGAGCTGCAACGCGGTGCCGCTCGCCCGCTTCGTGCCCGGGCTGGGCCTCTGGCGCGGCCTGCAGAACGACCTCACGGCCAACCTCCTCGGCACGGTCGCCCCGCCACCGAGCGACATCGCGGTGCGGGTGTCGATGTTCCGGTCCTGGGGCATCTCGGGCGTCGACGGGATGCCGGGGGTCGTGCTCAACAGCCTGGTCTTCTACGTCATCCGGTTCACCGTGCCGGCCCTCGGTGTCGTGCTGCTCCTCGGTGAGGACCTGACCGGGGCGCGGCTCTGGCTGGCCGCCGGCTCGCTGCTCGTCGCGGCGCTGATGGTGACCGGCCTGGTCGTGGTGTCCCGCGGCGAACGCGCCGCGCGCGTGCTGGGCGCCAGGGCGGGCCGGGTGGTGTCGTGGTTCCGCACAGGCGTCGACCCGCAGGTGTGGGGGGAGTCCGTCGCGACCTTCCGCGCCACCATGTCGCAGCGGCTGGTGCGGGGGCTGCCGGGGTCGATGGCGGCCCTGACGGCCATGGTCCTCACCGACGGCTGCATCGTCCTGGTGGCGCTGCGGTTGGTCGGGGTGCCCGGTTCGCAGCTCCCGCCGCGCGTCGTGCTGGGCACCTTCCTCCTCGTCTACCCGCTCACGGCGCTGCCCCTGGCCGGGCTCGGGGTGCTCGACGCGTCGCTCGTCGTCGCCTACACCGAGGTGGCCGGGGTGGCGGCGGAGCCGGCGATCGTGGCGGGGCTGGTGCTGTGGCGCGTGGTCACCATCCTCGGAGCGCTGGCCCTGGGAGGTCTCGCGCTCGGCTGGTGGCGATGGCACCTGCGGCGGCATCCGCTGGTCTAGTGTCCCTGCGTGCGCGCAGCAGGTTCCGAGGAGGGCCGCGACGACGGCCGCCCGGTCGTCGAGGCGGTCCGCGAGGTGGCCGAGGCCACGGCGGAGGTCGTGCACGACGTCGGCGAGAAGGCCGCCGAGACCGCGGGGGCGTTCGCGGAGGTCACCGCCCACGCCGCCGAGACCGCCGAGACCCATGCCGTGGTCAGCACCGGTGCTCGGGTCGGCTTCTTCCTCGACGGCGTGCTGCACGTCGCCATGGGCTGGGCCGGCCTGCGCATCGCGTGGGGTGCGCGCGCCAGCACCGCGGACGAGACCGGTGCCCTCACCTCGATCTCGTCCACGTTCGGCGGCCGCGCCAGCCTGTGGGTCGGCGTCGTCGGGTTCTCGGTCGTCGCCCTGTGGAACCTCGCCCGCGCCATCACGGGTCGGCACTGCCACAACGGTTTCAAGCGCCTCGAGCACGCCGCCGACGGCATCGCCTACGTCACCGTGGCGTGGAGCGCCGCGGCCTTCGCGGTGGGTTCGGGGCAGACCAGCCGGCAGTCGACGGTCAGCATCACCGCGACCCTCCTCGGGATGCCGGGTGGTCGCGTCCTCGTCGTCGTCGCGGGCCTCGCGGTGGCAGGGGTGGGCGTGGTCAGCATCTGGTCGGGATGGACCCGTGACTTCCTCGTCGACCTCGAGCGGCACCCGGGGCGGCTGGTGGAGATCCTGGGGGTGATCGGCTTCATCGCGCGGGGCATCGCGTTCGCGCTCGTCGGGTTCCTGTTCCTCGGGGCCGCGTGGACGCGGCACTCCGAGCAGTCGACGGGGCTCGACGGTGCGCTGCGGGTGCTGCAGGACGTGCCACTGGGCCACGTCGAGCTGGCCGTCATCTCGGTCGGGCTGGTGTCCTTCGGGGTCTACCTGATGACCAGGGCGCGCCACCTGCGCCAGTGAGCGGGCGTCAGCGGTGCGGCGGGATCTCGCCGGACCCGCGGGCCACCAGGGTGGGCTCGTAGATGATGTGCCGCGGCGGTGCCGTGTTGCCCTCGATCCGGTCGAAGAGCAGGTCGCCCACCGTCTTGCCGATGCGGGCGACGTCCTGCCGGATGACGGTCAGCGGGGGGTCGAGCAGATCGGCAAGGGGGAAGTCGTCGAACCCGACGAGAGCCACCTCACGTCGTAGTCCGCGCTCGGCGAGGGCGCGAACTGCCCCCGTGGACAGGATGTTTCGCGCGGTGAACGCCGCAGTAGGCGGGTCGTCGAGGGCGAGCAGGGCGTGCATCACCTCGGTGGCATCGTCGGTCGACCGCAGCCCGCTCACGACCAGGCGCGGGTCCGGGCGAAGGCCGCGCTCGGCATACGCCTCGGTGAAGCCGGCCAGCCGGCGTGCAGCCGTGGGAATGGAGGGCATGTCGATGAGCGCGGCGATGCGGCGGTGCCCCTGGCTGAGCAGGTGCTCGGCGGCGAGACGACCACCGCGCTGGTTGTCGACGGTCACCGAGTCGACGTCGATGCCGCGAGGCGGGCGGTCGACGAACACCGCGGGCGTCCCCGAGCGCAGCTCCCTCACGAGGTAGTCCTGGCGCTCGCTGGCCGGCATGATCACGAGGCCGTCGACCCGGCGGGTGATGAGGTCGTGGACGAGCTCCTCCTCGCGGTCGGCGCCCTCGTCGAGGCTGGCGGCGAGCACCGCCGTGCCATGGCGTCGGGCAGAGTCCTCCAAGGCGCGAAGCAGGCTGGCGGAGAACGAGTTCGAGAGGTCCTGCACCAACGCGCCGATCAGGCCGGTGCGGGCACCGGTGCGGCGCAGGTTGCTGGCCGCCAGGTTCGGGCGGTAGTCGAGCCGCTGGATCGCCGCGCCGACCCGCTCGCGCACGTCGGGCGAGACGCCCGGCTCGTCGTTGACCACCCGCGACACCGTCTTCAGGCTCACCCCGGCGAGCGCCGCGACATCCCGCATGGTGGCGCGGTTGCTCTGGCCTGACAACGATGTCACTTTCACATCACGATGTGTAGACCATGGCTTGACCTGAGCGCAAGTAGGCGCTAGAAACATCCCTGACAACGTTGTCACAACGGAGTCGGCCCAGAAAAGCACTCAAAGGAGAGTTCGCCCCATGCACATCCGTCACGTCTCGTCCTCGCGCACGGTGCGCCGGGCACTCGCATCCGCCGGCATCGTCGGCCTGGCCCTCGGCGCGGCCGCCTGCGGCTCCAGCGACAGCGGCTCCGGCAGCTCCGGCGGCACCGACAAGATCGGCGTCGCCCTCATCACCAAGGACTCGTCCAACCCGTTCTTCGTCGCCATGCAGAACGGCGCCAAGGCTGACGCCGCCAAGCAGAACGTCAACCTCACCGTCGCCTCCGGCAAGCAGGAGGGTGACGACCAGGGTCAGATCACCGCCATCGAGGACGCCATCGCCCGCGGCGACAAGGGCATCCTGATCACCCCGATGTCCACCGGCGTCAACGCGGCGATCAAGAAGGCCCGCGATGCCGGCCTCTACGTCATCGCCCTCGACACCCCGCCCGACCCGGCCAACACGGTCGACATCACCTTCGCCACCGACAACCGGCTCGCCGGCCAGCTCATCGGCAAGTGGGCGGCGTCCACGCTCGACGGCAAGCCGGCCACCATCGCGATGCTCGACCTGTTCAACGACAAGATCGTCTCCGTCGACTACAACCGTGACCAAGGCTTCCTCGAGGGCATGGGCATCGACGTCGCCGACGGCAAGAAGAACGGCGACGAGGCCAAGACCGGCAAGTACACCGGCGGCAAGGGCGGCGACTACACGATCGTCTGCAACGAGCCGAGCAACGGCGCCGAGGACGGTGGCCGCACCGCCATGGAGAACTGCCTCTCCAAGAACCCCAAGATCAACGTCGTCTACACGATCAACGAGCCGGCCGCGGTCGGCGCCAGCACCGCCCTGAAGGCGGCCGGCGTCAACGACGCCATCGTCGTCTCGATCGACGGCGGCTGCGCCGGCGTCAAGGCCGTCAAGGACGGCACCATCGGTGCGACCGCCCAGCAGTACCCGCTGAAGATGGCGACGATGGGCATGGAGGCCATCGCGTCCATCGCCCGGGGTGGCACCAAGCCCACCACCTCCGAGGGGCTGGACTTCTTCAACACCGGTGTCGCGCTCGTCACCGACAAGCCGGCCGCCGGCGTCGACAGCATCACCACCGACGCTGCCTCGAAGATCTGCTGGGGCTGACCCGGATGTCGTCGTCCACATCTGCTGCTGCCGCCGAGTTCGCTCGGCGGCGGCAGAGCCCCGTGCAGCGGCTGCAGGGACTCCTGCACTCCTTCCCGTGGCTGAGCCCGCTCATCCTGTTCGTCGTCACGTTCGCGTTCTTCTCGATCCTCAACCCGAGGTTCGCCGAGCCGGGCGGCATCTCCATCCTGATCCAGCAGACCGCCATCGTCGCGGCGCTCGGAATCGGCCAGACCCTGATCATCCTCACCGCGGGCATCGACCTGTCGGTCGGCGCGATCACCATCCTCGCGATGATGATCATGGCGACCCTTGCCGCCAACAACGGGGTTCCCGGACTACTGGCGCTGCTGATCGGCATCGCCATGGCGGTGGCGGCCGGGTTCCTCAACGGCATCCTGGTCACCAAGGTCAACCTGCCCCCGTTCATCGTCACCCTGGGCACGTTGTCGATCTTCACGGCGATCGCGCTGCTGTACTCCGGCGGCTCGAGCATCCAGCAGGACAAGCTGCCGCGCCTGCTGAACTTCCTCGGTGAGGGCTTCGGCCCCCGGGGTGGGTTGCGCCTCACCTGGGGCGTTGTCCTCGTGGTGATCCTCTACCTCATCGTCGGCTTCGCGCTGGGCCAGACCGCCTGGGGCCGACACGTGTACGCGGTCGGTGACGACCCGGAGTCGGCACGGCTGTCCGGTGTCGCGAGCAAGCGCGTGCTGCTGTCGGTCTACACCGTCGCCGGGCTGATCTACGGCTTCGCGGCCTGGGCCCTCATCGGCCGGGCCGGTGCGGCCACCCCGAACGCGATCACCGACGCCAACCTGGCGTCCATCACCGCGGTCGTCATCGGCGGCACGTCGCTGTTCGGTGGCCGCGGCCGCCTGATCGGCACCCTGCTCGGTGCGCTCATCGTGCAGTCGTTCAGCTTCGGCCTGTCCCTCGCGGGCGTCAACCAGCAGTGGCGGCTCCTGGCCACCGGTGTCCTGGTGCTCGTCGCAGTCACCGTCGACCAGTGGATCCGGAAGGTGAAGTCATGAGCACCATCGAGCGGCTGCCCCTGGCCGTCGACACCATCCCCGAGGACAAGCGCGCCAAGTACGACGCGGACCCGATCCTGTCCGCCCGCAACCTGGTCATCACCTTCGGGCGGGTCATCGGACTCGACGGCGTCAACCTCGACCTCTACCCAGGTGAGGTGCTCGCGGTCATCGGTGACAACGGGGCCGGCAAGTCGACCCTGATCAAGTGCATCTGCGGCGCCTACACCGCAGACTCCGGCGAGATCTGGCTCGACGGCACACGGGTCGACTTCAAGCGTCCGCAGGACGCTCGCGAGGCCGGCATCGAGACCGTCTACCAGCAGCTGGCCGTCATCCCGGCGCTCGACATCGCGAGCAACCTGTACCTCGCCCGCGAGGAGCGCCGCCCCGGCCCGCTGGGGTCGGTGCTGCGGATGCTCGACAAGAAGGGGATGAAGCAGCGGGCCGGCGACTCGGTGCAGAAGCTCGGCATCCAGACGATCCAGAACATGGGTCAGGCGGTCGAGACGCTCTCCGGCGGCCAGCGCCAGGCCGTCGCCGTGGCGCGCGCCGCGGCCTTCGGCAGCAAGG
>Ga0302299_10002151_pt1 | contig 12004 bp, 13 predicted proteins | sample III_Fen_N3_4_FD_198795 | JGI IMG/M metagenome (GOLD analysis project Ga0302299, IMG submission 198795) | Peat permafrost microbial communities from Stordalen Mire near Abisko, Sweden - III_Fen_N3_4 | ecosystem: Environmental > Terrestrial > Soil > Wetlands > Permafrost | place: Sweden: Abisko...
GGAGAAGGAGCGGAAGATCACCGCCTACCACGAGATGGGGCACGCGCTCGTCGGCTACTACCTCGAGGGCACGGACGAGGTGCACAAGATCTCGATCGTGAGCCGCGGCCAGGCGCTCGGGTACACGATCTCGCTGCCCAGCGAGGACAAGTACCTGACCACGAAGGGCACGCTGATGGCCGTGATGGCGATGACGCTCGGCGGCCGCGCCGCGGAAGAGCTCGTCTTCCACGAGGTGACGACGGGTGCGGCCAACGACCTCGAGAAGGTCACGCACACGGCGAAGCAGATGATCATGCGCTTCGGAATGAGCGAGAAGCTCGGTCCGCGCGTGCTCGGCCGCGACCACGACATGCCGTTCCTCGGCCGTGACATGGGCTCCCAGCCCGACTACTCCGAGGAGATCGCCCGCGAGATCGACGACGAGATCCGCCGCGTGATCGAGGAGGCGCACGACACCGCCACGCGCGTCCTCCGCGAGCACATGGACGAGCTCCACAACCTCTCGCTGCTCCTGATCGAGCACGAGACGATCGACAAGGATCAGTTCGAGCGCCTGCTCGCCGGCGAGGACGTCGCCACGATCTTCCCGGAGGAGGTCGCGTCCGTCACGCCTCCGGCGATCGAGACGCCCGAGAAGAAGCCGGCGCCGCGGCCGTCCCCGCGTACGATCCCCGGGGCTGCCATGCAGCCGCCGACCGCAGAAGCGTAGGGGCAGCCCGTGGGCCGCCGGCCCGTTCAGCCCCGCGCGTCCCTCGCGGCCAGGGTGAGCAGTCCCACGGCAGCGATCGCGGCGGCGGCCCCGACGAGCTCGATCGCGATCCCGCCCGTCCGCACGAGGTCGACGAGCGCGAGCACGAGCCCGCCGACGGCCATCGCGGCGAGCGCCAGCACCGCGACCCTCGCAACACGTCGCGCGCCGGCTCCCGCCTCGTCCGTGACCGCCGTGCGCGAGGCCAACGAGAGGTGTGCGAGCTCGCCGACCGCGAGCAGGCTCGCACCGACGACCGCCGAGCGCCCGTCGAGCGGCGGATCGTCGATCACCAGGATGGCCGCGTAGCAGCCGCCGAGAACAACCAGCGCGGCGACGACGCCCTCGAAGCGGCCGGCCGCGATGGACGCGGCGAGGCCCGCCACCGCGAGCGCCCCGAGGTACGCCACGGCACGGCGGGCGTCGGGCCCGGCCACGGTTGCGAGCCACACCACCATCCCGGCCGCGAGCGCGACCGAGGCCGCACCGAGGGTCAGCGCCTTGAGAGTCGGGCGCGACGGCGAAATGCTCTCACCCCCTCCAGACCCGCATCCAGGGCGTCCTCGTCGCCCCAGCGGGCCATCGCGACGCCCGAGCGCTCGAAGCGCGCCCGGAGCGCCGCCCGACGCAGGAGCCAGAGCCTGTAGGCGAGCGCGTCGAGCCCGTCCCCGGATGGCACCACCCCCTCGGGCGAGACCTCCACGATGGCGAGATCATGGCCGCGGGCCCGGAGATCGAGCAGCGCCGAGATCGACCGCTCGTCGAGCAGCGGCGTCACCGCCAGCACGAGAGCCCGCGGGGGCAGCGTTCGTGCGGGAATCACGTTGACGTCCTTCCAGGCGTAGCTGAACTCGACTCCGGTCTCGAGCAGTGCGTCGATCAGCCGGTAGCGCTGGACGAGGCCGCCGCCCGGCTCGAGCCACCGCAGGACGCCCCCGAAGGTGACAAGGCCGACGCGGTCGCGGCGCTCCAGGTATCGGCCAGCCAGCGTCGCTGCCGCCCGCACGGCCCGCTCGAGGGTGCCGTCCTCGCTCTCGTCGTCGCCGCGCGCCTCGGCGAAGCTGTCGAGGAAGAGGACGACGTCCGCGTTTCTGTCCGGGTGGCGCTCGTTCACGATCAGCTCGCAGCGGCGGGCGCTCGCCCGCCAGTTGACCGAGCGGAGGCGGTCGCCGGGCACGAAGGCTCGCGTGTCGGCGAACTCGAGCCCGTCGGCCCGCACGCGGGCCACCAGGTCGCCCGACGCGAGCTGGGTGTCGAGCGGGGCGACGAGGCTCTGCAGGAGCTCCTGGCGGGGGTAGATCCGCAGCAGGTGGGGCCGCCGCACGCGGCCCTCCCAGGCCAGCATCCCGATCCGCCCTCGCGCCCGCAGGCGGATGTCGCCGAGCTCGGCGGAGCCCCAGCGATCGAATCTGAGCCGGAGGGGAAGCGTCCTGTCCTCGCCCGTGGCGAGCCGGACGGCACACGGGTTGTCTCCCGCGACGACGCTGACCCCGCGGGGAAGCACGAGGTTCAGCTCCAGGAGGTCGATCGCGGACTCCGCGTTCAGCTCGATCTCGACGTCGACCTCCTCGCCCTCGACGACGCGGTCACGCTCTACGTGCAGCCACGCCTTCAGTTGCGGCCGGCCCTCGAACAGGAGCCCGGCTGCGACGATGAGCACGAACGGCGCCGCGACGACGACGAGCTCCGCCCGGCGCAGTGCGAGCGCCCCGATCAGCCCGAGCGCCGCCAGCCCGAGGTACGACGCCAGCCGGGGCGACGCGTACGGGGTCACGCCGGCGGTGCGACGTCCTCGGCGGCCGGCGTCGGCACCGCCTCGAGCGTCTCGCGGACGACGTCCTCGCCGCTGCGCCGCTGCACCCAGAGCTCCGGCTTGAGCAGGAGGCGGTGGGCGAGCGCCGGCACGGCGATCGCCTTGACGTCGTCCGGCGTCACGAAGTCGCGCCCGGCGAGCGCAGCACGGCAGCGCGAGAGCTTGAGCAGGGCCAGGCTGCCGCGGGGGCTCGCGCCCACGGCGAGGCTCGTGCTCGCGCGCGTCGCTGCGACGAGGTCGACCATGTAGCGCCCGACCGACGGCTCGACGTGCACGAGCTCGACCGCTGCCTGCATCGCGAGCAGCGTCTCGCGGTCGATCACCTGGGTCAGCGCGACCTCGTCCTCCCTCCGTTCGATCCGACGAGCCAACATCTCCCACTCCGCCGCGGCTGCCGGATACCCGAAGCCGGTGCGCAGGAGGAACCGGTCGAGCTGTGCCTCGGGCAGCGGATAGGTGCCCTCGTACTCGATCGGGTTCTGGGTCGCAAGGACGAGGAACGGGCGTTGCAGCGGCCTCGTCGACCCGTCAGTCGTCACCTGCCGCTCCTGCATCGCCTCGAGCAGGGCGGCCTGGGTCTTCGGCGGGGCGCGGTTGATCTCGTCCGCAAGCAGGAGGTTGGTGAAGATCGGGCCGGAGCGGAACTCGAAATCTGCGTCGCGCTGGTTCCAGATCGACGAGCCGGTCACGTCCGCCGGAAGCAGGTCCGGCGTGAACTGCACCCGGCTGAAGTCGAGCCCGCTCGCCTCCGCGAACGACCGGGCCGCGAGCGTCTTCGCCAGCCCGGGAACGTCCTCGAGCAGCACGTGCCCGTCCGCGAGCATCCCGAGCAGGATCAGCTCGAGCTGCTCGCGCTTGCCCACGACCGCTCGCTCCACCTCGTCGACGAGACGCGATCCGAGCGCTGCCAGCTCCTGGAGATCCATCAGACGTGCTCCAGCGCGGTGACGATGCTGACGAGGTCGTCGTCTGCGAGCCCCGGCGCGTGGCGGTCGGTCGGGGCCGGCCGATCGGGGCGCACGAGCTCCCAGGCACCGTCGCCGAGGACGGCCCGCGCGCGCACCGGGTCGCTTTCGAGGTCGATGCCGCGGCGGCCCGAGAGGAGCTCGGTCGCGAGCTCGATCACCGTCGGGCGCAGCCGGGCGTGCAGGTCGAAGGCCGAGGAGCGCGCCATCGACACCTCTCGTTCGAGCCGCGTCAGGGCAGACGGCCGCTCGGCCGGCGGCGCCGTCCGCCCGAGGCTGGCCTCGAAGGGGGAAGGCTGCCGGGGGTAGGCGGCAGCGACGACGCGCATGAACGCGAGCAGCGCGAGCGCGAGCACGGCCAGAACCCAGAGGTGTACCTCGAACGCGGCGCGGTTCGGCGCGAGCCCGGCTGCAATCGCGAGCGCGATCGTGGGCACGAGCAGCAGCTCGGCGATCCGGAGCGCGCGGCGCATCATGTGCCGGCGGCCCGCTCGCGCGCGGCCGTGATGCCCTCGAGCCGCCGTTGCTCCGCCATGATCTCCGCCGCGTGCAGCTCCCTGCGCACCGCCTCCAGCGCCTCGATCGCCTCGTCCTTCATCTCCGGCGCCACGTCATGTCCTGAGAACTTGGCCCATGCGAACAGCGCCGTCAAGCGAGAGGTCGCGCGCCGGCTCACCTCGAGGTCGGAGAGGATCCGGTGCAGGTACTCGTCCGGAGCCTCCGACGGGCTGCGCGGCAGGCCGTAGGCGGCGAGCGCCCGCTCCATCCGCGCGTAGGCGGCGATCACGGCCCGGCGTGGGTCCTCTTCGGCCCGCAGATCGTCGATCGTCTCCTCGAGGACGTCGGCGAGCGTCGGAAGGAGCGAGTCCGACGGCAGGGGCAGTCGCCGCCGCCGGGCCTGGTAGGAGAGGTACCAGGCGACGAACGCCACCGCGAGCAGCGCCAGCACCACGAGCACAGGCCCGGTGGCGAACTGCGGCTGGTAGGCGTCGGCGGTCGGGTGCTTGCCTCCCGGGGGAGCCCTGTTGCCCGCCCGGCCCGCGAGCGACTGGATCCGCTGCCGCATGCTCTCGTCCACCGAGAGCCAGCGGACGAAGATCGCGAGCAGTGCGAGTGAGGCTCCCAGCACTGCGACGGTGGGCCAGCGGGGGCGGCCGCGCCGCGCCAGGATCGACTCGGCGACGACGTCCTTCCGGATCGCAAGCAGGTAGATCCAGAGGGCGACGCCGACGATCATCAGCAGCAGGTAGAGGCTGATCGCGACGTCGAGGAGCGCGTCGGCCGGACGCCGTGTGCCGCCCGAGCCGGCGGGCACCGACCCCGTGGAGGCGATCGCCACCGCCACGAGCAGGAGCAGGAGCGCCGCCATGCCGAGCAGCGCGCGTCGCCGCCCCGTCACCGCGGTACGCTCCATCGTCTTGTGAGACGTCCGCCGATCGACGAGTGTTGGCCACGGCCCGCGGTGATGGGCGTCGTCAACGTCACCCCCGACAGCTTCTCGGACGGGGGAGACACCCTCGACGCGGCTGCGGCGGTGGCGGCGGCACACCGGATGCTGGCCGAGGGAGCGGCTCTCGTCGACATCGGTGGCGAGTCGACCCGACCCGGGGCGGCCGCGGTTCCGTTGGACGAGGAGGTGCGCCGTGTCGTGCCGGTGCTGGAGGCGCTCGCGGGGCTTCCGGTCTCGATCGACACCTCCAAGGCCGAGGTCGCGAGACGGGCACTCGCTCTCGGCGCGATGCTCGTCAACGACGTCACGGCGCTTCGGGGCGATCCCGGGCTCGCGGAGGCCGTCGCAGAGGGTGGCGGGTATGTGTGCCTGATGCACATGCAGGGACAGCCTCGCACGATGCAGCTCGACCCGCACTACGGCGATGTCGTCGACGAGGTGGTGGCATTCCTCGAGGAGCGGCTGGAGGCTGCCGTGGCCGCGGGGATCCCGGAGGAGCGTGTGTGCCTCGATCCCGGGTTCGGGTTCGGCAAGACGCCCGACCAGAACCTCGAGCTCGTGCGCAGCCTCGATCGCATCTGCCGGATCGGGCGGCCCGTGGTGGTGGGGCTCTCGCGCAAGAGCACGCTCGCGCGCATCCTCGGCGACCCGGAGGGGCGCGTCGGCACGGCCGCGGCTTCGGTGGGCGCGGCAGTCGCGGCGTTCGATCGCGGGGCGGCGATCTTCCGGGCCCACGACGTCGCCGAGCACGTGCAGGCGCTCGCGGCGGCCGCGGCGGTCGAGCGGGGGGCCGTCGCGTGACGATCGAGCTGCACGGCATCGTCCTGCACGGCTGCCACGGCGTGCTCGAGCAGGAGCGCCGGGAGGGGCAGCGCTTCCTCGTCGACGTCGAGCTCGACCTCGAGCACGAGCAGGCGGCGCGGAGCGACCGGATCGAGGACGCCGTCGACTACCGGGGCGTCGTCTCGCAAATCCGGGCGATCTCGGACGCACGCGCCTACCAGCTGCTGGAGGCGTTCGCCGCTGCGATCGCCGACGCGCTCATCGACGACTGGCCGGTCAGGGCCGTCCGTGTGAGGGTCAGGAAGCCCGACGTGGTTCTCGACCCGCCCGTCGAGTTCGCGGCCGTGTCGGTCGAGCGCAGGCGGGGCTAGCGGTCTACGACACGCGTAGGGCGTACGTTGCGTCGTTGACGCGGGCCGGGAAGACGACCGCCAGGAAGGCATAGCGCCCGGGGCCGGTGTTCGTGAACGTGAGCCGCTCGGTCGTGCCCGGGGCCGTCGCCCGCGCAAGGCGATCCTTGCCGACGAGGCGCTCGTCGACGCTGACCGTCCCCAGCTTCCAGAGGCCGAGATCGAGGTTGGCGTCCGCGGTCAGGGTGGCCGTGATCCTGCCCTGCTTCGGCAGCCAGACGCGGTAGACGTCATGCGGGTCCTCGAAGCGGTCGACGCGCGCGCGGACGCTCGCCGTGCGACGTGTCGGAGTCGTCAGCGGCGGCACCGAGTTGTCGTAGAGGCCGCCGGAGCGAACGAACTCGATGTCGTCGTTGGGCTCGAACGGGTCGGCAACGGGGGTCGGGTAGGCGAGTGCGGCCGGGACGTTGAGGATCCCGAAGCCGGCGGCGTCGTCCCTGCCGGGGGCGCCGATGTCGACGGCCGAGCGGCGCATCACCTCGAAGAGCTGTGACGCGTCGAGGTCGGGCCGCGCAGTCCACACCCAGGCGCTCGCACCCGCCACGAGGGGCGCCGCGAAGCTCGTCCCGTCTCCCTCGCGCCAGCCCTTGCCGATCGCCGTCGCGATCGGGATCCCGACACCGGGCGCCGCCAGGTCGACGAAGCGCGACCGGCTCGAGAACGCGGCGACCGCGTTCGCGCGGTCGGTGGCTCCCACTGTGAGCACATGCGGGACGCTGGCGGGATATCCGAGCGGGTTGCCGGCGTCGCCCTCGTTGCCGGAGGCCGCCACGATCAGCGTCCCCAGCCGCACCGCCTGGTAGATCGCCTGCTCGATCACGAGGTCCTTGTCGTCGGCACCCAGGCTGAGGTTGACGACGCCGGGCCCGCTCCGGGCGGCCGCGAGGATCCCGTTCACGATCTCGGTCGTGTCGAGCTGGGTGCCCGTTCCCTTGGCCGCGTCCCAGGAGCGCAGCACGGCCTCCGGGTAGATGCCGACGAGGCCCAGGCCGTTGACCGGCGCCCCGACGACCGAGCCGACGCCCGTGCCGTGCTCCCCGCCGACGCCGGCAGGCTCCTGCGCGTTCAGCGTCAGCGTGTCGGGCCGGTTCAGGTAGTCGGGATGCGTGACGTCGATCCCGGAGTCGACGATGGTGACGGGCTTCCCGGGGCCGGGCGGCGTGAGGGCGTCGACGCCGACTGCAGCACGCCACCACTCGGTGAGGACCAGGGGGTCGGAGAAGTCCTCGACTGCGAGCGTGCCGGCCGGCCGGTTGGGGGCGGTCAGCCGCAGCGCTCCCCGGGCGCGCAGGGTGGAGAGGACGGCTCCGGCCGTGGCGTTCGGGACGGCGTAGAGGCCGAGCTCGGGGGCGACGAGCCTCCCGCCCGCGGCAGTGAGATACGCCGCCTGCGTACAGCGCGCAGCCGGGGTGAGCTCGACGAGCGTCGTGCCGGGCGACGCGGGCGCAGCGGCGGGCACGAGCAGGGCGACGAGGGCCGCGACCGTCGCGACGGCAGGCGAGAGGCGCATGCGTGAGTTGTACGCGTTGCGGCGGCGGCCTGCCCGGTGGAGGCCGATTAAGCTCCGGTTGTGGCTCTTGCCTACGTCGGTCTCGGTGCGAACCTCGGCGACCGGGCCGCCACGCTGGCGCGCGCGATCGAGCTCCTCGGCGAACGCCCCGGGATCGAGATCGTTGCCGTCTCGTCCTTCCGGGAGACTGACCCGGTCGGCTTCCTCGACCAGCCGCGGTTCCTCAACGCGGCGGTCGCGGTCGAGGCCTCCCTCGGGCCCGAGGCTCTGCTGGCGACGCTGCTCGACGTCGAGCAGGAGCTCGGCCGCGTGCGGGACGGCCCGCGGTTCGGCCCTCGCACGGTCGACCTTGACCTGCTCCTCTACGGCCAGGTCACGCTCGAGCGGCCGGGGTTGACGCTGCCGCACCCGCGCCTGCACGAGCGGGCGTTTGCGCTCGCGCCGCTCGCCGAGCTCGATCCCGCGCTCGTCGTGCCCGGTCGCGGCGCGGTGGCCGATCTCCTGCAGGGACTAGAATCCCCGGCATGAGTCACCTGGACGAGCTCGACGAATTCGAGGCGAAGCTTGAGCTGGAACTGAAGCGGGAGTACACGGCCGTCTTTGCGCTGTTCCGCTATTGCATCCTCACCCAGGACGCGACGTACCTCTGCAACCGCCTCGAGCTCAAGGTGGTACCGCAGCCGAGCTACCCGTTCTGCCACCTCCAGATGGAGGACGTCTGGGTGTGGGACAAGAACCGGCCGACGCGGATGATCCCGCGCGCCGAGGTCTACACGTCGGGCGACCTCACGATCGAGGAGCTCCGCGGGGAGGGCGACGAGCCGAAGCTCACGGCGCAGTCGCTCGCAGAGCGCATCGGCGAGTCGCTGCCAGACGACGGGGAAGCGCTCTAGCGAGACGGGCTCCTGCCCCTCGTCGCGCCCGCGCGTCACCATGCTCCTGGCCGTCGACGTGGGAAACACGCAGACCGTGCTCGGCCTCTACGACGGCGACCGGCTGCGGGAGAACTGGCGCGTGGCCACCGAGCGCACCCGCACCGGCGACGAGCTCGGCGTCCTGCTGGGAGGGATGCTCGATCTCGATGCCGTCGACGGCATCTGCCTGTCGTCCACGGTTCCCTCCCTGATCCGGGAGTGGGAACGCCTCGCGGAGCGCTGGGCCCACGCGCCGATCCTCGTCGTCGGCCCCGGGGTCAAGACGGGGATCCCGATCCGGTACGACGACCCGCGCGAGGTCGGGCCCGACCGCATCGTCAACTCGGTCGCGGCGAAGGAACGCTACGGCGTGCCCGTGATCGTCGTCGACTTCGGCACCTCGACCAACTTCGACGTCGTCTCGCCTGCCGGGGAGTACGTCGGCGGCGTCCTCGCGCCCGGGATCGAGACGTCGATGGAGGCGCTCTTCGCCCGTGCCGCACGGCTCGTGAAGATCGACTACGTCGAGCCGCCGGCCGTGATCGGCAAGACGACGGTGGGCGGCCTGCAGTCCGGCGTCGTCTACGGGTTCGCGGGTCAGGTCGACGGCATCGTTGCCGCGATCCGGGGCGAGCTCGGGGTCTCGGCGCGCGTCGTCGCGACCGGTGGCCTCGCGGAGCTCGTCGCGCCGCACTCGAGCACCATCTCCGCCGTCGACCCGAACCTCACCCTCGACGGCCTCCGCCTCGTCTGGGAGCTCAATCTCTAGCCTCTCGCGTCCGGCGGGATCGCGCGAAGCGCTCCACTACGATGCTGCGGCATGATCGTCCAGCCGCAGACGCTCTTCGTCTTCTCGCTCGCGGCGCTCGCGATCCTGGCCGTGCCGGGGCCTGCCGTCGTCTACATCGTCACGCGGAGCATCCACCAGGGGCGCGGTGCCGGGCTCGCATCGGTACTCGGGATCCACGTCGGCACCCTGGTGCACCTCACGGCGGCGACCGTCGGCCTGTCGGCCATCCTGGTCTCGTCTGCGACCGCCTTCACGGTCGTCAAGGGGCTCGGCGCGCTCTATTTGATCGTGATCGGCGTCAGGACGCTGCTCGGCCGCGCCGACGAGGCCGACACCGACCCGCAGCGACCGCCGCGCCGGCGCCGCCGCGACTTCGCCGAGGGCGTCGTCGTGAACGTTCTCAACCCGAAGACGGCGCTCTTCTTCCTCGCGTTCCTACCCCAGTTCGTCGACCCCGAGCAGGGCCAGGCCTGGGAGCAGATCCTGGTGCTCGGCTTCACGTTCATGCTGCTCGGCCTGATCACGGACTCGATGTGGGCGCTCGCGGCGGGGTCGGCCGGCGAGACGCTTCGGAAGAGCCGTCGCTGGGCGCACGTGCAGCGCTACGTGTCCGGCTCCGTGTTCGTAGGGCTCGGCGTTGTCACCGCGCTGACAGGCTCGCACCGAAGCGGCTAGCACCCGCTTACGCCGTCTCCAGCTGCAACGTCAGCCGCGGCGGCAGCGCCACCGCCGACGCGTCGCGTGTTCGCTTCGCCTCGTAGAGCGCGCCGTCGGCCCGCTCGAAGGCTCGTGCCGGCTGCACCGAGCCGTCCAGGAGCGTGCCGCCGACAGAGACCGTCACCGGCAGTACGGCCGTCGTGGTGGCCACGGGAAGCTGTCGCACGAGCATCCTGATCCGCTCGGCGAACTGCTCGAGCTGCCGGCGCCCCTTCACCCCGGGGGCGAGCACGGCGATCTCCTCACCGCCCCAGCGCGCGACCAGGTCGGTCGGACGCAGCCCGTCGACGAGCCGCCGCACGACCTCGACCAGCACCTGGTCGCCGACGCCGTGCCCGAAGCGGTCGTTGATCGACTTGAAGCGGTCGAGGTCGATGACGAAGAGGCCCGCCGGCACCGCGCCGCGGACGACCCGCGCGTGCTCCGACACCATCGCCTCCTCGAACGCGCGGCGGTTCGCGGCGCCGGTGAGCTGATCGCGGCGCGCGTTCGCCTGCTCCGCCGCGAGCGCCGCGGCGGTGCTCGCACGGTTGCGGTGGGCCATCGTCAACGCGGCGAGAAGCGAGCCGACGGCCGTCGCCATCAGCGCGGGGCTGTCGGCATCCGCGATCAGGAGTACGGCGAGCAGCGGGATCACGAGGACAGCCTCGAGCAGGTCGATCCGCAGCCCTCTCGGCCACAGCTCGAGCACCAGGCTCGGGTGCCGCTCGAGGATCACGAGCAGGCGGCCCACGCTGTTCACGGCCACGGCCGCAGCCATCGCTCCCGCGGCAGCGGTCAGCGGGGACGAGCCGTGCACGATCAGGGCGGTCCCCGCGAGGCCGGCGATGAGCCCCTGCAGAGCGGCGATGCCACCCTCGGCACAGCGCCTGCGCCAGACCGCTTCGGGCCTGATCAGCTGGGTGGACACCCCCGCCGCAATGCCCAGGAGCGGGCCTCCGACGAGCGCGGCGAGCACGACGACACCCGTGGACGCCGTGTACCAGGCCCTCGGGCCGAGCTGGACGACGATGCGCTCGGCCGCGGCGGTGGCAACGCACAGCGCCGCGGCCACCGGGAGCGAGCCGTCGAGCCGGACGTCCGCGAGTTGCGCCCATAGGGCCGTCGCGGCCGCGGCCGCGAGCGGTAGGCCGATCGCGACGCGCGTTCCGCGCGACGGGTCGGCGACCCCCGCCGGGGGGCGTGCCCGTGCGCCGGAGGGTCGTTTCCGGCGGGCCGCAGCGGAGCGAGTCACGTCCGCTGATGGAACACCAGCGACATGCGCCTCGATATCCCCCGTTCAGGTGAAGCTGGCCGGGCGGCTCTGCTCAGCCGCCGCCGTACGCGGAGATCGGGAGGCCGAGCGTGACCTCGTCTCCCGCCGGAAGCTCGGCCTCGAGCCGGTCGATCAGGGGCAGCGCGCCCGGTGCGGCAGCGATCAGGCGGCGCTCGACCTCCTCCGTCGAGTCGAGCACGACGAGCTCCTGCTTGAACGGCTTCGGGAACCGGCCCCGGCCGAGGTACCAGGCGTAGAACTTCTTCAGGAAGCCGGAGGCCCGGCGCTCGCCCAGCTCGCGGACGGTCTCGCGGATGAAGAGGACGAGCTCGGCGACGACCTCCTCGCGGGTCGGCGGCGTCTCGTCGCCGTCGACGATCTCGCGTAGCGCCCACGGGTTGCCCTGTGCGCCGCGGCCCACCATCACGGCGGCCGCGCCGGTCGTGGCGAGCACGGCCTGCGCGCGCGCACGGGAGGTGACGTCGCCCGAGGCGATCACCGGCACGCCCACGAGGGAGACGAGCTCCGCGGTGAGCGCATGGTCGGCGATGCCGGTGTACATCTGCTGGGCGGAGCGGGGGTGCAGCGTCAGCACCGAGGCGCCGGCCTCCACGAGGCGCGGGCCGACGTCGAGGCAGTCGCGCGA
>Ga0302299_10002153_pt1 | contig 12004 bp, 8 predicted proteins | sample III_Fen_N3_4_FD_198795 | JGI IMG/M metagenome (GOLD analysis project Ga0302299, IMG submission 198795) | Peat permafrost microbial communities from Stordalen Mire near Abisko, Sweden - III_Fen_N3_4 | ecosystem: Environmental > Terrestrial > Soil > Wetlands > Permafrost | place: Sweden: Abisko...
GGGTGTCCGGTTCGCGCTCGACGACTTCGGCACCGGCTTCAGTTCCCTGGCCTACCTCGAACAATTCCCCGTCGACGTCGTCAAGATCGGCCCTACGTTCGTCGCGGGGCTCGGCAAGAGCACTCAGGACACCACCCTGGTAACCGCGATCGTCAACCTCGGCCACACGCTGCACCTCACCGTCGTGGCCGAAGGCGTGGAATCCCCGGACCAACTCGCCGCGCTCCAGGACATGGGCTGCGACCTCGTCCAGGGCTTTCACTTCGCCGTACCGAGCCCCGCCGACCAGATCCCCGGCCTGCTCGCCGCCATCCGCCATCCGCCATCCGCCATCCGCCAACCCGGCGCCCAGGACCGGCGCCAGGCGCTGACCCGACCACCGGATGGCGCGAAAGGGGCAGCAGGAGAGGACCTTTGGCCTCTGGGACGATGAGTAACTGATCGTATACTAGGAGTCGCCTCTAGCGCTCTGAGTAAGCGTCATACGCTGTGAGTCGTCATCAGTCGCACGAGAGGATCGAGGCACAAACGACCAGCGCGCAGACCTTCCTGCCCGTGCCAGGCGTCATCCCCCACGAGGTGATCCCAATGACGTCAATGGTGAACCCATCTCTGATGGAGCCGCTAGCACACCCCAGCGGCCGCGCGGCAGGCGCGGTTCGCTGCTGAGGGGAGTTAACAATGAGCACTCTGGAGCTCACGTGGCGGAACGGCGGCAAGAAGGGTCCATGCGGCCTCCCGTGTCCACACGGCGCCTACCTGCACCAGGGGCGGTTGAACCCGTGCCTGACCGATGAGGTGCTATGCCCCCGAATGGCTGAGCGCGCCCCGCCGGTCGGTGAAGTGGGTGTTTGCCTCAACCTGGGCACCGGCGATTGGTGCTTGATCCGGGAGGCCAAGAGAGGTCCATCGATGATGCTGAGGACCTTCAAGCGAGTGGGCTTCCAGAAATTCGAGCGCGTCCAGCCGTCGGATCTCGTGAAGGCAGGGTCCACCTCCGCCGCGCCAGTCCCGATCGCGCGGGAGTGTCGGCTGATGGCCGAGAGCGTTGAGGGGCTCCTGCAGCGCCTGTTCGACCGGGCGCCGGACGGGATGGTGGTGATGCGGGCCAGCGACGGGCTGATCGTGCTTGTCAACGAGGCGTTCGGCCGGCTGCTGGGCCTTCCGGTCGAGGGGATCGTGGGGCACAACTCGGCGGAGTTCGGGTTGTGGCCGGCGCCTGCCCAGCGCGGGGAGGTGCAGCGGTCCGTACTCGCCGAGGGCGCGCGGCTGGCGGTGGAGTCCCGGTTGTCCACCCGTGACGGCGGGCTGCGCGAGGTGGAGATCAGCGCAGATATCGTGGAGATCGACGGCGTCGACCACGCCTTCGCCATCACCCGGGACATCACTGCGCGCAAGAGCGCCGAGAGGGCTCTACGGGCCAGCGAGGAACGGTTCCGCTCCCTGTTGGCGGGCTCACGGGACCCGATCCTGGTCACCGACGCAGCGGGCGTGCTGACCTACTGCAGCCCCGGGGTGGAGTATCTGCTCGGTTACAAGGCTGAGGATCTGGTCGGCACGCGTGAACTCGACTTGTTCCACCCCGAGGACCTGGGGGTCCGCGAGGCGATCGTGTCGCGGCTGGTGCGGGCGGGGGCGCCGGGGGCTGCTACGGAGATGCGGATGCGCCACCGGGAGGGGACTTGGCGCTGGGTGGAGACGATCGAGGCGAACCGGCTGGACACTCCCGCCGTGGGCGGAATAGTGACCAATGTCCACGACATCACCGTCCGCAAGGACACCGAACAGACGCAGGCGTTTCTGGCCCTGCACGACCCGCTGACCGGGCTGCCGAACCGACGCCTGGTCGATGACCGCCTCGACCTCGCGCTTGCCCGGGGGACCCGCACCGGGGGCAGCGTGGCCGTGCTGTACTGCGATCTGGACCGGTTCAAGGAGGTCAACGACCAGGGTGGGCACGTCGCCGGGGACGAGCTGCTAAGGCAGATTGCGAGCCGGCTGCGCAGCGTGATGCGGCCCGGTGACACGGTGGCCCGCGTCGGCGGCGACGAGTTCGTGATTGTCTGCGCCGACCTGCAGACAGCGGCTGAGGCCGGCCAGATCGCCGGACGGGTTGCCCACGCGGCCGCCGGCCCCATCCGGCTGGCCGCCGGCCCCCCCATCGAGGTGACCATCAGCATTGGGATAGCCACCGCCAGCGGTCGGCAACTCGCCGAGATTGAGCCGGGCAGCCTGTTACGCAACGCCGACGCGGCCATGTACCGGGCGAAGGACCGCGGACGGAACCGCTGGGAGACCTTCGACACAGCGATGCAGGAGCAGATCAACCAGCGGCTCGAGCTGGAGACTCAGCTTCGGCAGGCGCTGGCCCGGGGCGAGCTCGCCGTCTACTACCAGCCGGTCGTGCGGCTGACCGACGCGGCGATCGTCGGCGCCGAGGCGCTGCTGCGCTGGCAGCACCCCACCCGCGGTCTGCTCACCCCGGCACATTTCCTCGACGTCGCGGAGGACAGCGGCCTGATCATCTCAATCGGGGAGTGGGTGCTGTCCGAGGCGATCCAGCAGCTGTCGCGCTGGCAGTCCGGCCCGGCAGACCCGATGTGGGTCTCGGTCAACGTCTCCGGGCGTCAGCTCCGCGACCGCGGGCTCGGCCAGGCCCTGACCCGCCTGCTGGCCACGACCACGCTCGGCACCGGTTCGCTGCGACTCGAGCTCACCGAAAGCATGCTGATCGAACACGGCCCCGTTGCCGCGGCCGACCTCGGCGAGGTCGTCGACCTCGGCGTCCCGGTCGGCATCGACGACTTCGGTACCGGTTACTCGTCGCTGACCTATCTGCAGCAACTCCCCATCAGCTTCCTGAAGATCGACACCAGCTTCGTGGCGGACCTGCACCCGAGCATCCACCCGGCCGGTTACCACGACCGGCCCGCCCTGACCGAGGCCATCGTCCAACTCAGCCACACCCTCGACATCGAAGCCGTCGCCGAAGGCATCGAAACCCCAGCCCAGGCCCAGGCCCTCACCGGGTTCGGCTGCACCTACGGCCAGGGCTACCTCTACAGCGTCCCGCTGCCTGCCGAGGCCATGACAAGCCTGATCGGCCTGTCGTAAGGACGCTGTCACCCGGGGTGCGTGGGCGAGCAAGGCGGCACAGCTCCACCGCCTCCTGGGCGGTCATGGTGTAGCGCACCGGCCCGGTAACCGGGAACTGCACGCCGCCCAGGTGCAAGAGCGCGGTGTCCACCTGAACTCGGTCGGCGACCTGGCGCACACCGTCGTACAGAACGGTGTCGCCGGAGATCCACAGCACGCCATGCTCCTGACCGGCGGCGTGGGCTGTCCGCCGGGAACGGTAGCTCAACGTAACCAGAGCAGGGCGCGGGGACGCATCGTCAAGCCCGCATCGACCCGTCAGTGCCCGACGCCGGCGATGTCGAGGGCGTCGGCGAGCAGGTGCAGGGCCTGCAAGCGCGGCTGCAAGGCGGCGCCGGCCGGTGTGACGCTGAGCGTGGTCACCCCCGCCTGCGAGTAGGCCACCAGCCGATCCGCGATCCGGGTGGCATCGCCGAGCAGGCAGGTCGCGTCGAGGAACTCGAACGGCACGGCCTCGGCGGCCTCGAGAACGGCACCGCCGAGGTAGAGGTCCTGGACCCGGCGGGCCGCGTCCGCGAAGCCCATCCGGACCGCGAGCCGATTGTAGAAGTTCTGGTCCCGGCTGCCCATCCCGCCGAGGTAGAGGGCGGCCGCGCGACGCACCTGGTCAGCACATCCGGCCAGGTCGGTCCCCACGGCCAGCTGCAGCGAGGGGGCGACGTCGAAGCCTGCCAGCGTGGCACCGGCCCGGGCCCGCCCCGCCCGCACCCGGGCGATCTGGTCGGCGGCATGTTCCGCCGACAGCCACAACGGCAGCCAGCCGTCGGCGATCTCCCCGGCAAGGCCGATGTTGGCGGGACCGGTCGCGGCCAAGTAGATGGGCAGGTCCTTGCGGACGCGGCGAACGCCGAGTTTGAGCGTCTTGCCCGCCCCACCGGGCAGCGGCAGCGGGTAATGGGCGCCCGCGTAGGCGACCCGGTCGCGCCGCAAGGCCATGCGAACCACGTCCACGTATTCGCGCGTCCGGGCCAGTGGCGCGTCGAAGGGGACCCCGTGCCACCCTTCCGAGACCTGTGGCCCCGACACGCCGAGCCCGAGCCGGAACCGTCCACCGGACAACACGTCGAGCGTGGCGGCGGTCATCGCAGTCATCGCCGGCGACCGGGCTGGGATCTGCAGGACCGCGCTGCCCACGTCGATGTGGCTGGTGTGGGCCGCGACCCAGGCGAGCACGCTGACCGCGTCCGACCCGTAGGCCTCGGGTGCCCACACCACCGCGTACCCCAGCCGTTCGGCCTCCTGCGCCAGCCGGATCTGGTCGCCCTCAGTACGCGGGCCCAGTCCCCAGTGGGTCAGGTGCAGGCCCAGCCGCATCCAGCCATTGTGATCCGCAGCCGGTCGCGGCGGAAGGTCTGCCGCGCGGTTACCACCCACCTCGGGGTCGGGAGGAGCCGAACACCACACCGGATCGGCCCGTGAAGACGACATGACCTGGAGGCAGCGGGACCGGCCCGCCGAGCCGCTAAGGTCGACGTCGGTGCTACCTTCCCCGGCGCCGCATCCGTGCCACCGGCGACACGTGCAGGGGGAAGCGCGCTCGTGACCGTCACAGCTGAGGTAGATGCCGCTGCCGAGCGTGCAGGGGGCAGGGCCGGTTCGACCGACTCGGGGCTTGACGGCTACGAGGCACTTCTCGACGGCCTCCGGTGTGGGCCCGTGCTCGACCCCGAGGTCAGCCTCCTGGTGGAGGAGGCGGTCTCAGTGTGGAGCCGGCCGGGCTTCGAGTCGTTGGTCTCGCTGCCTCGACTGCGCTTCACTCCGTTCGATCATCAGCTCGACACGGCCCGAACCGTCCTGCGCCAGATGCACGGCCGCGCGATCCTGGCCGACGAGGTGGGGCTGGGTAAGACCATCGAGGCCGGGCTGGTCCTCAGCGAGCTGCGCCTGCGTGGGCTGGCCGATCGGGCGCTCGTCCTGGCCCCACCCGGGCTGGTGGAGCAGTGGCGGGAAGAGCTTGACTGCAAGTTCGCCCTCCCGTCCATCATGGCCCGCACCGGCCGGCACGAGCACGGCGCCGACGGCCCCGAGCGTCCGGTCGTCCTGGCGTCGCTTGCCGCGGCCTGCCGGGATCCGCTTCGCCACCAGCTCAGCGAGAGGCCCTGGGATATGGTCATCGCGGACGAGGCACACCGGCTGCGCCGTCCGCGTAGCGCGTCGGGGCGCCTCGCGCGCCTGCTCCGCACCCGCTACCTGCTCCTGCTCACCGCCACCCCGGTGGAGAACCGGCTCGACGACCTGTTCGAGCTGGTCAGCCTCGTTTCGCCGGGCTTGCTCGGCACGGCGGCGCAGTTCCGGCGGCGGCACGGGGGGGAGGGCGCGCTGGGGGTGCGGCACCCCGCTGAGCTGCGGTCGGCCACCAGGGAGGTGATGATCCGGCACCGGCGCGACCAGGTGGCCTTGATGTTGCCTTCCCGGTTGGCCGAGACCCTGCTGGTGCCGCCGAGCGAGCAGGAAGGCCGCCTCTACGCCGACGTCGTGCGGCACATCCGGGATGCCTCCGCCGGCGCGTCGCCGCAGACCCTGATGGGGCTGCGGACCCTGACCCGGCTGGCGGGTTCCAGCCCGGCAGCGGTGGCCCCGAGCCTGCGGAAGCGGGGCTGGGACGAGCTCGCCGACCACGCGGAGGCAATCCCGCGGTCGCGGAAGGCCGAGGTTCTGCTCGGCCTTCTGCACCGCCACCTCGGCCGCGGCGAGAAGGTGATCGTATTCACCGGTTTCCAGCGGACCCTGGAGACGGCCGCGACTACCCTCGCCGAGGCGGGTATCCCTGCCGCCATCTACTCGGGCAGCCTGTCCCGCCAGGAGAAGGAGGGCGCCGTCGCGGCGTTTCGCGGCGACGTTCCAGTGATGCTTTCGACCGAGGCCGCCGGCGAAGGCAGGAACCTCCAGTTCTGCCACGTCATGGTCAACCTCGACGTGCCGTGGAACCCCATGCAGATCGAGCAGCGGCTCGGCCGCCTGCACCGGATCGGCCAGGAACACGACGTCGTCCTGACCAACCTTGTAGGGCAGGGAACGGTCGAGGAACAGATCGTCACCATTCTCGAGAAGAAGATCAATCTGTTCGAGCTCGTCGTGGGCGAGCTCGACATGATCCTCGGGCGGGTCAGCGACGACTTCGACTTCGAGACCTCGGTCTTCGAGGCGTTCGTCACGGCACGTGACGACGCGATGTTCGCGGCCCGGCTGGAGGTCATCGGTGACTCACTCGCCCGCGCCCGCACCGAGCATCTGACGACCCGCGGCGGCATCGACGACCTCGTCGGGAAGTAGCGGCCGTGACACACGACCCGGCACTGGGCTTCTGGCTGCGGTTCGTCACGCGCGAGGGCGGCCTCGTCGAGGAGGGCAGGGACACCACCCTGGTCCTGCTCCCGCCTGGCCTGCCCGGCGCCGACGGGCTTTCTGGCGAGCTCACCGTCACCACCGACCCTGATGTCGCCCGAGAGGACGGGGCGCTGCTGTTCGCCCCCGGGCATCCCGCGCTGAACGCCGCCGCAGAGACGGTGCTCGCGCGCGGGGATGTGGGGCAAGCGTTGCTCGCCCGCCCGCCGGGCCCGCCCGCGACCCGCGAGGAACTGCAAGCCGCGGCGCGTGACCGGTTTCCTGTCGACCACGGACGGGTGGACGCGATCGGAGAGCCGCAGCACTGCCTCGTCCGCGTGCTCCGTGTCGGCGTTCTGGTCACCTACGTCCTTGCCCTGCACCAGCGCTTCCAGGAGCGGGAGGAGTGCTGGGTGGACGTCGGGACGGGGGTCGAGCTGGCACCGGAGGTGTGGCGTGCCCTCGAGTCGGCTCCGACGTCGCCGGCCGCCCCCGAGTTGGCCACCCCGAGGGCCGAGCGTGCTGGGGGAGTCCGGGCCGCGCATCACTTCCTGGCCGAGCGCGCGAAGGCGCGGCTCGCCTTGTTCGCGGTGGGTGGCCGGCAGGACATGGAGGCGGAGTCGGCGCGGGCCCACGCGTACTACGACCATTTGCTCGACTCGCTCGAGCGCCGGCAGCACAGCGCCCCAGCGGACAGGAAGGCGCTCATCGGGGACCGTATCGCCGCGACCCGCCAGGAACGGGCGCGGCGGCTGGCCGAGGTCGAGGAGAAGTACCAGCCGCATCACGTCATGCGCCCGTTCCGCGTCCACGAGCTTCTCGTCCCGGCCGACGTCCTACCGGTGGACGTGCGCCGTGGCGACCGGCGATACCGGCTGCACCTGACCTGGCTCCCCAACGCCCGCCGATTTGTTGACGTTCGCTGTCCGACCTGCGCCGGCACGGCCTACCTCGTAGCCGGCAAGGACCGGCTCGGTTGTCGTGCCTGCCTGACCAGGCCCGTCGTGGCGCCGCCGCGTACCGTAACCGACGATACCGGTCCATCGGGCCGAGACCTGTCGGCCACCGCCGGCCCCCTGGCCAACCCGGTCACGGGCTCGTCCGGTCCGCCGCGGTCGGTGGCGACTGACGGCCCCCGCCGGCAGGCGGTGGACGCCAACCGTGCCCAACCTCACCGCCCGGCCCGATTGACCGGCGGTCGACCCGTCGCGCAGCCGCCGCGTGAGCGACCCGCCACCCCCACCGACGTCCGGGCTGTACGCGCTGCCGGTGACAAGCTGGCGAAGTCGTTCTGGGAGGGTGTCGCCTCCCGGGACCGCCGCTTGCGGCGGCTGTTGCTCCCTGGCTCCCCGGCCGGCATGCTGCACGAGCTCTACGGCCTGGACGGCCCCCTGCACGTCGTGGGTGTGGACGAGGGAGATCTCTTAGAGTCGTTCACCTGCAAGACAGAGCACGTCCACGACGACGGCGGGCCGCACCTGACATCCGGCTGGGTCGCGGGCCGGGGCCAGTACCCGTACGGCCTGCGATGGGAGTTTCTGGACCGGGCCGCGCAGGTCATCGAAGTCGTCCCGTTCCTGTTCCTGCGCGGGCCGCAGCTCCCCCCGCAGTTGGGGTCGCAGACAGTGCGGGCACCTACGCCTCGGGTGGCTCTGGACCCCGTCGCGAAAGCGGTCATGTCGCGGCATGTCCCGCCGCTCTGCCTGCCGCTGGCGCTCCGGTGCCTCACCGCGTGGGCCAGGGTTGTCGAGGAGGTCGGCGTGGGCGACCCGAAGGTGCGGGCGGCCGCTCTGGTTCGTGTCGTCGGGTGGCGGGCCGGCCGGCGGGACACCGTGGAGGTGCTGGCGGCCCGCCACGGCCTCGACGCGGACGCCGTGCGGAAGGCGGACGAACACTTGCGAACGCGGTTGCGCATCTCGCCTGTGCGCGGATGGTGAACGGCAGGTTGGCGTCGGGTCGGTCCTCGACCACGGCGGGCAGATTTGGTGGTGGGTGCCTGGGCCGGTGGGCGACATGCGGCAGCGACAGGGCCTCCTCGTCGAAGAAGCGGCGCTGAACCGTGCCGAGCAACAGTGCCTCGGCGACGAAGACGCACGCCAGCGGCGTCGCGAGCGTGATCGAGAGCGACGGGCGTCCCGCGTGCCGACGCCCGTGAGCGGGTTGGGGCAGACGTCCATCGGGTCCTCGGCGGCTGGCTGAGGCGGCCGTGAGCTGCGCGCTGCCGTAGCTGCATCCGTAGAGCGCATCGGAATAGACCAGGTCCCGGCCCACCGCCTTCGCGTGGGGGTCGAACAGCAGCTTGTTGACATTGCAACGCAGTCCGCGCCGGGGGTCGTAGGGCCCGTCGGCGCGCAACCCGTACAGCTGCCCGGGCCGAAGATCCGGGAAGTACCCGTGCCAGACGCGCATGGCTAATCCCGCCGTAGGCGCCGAACGTCATGTCAGGCATCGGTCGATGCTTGTGAGTCGAGCGTCTGGTCCGACCCGAGGGTCGAGCAGTCATCGAGACGGATTGCCGCACCAGGTGTGGCAGGGGACAGCGCGGTTCCGAGGGAGTCGGCACCAACGAACTTCGGGGGCCCCTTCTGGTAGAACACGTCGAGGTCGCTGATCGTGAGGCCGGCAGCGGTAATCAGGTCGACGATGGGCTTGGTGAGGTGGCAGCCCCCGAAGATCCGCTTGTGCAGGGGCTCGATGCGCCGTTGCCAGCGCCGCACAGACTCGTCGGGGGCGAGGCCGTGCTCGAGGAAGTGCAGCGTCCCGCCGGGCTTGAGAACCCGCCGCAACTCGGCCAGGGCGGCGGCGACATCAGGGATGGTGCACATCGTCCAGCTCGACAGGGCGCTGTCGAAGCTGTCGTCCGCGAAGGGCAACGACTGGCCGTCCAAACCAGATCGCTGCACCGGGATGGCTGTCGCCGCCAGTCGCCGTTCGGCCAGGCCCCAGGCGCGCTCGCTGGGCTCGACCGCGGCGACCCGGGTCACCGTTGAAGGGTAGTGGGGCACGTTGAGCCCCGAGCCGAAGCCGATCTCGACGACGTCCCCGGTGAGGCCCTCGCAAACCCGGTGTCGCAACGGCGCCAGCGTCTTCGCGTTGCACGCGACGTTGATGATTCGCGGGAGCACCCGCTCAAGGTAGAACCCCATCTGCTGCCTCTCCAGGTGCCGCCGCGCTGACATCCCGCTCGGCTGCCCACGACGTTAGATCGGGCCGGGTATCACGGCATGAGGAATCCCCCCATGTTCGCCGCAGGACAAAGTGATCCCACGCCGGCCCGGATGCGGGCGACGGTGGTCAGGCCATCATTCCGCCCACGGACAGGTCACAAGAGCCCCATATGTGGCAGGGGCCGGAAGGGCTCGCCGAGTCCCCCGCCCTTTGGCGCCGCCACCCGGACGAGGGACTGTCCCGCTGACGGTCGTCCCGACCCGGAGTGGGGAGCTTTACCGGGGCTATAGCACCATCAAAGCTCCCCACTTGCCCATCAAGGCGGGGACGGCGTGCGGCCCCGTCCCGGAGCACACCGGGACGGGGCCGCAGCGTCAGGCTCAGGCCTCGCGTGCCGGCATGGCCTCGTTGGGCGCGACCAGCTTGAACTGGGTGCCGGTCGGGTCGGTCGCGGCAGCGAGACGACCGTACGGCGTGTCCTCGGCGGGGCGAACAATCGAGCCGCCGAGCTCGACGATCTTTGCCAGGGCAGCTTCGGTGTCCGCGACACCGAAGTAGACAGTCCAGTGCGCGGGGACACCGTCGGTCAGCATGCCCGCGGCATCCATGACTCCTGCGAGCGCGTTGTCGCCCTCCCCGAGCGTCGTGTAGCGGAACTCGGGACCGGGGCTCAGGACGTGGGTGTCCCAGCGAAACACGTTGCGGTAGAAGCTGACTGCGGACTCGTAGCCCCGCGTATGCAGCTCGAACCAGCTGGGGGTGCCGTCCTCGCCGAAGGCTCCGAAGCCCTTGTGCAGGCCGGGCTGCCACAGCCCGATCACAGCACTGGCGGAGTCCTCGATGACGGCCATGGTGCCGAGCTCGCCGACGGGCATGACATCGACGATGACCTTGCCGCCGTTGGCCACGGCCGCGTCGACGGTCTTGCGAGCATCATCAGTGGCCAGGTAGATCGACCAGACATCGGGCATGTCCATCCCCGGCTGGCGGGCCATGCACCCGGCCACCTGGACGCCGTCCTTCGTGAAGCTGAAATATCCGCCGAACTCCTCGGACGGCTCCTCGGCCGTCCAGCCGAACAGCTCGGAGTAGAACCTCCGACTGCCCTCGGTGTCGGAGGTCATCAGATCGACCCAGCAGGGCGCGCCGATCGGCGGGGTCTCTCGTGTAGGCATGCTGGCTCCCTGTGTCGGTGCAGCGGTCTTGGTGCCGAACCTTGCACAAGCTTCGACGCCGGGAACGCGGGGAACTCATCGGTCCTGCGAGGCCGAGCTGTGCTTAGCATGGGGTGGGTGAGCGCACTTACGGTCACCCACGACGAGCTCGCGGCTCGGCTCGAGGAGCATCGGGCCGAGCTGAACGCCTACTGCTACCGCATGCTTGCGTCGCCGTTCGAGGCGCAGGATGCGGTGCAGGAGACCTTCATCCGCGCGTGGCGGGCGTTCGACCGGTTCGAGGGTCGCGCCTCGCTGCGCTCCTGGATGTACCGGATCGCCACCAACGTCTGCCTCGACATGCTGCGCAGCACCGAACGGCGTGCCCGCCCGATGGATCTCGGCCCGGCCAGCGAGCCCGCCCTGCAGCACCTGACCGAATCGCCGGAAGCCACCTGGGTCGAGCCCGCCCCGTCCGGTTTCCTTGTCGGCGGGCAGGGTGACCCGGCTGAGATTGCAGCCGCACGGGATTCGGTGCGGCTGGCATTCGTGGCCGCCCTTCAGCATCTCCCGCCACGCCAGCGGGCAGCTTTGATCTTGTGTGAGGTGCTGCAGTGGAAGGCAAGCGAGGTTGCCGAGCTCCTCGGGGCCACCGTCGCCTCGGTGAACAGCGCCTTGCAGCGTGCCCGAAGGACGATGGAGGCGAGTAGGCCCGCCGCAACGGGCCCCGACCTGGCGCTAGGGCTGACCGACCGCGAGCTGCTGTGGCGCTACGTGCGGGCTTTCGAGGCCTACGACATCGACGCCTTGACGGCGCTTATCCATGAGGACGCCACGCAGTCGATGCCGCCCTATGACCTGTGGCTTTCCGGTCGCGACGACATCTTTGCCTGGTGGTTCGGGCCGGGTATCGGATGCCAGGGTTCACGCGTGATCCCGACGGTCGCAGCAAACGGCTCGCCGGCGTTCGGCCAGTACAAGCCCAGCGAGGCGGGCGGCCACGAGCCGTGGGCGTTGCAGGTGCTGGAGCTGCGCGGCGGCCGGATCGTTGAGCTCACGTTCTTCCTGGGCACCGAGAAGCTCTTCCCGCTGTTCGGGCTGCCGCCGCGGGTGGACGGCTGACTCATTCGATCAGAACCTCGCCGAGGCCCATGAAGGCGACGATCTCCATCAGCTCGGCTGAGGCGTGACACAAGCGGACG
>Ga0302299_10002154_pt1 | contig 12001 bp, 12 predicted proteins | sample III_Fen_N3_4_FD_198795 | JGI IMG/M metagenome (GOLD analysis project Ga0302299, IMG submission 198795) | Peat permafrost microbial communities from Stordalen Mire near Abisko, Sweden - III_Fen_N3_4 | ecosystem: Environmental > Terrestrial > Soil > Wetlands > Permafrost | place: Sweden: Abisko...
CATCGGGCACGGCGATGGTCTCGACGGCGGCCGCACCGCCGCCCGCCGGCTCGGCGGCGAACGACTTCGGGCGGATCAGCACGATGTGGGGGCCGGCCGCGGTGAAGGTGGTCTTCACGTTGGTCGTGCCGCCGAACACCGGCTCGGTGGTGACGAGGCTGTCACCGTCGACCTCGAGGTCGACGTTGTTGGTGATCACCGTGCGGTCGAGCTTCGCCGACAGGCGACCGGCGACGTCGCGGCCGGTGTAGCTGCTGGCCGCCAGGATGGCGTCGGGGGCGTTGCCGCCCTCGATCGCCGCGGCGATGGCACCGGCCACCGGCACGCCCGGAAGGGCCCCGCCGAGGTCGCCGGTGGAGAGCACCTTGGAGGCGCCGTACTCGCCGAGCTGGCCGGCGACCGCGTCGGCGTCGCCACCGGCGTAGACGGCCTCGACCGTGCCGGCGAGCTCGCGAGCCTTGGTGAGCAGTTCGAGCGTGGTGGTGGTGACCTTGCCGTCGGTGGCTTCGGCCAGCACCCAGATCTTCGAGAGAGCCATGTTCCAGTGCCTCCTAGAGGACCTTGAGGTTGTCGAGATAGGCGACGATCTTCTCGAAGCCGGTGCCGTCGTCCTCGATGACCTCGCCGGCCTCGCGGGCGGGAGCCTCTTCGATGGCGACGATCGACTGACCGGCGCCGGCCCAGCCGACGGCCGAGGCGTCGAGGCCCAGGTCGGCGACCTTGAGCGTGTCGACCGGCTTCGACTTGGCGGCCATGATCCCCTTGAAGGAGGGGTAACGGGGCTCGACCACGCCGGCGGTCACGGAGACCACGGCGGGGAGCGGGCACTCGACCTCGTCGAAGCCGGCGTCGGTCTGACGCTGGACCTTGACGGTGGTGCCGTCGATCTCGATCTGCTTGGCGAAGGTCACCGAGGGAAGGTCGAGGAGGCCGGCGATCTGCTCGGGCACCGTGCCCGTGTAGCCGTCGCTCGACTCGGTGGCGGTGAGGATCAGGTCCGCCGCCTCCACCCGCTCGATGGCCTTGGCCAGGACCTTGGCGGTGCCCAGCGCATCGCTGCCGGCCAGGGCCTCGTCGGAGACGAGGATGGCCTTGGCGGCACCCATGGCCAGCGCGGTGCGCAGCCCGGAGACCTCGTCGTTGGGGGCCATCGACACGAGGGTGACCTCGCCGCCGCCGGCCGCCGTGACGAGCTGCAGGGCCATCTCGACACCGTACGAGTCGGACTCGTCGAGGATGAGCTTGCCGTCCCGCTTGAGGGTCTTGGTGTTGGGATCCAGCGCACCCGGGTCAGCCGGGTCCGGGATCTGCTTGACGCACACGACGACGTTCATGCCGAACAGTCTCTCCGCGGTGGCGGTCCCGGGCCAAATCACCCGGACCGATGTGACCATCGAGTAACCGGAGGCGGCCCCGCGGAGAGACGACAGGCCCCCTGGTACGGTCGCCGCTCACTGTGAGGCTGCTGCTCGTCGTCAACTCGTCCGCGTCGTCGGTCACCGCCCGTGGACGGGTCGTGATCACCAAGGCCCTCTCCGCCGACCACGACGTCACCGTGGCCGAGACCACCCGCCGCGGCCACGCCACCCGCCTGGCCCAGGGCGCCGCGGCCGACGGCGTCGACGTCGTCGTCGTGCTCGGCGGTGACGGCACGCTCAACGAGGCGGCCAACGGCCTCGCCGGCACCGAGACCGCCCTCGCGCCGCTCCCGGGCGGCTCGACCAACGTGTTCGCCCGCACCCTCGGCCTGCCCGACGACCCCATCGAGGCGACCGGAGTGCTGCTCGATGCCCTCGCCCACGACTCGGTGCGGCGCGTGGGGCTGGGCTCGGTGAACGGCCGCTACTTCCTCTTCCACGTCGGCGTCGGGTTCGATGCGGCCGTCGTGAGCGAGGTCGAGCGGCGCGGCTCGCTCAAGCGGTTCGCCAACCACCTCCTGTTCGGATGGGCCGCCTTCGACACGTGGTTGCGCCACTACGACCGACGCAACCCGCACTTCTCGGTGAAGGTCCCCGGCACCGAGACCGTCGACGACGGCCTCTTCACCGTGTGCCTCAACACCAACCCCTACACGTTCATCGGCACGCGGCCCTTCAACGTCGCCGCCGAGGCCGATCTCGACCGGGGCCTGGCGGTGGTCACGGTCCGCAACCTCGACGCCATCCCCCTGCTCGGCATCCTCTCCTCTGCGCTCGGGTCGGGCCGCCGGCTGCGCCGCAACCGCCACGTCGCCTTCCGCACCAACGTGGCCGAGGCCACCATCGACGGCTACGGGCCGGTGCCCTACCAGGTCGACGGCGACTACCTCGGCGACGTCGAGCACCTGGCCGTGCGCCACGAGCCCGACGTGCTGCGCCTCGTCATCCCTCGCTGACGCGAGAGGGTCGCGGGGCGCGTCACCGGCGGCCGAGCGCCGCCCGGGCCACGTCCGGCACGTTGGTGATCACGGCGTCGACCCCGAGCGCGCCCAGCCTCGCGATGCGGACGGGGTCGTCGACGGTCCAGCTGTTGACCTCGATCCCCGCGGCGTGGGCCCGGTCGACCAGCGCCTCGTCGACGAACGGGTCCCAGGGGTTCACCGCCCGGTGACCTCCGGCCACCGCGGCAGCCACCGGATCGGGGCCCGACACGAGGTCGAAGGCGAGCAGGCCGGTGGGCAGCTCCGGGGCGAGGGCCCGCGCCCGGTCGACGAGCTCCCAGGCGAAGGAGGTGACGAGGTAGCGCTCCGGCGACCCCAGGTCCCGCAGGAGCCCCACCACGTCCGCCACCAGGCGCTCGTGGGACCCCGGTGGGCAGTCGGCCTTGATCTCCACGTTCACGCCGAGGCCGGCGCAGGCATCGAGTGCCTCGCCGAGCGACGGCACCCACCCGGGCAGGTCGGCCGCCGTCAGGTCGGCGATCGTGCGCCCGTCGACGAGCTCGGCGTCGTGGTGCACGGCGAGGGCGCCGTCGGCGGTGGGCCTCACGTCGAGCTCGACCCAGTCGGCGCCGAGGGCGGCTGCCGCCGCGAAGGCCTCGAGGGTGTTGCCCGGCGGGTGGGCGGCGGAGGCGCCCCGGTGAGCCACGACCAGTGCCATCCCGGCAGGGTAGGTCGCACGCACCCACCCGCTGCGCCTCGAGCAGGTCGCGCGCTCCGTGGTCAAAGTCTCACGCGATGCGGGTGCCGGTCACCGTGGCGCGAGGTCGCATGGCACAGAAGGAACAATTTGACGAACAGACCCTTGCCTTCACCTTGACACGCCGCTACCTTGCCTCCGTCCCAGCCACACGAAGCCGCACACTGGCGCGGTGGCATGTGAACAGCTTCACGAACGGCCATCTGCACCGGCCGGCTCGTGAGCCCGATCCGCGGAGGCACCGTGGCCCTCACCACGTCCCGTTCGTTGTCCCTGTCTGCAGCGCCTGATGACTGGCGTGGCGTCTCGGCCTGTCGAGACACCGACCCCGACCTCTTCTTCCCCGTCGGCACGACCGGGCCCGCGATCGAGCAGATCGAGAACGCCAAGGCCGTCTGCTCCGAGTGCGAGGCCAGGCAGCCCTGCCTCGAGTTCGCCCTCTCGACCAACCAGGACTCCGGCATCTGGGGTGGCACCTCCGAGGAGGAGCGCCGCAAGCTCCGTCGCCAGTGGCTCGCCGCCCGGCGCCGCGCCAGCTGACACCAGCGCCTCCGCAGTCCGCACGTCCGACGGCCTCCCTCCGGGGAGGCCGCTTCGCGTCCGGCTACTGGTGCACCGGAACCGACAGGTGCACCACGGTGCCCGGTCGCCCCTCGGGGCCGTCGCCGGGGCGGAACTCGATGGTGCCGGCCAGCTCGGTCGTGACCAGCGTGCGCACGATCGACAGCCCCAGGCCGGTGCTGGCCTCCACGGAGAATCCCTCGGGTGGGCCGACGCCGTCGTCGGTGACGATCACGTCGAGGCGCTCGCCGTCGTTGGCCAGCTCCACCGACACTGCGGCGCCGTCGTCGGGCCCGTCGGGGTAGGCGTGGTCGACGACGTTCTGGAGCAGCTCGGTGAGCACCACGGCCATGGCCGTCGCGACAGGGGCGGGCAGGATGCCGGCCTCGCCCTTCACCGTGAAGCGGATGGGGTGCTCGGGCGAGATGAGCCCCTCTTCCACCATGCGCACCAGGGGCCGGACGATCTCGAGGAAGGGCACGTCGTCGCCCGCCGCGTGGGAGAGGGTCTCGTGCACCAGGGCGATGGACCGGATGCGCCGCACCGACTCTTCCACCGCGGCCTTCGCCTCCGGTGAGGACAGGCGCCGGCCCTGGAGGCGCAGCAGCGACGAGATCGTCTGGAGGTTGTTCTTCACCCGGTGGTGGATCTCCCGGATGGTGGCGTCCTTGGAGAGCAGGAGGCGGTCGCGACGGCGCAGCTCGGAGATGTCGCGCAGCAGCACCAGGGAGCCGGTGACGGTGCCGTGCTCGAGCAGCGGGATGAACCGCATGAGCACGGTGATCTCGGGGCCGCGCTCGATCTCCTCGGTGGCGGGGCGGGCCTGGGTGTAGGCCGTGCGCATGGCGGTCTCGGGCAGGCCGAGCTCGCCGGGGCGCATGCCCTCGGAGTTGGCGTGCACACCGATGCGGTGCAGGGCCGACACGCCGTTCGGCGAGGCGTAGACGACGCGCATCGAGCCGTCGAGCAGGATCACGCCGTCGCCGACGCGGGGCGCCTCCTCGCTCGGGCCCATCTCCCCGGCGAAGGGGAACTCGCCCGAGGCGATCATGCGGGCGAAGCGGTTGAAGACCTCGACGTAGGTGCGCTCGAGCTCGCCCGGCTGGCGCCCGACGAGCGGCGCCGACTCCTTGGTGAGCACGCCCACGGTGCGGCCCTGGTGGGTGACGGGGATGCAGAGCTCGCGGACCGGCTCGTGGCGGACGTCGCCGGTGACCTCGCCCTCCATGATCCCGCCGGAGGCGAGGCAGCGGGCCACGAAGGGCCGGTCGGTCGAGGGGAGGATGCGGCCCACCCAGTCGCTGCGGAAGAGGGTCTGGCTGGTCGTGGGGCGGATCTGACCGAGCACCACGAGCGGGCGGTCCTCCGGCTTGCCGCTGAAGCGGGTTCCCTCGTCGTCGTGCTCGGCCCCGCCGAAGAGCATGAGGTCGGCGAAGCAGAGGTCGGCGAGCAGGCCCCAGGACGCGACGAGGCGCTGGAGGTGGTCGATCTCCGGGAGCGTGAGTCGGGTGTGGTGCCGGGCGAGCTCGGCGAGGCTGGCCATCGTTCCTCCTGGGGCCGGCTACCAGAGTGCCCGACCGAGGGCGATCAGCCCACCGAGGTCGGAGATGTCGTGGTCGAGGTGGGGCGCCGACACCACCAGCTCGGGGTGGCGGGACAGCACCGCCGCCTGCTCGCGCTCGCGGGTGGCGACGATGCGGTAGTCGTCGAAGCTCTGGCCGATCTCCCGCAGCACCCGGGCGACCTGCACGGGGTCGCCGAGCGGCTCGGGCACCGGTGCGCCCTCCGCGTGGGCGACACCCATGTGGGCCAGGGCGGCGGCGACCTCGGTGCTGTCGCGCACGAGGCGCTGGGCGACCTCGGCCGCGCCCTCGTCGGCGAACCAGGGCGGCAGCACCTTGTTGAGCACGAGAGCACCGAGGTGCAGCTCCCGCTCGACGAGCGCCTGCATGAAGAACTCGGCCTCGCGCACCGGGGCGTCTTCGAGGGTGGAGACCACCACGAAGGTCGTGCGGCGGTCGGCGATGGTGCGGCTCACGGCCTCGGCCCGCTCGACGAAGCCGTCGTACATCGTCTGGAACAACACGAAGAACTCGGCGATGTCCGCCAGGAACTGGGAGCCGAGGATGCGGTCGGCGATCGTGTAGAAGGGCTTCGAGGCGGCGTTCACCAGGCGGGACCGGTACGGCGTGATGAGCCAGCGCAGCAGCCGGCTGGAGAAGAAGTCGGCCATGCGATCGGGCGCCTCGAGGAAGTCGATGGCGTTCCGGGTGGGCGGGGTGTCGACGACGATGAGGTCGTAGCGGCCCGACCGGTGGATCTCGTGCAGCCGCTCCATGGCGATGTAGTCGTGGCTCTGCACGAACTTCGAGGTGATGTTCCGGTAGAGCGGGTTGGCCAGGATGGCGTCACGCGTCTCGGGGTCGGGGGCGTGGGCCTTCACCAGGTCGTCCCACGACTGCTTGGTGTCGAGCATGGCGGCCCACAGCTCGCCCCTCGGCTCCACGCCGGCGGCGACGAACATCTCGGGCGGCACCTGCGTCTCGAGGTTGCCGAACTGCTCGAGGCCGAGGGCGGTGGCCAGGCGGCGGGCGGGGTCGACGGTGAGCACCAGCACCTTGCCGCCGAGCTGCGACGCGGCCATCGCCCCGATCGCCGCCGCGGTGGTGGTCTTGCCCACCCCGCCGGAGCCGCAGGTGATGACGATCTCGCGCGCCGCGCAGAGCTGCTCGAGCCCGGTGGTCGCCATCAGTACCCGAGCTCCGCGCCGACGGCCTCGGCCAGGGTGCGGGTGGTGCGCATGCCGTGCGCCCGGGTGAAGAGGTAGGGCACGTAGAGCAACGGGAGGTCGCGGGTGAGCTCGGTGCGCAACCGGGTGATGTGCTCGGCGCGCGACCGGCGCAGGCGCACGGCGAGGTCGGCGCCCTCGAGCACGGGGTCGACCGGGCCGGCCACCACCGACGCCAGCTGGGCCCGGTGGGCGGGGGTGCACAGCCGGTCGAAGACCTCCTGCTCACCCCGGCCGAACAGCTCGGGCAGCACCTTGTTCACCACGACCGCGGCGAGAGGGACGCGGGTCTCGGTCTCCAGCCGCTCGACCAGCTCGAGGGTCTCGGTGACCGGCATCTCCTCGGGCGTGGCCACCACCACGGTGCCGGTGATCACCGGGTCGGAGAGCAGGTCGAGCATCCAGCGGGTCTGCTCGCGGATGCGGCCGACCTGGACGAGCTCGTTGATCGCCTCCGGCGCGGCGAGCTGGCCGACCACGTGCCCGGTGGCCGACGCGTCGACCACCACGAGGTCGTAGTGGCGCTCCTTGACCTCCCACGCGATCTTGCCGACCGTGAGGATCTCCTTCACCCCCGGCGCGGCGGTGGCCACGAAGTCGAGGCTCTTGGCCAGCGGGCCGATGCGGGCGAGCAGCGGGATGCGCAGCTGGAGCTTGAGGTACTCCCGCAGGGACTCCTCGGTGTCCATGGACATGGCGAAGAGCCCGGGCACGACCTCCCGGGGCTCGAACGAGGTGGGCCCCGTCTCGAGCACGTCGGAGAGGCTGCCCTTGGCGTCGATCTCGACGAGCAGCGTGCGCTGCCCCCGGCCGGCGGCGAGCAGGCCGAGGGCGGCGGCGACACTGGTCTTGCCGACCCCGCCCTTGCCGGTGACGAAGAGCAGCCGACGCTCGAGCAACTCGAGGTCGCGGCTCATGACGGGCAGAGGGCGGGGCTGACGGGCGGCGTCAGCTGGTGCCGAAGCCGATCCGACGCTCGTTGTCGGGGGTGCCGAGCTCGACGTAGGCGATCTTGGCGCTGGGCACCGCGATCTCGCGACCGTGGCGGTCGGTCAGCCAGAGCGTGTTGTCGTCGTCGGACAGCGCCGTCTCGATGCTCGCCTTGACGGCGTCGCGGTCGGCATCGGCGGGCAGCTCGATGTCGATCTCCTTGACGGTGTGAACCACACCGATGCGAACGTCCACGCAGGCCTCCTGAAGCACTGTTCTCGATCCGGCCGCTCCGGGCCGTGTGGCGGTCATGCTACGTGCGCACGCCGCCGGTTCCCGCCCCCGACCCCGTTCTGGTGGAAGTGGGGGGTTCAGCCGAGGAGCTTGAGGCCGGGGTTGTAGCGGCGGGTGGGCGCCAGCTCGAGGTCGATGACCTCGGCGATCTTGGCGATGGCCACCGAGGCCTCGCTGTCGGGGTCGACGGCCACGATCGGGCGACCGGAGTCGGAGCCCTCCCGCATGGGGATCATCAGCGGCACCTGGCCCACGAGGGGGACCTCGAGGCGCTCGGCCAGCTCGGCCCCGCCGCCCTCGCCGAAGATCTGGTAGCGCTGGCCGTCGTCGCCGGTGAACCACGACATGTTCTCGATGACGCCCTTGACCTCGAGGTTGACCTTCTGGCCCATGTAGGCGGCGCGCTGGGCGACCCGCTGGGCCGCCGGCTGCGGCGTGGTGACGACGTAGAGCTCGGCGCGGGGAAGGAACTGGGCGAGCGAGAGGGCGATGTCGCCGGTGCCCGGAGGCAGGTCGACGAGCAGGTAGTCGGGCTCGTCCCAGAAGACGTCGGTGAGGAACTGCTCGAGCGCCTTGTGGAGCATGGGGCCGCGCCAGATGACCGGCTGCTCCTCCTCGACGAAGAAGCCCATGGAGATGCAGCGCACGCCGTAGGACTCCGGCGGCACGAGCATCTGGTCGATCACCACGGGGGCGTGCTCGACGCCGAGCATCCGCGGGATCGAGAAGCCCCACACGTCGGCGTCGACGACGGCGACCTTGTGGCCCCGCTGGGCGAGGGCGATGGAGAGGTTGGCGGTGAGCGACGACTTGCCGACGCCGCCCTTGCCCGAGGCGATGAGCAGCACGCGCGTGGTGCTCGACGGGTCGGCGAAGGGGATCTCGCGACCCTCGGCGTGGCCGTGGCCCTGGTGGGTGCCGGCGGTGCTGGCCGGGTCGCCGTGGAGCATCTCGCGCACCGCGGCGCGCTCCTCGTCGGTCATGACGGTGAAGTCGAGGTCGACGCGGTCGATGCCGTCGAGGGCGACGACCGCGGTGCTGACCCGGTTCTGGATCTCGTTGCGGAGCGGGCAGCCGGCGACGGTGAGGGCGATGCGGACGGCGGCCACTCCCCCGTCGATCGCCACGCCCTTGACCATGCCGAGGTCGACGATGCTGCGGTGCAGCTCTGGGTCCTCGACGGGGCGGAGCGCCTCGACGACGTCGGCTTCGGTGGTGGCCATGGTGATGGGGCCTTTCGAGGGGGTGCGAGGGGTGGCGGGTGGCTCGTAGGGACGGCCGCTCGGGGCCCGTCGGGGTATTTCTCCTACGGCGGTAGGTAGAATACCGGCGTGGACAGGGGCACCCTCAGCCCGACCGAGTTCTCCTCGGTCGTGACAGCCATCACCTCGGCCTTCGGCGACCCCACGCGGCGGGAGATCTACCTCTTCGCCCGCCAGTCCGACGACGGTGTCACCGCCACCGAGGTGGCCAGGAAGTTCGACCTGCACCCGAACGTCGCCCGCCACCACCTCGACAAGCTCACCGCCGGCGCCTACCTCGAGGTCTGCGTCGCCCGCGGCGGCACCGGCGCCGGCCGGCCCTCCAAGCGCTACACCGCCACCACCCTCGGCGACCAGCTCGACCTGCCCGTGCGCCACGACGACGTGCTCGTCACGCTGCTCGGCCGGGCCCTCGACCTGCTCCCCCGCGACCAGGCCGAGGCGATGGCCGAGGAGGTCGGCACCGAGTACGGCCGGATGATGGCCCAGAGCCTGGGCGACAGCCCCGACCACCAGCGCTCGTTCCGCTCGGCGCTGCACACCGTGGCCGACGCCCTCACCGCCCACGGCTTCGCGGCCCACGCCGAGAAGAAGAACAACGAGCTGCGCATCGTCTCCGAGCACTGCCCCTTCGGCGACGCGGTGCTCACCAACCCCGTGATCTGCGCCGTCGACCGCGGGATGATGAAGGGGATGATGACCGAGCTCTACGGCGAGGGTGCCACCGTCGCCATGGAGTCGTCGTTGCCCAACGGCGACGACGTCTGCGTCACCGCCCTCGAGGCCTGAGCCCCCCTCGGCTCGCTCGCATGGCCCGACACCTGCTCGACCACGCGTCGACCTCACCTCCTCGCCCCGAGGCGGTCGCCGCGATGGTGTCGTGGCTCACGATCTCCGGTGACGGGGAGACGGGCGACCCTGGCCGCATCCATGCCGAGGGGATGCGCTCGCGCGTCGCCCTGGAGCAGGCCCGCGAGCAGGTGGCCGCCCTCCTGGGCGCCCGCTCCCGCGAGGTCGTGTTCACCAGCGGGGCCACCGAGTCGATCAGCGCCGCCACCTGGGGCGCCGTGCGCCGGTCCGTCGAGGCCGGCCGCCCGCCCCACGTCGTGCTCGCCGCCGTCGAGCACTCGGCCGTGCGCCAGTCGTCGGCCACCTTCGCCGAGGCCTTCGGCGGGTCGGTCTCGGTGATCGGCGTCGACGGCGTGGGCCGGGTCGATCCCCACGAGCTCATGGCCGCGGTCACCGCCGACACGGCACTGGTGCACCTCCAGTGGGGCAACCACGAGGTCGGCACCATCCAGCCCGTCGCCGAGGTCGTCGCCGCCTGCCGCGAGCGCGGCGTGCTCGTGCACGTCGACGCCGCCCAGGCCGCCGGACGGGTGGCCACCGACCTCGGCGCCCTCGGCGCCGACCTGGTGTCGGTGAGCGGCCACAAGTTCGGCGGCCCGGCCGGAACGGGCGTGCTCTACGTGCGGCGAGGCCTGCGGATCGAGCCGCTGCTCCTCGGTGGCGACCAGGAACGGGCGCGCCGGGCCGGCATGGAGAACGTGCCCGCGCTGGTGGGCCTCGGGGCCGCCGCCGAGGCACTGATGAGCGGCGTTCGGGCCGACGAGGAAGCGCGCAACCGGGCCCTCACCGTCCGCCTGGGCGAGGGCCTCACCGCGGTCGATGGCGTGCACCTCCTCGGCGACCCCGACCCCACCGGCCGGCTCCCGCACCTCGTGTGCGTGGCCGTCGACGGCGTCGAGCCCCAGGCGGTGCTTCTCGGCCTCGACCAGCGTGGGGTGGCGGCCCACTCGGGCAGCGCCTGCGCCTCGGAGGGGCTCGAGCCGTCGCCGGTGCTGGAGGCCATGGGCCTCGACGCCCACCGCTCGCTGCGGCTCTCGGTGGGGTGGAGCACCGGGCCCGACGACGTCGAGGCGGCCATCAGCGCCGTGCCCGAGGTGGTGGCCCGGCTGCGTTCGTTGGCCGGCTGAGGCGGTCTCCCGCCCCAGCCGGCATCCGACCTCCGGCCCACCCGAGCCCGGGGTCGATCGTGTCGGTGCCGCGGTCGCCGCGGCGGCACCGAGTCGCTCGGGTCCCAGAGGTATCGGACGCCAGGATCGGCGACCTTGAGTGAGATCTCCCCCCTCGTGCGACCACTCTGCGTGACTCCGCCGAGGACGCCGACGAGACGGGTGCCCCCGCATCCACCCCCTCGGGGTGACCCGTGACGCCGCGAGGTTGGCTACCGTCCGTCCGTGACCATCTTCCTGGTGCGCCACGCCCACGCCGGCAAGCGATCCGACTGGGACGGCGACGACACCACCCGTCCCGTCTCCGCCCGCGGCGTCGCCCAGACCGAGGCGGTCACCGGACTCCTGGCTCGCCGGCCCGTCAGGCGGGTCGTGTCCAGCCCCTACGTGCGGTGCGTGCAGACGGTCGAGCCGTTGGCCGAAGCCGCCGGCCTGAGCGTGGAGGCCGACGGGCGCCTGGCCGAGGGGGCCGACGTCGACGCCGCCTTCGACCTGCTGCTCGAGCTCGACGCCGTCCACGGGGTGGCCTGCACCCACGGTGATCTCATCCCACCGCTGCTGAGGCGGATGGTCGCGATGGGCATGGTGGTCGACGGGCCCCTGCTCGACCAGAAGGGCTCGGTGTGGACCATCCACATGAAGAACGGCGTGCCCACCAAGGGCCGCTACACCCCTCCTGCGGCCTGACCACGTCGACCGGCCGCCGATGCACGCCCGGCCGTGAGGCCCGTGGGCGGAGGCACGACGTCAGGGGGTGGTGGTCGCCGTGGTGGACCCGGCGAGGCCGGCCCGCACCTTGGTCCTCAGCTCGTCGACGGTGGAGGTCATGAACGACGGGATCTGCGTCGTGTCGATGGCGTCGAGGTCGGCCTGGGCGGCGGCGAACTGACCGAGGTTCGTGAGCAGCACCGCCCGGAACACCCGGGCGTCGGCGTAGGTGCCGTCGGTGGCGACCGCGTCGTCGAGCCCCGCCATCGCCTCCTGGTCGAGCTGGACGGCCTGGGCGGAGGTGCTCCCCCCGGCCACGTTGTGGAG
>Ga0302299_10002155_pt1 | contig 11994 bp, 10 predicted proteins | sample III_Fen_N3_4_FD_198795 | JGI IMG/M metagenome (GOLD analysis project Ga0302299, IMG submission 198795) | Peat permafrost microbial communities from Stordalen Mire near Abisko, Sweden - III_Fen_N3_4 | ecosystem: Environmental > Terrestrial > Soil > Wetlands > Permafrost | place: Sweden: Abisko...
GGCGCATGAAGAAGATCCAGAAGCCGATCAGCAGCAGGAAGGGCGCCCAGGAGATCAGCATGTTCGCCCAGGTCGGCGTCTGGTCCGGCTGGAACTTCAGCGTGACCTTCTTGGCGAGCAGCGTGTCGGTGAGCCTGTCGTAGCCGAGCGGGGCGAAGGTGCGGAAGGCGTCGTGGCTCAGGGTGTGTCCCTTGACCTCGTTGCCGGTGATCGTGACTTCCTGCACCTGGCCGGACTCGACCTGGGCCATGAACTCGCTGAAGTTGACCTGCGTCTCCTTCTGCTTCAGCTGGGCGAAGTGCCAGGCCAGGAACACGACCACCAGCAGCGACATCCACAGCATGACCGTCTTGAACGTTGCGTTCACAGAAACAGCCTCCGGACGGCGCCCCACACCGTCGCGTCCCCCCGGGGAAGCCGGGAGGAATCACCTATCTTAGCCTACCTGAAAGGGCGGTCGCCGTGCTCCGGGCCGCCCGCCCTAGTGGGCCGGGCCCGCCGCCCTAGCGGGTGTCGCGCCGCGGAATGGTGCCGATGTAGGGCAGTGCGCGGAAGCGCTCCATCCAGTCGAGGCCGTAGCCCACGAGGAAGCGGTCGGCCTCTGGCTCCTCGATCGTGAAGGCAGACCAGTCCGGATGCACGTCGACCTTGCGCGCCTGCGGCTTGTCGACGAGCGCGCACACGTGCAGGCTGCGCGGCGAGTGCTCGTGGATGTGGCCGAGCAGGTAGCTGAGCGTGATCCCGGTGTCCACGATGTCGTCGACCAGGAGCACGTCGCGGCCCTCGAGCGGCACGGCGGTGGCGTAGACGATCTCGGTCATGACCCGGCTGGCGGTCTGCTCCCGGTGGGAGGTCACACGCACGAGGTCCAGCGTGAGCTCGAGCGGGATGCGGCGGACGAGGTCGGCCATGAAGACCAGGCTGCCCTTCATCAGGCCGAGCACGCACAGCTCGCGCCCGGCGAGAGCGCGGCAGACCTCGTCCCCGAGCTCCGCGACGCGGCGGGCGATCTCGGCTTCCGTGTACAGGACGGCGACCTCGTCCCTCATTTCGCTCCCCGGCATGATACGGCCTTCGCGGCGCTCGTGCCGCGCGGCCCGAGCCGCACGTCCTCGCGAGTGAGCACGGCCTCGCGGCGGCCCGGCAGCGGCAGCCGGCGTTCGCCGGCGGCCGGCCGCCGCGCGAGCTGGCGCACGCGCTCGACGTGCACGGCCCCCACCCGCGACAGGCCTCCCGCGCGGCGCAGGGCCTCCCGGATCGCGGCGCGCGCGAGCGCGGCCGGGGCCTGGACGAGCCCGGCGCGGCGCAGCACGAAGCCGTCGTCCTGGCGCCGGCCGATCCGCAGCAGCAGCGCCTCGGCGTCGGCACGCAGGTGCGCGGCCTCGTCGGCCAGCAGCGCTGCGGCGCGCGCGAGCGCTTCGCGCACTCGAGGGTTGAAGCGGGACTCGAGGTAGGGCAGCAGCTCGTGGCGCACGCGGTTGCGGCGGTGGGCGAGGTCGGCGTTCGTCGGGTCCTCGAGCCAGTCCAGGGAGCGCTCGCGCAGGTGCGCGAGGACCGCCTCGCGCGAGACGCCGAGCAGCGGCCGCAGCAGCCGGCCGCGTCGCGCGCGCATCCCGCCGAGGCCGGTCGAGCCGGCGCCCCGCAGCAGCCGCAGCAACAGCGTCTCCGCCTGGTCGTCGCGCGTATGCGCGACGGCGATGACGCCTGCCTGCTCCGCGGCGGCGACCCGGCGCAGGAACGCGTAACGCTCGCGGCGGGCGGCCTGCTCGAGCCCGCCGCGCTCGCGGGCCGCGCGGCCGCGCACGTCCGCGACGCCCGCGCTGAGCGGGACGTCGAGCCGCGCGCACAGGGCGCGGCAGAAGTCGGCGTCGGCCCCGGAGCCCGGGCGCAGGCCGTGGTCGAGGTGCGCGGCCACGAGCCGGAAGCCGCGCGGACGGCGCAGCAGCGCGAGGGCGTCGAGGAGCGCGACCGAGTCGGGCCCGCCCGAGAGGCCGAGGAGCAGCGTCTCGCCGCGCGACGGCGCGCCTGCCGCCGTCAGCGCGCGGCCGACGGCGGCGGTGAGCGGGGGCAGCCTCAAGCCCGCGACTCCCCGCCAGCGCGAGGATGGTGGCGGTGCAGGGACTTGAACCCCGGACTCCGCGGATATGAGCCGCGTGCTCTAACCAACTGAGCTACACCGCCAGAGGGTGTTCGGGGAGACGAGGCCGCCTCCCGCATCTTCTGAGTTTACTACAGGAAGGCTGGCGCGGGGGGCGGTGTATACTCGCCGCCAAGCGCCCCCGCCATGAACTGCGTCACCTGCTCCAAGACCGAAGACGAGGCGACGCTGCAGAAGTGCCCGATCTGCTTCAAGTGGGTCTGCCTCGACTGCGGCAGGCGCGAATACGGCCGGCTATTTTGCAGCAAGCGCTGCTCGGAGCTCTTCTTCTTCGGCGACGACGACGAGTGATCCCATGAGCTTTCCCTACGAACGTCCCCGCCGGCTGCGGCGGAGCGAGCGGCTGCGGGCGATGGTACGCGAGACGACGGTCTCGCCGGCGCACCTGATCTACCCGCTGTTCGTCGCGCCCGGCAGCGGTGTTCGGCGCGAGATCGCCTCGCTGCCCGGCTGCTTCCACCTCTCCGTCGACGAGGTGGCCCGCGAAGCGGAGGAGGTGGAGCGGCTCGGGATCGGCGGCGTGATCCTGTTCGGCCTGCCCCACGCGAAGGACCCGCTCGGCAGCGAGGGCTACGCGGACGACGGCGTCGTGCAGCTAGCGGTGCGCGCGATCCGAGCCGCCTGCCACGAGCTGCTGGTCTTCACCGACGTCTGCCTGTGCGAGTACACCGCGCACGGCCACTGCGGCGTGATCGAAGGTGGCGAGGTCCAGAACGACCCGACGCTGGCGCTGCTCGCGAAGATGGCGGTGTCGCACGCGAAGGCGGGCGCGCACGTGGTCGCCCCATCGGACATGATGGACGGCCGTGTGGGCGCGATCCGCGAGGCGCTCGACGAGAGCGGCTTCGAGAGCCTGCCGATCCTCGCCTACGCAGCCAAGTACGCCTCCGCCTTCTACGGTCCGTTCCGCGAGGCCGCGGACTCGGCGCCGCAGTTCGGCGACCGCCGCGGCTACCAGATGGACCCGGCAAACGTGCGCGAGGCCCTGCGCGAGGTGGCCCTCGACGTCGAGGAGGGCGCCGACATGGTGATGGTCAAGCCCGCGCTGCCCTATCTCGACGTGATCCGGGCGGTCGCCGAGACGTCCGACCGGCCGGTCGCCGCCTACAACGTCTCGGGCGAGTACGCGATGGTGAAGGCCGCGGCCGCGAAGGGCTGGATCGACGAGGACCGGATGCTGCGCGAGATCCTCACCTCGATCCGGCGCGCGGGCGCGGACGTGATCCTGACCTACCACGCGAAGGACTTCGCGCGGAAGGCGGTCTGAGCTTGGGGCGTTCCGCGGAGCTGTTCGCGCGCGCGAAAGCCGTGATCCCGGGCGGGGTCTCGAGCCCGGTGCGGGCGTTCCAGGCCGTGGGCGGCCAGCCCCTGTTCCTCGAGCGAGCCCTGGGCGCGCGGGTTTTCGACGCGGACGGCCACGCCTACCTGGACTACGTCGGCTCCTGGGGGCCGATGATCCTGGGCCACGCCCACCCGGCGGTGCTCGCCGCGATCGCCGAGGCCGCCGCGCGCGGGACCTCCTTCGGGGCGCCGTGCGCGCTCGAGCTGGAGCTGGCCGAGCGCGTCGTGCGCTTCGTGCCCTCGATCGAGAAGCTGCGCTTCGTCTCGTCCGGCACCGAGGCCACGATGAGCGCGCTGCGCGTCGCGCGCGGCTTCACGGGCCGGCGCAAGATCCTCAAGTTCGACGGCTGCTACCACGGCCACGCCGACTCGCTGCTCGTCGCCGCGGGCTCCGGCGTCGCCACGCTGGGCATCCCCGGCTCGCCCGGCGTGCCCGAGGGCACGGTGGCCGACACGCTGGTCGCGCCGTTCAACGACGTGACCGCCGTCGAGGCCGTCGTGGCCGCCCACGGCCCCGACCTCGCCGCCGTGATCGTGGAGCCGGTGTGCGGGAACATGGGCACCGTGGCCCCGCATCGGGGGTATCTCGAGGCGCTGCGCGAGATCACGCGGAGAAACGGCACGCTGCTGGTCTTCGACGAGGTGATGACCGGCTTCCGGCTGGCGAAGGGCGGCGCGCAGGAGCGCTACGGGATCCGCCCCGACATGACCTGCCTGGGCAAGATCGTTGGCGGGGGCCTGCCCGCCGCCGCGTACGGAGGCCGGGCCGACGTGATGGCGACCGTCGCGCCCGAGGGCCCCGTCTACCAGGCGGGCACGCTCTCCGGCAATCCTCTCGCGATGGCCGCGGGCGCGGCCGTGCTCGATCGGCTCTGCGCGCCCGGGACGTACGAGGCGCTCGAGGCGAAGAGCGCACGGCTCGAGGTCGGGCTGCGTGACGCCGCGCGGGCGGCCGGGGCCACGGTCACGATCAACCGCGTGGGCTCGATGATCACCGTCTTCTTCTGCGCCGGACCGGTCGTCGACTACGCGAGCGCGAAGGCCTCGGACACCCGACGCTTCGCCCGCTTCTTCCAGGCGATGCTGGCGCGGGGCGTCTACCTGCCGCCGGCGCAGTTCGAGGCGGCGTTCGTGTCGCTCGCGCACGAGGACGCCGACATCGACGCCACCGCCGCCGCCGCGGCCGAGGCCTTCGGGGCGGCCGTCGCGTCCTAGGCGTGCTACGGCGCGGGTGAGGCGGCCGCCGGCGACGGCCCGGTGAGCGCCGCCTCGGTCGCCAGGTCCTTCTGGATCGCCTTGCGGTAGTCGCGCTTGCGCCGGCGCTCGGCCTCCGGGTCGCTGGTCGCGAAGTTGGCGCCGAGCACGACCTCGCCGGCGCGGGGGCCGCCGGCGAGGCCATCGAACGTGAGCGCGCTCGCCGGCAGGTACGGATAGCGGGCGATGCGCCGCCACCCCGGAAGCACCTTGAAGGCGGTTTCCTGGGCGGGCGTCACCAGCAGCAACCAGGGCTCGCGCGACGCGGCGTAGGCCCAGAGGTCGCACTGCTCGACAGCCTCGTGACGCGCCTCGAACAGCACGTCGCGTCGCGCGCGCGAGGGGTCCGCGCAGTAGACCAACCGCGCGCGCGGCTCGAAGCGGCGTTCGCGGCCGACGTCGCGCGCGATCGCGCGGTTCGGCTGCGCCGCGGCGAAGGCAGGCAAGAAGAAGGCCGAGAGCAGCAGGAAGATCGCGGCCGCGCTGGCGGCGAGCGCGCCCAGGACCCGGGCCGGCGTCGGGCGCCAGGCGGCGGCCAGCAGGCCGAGGACGACGGCCGCCAGTACCGCGGCGAACAGCGCACGCGGCAGCGGCCCGGGCAGCCACGGCTCCGGCAACGGCAGCGGCCGCGCGGCGAGCGCCGCGGCCGCGAGCGCGCCCGTCAGCAGGACGCAGCGAGCCCATGCCCGGTCGAGCCGCTGCCACGGCTTTCCCGCCAGGAAGCGTCCGAGCAGGAGCGACAGAGCCGGGTAGAGCGGCAGCAGGTAGTAGTCGATCTTGCCGCGCGAAAGGCTGAGCGGGACCAGCACGAGCGCGACCCAGGCCGCGAGCAGCCGCGTGGCGGCGAGCGTGCATGAGTCGCCGCGCGCGCGCAGCAGGCGCCACAGCGCGAGCGGCAGCAGCGGCGACCAGGGCAGCCCCTGGGCGAGGTAGGCCGGCGGGTAGAACCAGAACGGCCGGCCCACGTCGTAGGCCTCGCCCGCGAAGCGCTGCACGTTCTCGCGCAGGAAGAAATAGGCGAGCGGCTCCCAGCCGAGGCGCGCGTGGACGAGCGCGAACCAGCCGAGGCCCGGGAGCACGAAGGCGGCGGCGGCCAGGGACAGCCGCCCGCTTCCCCACGGCAGCGGGCGGGCGCGCTGGCGCCAGGCCACGAGCGCGAGCGCGACCCCGGCGACGAGCAGCGCGATCGGGCCCTTGGTGGCGAAGCCGAGGCCGAGCGTCGCCCCGAGCGCCGGCAGCACCCACGCGGACGGGCGCGCGCGGTAGGCGAGGACGCCCAGCGCGACGGCGAGCGTCGTCCACAGCGAGAGCAGCATGTCGGACATCGCGACACGCGCGAAGGAGAGGAAGGCGAACGTCGTCGCGAGCACGAGCGCGCCCGCGAGCCCGGTGCGCCGATCGTAGAGCAGCCGGCCCAACAGCGCGGTCGCGAACAGCACGCCGATCGCCGCCAGCGCGGGCACGAGGCGGGCGGCCAGCGCGGTCGCGCCGAAGGCCTTCATCGACGCGGCCATCAGCCAGTAGCAGAGGATCGGCTTGTCGAAGAACGGCTCGCCCTGGTAGCGCGGAACGAGCCAGTCGCCGCTCTCGACCATGCCGCGCGCCGCGTCCAGGAAGTAGATCTCCGCGCGCTCGAGCGGCGGCGCACCGATCCGCGGCAGCACCAGGGCCCCGAGCGCCAGCGCGACGAGCGCCAGCGCCGCGAGAAAGCGCGACCGCGACGGCAGCTCGCTGCTCAGGGCCGGGTGGCGGCGGTGGCTTCCGCCTGCCTCAGGTGCAGCTGCCCGCAGGCGGCGAGGATGTCGCGGCCGCGCGGGCGGCGCACCGAGACCGCGACGTCGGCCGCGGCCAGGATCCCGGCGAAGGCCTCGACGGCGTCGGGCGCCGGGGCCGCGAACGGGATCTCGGGAGCGGGGTTGAGGGGGATCAGGTTCACCTTCGCGTGGCGGCCGGCGAGCCGCCGTGCCAGCTCGCGCGCGTGGCCGGGCGTGTCGTTGACGCCGCCCAGCAGCACGTACTCGAAGGTGACGCGGCCGCCGCGCGGGACCGGGTAGCGCAGCGCCGCCGCGATCACGTCGTCGATGCCGTAGCGCTCCTCGATCGGCATCAGCGCGCGGCGCAGCGCGGTGTCGGGTGCGTGCAGGCTGATCGCGAGGTTCGGGCGCACCGGCTCCCCCGCTAGCCGCTCGAGCGCGGGCAGGATGCCGACCGTGGAGAGCGTCAGCTTGCGCGGCGGCACCGCGAAGCCGTCCTCGTCCATCAGCACGCGCAGGCTGGCGAGCGTCGCCTCGTAGTTCAGCAGCGGTTCGCCCATCCCCATCACCACGACGTTCCAGGGGAACGGGTCCTGCTCGCTGCGGTCGGGGTGCGTGTGCGAGACGGGGTGCTCCGCCATCACCGTCGCGACCTGGCCGAGGATCTCGTCCGGCCGCAGGTTGCGCCGGTAGCCGGCGATGCCAGTCAGGCAGAACGCGCAGCGCAGCGGGCAGCCGGCCTGCGTCGAGATGCAGATCGTGCGCCGGTCGTCCTCGGGAATGTAGACGGACTCGATCGTGGCGCCGTCCTCGAGCCGGAACAGGTACTTGCGCGTGCCGTCGAAGGAGAGCGTGCGCTCGTGAACCTCGGGCCAGCGCAGCTCGTAGTCCACCGCGAGCGCGACGCGCAGGGCCTTCGGGAGGTTCGACATCTCGGCGAGCGAGCGCGCGCGGCGGGCGTAGAGCCAGGAATACAGCTGGCTTGCGCGGTACGCGGGCTCGCCCCGCTCGGCCATCGCCGCGGCGAGGGCGTGTTTCCCCATGCCGAAGAGGTTGGGACGGCCCATCGGGGGATGATACCGCCCCCCGTTGTAGGATGCGGGCCGCGGAGGGACGATGGCTGCGGACGACGAGGGTCTTCTCGAGGTGAGCGCGCTGGTCGAGACCGCTGGCGCGCTCCCGGAGTACGCGTCGGCGGGAGCGGCGGGCGCCGACCTGCGCGCGAGCGAGGCGGTCGTGATCGCGCCGGGCGAACGCGCGGCCGTGGCGACCGGCGTGCGGCTGGAGATCCCGGCCGGTCACGTCGGCCTCGTCTGGCCGCGCAGCGGGCTCGCCGTCCGGCACGGGATCGACACGCTCGCCGGCGTCATCGACAGCGACTATCGTGGCGAGCTGCGCGTGGTGCTGGTCAACCACGGCGAGCAGCCGTTCGCGATCGCCGCCGGCGACCGCATGGCCCAGCTGCTGTTGCAGCGTGTGGAGCGAGCGCGCTTCGTGCCGCGCGGCGCGCTCGCGCAGAGCGAGCGCGGGGGCGGAGGCTTCGGCTCGACCGGCAGCTAGGCCTCAGCCGCCGCCGCGCGGTGCGCGTGCCTGTGCGACCACGTGGAGCAGCTGCTCGGAGCGGTAGGGCTTCTGGAGGAAGCCCGCGGCGCCGGCCTGGGCCAACTCCACGCGCTCGCCCGGGTCCAGCAGGCCGCTCACCAGCACCACCGGGAGGAGCGGCGCCAGACGGCGCAGGGCGTGGAAGACCTCGCGCCCGGAGAGACCGGGCAGGCCCATGTCGCACACCACCACGTGCACCAGACCCTGCTGCTCGCGGAACACGCGCAGCGCCTCGTCGCCGTCGCGTGCCGAGAGCACCTGGTAGCCGGCGCCTTCGAGCCAGGCCCGGCCGACCTCCTCGATCAGCTCGTCGTCCTCCACGAGCAGCACGACGCCGCCCGGCCTCGGCGGCTCGGGCGCCGGCGCGCCACGGGCCGGCTCGGGCGAGAGGCACAGCGGCAGGTAGAGCCGGAGCACGGTGCCACGGCCCTGGGCGCTCTCGAGGTCGAGCCTCCCGCCGTGGGCCTGGACGATCCCGTAGACGACGGCCAGCCCCAGGCCCGAGCCTTTTCCCGAGGGCTTGGTCGTGAAGAAGGGTTCGAACGCGCGGCGGCGGGTGTCCTCGCTCATGCCGCTGCCGGTGTCCGTGACAGACAGCTCGACGTAGTCCGACGCTGCGGCCTCGGGCAGACGCTCGCGCACGCGGCTGCCCGGCACCCGGGCCACGCGCAGCGAAAGGCGGCCGCCGGCCGGCATCGCGTCGCGTGCGTTCAGGCACAGGTTGAGCAGCACCTGCTGGAGCTGGCCGCGGTCGGCCCACACCAGCGCGCGCCCCGGGTCCTCGGCGATCTCGAGCACGATTGTCTTCGGCAGGATGTCCCGCAGCAGCCGCTCGACCTCGGCCACGATCGCCCAGGCGTCGGCGACCTCGAAGCGCCCGTCCGTGCGGCGGGCGAACGTGAGCACGTGCTGCACCAGGCTCGACCCGCGCTCGCCGGCCAGGCGCAGCGCCTCGGCCGCGCGCGCGACGCGCTCGGGCTCGGCCGGCCCCTGGGCGAGCAGCGCCGCGTGGCCCAGCACCACCCCGAGCAGGTTGTTGAAGTCGTGCGCCATCCCCGCGGCCAGCGTGCCGAGGGCCTCCAGCCGCTGGGCGTGCGCCAGCTGCGCCTCGAGCAGCTCGCGCTTGCGCTCGAGGTTGCGGCGCTCGGTCACGTCGTGGTGGATCGCCACGAACCCCGCGATCTCGTCGTCCTCGCCGCGCAACGGCGTGACCGAGGCCTCGACCACCACCAGCTCGCCCGAGCGCGTGCGGTTGACGTGCGTGCCGCGGTAGTTGCGGCCGGCACGCAGCGTGTGCCACAGGCTCGCGTAGTGGTCCGGGCTCATCTCGCCGCTCTTCAGCAGCCGCGGCGTCTGCCCCACGGCGTGCTCCAACGTGTAGCCGTAGAGCCGCTCGAAGGCGGGGTTGACGTAGGTGATGACACCCTCGGCGTCGGTGAGCAGGATTGCGCTCTCCGTCTGCTCCACGGCGCGCCGCAGCCAGCGCAGCGTCTCCTGCGTGCGGCGCGCCTCCGTCACGTCCAGCGCGAGCACCAGCCGCGCGGGGCGGCCCGCGAAGTCGAGCGCGTGGGCCGTGACGTCCACCTCGACGGGCTCGCCCGTCTTGAGGCGGTGGCGCCAGACGCCGGAGTGCTCGAGCCCCTGCCCCGGAGCCGAGAGGTGGCGCTCGAGCGGAGGGACGTCCTCGGGGGGTCGGATGTCGCGGATCGTGAGCTTCAGGAACTCCTCGCGCGACCAGCCGTAGCGCCTGATGGCCGCCTCGTTGACCGCGAGGAAGCGCAGGGTCTCGGCGTCATAGACCCACATCGGGTACGGGATCGCGTCGAACATCCGGCGGTAGGCCTCCGTGTCGGGGGCAACGTCCGCTGGAGAGTCGTTGTCGCGTGCTGCCGACCCGGGGTCTGGCGTCATGCGATCTCCCGGCCGCAACGGCGACCAGCAGCAATCATATTGTAGCTCGCGCCCGCAGGGCGCCGAATCGCTCGAAGATCACAAATATCGCGGCGGATGGAGCCGCCACACGCGCGTGGCGTCACCGCCCGCTGGCGACTAACATCGGCTGTCCCGATGCGAACGACGGCGGCCACGCTCCTCACCCTGGCGATCGGCGGCGCCAGCCCGCTCGCGGCCGGACCACCCGACGTCGTCCTCGTCACGCTCGACACCGTCCGCGCGGACCGCGTCGGCTTCCTGGGCTCGAAGCGCGGGCTGACCCCCGCGCTCGACGCGTTCGCGCGAGAGGGCGTCGTGTTCGAACAGGCGTTCGCGCCGGCGCCGATGACGACGGTGTCTCACGCGACGCTGCTCAGCGGAACCCAGCCGCCCTTCCACGGCGTGCGCGACTTTGGCCTCGCCGTGCCGGCGACGCTGCCGTGGCTGCCGGAGCTGTTGCGGGCGGCCGGCTACCAGACGGCCGCGTTCGTGGGCTCGCTGGTGCTCGACCCGAAGGGGCCGATCGCCCCGGGCTTCGACCGCGGGTTCGCGGTCTACGACGCGGGCTTCCAGACCCGGCGCAACGGAGCCGACCCGTACGCTACGAAGGAGCGGCGCGGCAGCGAGGTGGTGGCGCGCGCGCTCGGCTGGCTCGAACACGTCGGCCCGGGCCCGGTCTTTCTTTGGGTGCACCTCTATGACGCGCACGACCCGTACGACCCGCCGCCGCCGTTCAAGGCACGCTTCGCGGGGGCGCCATACGACGGCGAGGTCGCGGCCGTGGACGCGGCCGCCGGCCGGCTGCTCGAGGGCCTGCGCGCCCGGGGCCGCCTCGAGTCGGCCGTCGTGGCGATCGCCGCGGACCACGGCGAGTCGCTCGGCGAGCACGGCGAGGACACGCACGGCGTCTTCCTCTACGACGCGACAATCCACGTGCCGTTGCTCCTGCGCCTGCCGGGCGGGCGCGAGGCGGGCCGCCGGGTGCCTGCGCGCGTGGGGCTCGTCGACCTCGCGCCGACGCTCGTCGCGGCAGCGGGGCTCGTGCCGCCCCCGGCCATGCACGGCCGCTCGCTGCTCGGCCTCGCCCGCGGGGCCGGCGAGCCGGAGCGGGCCGCGTACGCCGAGTCCGAGTACCCGCAGCGCGTCTTCGGCTGGAGCCCGCTCGCCGCCTGGCGCTTCGAACGCTTCTTGTTCGTCGACGCGCCCCGGCGCGAGCTGTACGACACGCAGGCCGACCCCGGCTCCACGCGAAACCTGGCCGGCGACCGGCCCGCGGTGGTCCTGGGCATGGCCCGGGAGCTCGCGGCCGCGAGCGCTCAGTGGGGCGGGTCGGCGCCGGTCGCGCCGGCGGCGAAGCCGGACGCGGAACTCGTCGAGCGGCTCTCGTCGCTCGGCTATGCCTCCGGCGCGACCGGCAGCTTCACCCCGGCGCCCTCGGGCGTCGACCCGAAGGACAAGATCGGGGTGACGAACCGGCTGCACGACGCGGCGCTCGCCGGCGAGGACGGCCGCTGGGACGAAGCGATCCCGCTTTACGAGCGCGTGGTCGCGGGCGACCCGCAGGTCTTCAGCGCGCGCCTCGAGCTGGGCCTTGCGCTCGCGCGACGGCGGCAGTGGGCCCGCGCGCTGCCGCACCTCGAGCTGGTCGCTTCACGCCTGCCGGACTACGCCGACGCGCGGGTCACGCTGGCCCTCGCCTACTCCGCGCTCGGCCGGCGGCAGGAGGCGATCCGCGAGGCCCGCGCGGCCCTGGCGACGAGCCCGAAGCAGGCGGCGGCCAGGCGTCTGCTGGACCAGCTGCTGTCGAGCGCGGGCGAGACGCCCGAGCCGCGACCCTGACGGCGGGCGAAGAAAAAGAGAGAGGGCGGAGGCGATGGCCCCCGCCCTCCCCGTCCTCGTGGGGTAGCAACGAACCCGGCGGGCGTCAGTCACACGCCCGCCGGGGGAGGACGG
>Ga0302299_10002157_pt1 | contig 11991 bp, 7 predicted proteins | sample III_Fen_N3_4_FD_198795 | JGI IMG/M metagenome (GOLD analysis project Ga0302299, IMG submission 198795) | Peat permafrost microbial communities from Stordalen Mire near Abisko, Sweden - III_Fen_N3_4 | ecosystem: Environmental > Terrestrial > Soil > Wetlands > Permafrost | place: Sweden: Abisko...
GGGCAACGAGCTCGCCCGGGTTCGCCTCGAAGGACACGCCGTCCAGCCCGAACGGCGAGGTCGAGGGCTCGGGCAGCGCGGCGCTGATGGCCTCCCGCGCCGCGTCGGCGGCCTCGCCTGGCTGGTCTGCGGACGAATCGGTCGTCCGGGCCGCGGCGGGCTCCGCCGGGTAGTGGAACGAGACGTCGCGGAATTCGACCGCGCCCCGGACGCGCTCGGTCTCGAGCTCGATGGCGTCTGGCGCGTCGGTGATCTCCGGGTCCAGATCGAGGTACTCGAAGATCCGGTCGAAGAGGGCGAGCGAGCCCGCGATCTCGACCTGCACGTTGAGCAGCTGGCCCATCGGGAAGAACAGCCGGCTCTGGAGCGTGGTGAACGCGACGATGTCGCCCGCGGTCGGCGCCGACGGATCGCCGTTCTTGGCGAGCGTCCCCGCGAGCCAGTACACGAACGCCGGGGTGATCGAGAAGATGGTCCCGATGATCATGAAGAACCAGCGTCCGACCATGGCCTGGCGGATCTGCAGGCGGGCGAGCTCGAGATTGAGCCCCCGGAAGCGCGCAATCGACCGCTCCTGCGCCCCGAACGTCTTGCCCAGCAGGATGCCGGACACCGAGAGCGTCTCCTCGGTGACCGCGCTCAGGTCGGCGAGCCGCTTCTGGGTCTCGGTGCTGACGGCCCGGCGCACCTTGCCCACCCGGTTGGTCAGGTACAGGAAGAACGGCAGCATCCCGAGCGAGAGCAGCGTGAGCCGCCAGTCGATCAGCAGCATGGCGACCATGGTGGACAGGGCAACGGCGACGTTGGAGGTGATCGAGGCCGCGGTGTCGGTGACGACCGCCTGGATCCCGCCGACGTCGTTTGACAGGCGGCTCTGGATCTCGCCTGTCCGGGTGGCGGTGAAGAACCGCAGCGGCATGCGCTGGAGGTGGGCGTAGAGCGTGTTGCGCAGGTCCTGCATCACGTTCTGGCCGATCACGTTGTTGAGGTAGCTCTGGCCGACCCCGATCAGCCCCGTCACGATCGGCAGCACGACCATCAGGCCGACGTACAGGTTCAGCTTGTCGTACTGGTGGCCCACGATCACGTCATCGATGAGCAGCTTGAGGAGGTACGGGTTGACCAGGCCGATGAGGCTCGTCGCGATGATGGCGACGAAGACGACGCCAACCTGCCCCCGGTAGGGCCGGAAGAAGGCGACGACGCGACGCGCGGTGGCGGCCCGACGCTCGGGCGGCACTCGCGTGAAGTCGTCGCGGGGCGGTGTCATGCGGCCGGGGCCCGCAGCGCCGCGGGCGAGCGAGCGCGCACCGCCTGAGCGGCCGGTCACGGGCGGGGACTCAAGGTCATCGAGACGCTGACGACCTTGCTACCAAGCGGTCTGCGTGGCGTGCTCCGCGATGCCCTCGCTCTCGAGCCAGCGCTCGGCGTCGATGGCCGCCCGGCAGCCGTCGCCGGCCGCGGTGATCGCCTGACGGTAGCGGTGGTCGGCCACGTCGCCCGCGATGAACACCCCGTCGATCTGGCTGGCCGTGTGCTTGTGGGGCTTGAGGTAGCCCTTGGCGTCCGTCTCGAGCCAGTCGCGGAACACCTCGGTGTTGGGCCGGTGGCCGATGGCGATGAACAGCCCCTCGATGGGCATGGACTGCTCGGTGCCGTCCCGCGCGTCGCGCAGGCGCAGGCCCTCGACCTTCTGGTCGCCCAGGACCTCGGCCACCTCGGTGTTGGTGTGGACCTCGATCTTGGGGTTGCCGTAGAGGCGGTCGATCATGATCTTGCTGGCGCGGAACCCGTCGCGCCGGTGGAGCAGGTGGACCTTCGACGCGTACCGCGTGAGGTAGTTCGCCTCCTCCATCGCCGAGTCGCCGCCGCCCACGACCGCGATCTCGCGGTCTCGGAAGAAGAACCCGTCGCACGTGGCGCACGCCGACACGCCGCGGCCCCGGAGCCGCTGCTCGCTCTCGATGTTGAGCCACAGCGCCGAGGCGCCCGTCGCGAGGATCACGGTCTGCCCGACGAACTCCATGCCGCGGGCCCAGACGCGGAACGGCCGGCCGGAGAGGTCGACGCGGTCCACGTCGAGGTCGAAGAACCGGGTGCCGAAGCGCTCCGCCTGCTCGCGGAAGCGGCGCATCAGGTCCGGGCCCTCGATGCCCTCCGGGAACCCCGGGTAGTTCTCGACCTCGCTCGTGAGCATCAGCTGGCCGCCGGGCGCGGAGCCCGCGATCACCACCGGCCCCAGGTTGGCGCGCGCGGCGTAGATGGCCGCAGTGAGGCCGGCCGGACCGGACCCGATGATGAGCACCTTGGTCTCGGTGGGAGCGCCGCCCGCGACAGCGGTGACCGGCCCGCCCGCGAGGGGCGTGGCCGCGGCGTCGTCGCCAACGATGGACAGCCCGCCGAACGGCGAGCTGCCGTCGGCGCCGAGGTCGATCGTGAGGCCCCCGAACGGGCGGGCGGGGGCGCCGGTGGATTCGGGGCGGTTCTGGTCGGTCATGGTCAGGTGGTGGTCTCTCGCTCGATGGGTCGTCGAGACAACTGTAGCATGTCGGTCGTATACCCCCGGGGGGTATCACGCGCAAGCACCGGCGCACCCTGCAAGCGCCGTCACACAAGGTTCTGGTGTTCGGGTACGCTGTCGCGCCTATAGGAGGCATCATGACCTGTCCCGGCTGCGGGACCATCAATGAACCTGGCCGCAAGTTCTGCGGCGAGTGCGGGGCGAAGCTGGCCGCGGTCTGCCCGAGCTGCGGAATGGCCAACCCGCCGAGCACGCGGTTCTGCGGCGAGTGCGGCAACCCGATGGGCGTCGCCGCCGCTGTCGTGCCCGCCGCTGCGACGGCTCCGATCCTCGCTTCCGTCCCCTCCGCGGCACCTGCACTCCCGTCCGGAACCTCGTCGTGGCGGCTCGCCCCGGTCGCCGAGCGCCGCCTCGTCTCGATCCTGTTCGCCGACCTTGTCGGGTTCACCCCCCTCGCCGAGGGCCGCGACCCCGAGGCCGTGCGCGAACTGCTCACCCGCTACTTCGATCAGGCGACCGACGTCATCGAGCGGTACGGCGGCTCAGTGGAGAAGTTCATCGGCGACGCGGTGATGGCCGTCTGGGGCGCGCCGATCGCGCGCGAGGACGATGCGGAGCGAGCCGTCCGTGCCGGTATCGAGTTGCTCGACGCGGTCCGGGCGCTGGCGCCGGGGCTGCAGGCTCGCGCGGGCATCATGACCGGCGAGGCCGCGGTGACGCTCGGTGCCGCGGGGCAGGGGATGGTCGCGGGGGACCTCGTCAACACCGCCTCGCGGCTCCAGTCGGTCGCCCAGCCCGGCGCCGTGCTCGTGGGCGAGGCGACCTACCATGCCACCACGACCGCCATCACCTACGAGCCTGCGGGCGAGCACCTGGTGAAGGGCAAGGATGCGGCCGTCGCCGCCTGGCGAGCCGTCAGGGTCGTGGCGCAGCGCCGGGGCCGCGGCCGCGACGATCGCCTCGAGGCGCCGGTCGTCGGACGTGAGGCCGAGATCCGACTGCTCAAGGACCTCTTCCACGCCACCTCCCGCGAGCAGCGCGTCCGCCTCGTGTCCATCACCGGGCAGGCGGGCATCGGCAAGAGCCGCCTCGCGTGGGAGTTCCTCAAGTACGTCGACGGCGTCGTCGAGGACGTCTGGTGGCACGAGGGCCGGTCGCCGGCCTACGGCGAGGGCATCACGTTCTGGGCGCTCGGCGAGATGATCCGCTCGCGGGCACGCCTCCTCGAGACCGACGACCCAGCCTTGACGCGCTCCCGGATCGCGGACGTGGTGGCCCAGTACGTCCCCGACGAGAGCGAGCGCCGCCGGATCGAGCCCGCCCTCCTGGCCCTGCTCGGCGTCGGCGAGGCGCCCGTCGGCGGCCAGCCGGAGCTGTTCAGCGCCTGGCGGACCTTCTTCGAGCGGCTCGCCGCAACTGGCATCGTGGCGCTCCTGTTCGAGGACCTCCAGTGGGCCGACTCGGGGACGCTCGACTTCATCGAGTACCTGCTCGAGTGGAGTCGCAACGTCCCCATCCTGATCATCACGCTCTCGCGCCCGGAGCTGCTCGACCGCCGCCCGGGCTGGGGTGCGGGTCGCCGGGCGTTCCTCGCACTGGACGTGCAGCCGCTCGACGAGACGTCGATGCGCGAGCTGCTCGCAGGGCTTGCGCCAGGTCTGCCCGACGCTGCGGTGCGCACAATCATCTCCCGAGCCGACGGCATCCCGCTCTACGCGGTCGAGACCGTCCGGATGCTCGTCGCGGACGGGCGCCTCGTGCCCCGTGACGGCGGTGGCTTCTCGCCGGTCGGGGAGCTGGGCGAGCTCGCCGTCCCGAACTCGCTGCACGCGCTGATCGCAGCGCGGCTCGACGCCCTCGACCCGGGTGAGCGGCAGCTGGTCCAGGACGCCGCTGTGCTTGGGCAGTCGTTCACCCAGGACGCCCTTGCGGCCGTCGTGGGGCTGGACCGGGCGGCGCTCGACGCACGGCTCCAGCGGCTCGTCCGGGGCGACCTACTCCAGGTCGAGGTGGACCCGCGATCGCCGGAGCGCGGCCAGTACGCCTTCGTCCAGGCGCTCATCCGCGAGGTCGCGTACTCGACCCTCGCGCTCCGCGACCGGCGCGAGCGGCACATCGCCGCCGCCCGCTACTTCGAGTCCATCGGCGACGAGGAGCTGGTCGGCGCCGTGGCAGCGCACTACGGCGCCGCCTACCGGGCGTCGTCTGACGGGGCGGAGGCCCAGGAGCTCGCCGACCTCGCCCGGCCGGCGCTGACCGCCGCGGGTGCTCGTGCCGAGCGGCTCGGCGCGCTCGACCAGGCGCGGTCCTTCTTCCTGCAGGCCGTCGAGATCAGCTCGGACCCGCTGGTCCGCGCCTCACTGCTCGAGCGTGCGGGCGTCGCGGCCATCCGCGTCCAGCGTGCGGACACGGCCCTGCCCGACCTCGAGGCGGCGTTCGAGATCCTCCGGGGGGCCGGCGACCGGTCCGGGCAGGCGCGCGTTGCAGGCTGGATCGGGACCGCGCTCTCGGCTGCCCGCCGCCGGGACGAGGCCGCCAGCTATCTGGCGCCGGCCGTGCGCGAGTTCGAGGAGCTGGGCGACAACGACGCGAACCTCGTGCACCTGCTCCAGCAGCACGGCTCCGTGTCATTCCTCGTGGGCGACTACCCCACAGCGCTCGCGATCTCCGACCGCGTGCTCGCCGCCGCCGAGCGGATGGGGGACGCCCGGCAGGCTGCCGAGGCGCTGCGGACCAAGGGCTCGGCCGCGTTCAACCTCGGGCGCATCTGGGAAGCGCAGGCGCTCCTCGCGGGCGCCCAGCGGCTGGCGCAGGAGGCGGGCCTGCAGGACGCCGAGCTGCGGACGGTCTCGATGCTCGCCTCGGTCCTGGCGCTCGACAGCCCGGGCGGCGCCCTCGCCCAGGAGCGCGACGCCATCGACCTGGCCCGCCGCCTCGGTCAGCGCACGCAGGAGATCGTGATCTCGCAGAACGCCTCCGAGGATGCGCGCCGCGTGGGCGACTGGGACTGGGGCGTCGAGGCGATCACGCGCATCGACCAGTACGACATCGACGCGGCCTCGCACCTGGCGAACCGGATCCAGCACGCGCTGTACGAGGCTTGGCGGGGCGATCTCGATCCGGAGGCGCTCGACTCGATCAGGGCTGGCGTGGCGGTCGTCGAGGATCGCGACATCGAGTCCTCGATCGACGACCTCGAGGGCGTGATCGCGACCGTCGAGGGGCGGTTCGGCGACGCCGCCGCGGCCTGGATGAAGGTGGCCGGCGTGAGCGACCTCAACGCCCCGTACTCGCTCCCGCGGGCCGGCCGCGCGGCTGTGCTCGGCGGGGACGCCGCGCTCGCCCAGACGGCGCTCGACCGGCTGGCCGCCCTCGGCTCCCGCGGCCGCGCCATCGAGGCCGACCGCACCACAATCCGCGCCGGCCTCGCCGCGATCGCGGGCGACAGGCCCGCTGCGCTGGCCGGGTACCGGACGGCGGTGACGGCCTATCGCGAGTTGGGCCTCGCCTTTGACGAGGCCCTGCTCGGCATCGAGGCCGCCCGGATGCTCGGCGTCACTGAGCCCGAGGTCGCGGGCTGGGTGGAGACGGCGCGGAGCACCTTCGCCCGGTTGGGCGCGGTCCCGCTGATCGCCGCGCTGGACCGGGCGGCGTCACGGAGCGCCGCCGAGGTCTAGACGCTAGAGGGCGTGCAGCGCGGGGAGCACGTCCCGCGCCAGGACCTCCATGACCCGCGGGTCCCAGATGTCGCGCGCCGAGAAGATCACGTGCTGGGCGCCCGCGTCCGACAGCTCGGCGAACCGGTCAACCACTTGGGCCGGACTCTCGCCCTGGCCGTCGCCGAGATCGAGGCGCGCCGTCTGAAGCGTCGACCGCTCAATCTCGTCGGGGTTGCGGCCGACCGCCTCGCAGTGCTCGCGGAGCACCTCGTACTTGTGGTGGATCGCCGTCGGCCCGCCGAACACGTTGCAGGCGTCGGCGTACTGGGCCACGAGGCGCAGGGTCTTGCGCTCCCCGCCGCCGCCGATCATCACCGGCGGGTGTGGCCTCGTGATGGCCTGGGGCGAGTTGAGCAGACGGGACGCCTGTGTTCGCCGGCCCTCGAATGCCGCCTCCGTTCCGCGCTCGCCCTGCCACATCCCGTGGACGAGCCGCAGCGTGTCCTCGAGCAGCTCGAAGCGCTCGGCGAGGGGCGGGAAGGGGAACCCGAGGCCGTTGGACTCCTCCTCGTTCCAGGCTGCGCCGATACCCAGCCATGCGCGCCCGCCCGAGAGCACATCGAGGGTGGTCGCGGCCTTCGCCCAGAGCCCGGGGGCGCGGTAGTGGACGCCGCCGACCATCAGCCCGAGACGGGCGCGGGTGGTGTTCGCGGCCAGGAATCCGAGCGTCGTCCAGCCCTCGAGCATGGGCTCCTCCTGCCGCCCGACGCCGCGGATCTGGAAGAAGTGGTCCATGACCCAGATGGAATCGAAGCCGGCGTTGTCGGCGTCGCGGGCGACGCGGGCGAGCGTTGGGGCGATGTCCTCGGGGCCGCCGGGCCAGGTGAACGAGGGGAGCTGCAGACCGATCTTCATGTCGCGCAGCGTAACGCCGACGCCGATTTGCGGGGCTGGCCCGCGGGCGATTCCCGTGTCCCCCACGACGAGGGGGTGGGCGCCGGGCGCTCTCAGGGTTCCCCCCTATGGGAAACGCCTGTCGGACATGGTTTCGTGCGGAGTGATCCACAGAGGGGGTGGAGTGCCCGCTGCCGGCTGGGCGGGAGCACCCGCGAAGCCCCGGTCCACAAGGAAGTGCCCATGACTCGGCTGCACGAGCAGTACCGAATCTCCGACCCGACGCTCAAGTCGCGCCGTGACTTCATCCGGATGTCCGCCGGCGACATCGCGACGCTCAGGTCGCTCAAGCCTTGGGCAGACCGCGCCGCGGATCGCATCGGCGAGCGCTTCTACGACCACCAGTTCCTGTTCCCGCACACCCGTGAGTTCTTCGACCAGTACGCCGCCAAGAAGGGCGTGGACATCGCGACCTTCCGCAAGGCGCTCGAGAAGACGCAGGCGCGCCACTTCCAGGAGATCTTCGCCGAGGCGGCGGGCACCGGCTCCTTCGGGACCGAGTACTTCGAGCGGCGGCTCCACATCGGGCAGCTCCACAACCACATCAACCTGCCCCTCAAGTGGTACATGGGCAGCTACGCCCTGCTGATCGACCTCGTGCGCGACGAGCTCCGCCGCGGCTACTGGTGGAACCCGCGCAGGCGCGCCCGGGGCGAGCGGGCGATCCAGCTCGCGTTCAACTACGACATGCAGGCGATCGTCGACGCGTTCTACTTCGACACGTTCGCCGGCGTCGGCGTGCGTCTCGACGAGGTCCCGGTGGTGCGCAAGGACCACGACCTCTCCGACCACGGCCACGAGCTCAAGGCCCGCGTCCTCGACTCGCTGATCGAGCTTGCCGAGGTGACGCAGCTCCTCGCGCAGACCTCGACCTCCCTCGACAGGGCGGCGTCCGCGACCGGCAACGTCGTGAGCAGCATCGCGGGCACGATGCAGCAGGTCGCCGATGGCGCGGCGCACCAGGCGCAGGCAGCGAGCGACACGGCGGTCGCGGTCGACAGCCTCGGGACGACGATCGCCGACGTCGGCGACGGCGCGAGCCGCACCGCCGAGAACGTCGAGAAGGCGCACGCGGTCATGGAGCGGTTCACCGCCTCGTTGTCGGAGGCGGCCATCGCGGTCGACAAGGTCGTCGGCGTGACCGGCACCGCGTCGAGCGCGGCCGGCAGCGGAGCGGCGGCGGTCAGCCAGACCGTCACCGCCATGGCGCGCATCCGCGAGACGACCGCGCAGGCGTCCAAGCGCGTCCAGGGCCTCGGCGCCAAGTCCGAGCAGATCGGCGCCATCGTCGAGACGATCGACGACATCGCCGCCCAGACGAACCTGCTCGCGCTCAACGCGGCCATCGAGGCGGCCCGGGCGGGCGAGCTCGGCAAGGGCTTCGCGGTGGTCGCCGACGAGGTGCGCAAGCTCGCCGAGCGCTCCGGCCGGGCCACCAAGGAGATCGCGGCCCTCATCGCCGAGGTCCAGCGGGAGACCGCCGCGGCCGTCAGCGCCATGACCACCGGTGCCGCCGATGTGGAGCAGGGCTCGAGCCTGGCTGCCCAGTCGGGCGAGGCGCTCGAGGCCATCCGCGAGGCGTCGTCGGCGACCGACGCGGCCGTCGCCCGGATCCGGTCCGCCGTGGACGAGATGGCCAAGACGTCGACGGGTGTCGTCGAGGCCATGGAGGTCATCGACACCATCGCGAGCGAGACCCGCACCGGCGCCCTGTCCATGCGCACGTCGGCGGGCAGCGTGTCCCGGGCCATCGAGAGCATCGCCGCGGTGTCCGAGGAGAACTCGGCGGCCGCCGAGGAGGTCTCCGCGGGAACCCATGAGATGCGGGCCCAGGTCGAGGTGCTCACGCTCGACGCGACCCAGCTCGCCGATGCCGCAGCCGAGCTCGCCGAGGTGGTCGCCCGGTTCGACCTCGAGACGGCACGACAGGCCGCGGGTCAGACCAGCACGGCCCGCAAGACGAGTCAGGTCCCGGTCAAGGCAGCGGCGCCGGGCCGCAAGACGCGGGCCGCCTGAGGTCTGCCGGCGGCCTGCCCGCCAGCACGCAGCGGTCAACCGGCTGTTCGGGCAGCGCCCGGGCCGCCGGTCCGCGTTCGGCCGGGTGCGCCTATCGGAAGAGGTCGGTCTCGGACGGCATGAGCGCGCTGGCGATGCCGTCCTCGCCCAGCGGCGGGTTCGCGCCGCGGACCAGCGCCACCGGTCGTCCGGCAGTCTTGCCCAGCGCGAGCTCAGCGGCAGAGGCCAGCTCGTCGGCCACGGCGCGAACCGTCGTCTTCATGACGCGCCCGTCGGCGTCGGGGACGCCCCGCAGGTCCTCGAGCGGGTGGAGGCCCGCGACGCCGAGCGCAACGTCCACGATGCCCCAGCGCCACGGCCGGCCGAAGCTGTCCGAGATCACCACCGCAACGTCTGTCCCGAAGCGGGTGTGCAGGGCCCCGCGGATGCGCGTGGCCGAGGCGTCGGGGTCCACGGGCAGCAGCGTCACGAGGTCGCCCGAGGCGGGTCCCACGTTGCTCGCGTCCACGCCGCCGTTGGCGCACACGAAGCCCTGCGGGGTCTCGGTGATCAGCACGCCACGCTCCATCCGAACGATGCGGCGGGCCTCGCGCAGCACCACCTCGATGGCGCGCGCGTCGCGATCCCACCGCGCAGCCCACGCGACCGCCTCGGGCCGCGGCTCGACCGTGCGCAGGTCCACCACCGCGCCCTCGGCCTTGGACACGACCTTCTGGGTCACGACCAGGACGTCGCCGGGCTCGAGCGGGAGCGCGCCGGGCGTCGCCTCGAGGGCATCGCCGATCATGGCGGCCAGGTCGTCCCCGTCACGGACCTCCGGCAGCCCGGCGAGGGCGAGGATCTCGACGCGGCCGGGCTCAGTGGGCATGGATCGCCTCCGGTCGGAGCGCCTCGACGAGGAGCAGGTCGTCGGGGGTGTCCAGATCGAGCCCGAGCAGCCCATCGGCCTCCACGTAGGCGGCGCCTGCCGCTGCGGCGAGCCCGGCGTGCGCCGCGCGGCTGTCACCGCCAAAATTGGGCTCGATGACGCCCGGCGGATCGAGGAGCAGCGCGTTGGTGCCGCGCCCGTGACGGTCCGGCGCGAGCGCCACCACCGCTGATCCGCCGGTCGCTGCGGCGTCGGCGGCGGCGAGCAGCGTCGAGACGTCCTCGGCGGTGATCCCGGGCAGGTCGGCCGGCAGCACGAGGAGGCGGTCGGCGCGACCGTCGAGGACCGCGCGCGCCTCGATGATGCCGGGGTTGAGCCCGGAGCTGCGCTGGGCGATGGGTTCGGCGCCCGCCTCCACGCCCACGGCCAGCGCGTCGGCGTCGGGCGACACCACGGCCACCAGGCTGACGCCCGTCGCACCGAGCGCCGCGACGACCGTCCGGCGAAGCAGCAGCTCCACCAGCTCGCGCCGCTCCTCCGCGTCGAGCACGGCGCCAAGCCGCGACTTCGCCCCCTCGAGGCCGCGCACGGGCACGACCACGGCGGTGCGGCGGGCAGTGGGGGAGGGGACCGAGGGGGCCCCGGACGGGTCGGCGTGCACGGTCCGATGCTAGCGCGACGCGGCGCGCAGCCCGGACAGCGCCACCACGCTGCGCACCACGCGGTCGCGCACGGCGTCGCGGTCCATCGCGTCGCCCTGCTCGGCCACCGCGATCAGCGCGGCGTCGAGGAGCATCGTCGTGACGGCCGCCACCTCGTCGACATCGGTCGCGGGGTCGAGCTCGCCCCGCGCGATCGCGTGCCGCACGAACAGCGCGGAGAAGCCGCGGAGGTCATCGCCGCGTCGTCGGAGCGACTCGCGGATGCGCTCGTCCGACGGCGCTGCGGCCAGCGCCTGGAGGACGAGCGGGGCGCCGATGGCGAGGAACAGCGCATCGAAGTAGCTGTCGATGGCCGTCGTCAGGCGGATGACGGGGTCCTCGATGGGCGCAATCCGCTCGGCGAGCTGCTCAAGTTCACCGGGCGTGCCCGAGAGGCAGAGCTCGAGGAACAACCCCTCCTTGCTGGGGAAGTAGCGGTAGATCAGGCCGACGGACACACCCGCCTCGGCGGCGATCGCCGGGACGCTGGTCCCGCGGAAACCGCCTGCGGTGAATGCGCGGCGACCGCCCTCGAGGATGCGCACGCGCATGGCCTCGGCATGGGCGGGGGCTCGTCTCGGCATGCCTCGCACCTCCGATGAATGTCCGTTCATGTTATGGCTTGACACGCCCTGCGTCTGTCCATCATAGTGAATGAACAATCATTCATCAAGAGCGAACGCGGCGACGACGAGGAGCATGACGATGACGGACCGGGCTGACGGCCTCGCGGTGGTGTTGGGTGCGGGCGGCGGAACGGGCCGCGCCATTGTGGATGAGCTCGTGCGACAGGGCCGCCCGGTTCGGGCTGTGGTCCGCTCGAGCCGGGGACTGCCGGCCGGCGTCGAGACCGTCACCGCCGACCTCTACGACGCCGAGCAGGCCGCACGCGCCGTGGCCGGGGCCGCGGTCGTCTACCACGCCGCCCAGCCCGCGTACGACAAGTGGGACGGCAACTTCGCGCGGCTGAACGACAGCGTGGCCCGGGCGGCGGGCGCCGCCGCTGCGCGCCTCGTGTTCGCGGACAACCTCTACATGTACGGCCCCGGCGGCTCGCCCATGACCGAGGCGTCGCCGCAGCGCGCAACCGACCGCAAGGGGATCCTGCGTCGCGACCTCGCCGCCGACCTGCTCGCGCGCCACGCCCGCGGCGAGGTCGAGGTCGCCCTCGCCCGCTCGTCGGACTACTTCGGGCCGCATGGCCGCAACAGCGGGCTCGGCGAGCGGCTGTTCGGCGCGGCCGTCGCGGGGAAGTCGGCCAGCTGGGGCGGC
>Ga0302299_10002159_pt1 | contig 11985 bp, 11 predicted proteins | sample III_Fen_N3_4_FD_198795 | JGI IMG/M metagenome (GOLD analysis project Ga0302299, IMG submission 198795) | Peat permafrost microbial communities from Stordalen Mire near Abisko, Sweden - III_Fen_N3_4 | ecosystem: Environmental > Terrestrial > Soil > Wetlands > Permafrost | place: Sweden: Abisko...
TCGGGCACGAGGGCCACCGCGAGACGCTCGGCGTCTTCTCCAAGCATCCCGTCGAGATCACGGAGGGCACGCAGCTCGAGGCAATCCTGGGGCCGCGTCACGGCTCCGTCCGCTCGAGTCATCACCAGGGCGTGGGGAAGGTGGGGGAGGGGCTCGTCGAGAGCGCCTACGCCGAGGACGGGTCACTCGAGGCGATCGAGGATCCGAGCAAGCGGTTTGCGCTCGGCGTCCTCTGGCACCCCGAAATGGAGGACGACGACAAGCGTCTGTTCGAGGCGCTCGTGGCGGAAGCACGCTCGTACCGCGCGCACCGCTGAAGGCCGCCATGCTCGCTATCTCTACCTCGAGTAGAGGTTGACCCTGAAACGAAGAGATTGCCGTATCCCTCGAACGGAGGATTCGGCTCCCCCACCGGGGTCATACACTGGCGAACAACGTCTCACCGGCGCGTGCGGCACGCCGGTGAGACGTCGGATTCGAGGCAGCGGGGAGACAGCGGGACCGGCACGCGAAGAGGCCCCCGGGCCCCTCGCCGTTCAGAGCGACAGTGCTTCGAACGCGTACGGCTGGGGTGCACCGCCCGACAGCGTCCGCGGGGTGCCGGGAGAGGCGCTCAGGCGCCTGACGTCGAAGCCGCGGTCCTGGAACGTGTAGCCGGGCGCAAAGGGGTGCCACGAGCCGCCCATCGTTGCGGCGACGCCGACCCCGTCAAACCGGAACGCGAATTGGTTGCACACCGCCTGGCCGCCGTTCCACGACTCCGCTGTCGCGATCGGCTTCCAGCGGTTCGTCGAGCTCGCGAGGAGCACGGGATCGGTGGCAGCCTTGCCGTCGAGCCAGACACGCCACCAGTTGGGGCGGTGGGCCATCTCGAGCACTGCAACCTCGTGGCTCTCGCCGACGTGCACGTCCTGCACGAGGGGCACGAAGACCGGCTCCCGGCCTGCCCTCGTGATCTCGGCGTAGACCATCGTCGGCGTGTCCGGGATCGAGGCCACCCCGACCTGCAACCAGAGCGTCTGACCGTTCGCGCCCTGGCCCGGCCCGCCGACCCCGACCCACCCGGCGACGTGCCCTGCGATCACGTTCGCCTCCGCGGTCGGGGTGATCGTGGCCCGGATCCCGTGCGAGACCTTCGTCGCCTGGTGCCCTGCGTAGGCATACCCCTCCGGGGCGTTCTCCCCGGCACCGCACGAGTGCCCGTTCGCCTGGGCGGCGCTGCTACCAGGGCCGGGGAGGACGGCCAGTGAGCTTGCCGCCGCGACGAGCAACAGCGAGAGGAGCCGAAGCATGCTGGTGAGATCGGCACAGGGCGCCGTCCGCGGTCATCCCTCGTTCCAGCGATCGCCCACCCGAAAAGGTCACGGATCACGGTGCGAGCCCCTCGTTCGGCTGACCCGAACGGGCCGTGCCGATCACTCGAATGCGTACAGACGACAAACTTTCCTTAACGATCCGCCGTCTACGCTTCCGGAGGCATGAGCACCACCACGACCAGCCCGCGTCCGTCGAAGGCGACGCGCCGGACCCCGTTCTGGCGCAAGGCGCTGCCGTGGGTGGCCGGCCTCGTTGTGTGCGCCGGCGCAATCGTGGCGCTGGTCGTCCTCTTCGGGGACAAGAACCCGCCGAAGGAGGTCTTCTCGAACCAGCCGGTCGTCGACGTGAACCAGAAGGAGCTCGCGATCAAGGTGCCGCCCGAGGTGAAGTCGATCGCGAAGGAGTTCATCAACACCGCCGTGGCGCGGAAGAACCTGCCCGCGGCCTACGACATCGTCGGCCCGCAGATCAAGCAGGGGATGAGCCGCACCGAGTGGAACACGGGCAACATCGCCGTGGTCCCGTTCCCGATGGACAGCCTCGACTACGCGCCCTTCAAGGTCGACTACGCCCACCAGGACGACATCCTGATGGAGATCGCGCTCCTGGCGAAGCCCAAGTCGGGCGTCAAGAGCCAGATCTTCTTCATCAACCTGAAGAAGTTCGGCACGGGCGCCAACGCACGCTGGCTCGTGGACAACTGGGTGCCGAGAGGCTCGGCGCCGGTACCCGACGGCACCTTCCGCGGCGGCAGCTAGGCCGGATGGCCGGACGCCGGTCTGCGCGGATCAGGCGGCGGCTCGGGTGGGCGGGAATCGCGCTCGCGGTCGTCGTGGGGATCGCGGCCGTCGTCGTTTTCTTCCCTCGCGCCCATCCCGAGCCCGAGCGCATTCGCAACGTCCCGGCCGACATACCCGAGGCATCGCCTCGCTCGGTCGAGGCCTCGGCGGCACTTCGTAAGGCGCTCGCCGCGAAGACGGCGGAGTTCGTCCGCACCGCGGTCAGGCGCCAGCACCTCGACGACTCGTGGGTGCTCGTCCATCCGAACCTGAAGCAGGGCCTGACCCTGAAGCAATGGCTGACGGGGGCGATCCCGGTCGTGCCGTTTCCGGCCGCGGGCATCGCCGAGTGGCACATCGACTGGTCGTATGCCGACGACGTCGCCGCGGACGTCGTGCTCGTGCCGGAGCCGAAGAGCGGCCTCTACCGCAAGAGCTTCACGATCGAGTTCAAGCGCGTGAAGGGCCAGGGGGATGACCGCTGGCTCGTCTACTCGTGGGTGCCGAACGGGGTCTCGGACGCGCTGGTGCAGGACGAGCACAAGGCCGGAGTGGAGGCCGCGCTCGCGAAGGTGCAGGGGCACCGCGGGCTCTCGGTCGACTGGGTGCTGATCCCGGTCGCCGTCATCCTGGCCGTCTTCATGCTCCCGCTCGCACTGTTCCTCGTCGAGCGGCGCCGGTTGCGGCGGGCTGAGAGGGCCCACCGCGAGGCGCTCGCCGAGCGCTATAGCTCCAGCTCGAGACCGTCGTAGGCGAGCTCGACGCCGTCCGGCGTCGCGAGCTCGGCCGGACGATGCGTGAGCAGGACGCGCCGGGCGCCCGACGCGTCGGCGGCGGCGAGCGCCTCGTCCACGCTGAGGTGGCCGCGGGGTAGCCCGTCGTCGTCGCCGTGGCGGAGCGTCGCCTCGCACACGAAGAGGTCGCTGTCACGCGCGAGCTCGGTGAGTCGGTCGCTCGGGCCGCTGTCTCCCGAGTAGGCGACCGTGATGCCGTCGACGGAGAGCCGGAACCCGTACGTCTCGAGGCGGTAGTGAGGAAGCCGGATCGGCATCACCTCGACGCCGGCAGCTGCGAACGCCGTGTCGCCGGCGTACTCGCGGACCGTGAAGACCCGGTCGAACATGTCGCGGAAGCCGAAGCGCTCCCCGAACTGCTCCAGCACGTCACGGCCGCCTTCGTGGACCCAGAGGGCGGGGCGGTCGTCGATCGCGACGCCGCCGGCGCGATACATCGCTCCCCACACCCACGGCACCAGGTCGCCCCAGTGGTCGAGATGGAAGTGCGTGATCGCGATCGCGTCGACCCGCGGCCAGCCCTCGCGCTCACGCAGGCGTCCCAGCACGCCGGGACCGCAGTCGATCAGCAGGCGGCCGGCCGGGTGCTCGAGGACGTAGCCCGAATGGGCGCCGCCAGGGTTGGGCCAGGCGGGCGAGGAGCCGATAACGCCGAATTTCACCGCCGTATACTGCCCATGTGGAGCGGAAGATCCGTGTGGTCATCGCCAAGCCGGGCCTCGACGGCCATGACAGAGGCGCGAAGATCATCGCCCGCGCCCTTCGCGATGCCGGCATGGAAGTGATCTACACCGGTCTCCATCAGACTCCCGAGCAGATCGTGGAGACGGCGATCCAGGAGGACGCCGACGCGGTCGGGATCTCGATCCTCTCGGGAGCGCACATGACGCTCGTGCCGCGGATCGTCGAGGGCCTGCGGGCGCACGACGCCGACGACGTGCTCGTCGTCGTCGGCGGGACGATCCCCGCCGAGGACGCCGCGGAGCTCCAGGCGGGCGGCGTCGCCGCGATCTTCACGCCCGGCGCACCGACCGGGGAGATCGTCGAGTTCCTCCGCTCCGCCGTGACGGCGTCGTAGGCGCTGCCGCGGGGCCGCCCGCGGCCGGTCGGTCCCGGCAGTCGGGTCATCTCAGCCTGGGAGGATGCGGTCGACGGAGAGGGCTCCGGACGCCCCGGTGGCGGCGTCCAGCGTGGGCGTCACCGGGCGCGTGAAGACGACGAGCCGCGTCGCAGTTCGGGAGCTCAGCACGCGGCGGGTCGGCGAGACGATCTGGGTTGCGACGGAGCGGTCGAGCAGCGCGTCTGCCGGCACGGCCAGCTCGACCGAGCGGGCGGGGACGGATGTCCAGGCGCCCCCCGGCCAGACGCGAACCGACGTCACCGACAGCTCGAGGATGCCTGCGCCGGCCGACAGCGGCGTCCCTCTCAGCCCCAGGGTGACCTGGCGGGTGGCGCTCGCCGGCAGCGGGAACAGCAGCCGCCGCGCCTCGTTCAGGAACGGGAACGGGTCGACGGCCTTGCCGTCCTTCGGGTGCACCTCGAAGTGGAGGTGGTACGTGCCCTCCGCGTCGCCCGAGTCGCCGTTGTAGCCGATCTGCTGCCCCGCCTTGACCGGCGCGCCGTCCTTCAGCCCGGTCGCATAGGCGACGCCCGCGACGCAGGTGCCGCGGTTGTCCCGCCTGGCGGTGAGGTCGTTGTTGAGATGGATGTAGAGGTAGGTGGTGCCGCTTGCGCCGTAGAGGTACAGCATGCAGCCCGCGCGGGAGGAGGTCGTCCAGAACTTGATCTTGCCGTCCTCGGCCGCGACCGCCGGGGAGCGCCAGCTCGTCAGGATGTCGTTCCCCTCGTGGCGTCCCTGGCCGCGTGGTGCGCCGAAGTCGTCGCTGTAGGTCGCGGGCCCGGCGATCGGGAAGACGATCGACTGTGCGCCCGCGGCGGGCGGGGTGCCCGGGTCGTTCAGCGCACTCGAGGTGCCCGCAGCGGCAAGGCCGAGCGCCGTGAGCAGAAGGAGGAAGAGGGCTCCTCGGGCTGTCGTCCGGTGATATCTCATCCAGGTCGCACGCGACGTCGGTCCCGCCCAGGCCGGCCGCTGCCGGAGGCCGCGAGCCTACCAGAGCCCTCCACTGGCGCCGCCGCCGACGGTTCCCTTCGCGGCGTCCGGCGCAGGCGCGATACGCTCTGGTGCGTGAAGATCGTCGTCTGCGTGAAACAGGTCCCTGACGCCAACGCTGTTCGTCGCATCGATGCGACGACGCACAGGCTCGACCGCTCGGGTGAAGGTGCCCTCAACGCCACCGACGTAAACGCCGTCGAGGAGGCTCTCCGACTCAAGGAGGCACACGGCGGTGAGGTCGTCGTGGCGTCGCTCGGCCCGGCCAAGGCGGTCGATTCGCTGCGCAAGGCGCTGGCCATGGGCGCCGACCGCGCGCTCCTCGTCTCCGACGACGCCGCTGCAGGGTCGGATCTCGTCGCCACGAGCTACGCGCTCGCGAAGGCCGTCGAGCGCGAGCAGGCCGACCTTGTCCTCTTCGGGCAGCAGTCCTCCGACTCCGACGGCGCAGTGCTCTGGGCCGCGGTCGCCGACCGTCTGCGGCGGCCGCTGATCTCCCAGGTGGCCGAGCTCAGCGTCGACGGCACGTCCGTGCAGGGCAAGCGCCAGACGGAGTTCGGCTACGACGTCATCTCCGCCCCGCTGCCGGCCGTGATCGCGGTCTCCGACGCGATCAACGAGCCGCGCTACCCGTCCCTGAAGGGGATCATGGGCGCGAAATCCAAGCCGACCGAGACGCTCACGCTTGCCGGGATCGGCGTCGAGGCCGACCGCGTGGGCACGAGTGGCTCGCGCACCTCCGTCCTGGGCCTTGCACCACCTCCCTCCAAGGGTGACCAGGTCAAGATCGAGGACGACGGCTCGGCCGCAGGCTCGCTGGTGGACTGGCTCGCGGAGAGGAAGCTCCTGTGACGACTCTCGTCTTCCTCGAGCACCACGGCGGGGCCATCCAGAAGGGCGCGCTCGGCGTGCTCGCGCGGGCGCTCGCCGTCGGCGGCGACGTCGCAGGCGTCGTGGTCGGAAACGGAGTGGCCGACGTGGCTCAGTCTGCCGGTGCGTACGGGGTCTCGACGGTCTATGTCGTCGACGACCCCGCCTTCGAGGTGCCGTTGCCGCAGCCGCGGGTCGACGCGCTCGAGGCCGTGATTGCAGCGTCCGGGGCCGAGAACGTCCTGTTTGCCGCCTCGGTGCTCTCCGCCGACATCGCGGCAGGGCTCTCCGCCCGCCTCGACGCAGGGCTCAACTGGGACGTCACCGACTTCAGTCTCGAGAACGGCGAGCTGCAGGCGAAGCGCCCCGCGCTCGGCGACACCGTCGTCGTGGACGTCGGCTGGACGAGCACCCCGCGGATCGCCCTCGTCCGCTCCGGCGCCTTCGAGGCGGTCGAGACGGGCGGCACCGCGGCGGTGCACCCGGTCAGCGTCACACTGCAGGGCTTCTCGACCGCCGCACGCATGGTCGACCAGATCCAGGAGCAGGCGAGCGGCCCTTCGATCGAGGACGCCGACGTGATCGTGGCCGGCGGCCGCGGGCTCGGCAGCCCTGACGGTTTCAAGCTCGCGGAGGAGCTCGCCGAGGCTCTCGGCGGCGCCGTCGCGGCCACCAGGGCGGTCGTCGACGCCGGCTGGTACCCGTACTCGACACAGGTCGGTCAGACGGGCAAGTCGGTCTCCCCGAAGCTCTACGTCGCGCTCGGCATCTCCGGTGCGATCCAGCACAAGGTCGGGATGCAGAACTCCGGCACGATCGTCGCGATCAACAAGGACCCGAACGCTCCGATCTTCGACTTCGCGGACTTCGGCATCGTGGGCGACCTGAACCAGATCGCACCGAAGCTGGCCGAGCTCGTCCGAGCCCGTCGGGGCTAGCGTGGCAGCCGAGATCCGCGCCGCGGACTATCCGCCGCCGTTCTCGAGCGCCGAGGCCGTCTCACCGCCGACCGATGCCCCCGACGAGCGGATCGACGTCGGTGTCCTGATCGTCGGCGGCGGGCCGGCGGGGCTCGCGTGCGCGATCCGGCTCGGCCAGCTGCTCGAGGAGGATCCGTCCACCGCGGAGCGGCTGGGCGAGGTCCCCGTCGCCCTCGTGGACAAGGGCAAGCAGCCGGGCTCACACCTGCTCTCCGGTGCCGTGATGAACCCGCGCGCCGTCCGGCGGCTGTTCAAGGGCCGCACCGATCAGCTCGAGGGCCTGCCGACCTACGGCGAGGTTCCAGGCGAGGGCGTGTACATGCTCACGCGCAAGCGCGCGTTGCGGATCCCGCCGCCGCCGACCCTGCGCAACCACGGCAACTGGATCGTCTCGATCTCCCAGATGAGCCGCTACCTCGCCGAGCTCGCAGAGGCCGGCGGGACGTTCGTGCTGCCGGAGACGTCGGCCGACAGGCTGCTCGTCGAGCACGGCCGCGTCGTCGGCATCCGCAGCGGCGACAAGGGGCGCGGCAAGGAGAACGAGCCGCTCGGCAACTTCGAGCCCGGCTCCGACATCGTCGCGAAGGTGACCGTTCTTGCGGAGGGTACGGCAGGCCACCTCACGGGCGCCGCCCTCGACCAATTCGGCCTGCACGGCCCCGACCCGCAGATCTGGGAGCTCGGCGTGAAGGAGGTCTGGCGGGTGCCGAAGCCGCTGACGAGGATCGTCCACACCATGGGCTGGCCGCTGCGGAAAGCGTCGAAGTACCGGGAGTTCGGCGGCTCCTGGCTCTACCCGATGGGCGAGGACACGATCTCGCTCGGATTCGTGGTCGGCCTCGACTACCGCGACGTGGAGCTGTCCGCGCACGACCTGCTGCAGGAGTTCAAGACCCACCCGTTCGTGCGGAAGATCCTCGAGGGCGGCGAGAGGGTCGCCTGGGGTGCCAAGACGATCACGAGCGGCGGCTGGCACGCGATGCCGAGCAGCCTGGGAGCCCCGGGCCTGCTGCTCGCCGGCGAGAGCGCCGGGCTCGTCGACCTCGCCCGGCTGAAGGGCGTCCACTACGCCATCGAGTCGGGCCGCCGCGCCCCCCAGGCGGCGTACCGGTCGCTCCAGCGCGGCGAAAGCCCTGGCCGGATCGGCGCCTTCGACGCGTACGACGCCGAGATCCGCACCGGCTACCTCGGCAAGAGCCTGCGCGAGGTGCGGAACATGCGCCAGGCGTTCGAGAAGGGGTTCTTCGTGGGCGGCGGCCTCGCGAGCGCGATGACCGTGTCGAAGGGGAGGTTCCCTCCGGGCGAACGGCACACCGAGCCCGACGCGGCCGCGCCGCTCCTGCGCACCGACCGGGCCTCGAGGTACCCGGCGCCCGACGGCACGCTCACGTTCGACAAGCTCTCGTCCGTGTTCGCGTCCGGCAACCGGACGCGCGACGACCAGCCCAATCACGTGCGGATCGAGCGCAACGTGCCACGCGAGGTGGCAGAGATGTGGGCCTGGATGTGCCCCGCGCAGGTCTACGAAGTCGGGGAGGACGACGGCGACGGCACGGTCGAGGTGAAGCTGACGCCGTCGAACTGCGTCCAGTGCGGCGCGATCACCGCCCGCGGCGGCCGCCTGACGCCGCCCGAGGGCGGTTCCGGGCCGGAGTACACCCTGACGTAGCACGTCGAAGGCGGCACTGTCCCATGCAAACCACTCCCTCATCGGCTCGGCGAGACCACACGGTCGACGTCGCGGTTGTCGGAGCCGGGATCGTCGGCCTGTCGGTCGCCCGCTCCCTGTCGCTCCGGCATCCGGCCCTGCGGGTTGCCGTCCTCGACAAGGAAGCCGACGTCGCCCAGCACCAGACCGGCCGCAACAGCGGCGTCATCCATTCCGGGGTGTACTACGCGCCCGGCTCGTTGAAGGCCCGCCTCTGCGTCGACGGCGCCGCTGCGCTGAAGGCGTACTGTCAGGAACGGTCGATCGAGACCCAGATCTGCGGCAAGGTGATCGTCGCGACCGGCCCCGAGGAGGTGCCGCGGCTCGAGGAGCTGTATCGCCGGGGCGTGGCAAACGGGGCCAAGGGGCTCGAGTTGATCGGCAAGCAGGCTCTCCGGGAGATCGAGCCTCATGTCGTCGGCGTGCGCGCACTTCGGGTGCCGGCGACCGGCATCGTCGACTACGGCCTCGTGGCGCGTGCGTTCGCAGAGGACGTTCGCGCCGCCGGTGGCGAGATCCTCCTCGGATACGAGGTCGACTCGATCGTGGAGTTGAACGAGGGGGGCGTCGTCCTCTCGTGTGCGGCGGGAGAGGTGCGTGCGCGAAACGTCGTCTTCTGCGCAGGTGTGTACGCAGATCGGCTGGCACGGCTCGGGGGCGGAGCTGCCGAGCCGTGCATCGTCCCGTTTCGCGGGGGCTACTACGCCCTGCGGCCACAGGCGCGGCACCTCGCGAACGGCCTCGTCTACCCCGTGCCCGACCCGGCCTTCCCGTTCCTCGGCATTCACACGACGTTGCGAATCGACGGTGCCATGTGGCTGGGGCCGAATGCAGTGCTCGCATTCGGTCGCGAGAGCTACGGTCGGCTGCAGGTGCGACCGGCCGACGTCGTCGAGACATTCCGCTCGACGGGCTTCCGGCGGCTCGCGCGCAAGCACCTGCGGATGGGTGTCGGCGAGATGATCCGCGACGCGAGCAGGCACCTGTTCGTGGACGCAGCGCGCAAGCTGATCCCAGAGCTCGGTCACGGTGACGTCGAGCCGGCGGGCTCCGGGATCCGGGCCCAGGCGCTTGCGCAGGACGGCACTCTCGTGGACGACTTCGTGCTCGAGCGTCGCCCCGGGGTCGTGCACGTGCGGAACGCGCCCTCGCCGGGCGCGACCTCCTCGATCGCGATTGGCGCGACGATCGCCGACATGGCAGAAGAGGCATTCGGCCTCACGGGCTAGCAGCTAGCTCGCCGGCTGCCGACGCTGCCAGGCGTCGGCCATCGCAACCCGCTGGGCGAGCGTGGGGTGGTTCTCGAGCAGCGCGTACGCCCACGTGGGTGGGTTGGGGTCGGCGAGCGAGGTCTTGCCGAATCCGACGAAGAGCCGGCGTGCGGCGGCCGGATCACGCGTCGTCTGCAGCGCCTTCCAGTCCGCCTCCGCCTCCATGCGGCGGCTGATCCAGCTCTGAGCCGGCAACGCCGCGAGCTGCAGGGCGGCGACGACGAGGAGCGCGAGGGGGATCGCGGCGGCCTCTCCCATCCCGCCGCGGCCGCGGGTGGCGCGCATCAGGATCCAGGCGCCGGGCAGTGCGAACAGCGCGAACCAGGCGAGCCCCTTCGGGATGTGATTGCTCGAGTGGTGCGCGATCTCGTGCGCGAGGACGACCTTCACCTCCGCGTCGGAGAAGGTGCCGTCCACCATCGTGCTCCAGAGCACCACCTTTCGGCTTCCCCGGAAGCCCACGGCGTAGGCATTCGCCTGGCTCGTCGTGCCACTGACGTCCTCGACCGAGACCGGGATGCCCGACACCCCCTGGCGGCGCTCGAACTGCGTCACCGCCCGTTGCAGGCCAGGGTCGTGGAGCGGGCTGGTCGGGACGAGGTAGGGCTGGACGAACGCGAAGAAGGTGCCGATCGCGACGAACACGGCGGCGCCGGGGATCCACCAGATCTCGCCGAGCCGCCGCGCCAGGAACATCACCACGAGGAGGGCGACGCAGAGGGAGACGAACGTGCCCCCGAGCTCGAGCCAGTGCCCGAACGCCCACTCCAGGTAGCCGGCCTCGGTCAGGCCGTGACGCCGTGCCCACCAGACGTCGAGCAGCCGGAACGGCAGCTGCACGAGCCAGACGATCCCCAGCCCGAGCATGCCGAGCAGCATCCCGGTGCCGATCGGCCCCGCTGCGGACTCGCGAGCGAACCGCCCGCCGCGTCGCGCGTAGACCCAGAGCGTGGCGAAGAGGGTGACCTGCATCAGCACCCAGTTGACGAGGAAGAAGCGCTCGACCCTCACGGCCTCCTGCACGACCGTCCTGCCGAAGATCGCGGCGGTGTCGACGTGGGCGAGGTGCAGCCCCGCGGGGACCGACGTCCGCAGGAGCAGCGAGGCGCACACGATCCAGGCAATCGCCGTGAGCGCGCCGGCGAGGATCCGGACGGCGCGGCTCAGCCGGGCTCGATTCCCGGCGGGTCGTGGGGCTCGCGCGTCGGCGCGGGCGGCGGCTCGAGCTCGAGCTGCAGCTGCTCGTGGTGGGGGCGGTCGCGCACTGCAGGGCCGGAGTCGGGGTAGCGGTCGGTGAGCAGGAAGAGGTAGGCGTTTGCCTGCCCCGTGTACCGGAGGCTGACGGCGCCGAGGTTGCGGATGCCCTCCGGCATGCGCCCGGTGAAGAGCGCCGCCCACCAGCCGAGCACCGCGACGACGAAGAGGACGAAGGAGTACGCGGAGGAGACCAGGAGCGCCGGGATTGCGAGCCAGAAGCGGAAGAGCGTGACGCTGCGCCGCTGGCGCTCCGGCAGGGCGATCACGAGGTCGACCGGGTAGCTGCCGGCCGCGCCGACGAAGCCGGGGAACGGGCCGCCGACGACGAACAGGAATGCGCCGACGTGCGTCGAGTAGCGCACCCAGGCCGCGATGAACCGGTGCAGGGCCTGCGGCACACGGGCCGTTGCGAGCGCTGCGAACCACGCCACGGCCGCCGCCGGGAGGACGAGCACCGTCCAGAACGAGAGCCAGATCAGGTGTGGGATCGCGAGCAGGAGCCGGAAGAAGACCGTCAGCCGCGATCGCTCGAGTCGATCCTGGAGCCGGAGCGAGACGGCGTGGTCGGGTAGCTCGGCGAAGGGCAGCACCCGGCTCGGGTCGGAGGTCGGATAGCGGTCGGTGACGAGCAGGAGGAATCCCGTCACCTGTGCCGTGTACGCGATCGCGTACACGATGAGATCCCGGAGGCCGCGCGGCATCCTCCCTCGTGCGAACGCCGCGAACCAGCCCAGGACGGCGGCCGTCGCAGCGACGCCGCCCATGGTGACGCCGGTCGACCAGCCGCCGGAGCCGAGGCCGTTCTGGCGCGTCACCCAGCTGACGTTGCCGAAGAAGGCTCCGCCGCCGAGAGCAGTGGCGAGGAGCAGCGGAGGCAGTGCAAGCACGAGGCGCGCCGC
>Ga0302299_10002160_pt1 | contig 11982 bp, 12 predicted proteins | sample III_Fen_N3_4_FD_198795 | JGI IMG/M metagenome (GOLD analysis project Ga0302299, IMG submission 198795) | Peat permafrost microbial communities from Stordalen Mire near Abisko, Sweden - III_Fen_N3_4 | ecosystem: Environmental > Terrestrial > Soil > Wetlands > Permafrost | place: Sweden: Abisko...
CTTGCTGGGCTCGGCCGGCTTGGGCTCGATCAGCAGCAGGCCATTGAAGCCGATCTTGTGCTTGTGCTCCACCACCAGCTGCAGGAAGCGGCCGAGCTGGTTCAGCTCGCGCTTCATGTCGGTGTTGAGCAGGGTCTCGTAGCCTTCGCGGCCACCCCACAGCACATAGTTCTCGCCCCCCAGTTGATGCGTCAGCTCCAGCACGTTCTTCACCTGCGCGGCGGCGTAGGCGAAGACCTCGGGGTCCGGGTTGGTGGCGGCGCCACCCATGTAGCGGCGGTTGCTGAACAGGTTGGCCGTGCCCCACAAGAGCTTGACGCCGGTCGCATCCATCTTCTTCGCGAACACCTCGCCGACCCGGCGCACGAAGTCGTTGCTCTCACGCAGCGTGGCGCCTTCGGGCGCGATGTCGCGGTCGTGGAAAGTGAAGTAGGGCGCGCCCAGCAGCGTGAACAGGTCGAAGGCCACGTCGGCCTTCTGCATTGCCTGCGCCATCGGGTCACCGCCGGCGGCATGCCAGGGGCGGTTGTAGGTCTCGCCGCCGAAGGGGTCGGTACCGCTGCCGACGAAGCTGTGCCAGTAGCAGACCGCAAAACGCAGGTGCTCGGCCATGCGCTTGCCGAGCACGAGGCGGTCGGGGTCGTACCAGCGGTAGGCCAGCGGGCGGCGCGCGCTGGGCTTCCACTTCGGGCCGACGTAGCGCACCGGTTCCTTCAGCGTGAAGTAGCCGCTGGAGATGACGTTCTTGTCTGGGGTCACGGGAGGTTGTCCTTCAGGTAGATCTCGATGCGGATGCGTTCCTGGTCGACCAGCAGGCGCTCGCGCGTGAGCTGCGCCAGGGCGACGCGGCAGGCCGAACGCACCTCGTGCGCCGCGTCCTGGTTGATGACGGCGCAGGCGGCGCCTTCAAGCAGGGCGCGCCGCGCGTGGGCGGTGAGTTCGTGGCACACCCAGAGCACGCGGCCGGCGGCACCGGTGCTCTTCAGCGCCGCATGGATGCCGCAGTTGCCGGCGCCGATGCTGTACAGGCCCACCAGGTCGGGGTGCTGCCGCAGCAGTTCGTGCACCAGCGCCTCGGTGCGCTCGGAGCGGTCGTGGCCTTCCAGCGGCGGCAGCAGCTCGATCTGCGGGTGCTCGCGGCCCATCACCTGCTGGAAGCCGTAGAGGCGGTCGGCATGGTCGCGCAGCGAACGCGCGCCCATCACGATGCCCACGCGGGCCGGGCATGCGCCGATGAAGCCGCCCAGCAGCGTGCCTGCGGTGCGGCCGGCGGCCACGTTGTCGATGCCGATGAAGTGCGCGCGGCCGTGTGCCGGCACATCGGAGACCAGCGTGGTCACGACGGCGCCGTCGGCCGCCAGCTGCTCGATCGCCGCGCGCACCTGCGCATGGTCCTGCACCATCAGCACCGCGGCGTCGCAGCGGCCGCGCAGCGCGCTGATGGCCTGCGCCGTGGCAGCCGGCGAGAAGGCGTCGGTGGTGGTGATCTCGGCACGCGCCCGCTGCTCGGCCAGCCAGGGGCCGAGCGCGCGCAGCTCGGACCGCAGCAGTTCGACGAAGCTGTTGCCGCCCTCGGGCAGCACGAAGGCCAGCCGCCAGGCGCGGGGGCGGGCCAGCCGCGCGGCGGCGGGGTCGGGCCGATAGGCCAGGCGCTGCACGGCCTCGCGCACGCGCAGGACAGTCTGCTCGCGCACGCCGGGGCGGCCGTTGAGCACGCGGTCGACCGTGGCCGGGCTGACGCCGGCTGCGCGCGCGACGTCGTGCAGGCGCACGGCCGGCTGGGCATCGACGGAGGCGGCTTCGGCAGTCATCTGAGGTACGAACCTCATTTTTTATCGCGTTTAGTAAACAATTCCATTGGCGCTTCTACTGAGGCGCGCTGAGGCCGGCCCGTGAAGTGCGACCGCGGCCGGCGGATCGCCCGGCGACCCGCCGACGGATACTCGCCGCGCTGGACACGCCCCGAAGGAGTCGATGATCGCCCTCCGCCCTCTTGCGCACCGGTTGGCCACGCTGCTGCTGGCCTGTGGCGCCGCCGTGCCGGCCTGGGCTGCCGAGCCCGAAGGCGACCACGGCAGCGGCCACGTGCACCCGGCCACGTCGCTGCTGTTCTTCGCCAGCGCCGAAGCGCACCGTTTCAAACCCGGGACACCCACCCGGGACGTGAACGAAGACGTGCCGCTGGCCGCGGACATCGTGCTGACGGTCAGCCGCGACCGCTTCCGCGTCTTCGGCGAGTTCCTGCTGAGCCGCGAAGAGCACGATCTAGAGCGCTTCCAGCTGGGCTACGAAGCGGCGCCCGACACGATGGTCTGGTTCGGCCGCTTCCACCAGCCGGCCAGCGCCTGGAACCTGGAACACCACCACGGCCGCTATGTGCAGACCGCCGTCACGCGGCCTGCCACGGAGCTGTGGGAGGACGAGCACGGCATCCTGCCCCAGCACCTGACCGGCCTGCTGATCGAGTCGGCCCGCACGCTCGACGACGAGGCCGGCCTGCGCTATTCGCTGGGCGCCGGGCTGGGGGTCGCGGTGGGCAGCGACGGACTGGAGCCGGTCGATCTGCTCGACCTGCACCACCGCGGCCACCGCCTGTCGTGGACGGGGCGCCTGGCCTACGTGCCCCAGGCCGTCGAGCCGACGCAATTCGGCCTCATCGCCGCCCGCCACACGATGCCGGTGATCGATGCCCGCGTCGCCGCCGCGCTGGGTGCCGACCGCCTGACGCAGGACATGCTCGGCGCCTTCGTCGACTGGCGGCACGAGGCGTGGCGGGTGGCCGCCACGGTCTACGGCCTGCGCACCACCTTCGACGGCGGCGCCTCGGTGCGGCGCGAGCGCCTGCTGGTGGGTTACCTGCAACTGGAGCGTCAGCTGCCGCACGGGTTGACGGCCTTCGCCCGCGAGGAAGACTCGCACCGGGCGCGCGACTCGGCCTACGTCGCCACGGTGAGCCCGAACTTCGAGACCCGGCGCCTGTCCGCGGGCCTGCGCTGGGACTGGCTGCGCCGTCAGGCCCTGACGGTCGAACACGGCAACGGAGTCACGTCGCGCGGCCGGCAGTCCGACGTGCGGCTGCTATGGAGCGCCGTCTTTCCGTGACTCTGGCCGCCCGGCTGCGCCGGCTGGTTCGGCCGCTGCTTGTGCTGCTGCTCGCGCAGGCCGCGCCCGCGCACGCCGACGAGCGCCTGGTGCTGGTGGTGGCTGCCAACAGCCCCATCACCGCGCTCAGCTCGAAGGAGTTGCACAAGCTGTACCTCGGGCTGACGGTCACGGTGGGCGAGCGCCGCGTGCGGCCCTTGCGCAACGACGCAGACGCGCTCATGCACGAGGTCTTCTTCCAGAGCATCGTGTCGATGTCCGAGCCGGTCTACGACCGGCGCATGCTGGCGCAGGCGCTGCAGCAGGGCGTGTTGCCGCCGCTGCTGAGCAGCACGCGGGCCGTCTTCGACCACCTGGCGCTGGACCCTGACGCGGTGAGCTTCGCCTGGGCCACCGACGCCGAGAAGGACAGCCGGGTGCGCGTGATCCGCCTGCTGTGGCGCCGATGAGAACCTCCATCACCACCCGCATCGGTACGGTCGTGCTGGTGCTGCATGCCCTGCTGCTGCCGGCGCTGTACTTCGGCATCAGCCTGGTGGTCGAACGCAGCCACGCCGACGTGTTCGTCCAGCACGTGCGCACCTACGCGCGCAACCTGGCCGAAGAGCTGGAGAACGGCACCACGCTGGATTCGCCGCAGCGCGCCACCGACTTCCTCGACCTCGCCATCGCCCACGGCGACGGCGTCTATGCCGAGCTGCTGGACAACGACCGGTCGCTGCGCAGCTCGCTGGGCCAGCCGGCCCTGCGCTGGCACGGCCGCAACGACCTGGGCTTCGGCGCCGGCGGCGACGGGGTGCACTACCTGGCGCTGCCGATCGTGCGCCCCGGCCACACCGCCGAGCTGCGCATGGGCTTCGACGAAGGCCCGACACTGGCCCAGATCCAGCGCACCCGGCTGCACATGCTGTGGGCGCTGGGCCTGTACCTGGCGCTGGCCATTGCGGCCACGGTGGTCTTCGGCCACCGGCTGGCCCGGCCCATCGTGGAACTGGCACGCGCGGCGCGGCGCATCGCCAGCGGCGACTACGGGCAGACCCTGCAGCTGGCCAGCGGCGTGCGCGAGCTGCACGACGTCGGCCGCGACCTGGAGAACATGCGCGGCGAGCTGGTGGGCGTGAACCAGCGCCTGCGCGCCGAGATCGTCGAGCGCGAGCGCGCCGAGGTGCGGCGGCACGAGCTGGAGGCCCGGCTGCGGCATCGCCAGCGCATCGAGACCATCGGCACGCTGGCCGGCGGGATCGCGCACGAGATCAACAACGCGCTGCTGCCCATCATGCTGCTGGCCGAGTCCACGCTGAACGACCTGCCGCCGGGCTCGCCCGTCCGCGACGACCTGGCGGCCATCCTCTCGTCGGCGCGCCGCGCCAAGGACATCGTCGTCCAGGTGCTGACCTTCAGCCGCGAGGCGGGCGATGCGGTGATGGAGCCCATCGAGCTGGCACCGGCGGTGCGCGAGGCGATGCGCCTGTTCGCGCTGGTCGCGCCGTCGACCGTGCAGGTACGGCTGCAGCTGCCCGAGGCGCTGCCCCGGGTGCGCGCCGACGCCGCGATGCTGGTGCAGCTGCTGATCAACCTGTGCACCAACGCCTACCAGGCCATGCCCGACGGCACCGGCCAGCTGGGCGTGGCGCTGGACCACGTGCGCGTGGACACGGCCGCCGTCGTGCCGGCCGGCGACTACGTCGTGCTCAGCACGACCGACACCGGCCATGGCATGAGCGCGGCCACCATGGAGCGCATCTTCGAGCCCTTCTTCACCACGCGCGAGGTTGGCCGCGGCACCGGGCTCGGGCTGGCGGTGGCGCACGGCATCGCCGAGGCCTTCAACGCCACCATCGTGGTCGACTCGGAGCTCGGCGTCGGCTCGACGTTCCGGGTCTACCTGCCGGCGGCGCCGGAACCCGCGCCGGCGCTCGGAGCGGCTCCATGAAGCACGTCCTCGTGATCGACGACGATGCCGCCGTGTGCCACGCGCTGCGCCGCGCGCTGGAACGTTTCGGGCACGCCGTCACCGTGGCGCTGAACGCGGCCGAGGGCCTGGACGCGCTGCGCCGGCAAGCGATCGACATCGTGCTGTGCGACGTGTGGATGCCCGGCCAGGACGGCGTCGAGACGATCGGGCTCATCGCGCGCGAGTTCCCGGGCGTGCGCATCGTGGCCATTTCGGGCGGCGGCGGCGCGGCCACCTTCCGGCCAGGCTCGCTGGCCACGGTGGCCTCGCTGGCGGCGGCGCGCGAGGCCGGTGCGCACGACAGCCTGCCCAAGCCTTTCGAGACCCGCGAGCTGCTGCTGGCGGTGGGCTGCAGGGTGCTGGTGGTCGACGACGAGCCCGACATCCGGCAGGCGCTGACGCGCGTGCTGGGCAAGGTGGGCTACGAGGTCAGCGCGGTGGCCAGCGGCAGCGAGGGCCTGGCCCGCCTGCGCGCCGAAGGGGCCGAGATCCTCATCACCGACATCGTGATGGCGCGGCTCAACGGCGTCGAGCTGATCCGCACCGTGGCGCGAGAGATGCCCCAGGTCCGCATCGTCGCCATCTCGGGCGGCGGGATCCATGGCGCCGGGCTCGAACCGGACAGCGTGGCGGCCACCTCGGCCTGGCTCTCCGCGGCCCGCGATGCCGGTGCCCGGACGCTGCTGACCAAGCCCTTCGGCGTGCAGGACATCCTGGTCGCCGTAGGGCATACCCCCCTGCGCGACGGCGTCGGAGACCACCACGCCGCGCGGTAAGTTCTCTGAGCCCAACATCAGAGCGCATCCGTAGCCCGCACCCGGGGTCCTTCCCTACCCTATCGGGGTGCGATCCCCCTCGCGAAGGTGGGGGGGCGACCAAGGAGGCTGCCGTGCGACTGATCTTCCTGGGCAACGACCCGGTGCTGGGCGTGCCGCTCACGCACTTCCTGGAACAGGAAGGGCATGTGATCGACTGGATCCAGGAAGTGCCGGCGCTGCGCCCGCTGCTGAGCTCACGGCCCTACCACTGCCTGCTGCTGGACCTGGCGGCGCGGCCCGACAAGGGCGGCGAGCTGCTGCGCGATACGCGGCGGCGCTGCCCCGAGATCGCCAGCGTCGTCATCGCGCAGATGTCGACTTCGTCGGTCCGCGCCGCGCTGCTGGACCATGGCGCCGACGACGTGATGGACCGTCCGGTCGACCTGCACGAGCTGTCGGCGCGCATCCGGCGCCTGGCGCGCCGCAACGGCGCTGCGGACCTGCCCGGTCGCCCGCCCGGCCTGGGGCCGCTGCGCCTGGAGATGGACCGCCGCCACGTGAGCTGGCACGACCGGCCGGTGGCGCTCACGCGCAAGGAGTACTGCCTGCTGGAATTGCTGGTCAACGGGCGCGGCCGCATCTACACGCGCGCCGAGATTGCCGAGGTGCTGTACCGGCAGGACCGCGACGTGGTCAGCAACACGATCGAGGTGCATGTGCACAACCTGCGGCGCAAGCTGACGCCGATGGCCATCGCCTCGGTGCACGGCGTCGGCTACAAGCCAGGCCCGGCGCTGTTCGACGCCTGAGGCGATACCGATGCGCGCCGGAATCCGCTGGCCCTGGACGCTCGCGCTGCTGCTCGCGCTGGCGCCGGTGCGCGAGGCGCTGGCCCAGGTCTACGTCGGCGCGTCCATGGGTGACGGCGGCGGCGTGGTGTTGTCGAACTTCCAGTCCGAGCACACGCCCACGCTGCTGCTGGGCGAGCCGGCGCCAGACGTGACCGCGGCCCCGGCGCCGTCGCCGGCCCCCGCGGCCAGCGCCGCGGCGCTGTCGAAGTCTGCGCTGGGCGAGCTCGTGCGCGAGGCAGCGGCGCAGGCGGGCGTATCGCCGATGCTGGTGCATGCGGTGATCGCGGCCGAGTCCGGCTTCGACGCCGGCGCCGTCTCGCGCAAGGGCGCCGTCGGCCTGATGCAGCTGATGCCGGAAACCGCGCGCCTGCTCGGTGTGGCCAACCGCTACGACCCGCGCGAGAACGTGTTCGCCGGCGCGCGCTACCTGCGCTGGCTGGCCGACCGGTTGGACGACCGTGTCGACCTGGTGCTGGCGGCCTACAACGCCGGCCTGAGCAACGTGACACGCGCGGGCTACCGCGTGCCGGCGTTCCCGGAAACCCGCGACTACGTACGCAGCGTGCTCAGCCGCGTGCGATGCAGCCGCCCCAGCAACTGCGAAGCGGCCGGCGGACGTACGGTATGACCACCAACCCCCGCCGCCGCACGCGCAACGCCGCATCGGGCTTCACCCTGCTCGAACTGCTGGTGGTGATCGTCATCATCGGCCTGCTGGCGGGCCTGGTGGCGCCGCGCTACTTCGACCAGGTGAGCAAGTCGAACGCCAAGATCGCCAAGGCCCAGATCGACGCGCTGGACAAGGCGCTCGACCAGTACCGGCTGGACGTGGGGGCCTACCCCACCACCGAGCAGGGGCTGGCGGCCCTCAACACCAAGCCGCAGAACATCGAGCGCTGGGCCGGCCCCTACCTGAAGAAGGCCGTGCCGCCCGACCCGTGGGGCAATCCGTACCTCTACAAGTCGCCCGGCGAGCATGGCGACTACGACCTGCAGTCCTACGGCCTGGACGGCCAGCCGGGCGGCAGCGGCGAGGCGGCCGACGTCACCTCCTGGGGCCGCTGATGACCGCCTTCGACGTCGTCCTGCGCTCCGACGCCGGCCAGCACCGCAGCCTGCGCGTGTCGGCCAACGACCGCGGCCAGGCGCTGGAGCACGCGGCCGCCGAGGGCTGGCAGGTGGTGGGCTGCGAACCCAGCCGCAGCCGGCCCGCCACGGCGCGGCGGCCGCGCCGCACGAAGTTCGATGTCGCCGCCTTTGCCCACGAGCTGGCCAGCCTGCTGGCCGCCGGCCTGTCGGTGACGCAGGCGCTGCAGACGCTGGCGCAGTCGGCCCAGGGCGCTTTCGGCCGCACGCTCACGGCCGTGGGCAGCGCCATCGCCGAGGGCGTGCCGCTGTCGGCCGCGCTGGAACGCCAGGGCGACACCTTCCCGCCGCTGATGGTGGCCACCGTGCGCGCCAGCGAGATGACCGGCGACCTCAGCGAGTCGCTGCTGCGTTATGCCGGGCACCAGCAGCGCCTGCGCGTGCTGCGCGACAAGGTGCTGGGTGCCGCGATCTACCCGCTGCTGCTGCTGGCGCTGGGTTCGCTGGTGGTGCTGTTCCTTCTGGGCGTGGTGGTGCCGAAGTTCGCGGCCCTGATCGAGGTCACGCGCCATGAGCTGCCCTGGTCGTCGCGCCTGCTGATGGGCTGGGGGCGGCTGGTGTCCGAACACCCGGGCACGGCGGGCTTCGTGGCCCTCGCGTTCATGGGCGCGGTGGCCGCGGGGCTGCGCCATCTGACCGTCGACGGCGCCCGCGCGCGCTGGATCGAGGCGCTGCCGGTGGTGGGCCGCATCGTCCGCGAGTTCCGTCACGCGCAGCTGTTCCACACCGCCGGCATGCTGCTGCACGGCGGCATTCCGCTGCCGCGCGCGCTGGCGATGTGCGGCACGCTGCTGGGCCATGCCGACCGGGCGCGGCTCGACGTCGTGGTGGGCCTGCTGCGCCAGGGCCGCTCGTTCAGCGACGCGCTGCAGAGCACCGGCCTGGCCGATGCGCTGACCGCCGGCATGGTGGCGGTGGCCGAGCGCACCGGCGCGCTGGCCGAGATCCTGGACCGCGTGGCGCAGTTCAAGGAAGCGCGCCTGCAACGCACCATCGACTGGGCCAGCCGGCTGATCGAACCGGCACTGATGGTCTTCATCGGCCTCGTCATCGGCTCGATCGTCGTGATGATGTACCTGCCGATCTTCGATCTGGCAGCCAGCCTGCAATAGCCCCGGCCATGGCCAGCGGAACCGCCGCCAACACCCGCCGCGTGCTCGATGCCGGGCTCGTCGCCGAGGCGCTGCGCGAGGCCCCGGTCGGGCGGCGCCTGGCCTGGATGTCCGAGCGCCTGGGCAGCGAGTGGCGCAGCTTCGCCGTCGAGGCGGCGCGCCATTTCCGCATGGAGGCGCTGTCGATGGCCGACCTGCGCCGCCTGCGCCCCGACTTCGACGCCATCGGCTATTCGGACTGCCTGCGCCGCGGCATCCTGGTCGGCCGCGAAGACGGCCAGCCGCTGCCCATGGTGGTGGTGTCCGACCCCACCGACCACCGCCTGATGGTCTGGCTCGGCGTGCGCCTGCGCGGCGTGCCGGTGCGGCACGGCTTCGCGCTGCAGGACGACCTGCGCGCGGCGCTGGCAGCGGCCGAGAAGTCGATCAAGGCCATGGACTCGGTGTCGGTGCAGGCCGAGACTGCCGCGCCCGATGCCGAGCAGAGCCTGCGCCTGTCGATCTCGGACATCGACGCTTCATCCAGCCCGGTGGTGCGGCTGGTCGACTCCACGCTCTACGACGCGCTGCGCAGCGGCGCCAGCGACATCCACCTGGAGACCGGGCCCGCGGGCATGGTCATCAAGTACCGCCTGGACGGCGTGCTGGAGACGGTGAAGACGCTGGACAGCCTGGAGATCGCGCACCAGGTGATCTCGCGCATCAAGATCGTCTCCGAGCTCGACATCGCCGAGCGCCGCATCCCGCAGGACGGCCGCTTCAAGGTCTACAGCGACGGCCGCGACATCGACTTCCGCGTCTCCATCATGCCGAACCTGTTCGGCGAAGACGCGGTGCTGCGCGTGCTCGACCGCAAGCACCTCACCGGCCAGTTCAAGGCGCTGACGCTCGACACCCTGGGCTTCCCGCGCGAAGCGCTGGACTTCATCCGCAGCACCGCGCAGCTGCCCTACGGCCTGCTGCTCGTCACCGGCCCCACCGGCAGCGGCAAGACCACCACGCTGTACGCGGCGCTGTCCGAGATCCACACCGGCCTGGACAAGATCGTCACCATCGAGGACCCGATCGAGTACCAGCTGGCCGGCGTGCTGCAGATCCCGGTCAACGAAAAGAAGGGCCTGACCTTCGCACGCGGCCTGCGCTCGATCCTGCGCCACGACCCGGACAAGATCATGGTGGGCGAGATCCGCGACGCCGAGACGGCGCAGATCGCCGTGCAGGCCGCGCTCACGGGCCACCAGGTCTTCACCAGCGTGCACGCCAACAACGTGTTCGACGTCATCGGCCGCTTCGCCAACATGGGCGTCGACAGCTACAGCCTGGTGGCGGCGCTCAACGGCATCGTCGCGCAGCGCCTGGTGCGGCTCACCTGCCAGGCCTGCAGCGCACCGGCGCCGGCCGACCCGCAGCTGCTGCGCCGCAGCGGCATCGCGCCCGAGCGCGCGGCACGGGCGCAGTTTCGCCGCGCCCTGGGCTGCGCGCAGTGCCGTGGCAGCGGCTACCGCGGCCGCAAGGCGATCGCCGAGACGCTGCGCCTGACCGACGCCCTGCGCGACCACATGGTGCAGCGCGCGCCGCTGACCGTGATCCGCCAGACCGCGCGCGCCGAGGGCTTCCGCAGCCTGCGCGACGCGGCGGTGGACCTGGCCTGTTCCGGCGACACCACGCTGGATGAGATCAACCGTGTCACCCCGGTCGAATAGGCGCCTGCACCTGCGCGTGGGGCAAGGCGGGCTGCGGCTGCGCTGGCTGGCGGGCCGCCGCGTGGCCCATGTGCTGGGCGAGGCCGAGCTGCCCTGGGACGGCACCAGCCCGCTGGCCGATGCGGTGGCCACGCTGCTGGCGCGCCTGGGCGGCACGGCACCGCGCGGCGCGGCGCTGGAGGTGGAGATCGGCAACGCGCTGGCGCACTTCGACACTGTCGAGGGCACGCTCGCCGGCCAGAGCGACGCCGAGCTGGCCGCCATCGCCCACGCCTGCGTGCAGGAGATGCTGGGCAGCGCGCACGAGCGCGAAGTGCGCTGGCAGCTGCAGGCCGACGAGCGGCACCTGCTGATCTGCGCCATCGAGCGCCCGCTGCTGACCGCGCTGCTGGCGCTGGCCGACAGCCACGGCCTGCGCCTGCGCAGCATCGAGACCTCGTTCGCGCTCGACTGGAACCGCCATGGCCGCGCGGTGAAAGACGGGCGCGCGGTCTTCGTCAGCGGCGACGAGGGCGAATCGGTGGCCGCGCTGGTGCACGACGGCGTGGTGCAGGCGCTGGGCACCTGTGCGCGGCCCGACGAGCTGGAAGAGGCGCAGACGCCGACGCCGGCCGTCGAGATGCTGTGCAACAGCGTCGGCCTCGAACACCTGGCGGTGCCGACGCGGCTGGACGCGCAGGTGGCCCGCATGCTGGCCAGCCTGGGCCTGGACCTGGACGGCATCGAGCGCTTCATCGCCGTGCTGGCCCACGACGACCCGGACTCGCTGTCCTCGCGCTGGACCGTGCATGCGCCCGGAGCCGGCGCATGACGCCGCAGCGCATCCGGCTCGACTTCGCGCCGCGGCGCGCGCGGCCTGCCGCGCCGGCCATCGCCGCCCTGGCGGCCGCGGCGCTGGTCCTGCTCGCTGCGTCGGTGCTCGTCGGCCGCCAGTGGCTGGCACGCGCGGCGCTGCAGGACGAGATGGCCCGCGTCGAGGCCGGTGCCGCGCGGCCCGCGGCCCGGCCTGTCGGCAAGCCGGGCGGCGATGCGCGCGCGGCGGCACGCGCCCTGGCCGGCAAGCAGGTCGCGCTGGCGCTCGAGCGGCCCTGGGACGACCTGCTGGCCGCGATGGAGCTGCGGCCGTCGGCCGACGTGGCGCTGCTGTCGGTGGAGCCGTCGGCGCAGAAGCGCACGGTGCGCATCACGGCCGAAGCGCGCAGCCCGCAGGCCATGCTGCAGCACCTGGCGATGCTGCAGACCGACGGCCGGCTGGCCAGCGTCTGGCTGGTGTCGCACCAGCGCCAGCCGCAGGCGCCGGGCAACCCCTGGCGCTACCAGATCCAGGGGACGTGGTGAACACGGCCGCCGTGCGCG
>Ga0302299_10002161_pt1 | contig 11979 bp, 8 predicted proteins | sample III_Fen_N3_4_FD_198795 | JGI IMG/M metagenome (GOLD analysis project Ga0302299, IMG submission 198795) | Peat permafrost microbial communities from Stordalen Mire near Abisko, Sweden - III_Fen_N3_4 | ecosystem: Environmental > Terrestrial > Soil > Wetlands > Permafrost | place: Sweden: Abisko...
GACGGCGCGCTTCTTCGACGCCTTGGTGTCGCCCTTCTCCGGGCTCTGCGCGAGCGCCACCGCCGCGAGCACCGTCGCGTGCCAGGTGCGGAAGTCCTTCGCGGTGAGGCCCTCGGCGACCATCTGCGCGAGGTAGGTGTTGACGGCCGAGGCGTCGAGGTCGGCCCAGCGGGCCTCGCCGCGGTAGGCGAGAAGCCGGGCTGAGCCACCGCGCCGCTTGCGCATCAGGTTGAGCGACTCGATGACGTGCGGGTCGCTGATCGTGACCGAGTGCTCGACGCCCGACTTGCCGACGAAGCTGAAGATGAGGTCGCCGCCCTGGCGCCGGACGTGCCGCCGCTCGAGGGTGGTGAGGCCGAAGGAGCCGTTGGCGTCGGCATAGGCGTCGCTGCCGATGCGGAAGTAGCCCAGGTCGAGGAGGCGAGTGGCGGTCGCGGCGGCGCGCGAGAGCGGCATCCCCTCGGCTCGCAGGTCCTCGATCATCAGCTCGCGGGCGCTGGCCAGTCGGGTGCCGGCCAGCTTGACGCGGTCGAACTTCAGCTGGTCGCGCTTGGTGCGCCAGTCGGGGTGGTAGAGGTACTGGCGGCGGCCGGCGTCGTCGGTGCCGAGGGCCTGGATGTGGCCGTTGGGGTAGGGGCAGATCCACACGTCGCGCCAGGCCGGTGGGATGGCGAGCGAACGGATCCGCTCGACCTCGTCGGGCGGGAGCTTGTGGCCGTCGGAGTCGAGGTAGCTGAAACCCTTGCCGGCCCGCTTGCGGGTCCACCCCTTCATCTGCGGGGACACCCGCCGCAACCGCGCCATGTTTCGGACAGTACCCACGGGGGGCCGCGACAACCGGGCGGCCGACCGCCTTCGACGCGTCGCCCCGACCACCGGGCGGCGGGTTCGGGTTCCGGCCGGCGCCCGGTTTGGGAACGCCTGCGTGCTGTGCCACGCTGCACGGATGGCCGGCCTGTCGACAGACGCAGTCCTCGACCTCGTGCGCGAGGTCGCCGCCGAGGTCATCACGCCTCGGTTCCGCTCCCTGACAGCGGGCGAGGTGATGGAGAAGAACCCCGGCGACCTCGTCACCGTCGCCGACCGCGAGGCCGAGGAGCTCATCACCGCCCGGCTGCTCGCCGCCTACCCGGATGCCGTGGTGCTCGGCGAGGAGGCGTACGCCGCCGACCACTCGCTGATGGACCGCTACCTCGCGGCCGAGCACGCCTTCACCGTCGACCCGGTCGACGGCACCAAGAACTTCGTGCACGGCTCCCCGGACCACGCCGTGATGGTGGCCGAGACCGTGGGCGGCCAGACGGTGCGCGGCTGGATCTGGCAGCCCGAGCACGAGGTGGCCTGGGTCGCCGAGCGCGGCGCCGGCACCTGGCGCGACGGCATCCGGGTGCACACCACCCCCGTACCCGACGACCGTGAGCCGCAGGGGGTCACCTCGATGTGGGCGATGCGCGGCCAGCGGCTCGGCGACCTGCCGGCGATGACGCTGTCCTGGGTGTGCTGCGGGGTCGACTACCCCAAGCTCGTCGAGGGCGCCTGCGACTACATCGTCTACAGCCGCTCGAACCCGTGGGACCACGCACCGGGCACCCTGCTGGTCACCGAGGCCGGCGGTTCGGTGGGGCACCCGGACGGCACGCCCTACGGCCCGCGCTCGCTGCATCCGGGGCTGGTCGTGGCCGTCGACCACCCGACGTATGCCGTGGTGCAGCGCCGCATCGCACCGGTCTTCGCCCGCTGACGGCTGACCGCTGGGACAGATTCGACCAACAGGTCAACCTTGTCCCAGCTCAACCGGTCGTGCTTTGGGACATCTTTGACCTATTGGTCGAAGTTGTCCCGCGTACGGCTGTGAAGAGGCGGCGCTATGGGGCGGGGGCCAGCCAGACCTGCACCGGCAGCGGGTCGGTGTGCGACGGCCGGCGCTCCAGGACGTGCTCGTCCTCGCGCACCGTCGTGCCGACCACCGCGTCCGGGGTCGCTCCGAGCCGCCGGAGTGCCTCGGCCGAGTCAGCCGCCAGCAGCACCAACCGGCCTCCGCGAGAACCGATCTCGCGCGTTGCCGTCGCCACCGCTGCAGCCAGCTGCTCGGGGTCGTTCCGCAGCGCCGACGTCGTCGACAGCGCCGGCACGCCGCACATCCCGCGCACCACCTGCGGCCACTCGTTCGCCGCCCGGGAGTCGACGGCCAGCACGACGTCCCCGGGCGACAGTGCCCTGCACACCGAGTCGACGGCGGCCAGCGACCCGCGCTCGACCCCACCGGCCCGGTGCGGCCAGGTGGCAGAGGCCGCCGGCACCACGAGCAGGGCCACCGCGACGCCGGCCACGGCCACCCCCACCCACCGGCGGCCCGACTCGGCCGACCGGCGGACCACCCACGCAACCGCCGTGAACACGAGCGCCACGACGAGCGGCAGCGCGACGAGCAGCCGGCGGTCGGCCCAGGGGTGGTCGGGCGTGATGCCCGGCCGGGCGAGGGTCAGCAGCGTCGACCCCGCTGCCACGAACAGGGCCGGCAGCCAGGCGTCGACGCGCCGGGACCCGGCAGACAGCACGGCCCGCCGGACCAGCACCGCCAGCACCGCCAGGGCTACCGCCAGCGCCACCGGCCCGACGTACCAGGACAGCCACGCCACCGACTGCTCGGCGTAGGTGCGTCCGCCGTCGACCGGAAGCCCCTGCCGCGCCTGCATCCCCGCGACGTACCGCGACCCCGGATCGGCGGCGCTTTGGCGCACGACCTGCCACAGCGGCCGGCTCGCCAGGTAGAGCCCCGCCGCCACCACGAGCCCCGCCGCCACGTCCGGCAGCCACCGCATCACGACCGCCGGCAGCCGCCACCCCCGCCGCCACAGCACGAGCAGCAGCCACGACCCGCCGCCGATGAGCACCCCCAGCGCGAGCAGCGGCAGCAGGCTGCCGGCGATCGAGGCGAGGTACTGCCACGACAGGCCGGCGGCGGCCAGCGCAGCCACCAGCAGCGACACCAACATCCCCACCAGCACCGGCCGCGGCCACCGCGCACCGAAGGCTGCGCCCAGCGCAAGCACTGGCAGCAGCAGCACGACTTCCCGCAGCGCATCGACCCGCACCAGCCCGGTGCCGCCGACGAGCAGGCCCGCGAGCAGCCCGGCCCGCGCGGATGCGTCGCGCAGCACCAGCGAGCGCAGCGGCGCCCGCCCGAGCACCATCCCCTGGGACGACGCGTCGCCCACGAACCCAGCGGCCGGGCCGGCCCCGGGCGTAGCCGGGTCGGCCGGCCGGGACCCGGCGCCGGAGCCCGCCGCCGAGACGTCCGGCACCCCCGGCCCAGCGGCATCCCGCTCTGCGGCATCCCGCCCAGCGGCCACGGCGAGGGACACGGCCAGCAGCCCAGCGGTGAGGGTCAGCATCGCGAGCGGCTCGGAGTAGGTTGCCCGGGCCGTGTGCACCACCGGGAACAGGATGCCGGTGACCGCCGCGGTCGCGACGCCCACCCACGGGCCCGCGACCCGCGCGACGAGCAGGCCGAGCGCCAGCAGGGCCAGCCCCATCGCGAGCGCCGGCAGCACGAGCGCCACGGCGGCTCCCCCGGCCCACCAGCCGAACGCGTAGACCACTGCCGGACCCACCACGAACTGCGGCTGCACGGCGGGGGACGCGCTCGACCCGACCTCGAAGAAGGCCGGGCTCGCCAAGGTGACCCCGGGCAGGTCGAGCACGCCAGCACCCCCCACCGTCTCAGGGTCGACCGCCACCACCCGCGAGTGCGTCGTCGCCAGGCTCACGGCGGCCTGCAGGTTGCTCGCGGCGTCACGCCGAGGCAGCACCTGCTCGGAGTGGGTGGCGCCGGCCCACACCGTGAACCCCACCACGACGGCGACGAGCGCGACCGACGCCGCGACCGGCATCCGCACCCCGGGCAGCAGCCGGACGCACTGCCAGCAGCCCACCGCCACGCCCACCGCCACCGGCCAGCCGACCCAGGGCGACCACCAGCCCACCGCGGACAGGACGGCAGCCAGCGCACTCACCGCGACGACCCACAGGGCCGCGCCGACGGCGAGCGCGGGCAGGAGGCGCGCCCTCACGACCCCATGCTGGCGATGTGCTCGATGATGCCCGTAGTCGACACCGACGGCGTGCGCGGCAGGTAGACGACCTCGCACACGTCGGACACCCAGTCGAACTTGCCGGTCCAGTCGTCGCCCATGACCAGCACGTCGGCCCCGTGCTCGAGGATGTAGTCGCGCTTGAGCTCGAGGGACTCCTCGACGAACACCTGGTCGACCACCCGCAGGCTGGCGACTATCTCCATCCGCTCGTCCTGGCTGTAGACCGGTGCCCGGCCCTTCTTGGCGATGTTGAGCGCGTCGGCCGAGACCCCCACCACGAGCCGGTCGCCGAGCGCGGCGGCCCGCTGGAGCACCCGGATGTGCCCGACGTGGAAGACGTCGAACGTGCCGAACGTGATCACCGTGCGCGCACTCATGCGCCGAGCCTAGTGGCCGGCCTCGGCCGCACCGTCCACTCCGCACTAGGGTCGCGATGGTGAGCACTCCCCCGACCTCCCCGCCCGCGCTGCTGCGTCGGCTCGTCGCCACGGACCCCGGCCGGCCCCGCATCACCGTCTACGACGACACCGACTCCCCCACCCGCGGCGAGCGCATCGAGCTGAGCGCCCGGGTGCTCGCCAACTGGGTGGCCAAGGCCGCCAACCTGCTGCGCGACGACCTCGACGTCGGCCCCGGCTCAGTCGTGGTGCTCGACCTGCCGCCGCACTGGCGCACCCTCTACTGGGCCCTCGCGACGTGGTCGGTGGGCGCCTGCGTCGAGGTGCCCCGGCACCGCACGACCCCGGATGCCGATGAGGCACTCCCCTTAGACGCCGCCGGTCACGCACCGTTTGCCGACGTCATCGTGACGGATGCCGTCGACATCGCCGGGGGCGCCGCCGAGGCAGTGCTGGTCACCCTGGCCGCCCTGGCCCGCTCGGCGGGCTCCCCCGTTCCGGCCGGGGTGGTCGACGAGGCCCGCGAGCTGGCCACCCACGGCGACGTCTTCGACGGCGACGACGAGCCCGACGGCGCCGACCCGGCGCTGCGCGCCGCGGCTATGGTCACCACGTTCGCCGACCTGGCGACCTCCCCGACAACCGCAGCAGCACAGCGGGTGCACACCGACACCGCCGACACGGCTGCCTTGCTGCGGCTGGCCCTGTCGGTCTGGGCCACCGACGGCTCACTGGTGCTCACCCGTGGCGCCCCCGACCCGGCGGTGCTGGCGGCGCGCCTGGCGTCCGAGGGGGTCACCGACGCGCGCTGACGCCCCCTCTCCCGTCGTGGGGAGCGGGGGCGAGCCCGGCGGATGCCGGTCTAGGCCATCAGCGCCTTCCAGACCTTGGCGTCGGTCACCCCGGTCACGGCCAGGCCCTTGGACGTCTGGTACGCCTTGACCCGGGCCTCGGTGAGCCGCCCGTAGGAGCCGTCGAGGACGAGCCCACCGAGCGCCTTCTGCAGCGCCTTGACCGCCTCGCCCTTCGACCACAGCCGCAGGGTCAGGCCGGCGTACTTCGCGAGCGGGCTGCTGACCGGAGCCGCAGCCGGAGGCGGCGGGGTCGTGACCGCTCCCATCAGGGCGGCCCAGAGCCGGGCGTCGACGATGCCGGTGACCGGCAGGCCCTTGGCACTCTGGTAGGCCTTCACCCGGGCCTCGGTGGCCGGTCCGTAGGAGCCGTCGGCGACCAGTCCGCCGATCGCGGTCTGCAGCGCCTTGACCGCCGCGCCGCTCGACCCGCGCCGGAGGATGACGTTGGTGTAGGGCGACAACGGGTTGGCCCGGGCCGGGATCAGCTTGAGGTAGACCATGGTCGCCCAGGTCGGGTTGTCGAGCTTCTTGCTCGCGGGCACCCCGTGCTTCGACTGCCAGGTGCCGAGTGCGGTCGCCGTGGCCGGCCCGAACTTGCCGTCGGCCGCGACGCCGATCACCTTCTGAGCCAGCGCCACGTCGGCGCCTGACGCACCCTGCACCAGCAGCGGGTACCCGCTCGCCGTCACGGGCGCCGGTGGCGGCGTCGTCGTGCCGGTCGGGCCGCTGAGGGGCTTGGTCACCGCGACCCCGCTCCACCACGAGGTGCGCTTGTAGGCGCCGTCCCAGTTGAACGAGAAGTGGATGTGGTCGGTGTGCGGCGAGCTGCCCGTGTAGACGACCCAGCCGTTCTCGGGCGCCCAGGCCTTCCACTGCTGGCGGTTGAAGATGATGTAGTTGATGCCGAAGCGGCGAGCCATGGCGCCCGGGCGCCCCTGCGAGTCCGGGGCCACCAGCCACCGGGTCAGGGCGTTGGCGAGGCCCATGTTGGCCGGCTTGGTCGAGTCGATCATCCAGTCGAGCGCGCGACCCTCACCGTGCTCGCCGGCGCAGTGCCGCAGGATGCCGTAGACGTGGGTCCCGTAGGTCGCGTTGAGCAGCTTCGCGAACGCGACGGCACCGGGCTGGTTCTCGGTGAGGCAGAGCACGCCCTTCTGGTAGGGCGCGGCCACGTCGAGGGCGGCCGGCAGGGTGCGCGACGGTTTCGGGAAGGGGTAGGTCGTGGCCGAGGCCGGCGACGACAGCAGGGGGAAGGCGAGCACGGATGCCGACACGGCACCGATGGTGCGCACGGGCAGGCGACGCTCGCGGCGGGCCTGGAGCTGGGTGGTGGACACGGCGGATCGCTCCTTGAGCAGGTGGCCGTCTTCGCAGGGGGTGAAGACGCACCAGCCACCTCAGGTAGCGGACATCACAGCAGTCACATCCGTCACGTGAGGCAACCTGACTCCCCAGTTGTCCCACTAGCGCCGAGGCGCTCGCAATCGGATGCGTCTAATTGCACGGATGTACTTCTCAGTGAGTTCATCTGCGCCGCACGATCTTTCGCAGGAGGTGAGCAGTGCCACAGATCGTCCGTGAGGGGTGACACGGCTCCCCCCATGCAGCGGGCGCATGGAGGCCCTCACTAGAGTGCCCGGCATGGACAAAGTCGTCTCCACCGCTGCCGAAGCCGTCGCCGGAATCGCCGACGGGGCCACTGTCGCCGTCGGCGGGTTCGGGCTCTGCGGCATCCCCTCCGTGCTCATCGCCGAGCTGCATGACAGCGGGGTGCGCGACCTCGAGGTCGTGTCGAACAACTGCGGCGTCGACGGCTGGGGCCTCGGGGTGCTGCTCGCCTCGGGACAGATCCGCCGCGTCGTCGCCTCGTACGTCGGCGAGAACAAGGAGTTCGCCCGGCAGTACCTCGAGGGCGAGCTCGAGGTCGAGCTGACCCCCCAGGGAACCCTCGCCGAGCGACTGCGGGCCGGCGGGTGCGGCATCCCCGCGTTCTTCACGCCCACCGGGGTCGGCAGCCAGGTGGCCGACGGCGGGCTGCCATGGCGCTACGCCGCCGACGGCTCGGTCGCGCTGGCGTCCCCGCCCAAGGAGGTACGCGTCTTCGAGCAGGACGGCGCCGAGCGCGAGTACGTCCTCGAGCACGCCATCGTGGCCGACTTCGGGTTGGTGCGAGCCTGGAAGGGCGACCGGCACGGCAACCTGGTCTTCAACAAGTCCAGCCGCAACTTCAACCCGCTCGCCGCCATGGCCGGCCGGGTCACCATCGCCGAGGTCGAGCAGCTCTTCGAGCCCGGCGAGATCGACCCCGACGACGTGCACCTGCCCGGCATCTACGTGCAGCGGGTGCTCCCCCTGACGCCCGAGCAGGCCGCCGACAAGCGCATCGAGCGCCGCACCGTCACCGCGACGAAGGAGTCCTGAGCCATGCCCCTGACCCGTGAGCAGATGGCCGCCCGCGCCGCCGCCGAGCTCGAGGACGGCGCCTACGTCAACCTCGGCATCGGGCTGCCGACGCTCGTGCCCAACTACGTTCCCGACGACGTCGAGATCGTGCTGCAGTCCGAGAACGGCATCCTCGGCGTCGGCGCCTATCCCACCGACGACGCGGTCGACCCCGACCTGATCAACGCGGGCAAGGAGACCGTCACGGTGCGCCGCGGGGCCTCCTACTTCGACTCGGCGACCTCGTTCGGGATGATCCGCGGCGGCAAGGTGGACGCCGCCATCCTCGGCGCCATGCAGGTCTCGGCCGGCGGCGACATCGCCAACTGGATGATCCCCGGGAAGATGGTCAAGGGGATGGGCGGGGCGATGGACCTCGTGCACGGCGCCAAGAAGGTCGTCGTGCTGATGGAGCACGTGGCCAAGGACGGCTCGCACAAGATCGTGCAGGAGTGCACGCTGCCGCTCACCGGCAAGGCAGTCGTGCAGCGGATCATCACCGACCTCGCGGTCCTCGACGTCACCGAGGCCGGCCTGGTGCTGCGCGAGCTCGCCCCGGACGTCACCGAGGAGCAGGTCCGCGCGGCCACCGGCGCGCCGTTCACGACCGACCTGGCCTGACTGTCCCGCCGCCCTGGTCTGACCCGCCGCCCCGGCGAGGCGCGGCTCAGAGCAGGATGGTGGAGAACATGTTCCACCCGGTGCCGACCTGCTTGGCCGCGCCCACGCCACCGCGTCCGTCGCCCGGCAGCAGCCAGAGACGACCGTCCGCGGACCGGGCGAGCACGTCCGACCTGCCGTCACCGCTGAAGTCACCGGGTGAGGTGAGGGCGGTGTACTGCTGCCACCCGGTGGCCACGGTCGTGCTCGGCAGGATCCAGCCGCCCGCGCCGTTGCCGCGGTACAGCAACACGGTCCCGTCGGCAGTGCGCGCCAGCAGGTCCGGCCGCCCGTCGCCGTTGAAGTCACCCGGGCTCAGCAGTGCGGTGAAGCCGCCCCAGCCGTGCCCGATCTGCCGCCCGGTGCCCGGCACGAACCCACCCTGCCCGTTGCCCGAGTACAGGAACAACGCACCGTCGGCCCGCCGGGCGATGAGGTCGGTGAACCCGTCACCGTCGAAGTCACCGACGGGGACCACCAGGTTGTGGACCGTCCAGCTGGTGCCGATCCGCACAGGGGCGGCGAAGGTGCCGTTGCCGTTGCCGTGGCGCAGGAAGAGCCCGCCGGCCGTGTCCTGCACCATCACGTCCGAGATCGCGTCGTCATCCCACGTGCCGGCCGTGAGCACCTTCGCGTAGGAGTCCCAGCCCGACCCGGAACGGATCGCCGTCTTCCATCCCCCGGCCCCGGTGGTCGGGTAGACCCGCAGCGCGCCGCCGGAGGCATCCACCGCCACGACGTCGGCGTGACCGTCGCCCGTGACGTCGCGGGGGTACGACGGCGCGGAGGACGAGCTCCTGGGCCCGGTGAGGGGTGTGGTCACCGCGACGCCGCTCCACCACGAGGTGCGCTTGTAGGCGCCGTCCCAGTTGAACGTGAAGTGGATGTGGTCGGTGTGCGGGACGCTGCCGGTGTACGGGAACCAGCCGCGCTCGGGCGCCCAGGAACCCCACTCCTGGCGGTTGAAGATGATGTAGTTGATGCCGAAGCGGCGGGCCATCGCACCGGGGCGCCCCTGCGCGTCAGGAGCCACCAGCCACCGGGTCAGGGCGTTGGCGAGGGCCAGGTTCGCCGGCTTGGTCGAGTCGATCATCCAGTCGAGCGCGCGACCCTCACTGTGCTCGGACTGGCCGCACTGGCGCAGGATGCCGTAGGTGTGCGTCCCGTAGGTCGTGTTGAGGAGCTTGGCGAACGCCACCGCACCCGGCTGGTTCACGGTGAGGCAGAGGGTGCCCTTCTGGTACGGCGCGACCACGTCGAGGGCGGCCGGCAGCGTACGCGAGGGCTTCGGGTAGGGGATCGTAGCGGCTTGGGCCGGAGACACGAGCAGGGCCAAGGCGATCACGGTGGCCGACAGGGCGCCGATGGTGCGCATCGGGATCGCGCGTGCATGGCGGCGGGCATGACGAAACTCGGGCTGAGGTGTGGACACGGCGGTGCTCCTCGGGCAGGGGGCGCCTTCGGCAGGGGGGGAGGCGCACCGGGCACCTCGTGCCGCGGACGTCACGACCGGCACAAGCGCGACGCGAAGACAACCCGGTCCCTCAGTTGTCCCATCGGTGACGTGGGGGCCGCAGTCGAATCCCGCTATTGCACCGATGTGTTTCTCAGGGAGTTCATCCCGTGCACACGTCGGTCCTGCCGGCTGGGCTGACCTCGCGCCCTCAGTCAGCGGCCCGAACGACGAGGGCGGATGCCGAGACCCGGCATCCGCCCTCGTCGTTCGTCGCGCTGGGGGTCAGGGAGTCCAGGTCGTCCAGGCCGCCCAGGTCGACGTGCCCGACACGACGACGTACTGCGTCAGGGCGCGCTTGTCGTTGCCGCTGAAGATGACCAGTGCGCCGTCGGAGGTGCGGCGGGCCACGACGTCGTCGCGTCCGTCGCCGGTCACGTCGCCGGAGGCCATGAAGCGGCTGTAGCCGGCCCACGACCCGCTGACGGCCACCGGTGCGCCGAGCGTTCCGGTGCCGGAGCCCGCGAACAGGAGCATCGCGTTGTCGCTGGTGCGGACGGCCAGCACGTCGGCCTTGTTGTCACCCGTGAGGTCGCCGGGCGAGAGCACGTCGCGGTACGCGTTCCAGCCGGTGCCGAGGGACATCGTCGACACGGCCCTTCCGGTGCCGTCGCCGCGGTAGATCTTGAGCTGGCCGGAGGTGGTGCGAGCCAGGAAGTCGGTGTGGCCGTCGCCATTCATGTCGCCGGAGCCGGCCACGAGGTTGATCGTGTCCCAGCCCGAGCTGATCGCCACCCGCGGGAAGAACCCGCCTGCGCCGTTGCCGGGGTGGTAGTAGAGCGTGCCGGCGTCGCGTTCGATGACGTCGTGCCGGTTGTCGCTGTTCCAGGCACCGACGTTCGCAACCAGCGCGTGGCTGCCCCAGCCGGTGCCCATCGACTTCACGGTGAAGGTGCCCGTGCCGTTGCCCGAGAGCAGCCGAAGGGTGCCAGCGGGGTCGACGGCGAGGAGGTCGCTGCGGCTGTCGCCGTCGAGGTCCTTGGGGAAGGACGCCGCCGACGTGGCAGGTGCCGAGGTGACGGTCCACCAGGTGCTGCGCAGGCCCATCGCGGCGCTGAACGTCGCGCCGGTCACGGTCTTGGAGGCCGCAGAACCGATGACGGTGACGCTCGAGATGCGCCCGCCCCAGACGTTGTACCCGTCCCGCTTGTCGATCCGTAGCGCCTTGAGGGTGCCGACGGTCGGGTAGGCGTTCTGGATCGAGCTGATCGACAGCGAGGTGGTCCACTGGCTGGTGCTGCCCGGCGCGAGGTTGTCGTACGGATCTGCCTTGGACACCTGGTAGGGAAGGGAGGAGGCCACCGTCTGGCCGCCGTTCGAGGAGCCGAACTGGGTCAGTGCCACGGCACCGCCGTAGTAGACCCCGAGCCCGCTCGTCGCGGTGACCGCGGCCGTCGAGGCGGTGAACTCGTGCGGCACCGGCGTCCCGCTGGTGGTGTAGCCGACGAGGCCCGAGTAGACCTGACAGGAGGTGGAGTCGCACACGTCGTACGCGGCACCGGCCGCTTGGTGGGCCATCGAGTACGCCGCGAACGACCGCGCCGCGACCGCCTGTACCTGCAGTGCGGCGGCCGGCCACGACCAGGGCATCTCCGACGGGACGACGCTGCGCAGGTAGTAGTCCATCGGCAGGACGCTGAGGGTCATGACCCCCGAGCCCGACCGGGTGCTGCGAATGGTGCGCCGGTAGTCACGCTGGCTGCCGTCGGGCAGGACGACCCGCACCACGTCGAGCGTGGAGTCGCTGAACGACAGGGGTGCGGTCACGGCGGTCCAGCTCGGCGGGCTGTGCCAGGTGCCACCCTGCAGCCACTGCAGGGTCAGACCCGTGCCGCCGACGACGACCCGCCAGCGCTCGCGCATGGTGCCGTCGGAGTTCTTGACGGCGAGCGCCCCGGTCTTGCTGCCGTCACTGACGACCAGGTTCGGCGTCGTGACGAGCTGGGTGCTCGACGAGCCGAGCACGCTGAGCTGCACCCGCACCAGCGGGTTGCCGAGTGCCGTGCTGCGGGTGG
>Ga0302299_10002162_pt1 | contig 11979 bp, 9 predicted proteins | sample III_Fen_N3_4_FD_198795 | JGI IMG/M metagenome (GOLD analysis project Ga0302299, IMG submission 198795) | Peat permafrost microbial communities from Stordalen Mire near Abisko, Sweden - III_Fen_N3_4 | ecosystem: Environmental > Terrestrial > Soil > Wetlands > Permafrost | place: Sweden: Abisko...
GTACAGGCGAGACCGACGTTCCTCGTCGGGCGAAGCCGATCGACAGAGGGTGGGAATCGATAGATTCTCACCCTCTGAGCGCGAGCGATCCGCGGGCTCCGTGCCGACGTTCGCGGTCCTCGCGGCGCTCGCGAGCGCCGCGTGCGGTGCCCCGGTGCGGGTGGGCGCGCCGTGCAGCAGCGGCCCAGCGTTCGCGCCGTTCGACGAGCCCGCCCCGGCCGCGGCCGGCCCCGACGAGCCGGATGGTCTGCTCGACAGCCTGGTCGCCTGGTACCAGCGCGACGGCCGCGCGCCCGCGCTCGCCGGCGTCGGCTGCCCGTTCGCGCCGACCTGCTCGTCTTATGCACGCAGCGCGCTCCACCGCTACGGGCCGCTGGGGCTGGTCCTGATCGTCGACCGGCTGATCGTGCGCGAGCACGCGCTCGCCGCCGCCTACTACCCGACGATCTGCGTCGCGCACACCACGAGGCTGGTCGATGTCTTGCCGTGAGCTGATCGCGCTCGCCGTGCTGGTGGCAGCGGGGCCCGCGCTCGCCGACGACACGCCAGACGCCGCACCGGACAGCGCCGCCCTCGACCGCCACCTGTCGGAGCGGCTGGCCCGACTCGCCGAGCACCACTACCACAACCAGGCGTACTACCGGGCGATCTCCGCCTACCAGGAGCTCGCCCTGTTCACAGCGGACGACGCGACCCGGCGCTACGCCGCGATCCGGATCGCGATGAGCTACCACCACGGCCACCAGCTCGACGACGCGCTCGCCGGGTACCGCGCCGCGCTCGCGCTCGCGCCCGACGCCGATCTCGCTCAGGCGCTGCGGATCCAGCTCGCGCTCGCGCGCGTCGAGCGCAGCTTCGACCAGCCCGGCGCGGAGGCGTTCGACGCGATCGCGGCCGAGCTCACGCCGAGCACCGCCGCCGGGACGTATCGCGCCCTCGCGCTGTTCCAGCTCGCGCGGATCGAGGGCATCGCCGGCCGCGACGACGACGCCCGCGCGACCGCAGCCACGCTGCACACCGCCTGTGTCCGGCCGGCCGCCGGCTGCGACCTCGAGCCGGCGCTCACCCGGGCGCTCGCTCGGCCTCCCGCGAGCCAGCGCTCGCCCTGGCTCGGCGTCGCGCTGTCGCTCGCCGTGCCGGGCTCGGGCAGCGTGTACGGCGGCCACCTCGTCGACGGCCTGTACTACTTCGCGCTCACCACCCTGTCGGGGCTCGGCGCGCTCGACGTCTACGACGGCAACCGGCGGTGGACCGATCAGAAGGCCACGTTCTACGGCCTCACCACGCTGGCGGCGGTGTTCTACGCCGGCAGCGCCGTCCAGGGCTACGTGGCAGTCGCGCGGCGAAACGCGATCGCGACGCTCGACGCCCGTCGCGCGCTGTGGCGAGCCACCGAGGCGGCGTTGCCGCTCGAAGCCATCGCCCCGCGCTGAGCCGTTGCTCGCATATACTCGCCCGATGGGACCCGGCCGAGCCAACCCGACCGAGCGCCGGCGCCGTCAGGTGCGATGGGGCCCCCGGCTGCGTCGGCTCGGGCTGGCCTGGCAAAACGCGCTCGAGATCGCGCGCGCGGGTCGGCTGAGCGCACCGTACGGCGCGCCGTTCGAGCTGATCCACGAGGAGCGCGTGTACCGGCTCCGGCGCTACGCGCGCAGCGCACCCGCCGCACCCGGCGCGCCGGCGGCCCCGCTGCTGCTGATCCCGCCGCTGATGGTGGCCGCCGAGGTCTACGACATCTCGCCCGACACCAGCGCGGTCGCCTTCCTCGAGCGCGCCGGGGTCGACGTCTGGCTGGTCGATTTCGGCGCCCCCGAGCGCGAGGCCGGTGGCATGGATCGCACGCTCGACGATCACGTGCGCGCGGTGTCCGAGGCGGTCGACCGGGTGCGCGCGATCACCGGCCGCGACGTCCACCTCGCCGGCTACTCCCAGGGTGGGATGTTCTGCTACCAGGCGGCGGCGTTCCGGCGCAGCGCCGGCCTGGCGTCGATCATCACGTTTGGCAGCCCGGTCGACCTCCACCGCACGCTTCGGGTCGACGAGGGTACCACCGAGCGCCTGCTCGGCGGGCTACGCGCCGCGCTCGCGTGGCCGCTCGCCCATGCCCCCGGCCTCCCCGGGTTCTTCACCTCCACCGGGTTCAAGCTGCTGTCGGCGCGCAAGGAGGCGATGCAGCTCGTCGACTTCGTCCGCAACCTGCACGATCGCGAGGCGCTCGAGCGCCGCGAGGCCAAGCGGCTGTTCCTCGGCGGCGAGGGCTTCGTCGCGTGGCCCGGCCCGGCGTTCCGCAAGTTCGTCGACGACGTCGTCGTGGGCAACCGCATGCAGTCGGGCGGCTTCGTGATCGACGGTCACACCGTCGCGCTCGCCGATATCGCGTGCCCGATCCTGTACTTCGTCGGTAGCCGCGACGAGATGGGCCGCCCGGCGGCGGTGCGCGGGATCCGGCGCGCGTGCCCCCGCGTCAGCGTGATGTACGAGGTACCGGTCAAGGCCGGCCACTTCGGCCTCGTCGTGGGCTCGGGCGCGCTCGGCGTGACCTGGCCCAGCGTCGTCGAGTGGATGCAGTGGCGCGACGGCCACGGCGCCCCACCCGTCCATGCGTTCGACGCCCGCGCCGGCGAGCCGCCCGAGCTGCCGCTCGCGCCTGGCGACGAGCCCGACCAGCACGACGACGACGACCACGACGACGACGACGACGACGGCCACGCCGGGCTCGACCTCGCGCTCGCCCGCGAGCTCGTCGAGAAGACAGCGCGCGTCGTGGCATCGCGCGTGTCCGAGCTGTCCGAGGACCTCGGCACCTACCTGGACAACGCGCGCTGGCAGCTGCCCCGGCTCGCGCGGCTGCGCCAGCTGCAGGATGACTCGATGATCTCGCCGGGCAAGGCGCTCGCCGACCAGGCGCGCTCGATCGGCGACCGCACGTTCTTCCTGTTTCGCGGCCGCGCGTTCAGCTACGCCGACGCCAACCGCCGGGTCGACGCGGTGGTCCGCGGCCTGATCGCGTGCGGCGTCCGGCCCGGCGATCGGATCGGCGTGATGATGAAGTCGCGGCCGAGCCACCTCTCGGTGGTGACCGCGCTCAACCGGCTCGGTGCGATCGCGGTCCTCATGTCGCCCGCGCTCCCCGACGAGCTGATCGCAGGCGCGCTCGCGCTCGGCGAGGCCACCACGCTGGTGGTCGATCCCGACAGCGCCGCCCGTGCCCGTGCCGCGACCGCCGCCGCGCTGCTCGTGCTCGGCGGCCTCGGCGAGGTGCCGTGGCAGCCCGGCGCCCGCCGCGAGCTACCCGCGGGTGTGATCGACCTCGAGGCGATCGATCCCGACGCCGTGACACAACCCACCTGGTACCGCCCCGATCCCGGGCGCGCGAGAGACCTCGCGATGGTGTTCGTGTCTGCGGCGCCGGGTGAGCCGCCGCGCGCCATGCGGATCACCAACCGGCGGTGGGCGTTCTCGGCGCTCGGCGCCGCAGCCGCCGCGATGCTGACCACGCGTGACACCGTGTACTGCTGCCTGCCGCTGCACCACCCATCGGGTACGCTCGTCGCCGTCGGAAGCGCGCTGATCGGTGGAGCGCGGCTCGCGCTCGCCACCGGGTTCTCGCCGTCAGGAGCGTTCTCGGCCGACACGTTCTGGGACGAGGTCCGGCGCTACGGCGTCAGCGTCGTGTACTACGCCGGCGAGATGTGCCGCCGGCTGGTCGACGCCGCGCCGGTGCTCGGCGAGCGCAACAACCCTGTGCGCCTGTTCGCGGGCAGCGGCCTGCGCGCGGGCGCGTGGCGCCGGCTGGTCGCGCGGTTCGGCCCGGTCGCGGTCCTCGAGATGTACGCCTCCACCGAGGCCAGCGCCGTGCTCGCCAACGCGCGCGGCAAGAAGCTCGGCTCGGTCGGACGGCCTCTGCCGGGCAGCCCCGAGCTCGCGATCGCCGCATGGTCGGCCGACGACGACGACTTCGCGCGCGACCACGACGGCCGGCTCGTCCATGCGCGGCTCGACGAGCCCGGCATGCTGGTCGCCCGGCTCGCCGAGACCGCCGACCTCGCGTTCATCGACCCGCGCCGCGTTCGGCGCGACGCGTTCGCCGACGGCGATCTGTGGTTCGTCACCGGCGAGCTGTTCCGGGTCGACGCCGAGGGCGACCACTGGTTCGTCGACCGCCAGCACCAGCAGATCCTGACCCGCCACGGCCCGGTCGCGTCGACCCGGATCGAGGACGCGCTCTACGAGGTGCCCGGCGTGGCGCTGTGCGTGGCGTTCGGTGTCCGCGATCCGGACGACCGCGACGTCCAGCATCCCGCCGCAGCGCTCCAGCTCCTGCCCGGCGCGACGCTCGACCTCGACGCCGCATCCCGCGCGGTCGCCGCCCTCCCCGAGCACGCCCGACCGCGCCGGCTGCGCCTGGTCGACGCGCTGGCGATGACCGATGGCTTCCGGCCGATCAAGCGCGGCCTCGACCGGCTCGATCTCGCCGACGGTCCGAGCGTCCTGGTCTGGGATCCGCACACCCAGCGCTACCAGACCACCCCCATCGCGGCATGACCGGCTGTGGACAACCTGTGGCCAACCCTGTGGCGAGGCTCTGGATACCTGCGCGCGCACCCGGCGAACTGCCTGCCGCAGCCCGCTGCAGCTGGTGAGCGAGCCTCGCGACCTGGCCGGCTCCGCGCCGGCGTACAAGCGGCGTGACATGACGGCCGGCACGCCACCCCCGGTCCGCGCACCGCAGGCCGCGATCCACCGCGGCGACCTCTACTGGATCGCGCCCGACGACTCGCGCGGACCGGCCCCGAGCTATTCCCACCCCCACGTCGTGGTCCAGGACGACGTGTTCAACCAGTCGCGCATCACCACCGTCGTCGTGTGCGCGTTGACTTCGAACCTCCACCGCGCCGGCGAGCCCGGTAACCTCCTGCTCGAACCCGGCGAGGGCGGCCTCCCCGAGCGCAGCGTCGTCGTGGTCTCCCAGATCTCGTCGGTCGACAAGGCTCGACTCGGCGAGCGGATCGGCTCGCTGTCCGCCGCGCGCGTGGACGAGATCATCGACGGCCTCCGGTTCCTGCAGCGCGCATTCTTCCGCCGGTAGCCCAGCTCGTCGCGCCGGCGATGACGATCCGCGGGCGATGTAACTCGCGCGTCACCGACCGGCTTGGTCCACCGTCGTGCCCCGGGTCGGGCGGATCGCGAATGTGAGCGGTATCATCACGACCATGCCCAGCCCTGGTATCGCGCCGGTGCCCGCAGCCTCCGACCGGATCCCACGGTGCGCCTGTGGCCAGCACCACCACGTGTCGCCCGCCGAGATCTGGATCGCGCCCGGCGCCCTCGTCGCGTCGGCCGAGCGGCTGGTCGGCAGCCCGGTCGTCTGGGTCCTGTCCGACGAAAACACCGAGCGCGCCGCAGCTGCGCGGTGGAAGTCACGCGCCCGGGCGGGGCGGATCGTCGAGCGCGTGCTCGCGGGCTCGCCCCGGCCGGTGCCGTCGAGCGAGCTCGCCGACGAGCTCGCCAACGAGGTCAGGGCCATCGCGCCGGACCTGCTGGTCGCGATCGGCGGCGGCGTGATCAGCGATCTCGTCAAGAAGATATCGCTCGAGACCGGCGTCCCGAGCTGGGCGATCGCGACCGCGCCCTCGGTCGACGCCTATCGCGCGCGGACCGCCGCGCTGCGCGTCGGCGGGTTTCACCAGGCGGTCCCGGCGCGGCCCGCCGATGCGATCATCTGCGATCTCGAAGTGCTCGCGGCGGCGCCACGCCCGCTGATCCTCGCGGGCTTCGGCGACCTGCTCGCGAAGCTGTATGCGCGGCTCGACTGGAACCTCGCGCACGTCGTCACCGGCGAGCCATACTGCGAGCTCATCGCGGACGCCGCCGTCGCAGCCGCGCGAGACGCGCTCGAAGCAGCCGGCGATCTCGACCGCGATCCGCTCGCGGCGCTCGCCACGCTCACCCGCGCGCTCATCGCCGCGGGCCACGCGATGCAGGCGTGGGGCGGCTCGCGGCCTGCGGCGTCGGCCGAGCACACGGTCGCGCACTTCTGGGAGACGGCCGGCGCGCCGGCGCTCGCGGGGCTCGGAGACCTCCACGGCCTGCTCGTCGGCGCCGCGAGCGCCGCGATCCTCCCCGGGTACCGCGCGTTCCACGCGAGCCTCGCCGACCCCGACCCGGAGCTCGCGCAAAGGCTCGCGGCGTTCGACGCCGAGCCGCCGATCGCCGCCGCGCTGGCCGCGGTCACCGACGACGCGCTGCGCGCGCAGCTGGCGGCGCCGATCGCGCGCGAGTGCCCGGGCGGCGGGCCCGACCGACCCACGCTCGAGACCCGGCTGCGCGCGTTCGCCGCCTCGCGCGACCGGGTCGCGGGCCTCGCGGCGCCGCTGCTCGCCGAGGTCGACGGCGCGGTCGCGGTCCTCGCGGGGCTCGGCTTCCCGTTCAGCCCCGACGCGCTCGGTGTGCCCGCCGACGCGTGGCGCGCGCCGATGCGCTGGGTGCGCCTGCTGCGCCGGCGCTACACCACGTTCGATCTCGCCTACGAGCTCGGGCGCGAAGCCACGCTACTCGGGCCCATCCTCGACGCGTGATCGGCGCCCGCGCCGTCGCGCTCCGCCGGGAGCAGCGGTCGTGCTCGCGCGCAGCACGAGCTCGCTCGGGACCACCAGGTGCGACGGCGACGGCGACGGCGCTTCGATCCGGGCGAGCAAGAGCCGCAGGCACCTGCGCCCGAGCTCGGCGAAGTCCTGACGCACGGTCGTCAGCGGCGGCGTGAAGTAGGCCGCCTCGGGGATGTCGTCGAATCCGACCACGCTGATCTGCGCAGGCGCGTCGCGACCGACCTCGTGGATCCGGCGGAGCAGCCCGAGCGCCATCTGATCGTTGCCGGCAAACACCGCGGTGACGTCGCGGCGCCGGAGCAGCTCGTGCGCGAGCGCGTAGCCCGATCCTGCACTCCAGTCTCCCCACAGCACCGGTGGCACCTTGACCCCCGCGGCGGTCAGCGCGCGGCGCCAGCCCTCGATGCGCTGCTCGGCGTCGAGCCACTCGGGAGGCCCGGCGATGTGCCACACCGTCCGGTGGCCCAGCGCCAGCAGGTGGCGCGTCGCGGCCGCGGCGCCGCCGCGCTGATCGACCGCGACGGCCGGGATGCTCCGGCCCAGTCCGCCGCCCACCGCGACCACCGGCATGTCGGGCGCGAGTTGCCGCAGGGCGTCAATCGCCGATTTGACCGGCGCGATGACCGCGATCCCTGCCACGCCCTGATCGCGATGACGATGGAGCGCCGCGAGGAGCGACGCGCGGTTGAGCGTGCGAAAGCTCGCGATGGTGACTCCGTAACCTGCGTCGTGCGCGGCCCGCTCGATGCCGAGCAGCGTCGAGGCCGGGCCGAACAGCGTCGTGTCGAAGCTGACGACCCCGAGCAGGCGCGACCGGCCGGTGACCAGGGCCTGCGCCGCCGGGCTCGGCCGGTAGTCGAGCTGGCGCATCGCGTCGAGCACGCGCGCACGGGTCTCGGGGCGAACCAGCGGGCTATCGTGCAGGACGCGCGACACGGTCTGTAGCGAGACGCCGACGCGGCGCGCCACGTCCGCCATGATCGCGGGCTGCCGTCGACGCGATGCCCTGCCGGGCGGTGCTCTGCGCACGAGTGCAACATTAGCGTGTTTGCCGGTGCACATCCAAGTTGACGGCTCCAATGTTATCGCTAACAATCCACGCTCGATTCGCGGTGATCAGCATGCAAGATGCCGGCTTCGCCTTCGCCCTGGGACTCGACTTCGGCACCGACTCGGTCCGCGCCGTCGTCGCGAGCGTCGCGAATGGTGAAGTGGTTGGCGTCGGCGTCTCGCCGTACGCGCGCTGGGCGAACGGCGCGGCGTGCGACCCGATCGCGCATCGCTTCCGCCAGCACCCGCGCGACTACCTGGAGTCGATGACGGTCGCGATCCGCGGCGCGCTCACGCAGGCCGGGCCCAGCGTCGCCGCGGCGGTCCGCGGGCTGTCGGCGTGCACGACCGGCTCGACGCCCGTACTCGCGGATCGCTCCGGCCAGCCGCTCGCGCTGACCCCGGAGTACGAGGACGACCCCGACGCGATGTTCGTCCTGTGGAAGGACCACACCGCGATCGACGAGGCCGTAGCGATCAACGAGCTCGCGCGGACGTGGGGCGGGCCCGACGTGACGGCGTTCGAAGGCGGCGTCTACTCATCAGAGTGGTTCTGGGCCAAGGCGCTCCATATCGTGCGCTCGGGCTCGCCGGCGGGGCGCGTGGCGGCCACCGTGCTCGAGCACTGTGACTGGATCCCCGCGGTCCTCACCGGCACGACGGAGCTCGCCCGCATCAAGCGCAGTCGGTGCGCGGCTGGTCACAAGGCGATGTGGCACCCGAGCTTCGGGGGCTATCCCGCGGATGAGTTCCTCGCGCGGCTGCACCCGAGGCTCGTCGCGTTCAAGGCCAGCCTCGGCACCGAGACCTACACCGCCGACGCACCGTTCGGGACGCTGTCGCCCGAGTGGGCGGCACGCCTCGGACTCCCAGCCGACGTGGTCGTCGGGGTCGGCGCGTTCGACGCTCACATGGGTGCGGTCGGTGGCGGGATCCGTCCGTATCACCTGCTGAAGGTGATGGGGACGAGCACGTGCGACATGCTGGTGGCGCCCCGCGAGCCGGGGCCGGAGCGCCTCGTCCACGGGATCTGCGGCCAGGTCGACGGCTCGATCCTGCCGGGGGCGATCGGCTACGAAGCCGGCCAGTCCGCGTTCGGCGACGTGTTCGCGTGGTTCAAGGAGCTCATCGCCTGGCCGCTCCGCGCGGTGCTGCCCGCGGTCCTCGAGCCCGCCCCCGCCACGCGGCTCGCCGACGCGGTCATCCAGCGAATCCTGCCCAGCCTGGACCACGCCGCGCGCGCCGTCCCCCCGGAGTCGAGCGGAGTCCTCGCGCTCGACTGGCTGAACGGACGGCGAACCCCCGACGCCGAACAGCGGGTCAAGGGCGCGATCACCCGCCTCGATCTCGGGACCGACGCGCCGCGGGTCTACCGCGCGCTCGTCGAGGCCGCGGCGTTCGGCGCGCGCGCGATCGTCGACCGGTTCTGCTCCGAGGGCCTCCGCATCGACGGCGCGATCGCGATCGGCGGCGTCGCCCGCAAGAGCCCGTTCATCATGCAACTCGTCGCCGATGTGCTCGAGCTCGATATCGAGATCACCGCCGGTGAGCAACCTGTGGCGCTCGGCGCCGCGATGTTCGCCGCCACCGCCGCCGGCCTGCACCCGAGGGTCGAGGACGCACAGCGCGCGATGTCGGCCGGCACCGAGATCACCTACCGGCCCGACCCCGCCAGCGCGGCGCGCTACCGGCCCCTGTACCGCGACTACCGCGAGCTCGGCGCGTTCATCGAGAGCAAGCTGACAACCGTCGCCGGCCTCTAGGAGGAGTTCTGATGCTGGACCTTTCGCGCAACGAGGTGTGGTTCCTGACCGGGAGCCAGGAGCTGTACGGCGCGGACACGCTCAGGCAAGTGGCGGAGCACTCGCGCACGATCGCCCGCCACCTCGACGACGCGTCCGGTCTGCCCGTTCGCGTCGTATGGAAGCCCGCGCTCACCAGCGCCGAGGCGATCCTCGCGGTGTGTCAGGAGGCTGCGTCCGCGCCGCAGTGCGTCGGCGTTATCACCTGGATGCACACGTTCTCACCGGCGAAGATGTGGATCGCAGGCCTGTTGCGCCTGGGCAAGCCGCTCGCCCACCTCCACACCCAGTTCAACCGCGAGCTGCCGTGGGCGTCGATCGACATGGACTTCATGAACCTGAACCAGTCTGCCCACGGCGACCGCGAGTTCGGGTTCATCGGCGCGCGCCTGCGCCTCGAACGCAAGATCGTCGTCGGCCACTGGCAGGACCCGGAGGTCGCGGCGGAGCTCGATGTCTGGGCGCGCGCCGCGTGCGCGCTCGCGGACGCGCGGCGGCTCAAGATCGTGCGGTTCGGCGGCATGAACATGCGCGACGTCGCGGTGACCGGCGGCGACCGCGTCGAGGCCCAGATCCAGATCGGCTGGTCGGTGAACGGCTACGGCGTGGGTGACCTCGTCGGCCGGATCGCCGACGTGAGCGAAGCCGCCGTCGACCACCTCATCGCCGAGTACGACGCGACGTACACGATCGTCCCGGCGCTCCACAAGGGCGGAGCTCACCACGCCGACCTGCGCTACGCCGCGCGCCAGGAGCTCGGCATGCGCGCCTTCCTCGTCGAGGGCGGGTTCGGCGGGTTGACCACGACGTTCGAGGACCTCCACGGCCTCAAGCAGCTCCCCGGGCTGGCGTGTCAGCGCTTGATGGCCGACGGGTTCGGGTTCGGCGCCGAGGGCGACTGGAAGACCGCCGGGCTCGTGCGCGCGATGAAGGTGATGTCGGCCGGCCGGCCCGGCGGCGTCTCGTTCATGGAGGACTACACCTATCACCTGGTCAAGGGGCAGGAGCGCGTCCTGGGGGCCCACATGCTGGAGGTCTGCCCGTCGATCGCCGCCGGCAAGCCCACGCTCGAGACTCACCCGCTCGGTATCGGCGGCAAGGCCGACCCGTGCCGGCTGGTGTTCGACGCGGCCCCCGGCCCGGCCGTGAACGTGACGCTCATCGATCTCGGCACTCGCCTGCGCCTGATCGTGAACGAGGTCGACGCCATCGCGCCGGAGCACCCGATGCCGCGGTTGCCGGTGGCGCGTGCGATGTGGATCCCTCGCCCCGACTTCAAGCGCGGCTGCCAGGGCTGGCTCCTCGCCGGCGGAGCACACCACGTGAGCTTCAGCCGCGCGGTGACCGCGGCGCACCTCGAAGACTTCGCGGCGATGCTCGGCATCGAGATGGTGCGGATCGGCGCCGATACCGACCTGCGCGCGCTCCGCAACGAGCTGCGGTGGAACAATGCCGCCTATGCGAGCCCGCGATGACGGGCGCCGCTGGCCACCGCGAGCTGCGCGAGCGAGTGCTCGCGGCGAACCTCGAGCTTCCTCGCCGAGGGCTGGCGCTCTACACGTTCGGCAACGTGTCCGAGCTCGACCCCGTGGCCGGCGTCCTGGCGATCAAGCCGAGCGGCGTCCCGTATGACCGGCTCGGCGTCGACGACATCGTGGTCGTCGATCTCGAAGGCCGCGTGGTCGAGGGCGCGCTGCGGCCCTCGTCCGACACGCGGACCCACGTCGTGCTGTACCGCGCCTATGCCGCCCACGGGATCCGCGGCATCGCCCACACCCACTCGACCTACGCGACCGCGTGGGCACAGGCGCGCCGCCCGATCCCGATCTACGGAACGACCCACGCCGACTACCTCGCGGGTGACGTGCCGTGCACCACGGTGATCGCCGACGAGAGCCTCACGGGCGACTACGAGGCAGCCACCGGCGAGCAGATCGTGGCGTCGGTCCCGGCGTCCGCCGCCCGGACGACCTCGATGGTGCTGGTCGCCGGTCACGGGCCGTTCACCTGGGGCGCCGACGCGACCACGGCCGTGTACCACGCGGCGATGCTGGAGCAGATCGCGCACATGGCGTTCGTCACCCAGGGCATCGACCCGGCCACGCCGCGCCTGCCCGCACCCCTCATCGCCAAGCACTTCGAGCGCAAGCACGGCAAGCACGCCTACTACGGGCAGAAATGACCCGCGCATACCTCGTTCACACAAGGAGTGTCCCATGAAGCGGTCTCTACAAGTCCTAGCCGTGATGTCCCTGGCCCTGGCCGTCGTCGGCGTGAGATGGGCGCGCGCCGAGAAGAAGATCACCCTCGGGTTCTCGCAGATCGGCGCAGAGAGCGAGTGGCGCACCGCCAACACCAAGTCGATCAAGGAGTCCGCCTCCACCGCCGGCATCAACCTCAAGTTCGCCGACGCCCAGCAGAAGCAGGAGAACCAGATCAAGGCGATCCGGTCGTTCATCGCCCAGAAGGTCGATGTCATCGCGTTCTCGCCGGTGGTCGAGACCGGCTGGGAGCCTGTC
>Ga0302299_10002164_pt1 | contig 11973 bp, 10 predicted proteins | sample III_Fen_N3_4_FD_198795 | JGI IMG/M metagenome (GOLD analysis project Ga0302299, IMG submission 198795) | Peat permafrost microbial communities from Stordalen Mire near Abisko, Sweden - III_Fen_N3_4 | ecosystem: Environmental > Terrestrial > Soil > Wetlands > Permafrost | place: Sweden: Abisko...
CGTAGGAGGAGTGGTGCAGCTGCTGCAGCCCGGAGCCAGGCGGCGTGCCCGGCAACAAGATGCCGCCTGAGAGCCCGTGCTCCTTCGCCCAGCGGATCTCCGCGACGGTGCCCTCGACGTCGTGCAGGTTGATCTGCGCGACGCCGGCGCGACGACCCGGGTAGTCGGCGCAGAAGTCGACGAGCCAGCGGTTGTGCGCGCGCAGGCCGGCCCAGCGTCGCTCGGCGTCCGCGTCGGTGAGCGCGGGCGGCTGCGCGGTGAGCGACGTCTTCGGGTAGAAGGGCGGGACGGTGTTCGGGTAGATGATCTCCGCAGCCTGGCCGTCGGACTCGAGGTCGGCCATGCGCCGCGCCGAGTCCCAGTTGCGCTTGCCGAGGTCGCCCTCGAGGTCCTCGAAGTTGTTCTCCCACGCTGCGGCCCAGGCGTCGAAGTCGTCGAGCCACTTGGCCTCGAGGTAGGGGCGGTAGTCGAGGATGTCGCCGCCGGCGTGGCCGTCGGCGCTGATGACGACGTGGCGACCTGATGGCTCGCTCGTCGGTTGCGGGTCGCTCATTCGGGAGGAACTCCTCGCGGGAGGATCGGAGTAACCGGTTCCGCGAATGTATCCCCGATGGCACCCGGCCGGAAGTCCGGTCAGGCCCAGCCCTCGATCTCCGGGATCCCGAGGTCGCGCACCCGGGCCAGCACGGCGTCGACCACCTCGGCGGTCGGCGCGTCCTGCGGCGGGCGCACCACGCCACCGGGGAGACCGAGGCGCCCGAGCACCGCCTTGGTGACGCGGATCCCGCCGTTGCCGTAGAGCAGCTCGTGCAGCCGGGCGAGCACGCCGAACGCGCTCGCAGCCGCAGCGAGGTCGCCGGCGTCGACCGCGGCGCAGAGTGCCGCGCACAGACGCGGTGCGAGATTGGCCTCCGAGCTGAGGAACCCCTGGGCGCCGAGGCCGACGGCAGTGAGCGCCTGGAGCGGCCCGCCGACGCTGATGGCCACTCGGTCGCCCACTGCGTCGACGACCGCGGCGAGGTACATCACGTCGGCGTGGCTGCAGTGCACACCGGAGATGCCGGGATGGCGCTCGGCCAGGTCGTGCAGCATCGCCACCGGCACGCGGTAGCCCACCGACTGATGGGTGGAGATCACCGCGGGCAACGGGCACGCGTCGAGCACCTCGTCGAAGTACCGCTGCACCTCGGGCATGGTCGGGCGGTGCCCGTGGCCGGGGTCGAGTGAGTAGATCTGGACGGCCTCGACCCCCGCGCTTGCCGCGTCGCGCGTGAAGGCGATCATCTGCGCCGCCGTGCGCGGCTCCACGCCCATCGCGCGCACGTTGCCGTCGAGCGCGTCCACCGCGATCTCGAGCAGCCGGCGCATCTCGGCGTCGGAGAGGGTGAAGCCCTCGCCGCTGCCGCCGCCACCCACGTACACGCCGATGCCCGCATCGCGCATGCGCTGCAGATGGGAGCGAACGCCCGCTTCGTCGAGCGAGCCGTCGCTCGTGAACGGCGTGATCGCGATGACCGAACAGGTGAGGCCGGGCCGGGACTCGCTCATCAGTACAATCTCTATCATGATGGCGCCGAAGACGTCGCCCCTGCGGCCCGCCAAGCTCGCCGACATGGTGGCCGGCGTGCTGCGCGAGCGCATCCTGAACGGGGAGCTGCCCGACGGCGCCGAACTCCCCAAGCAGGAGGACCTGCTCGCCGAGTTCGGCATCAGTCAGCCGCCGCTGCGCGAGGCACTGCGCGTCCTCGAATCGGAGCGGCTGATCACCGTGCGGCGCGGCAACCAGGGCGGCGCCGTCGTGCACCGCCCGAGCGAGACCGCCGCGGCCTCCCTGGTCGCGATGCTGCTGCAGTCACGCGACGCCACCCTCGGCCAACTGCTCGACGCGATGGCGGCGATCGAACCGCTGTGCGTCGCCGCGGCCGCCCGGCGCACCGACCGCGCGACGACCGTGCTGCCGGTGCTGCGCGCCACCATCGACGACGCGATCGCGGCGATCGGCGACGCCGACAAGTACACCGGCCTCGCCCGGCAGTTCCACCACGACGTCGTGGCGACGTGCGGCAACGCCGCGCTCGAAGTGGTGTGCGGCGTGCTCGAGGCGCTGTGGACCGCGCACGTCGACCGTCTCGCACGAGACACGGGAGCGCTGGGCGCCTACGCCGACCTCGCGGCGCGCCAGGCGAGCGTGCGCGAGCACGAGCGAATTCACGCGGCAATCGCAAAGGGCGACGCCACGGCGGCGGAACGCGCCGCGCGCGCCCACACGGGCGACGCGAACCGCGACGGCTGGCAGCTCGACCTCACGCAGCGGGTCGACTCCGCCCTGCTGTTCGAGAGCCGTCGATGAGCTGGACCCACGCCGCGATCACCGGCACGGGGGCCACCGCCTACACCAAGGCATCGGGACGCAGCGTTCTCTCCCTCGCCGACGAGGCCGCGCGCGCGGCGATCGCCGACGCGGGCCTCATCCCCGCCGACATCGACGGCATCGCGAGCTTCATGGTGATGCACGACTCCGTGCCCACCGTCGCGCTGGCCACGTCGCTCGCGCTCCCCGGGCTGCGCTGGCAGACCGACCTCGACCTCGGCGGGCAGTCGCCCTGCCACCTCGTGGTGCAGGCCGCGGCCGCGATCGCCACCGGTCAGGCGCGTCACGTGCTGGTGTTCCGGGCGATGAACGGCCGCAGCGGGCCCCGCGTCGGCACCATGCAGTTCCACGGCGGCGGCGCGCCCTACCGCTACCCCATCGGTTACGACGCCTACCTGATGTACGTCGCCATGTGGGGCCAGCGCTTCCTGTACGAGACCGGGCAGGGCCCCGCGGATCTCGGCGCGGTGGCCGTCGCCCAGCGCGAGCACGCGGTGCGCAACCCCGCCGCGGTGCGCCGCGAGCCCCTCGACCTCGACGCCTACCTGGCCATGCCCTACGTGGTGGAGCCCTACCGCGCCCCCGACTGCACGATCGAAGTCGACGGCGCGTGCGCGGTGGTGGTGAGCGCGCTCGACGCGGCACGCGACCTGCGCCACCCGCCTGCGGTGATCGCGTCGGGTGGCTACCGCGCGGGACCGCGTCCCGGTCTCGACATCGGCGACCACCTGCTGTGGGACGACATGACCCGCAACTACACGTCGCACCTGCGCGCCGAGCTGTTCGGCCGAGCCGGGATCGCTCCCGGCGACGTTCAGGTGGCGGAGATCTACGACTGCTTCACCAGCACCGTCCTGATGGGCATGGAGGGACTCGGGCTCTGCGCACGAGGTGAGTCGGGCGCGTTCGTGCGCTCGGGCGCCACTGCGCTCGACGGCCGGCTGCCGATGAACACGCACGGCGGGCTGCTCGCCGAGGGCTATCTGCACGGCATGAACACGGTCGTGGAAGCGGCGCGGCAGGTGCAGGGCGTCGCCGCCGAGCGGCAGGCCCCGCAGCACGAAGTCGTCGCCGTGACGTCGGGCGCATTGATGGACGGCTCCGCGATGGTCCTCCTCGCCGACCGCTGATTTGCGCACTGGCGACGTCCGGCCCATCCTTATAGTCTTTGCACTCATAGGCGACGAGGACGAGGGAGGCCCGCATGGGCGAGCAGACCGGCGGCCGGCGGTACCGGCTGATCTCCGCCGACAGCCACGTGAACGAGCCGCCCACGTTGTGGACCGAGCGGGTCCCCGCCGCCCTGCGCGATCGGGCGCCGCGCATGGAGCGCTTCGAAGCGGGCGACGCCTGGATCATCGAAGGCGTGGCCGACCCCATCAACTTCGGCATGAACGCGTGCGCCGGGCTCCCGCCCGAGGAGCAGCGGGGGTGGGCGTTCCACGACGACCTGCGCGCCGGCGGCCACGACCCGCGCGCCCGCATCGAGGAGATGGACACCGACGGCGTCGACGCCGAGGTGCTCTACCCCACGCCCCGACTGTCGCAGGCCATCTTCGCCAACACCGACGTCGAGTACCACGAGACGATGATCCGCGCGTACAACGACTGGCTGTCGGAGTACGTCGAGCACGCACCCGAGCGCTTCGCGGGTATGGCGATGCTGCCCAACCGCGGCGCCGAAGGCGCGGTCGCCGAACTCGAGCGGGTGATCGACCGTCCCGGCATCCGCGGGATCGTGATCGGGTGCTGGCCCAACGGCACGCTCGAGCTCACTCCCGAGGACGACAAGTTGTTCGGTCGACTCGCCGAGCGCGGCGTACCCCTCGGCATCCACGTGTCGCTCGGGCAGCGGATGCCCGCGGCCCACAAGGCGAAGCTCCCCGGCTATGGACGCTTCTTCGACGCGCCCAACCGGATGATCGAGCTGGTCTTCGCCGGAGTGTTCGACCGCTTCCCCGAGCTCGACGTGGTGTTCGCCGAGACCGACTTCGGGTGGGTGCCGTACGTGCGCGAGCAGATCGACAACAACTACCAACGGCTCGAGCCGACCGCGCACTTCGGCCTCCAGGCGCTGCCGAGCGAGTACATCGACCGCCACTTCCACTTCGGGTACATGACCGACACCTTCGGCATCCGCAACCGCCAGGCCGTCGGCGTCGAGCGGATCTTGTGGTCGAGCGACTATCCGCACATCAGCGCCGACTGGCCGTCGTCGTGGCGCGTCATCCAGTCGTCGATGTCGGGCGTGCCCGCCGACGAACGGCACGCGATCCTCGCGGGCAACGCGATGCGGCTCTACGGGTTCGCCTGATCCAGGCGATGGCCGAATTCGTCGACATCGTCACCACACCGGCGCGGCGCGCCGCGTTCGTCGCTTCGGGCGCGTGGGACGACTCCACCCTTGCCGAGCGCGTCGCACACCACGCGTCCACGCGTGGCGACGACGTCGCGGTGGTCGACGAGGCGGGACGCCACACCTACGCGGCGCTGGCGCGCGACGCCGCGGCATTCGCGACTGCACTGCGCGACCTCGGTGTGGCCGCAGGAGACGTCGTGTCGTTGCAACTGCCGAACCGGTGCGAGACGGTCGTGGCCGCGGTCGCGGTGAACTCGCTCGCCGCCGTGGTGAACCCGCTGTTGCCGGGCTACCGGGCCCACGAGCTCGAGCACGTCTGGCGCACCGCGCAGCCCTCGGTCGTGGTGATCCCCGACGTCCATCGCGACCACGACCACCGTGCACTCGTCGCGCAGGTCGCGGCGACGACCGCGATCGCCCCGCACGTGGTGGTCGTCGGCGAACCCGCGCCCGGCCAGTCGTCGTTCGCCGCCCTCGTCGAACGTGACGCCCCCGGGTTGGCGCCGGGCCGGGCCGACGCGGTGTCGGAGGTGATCTTCACGTCGGGCACCGAGGCGCAACCCAAGGCGATCATGCACACCGAGCAGACCACCAACTTCAGCGTGCGCGCCGCGTACGAGGACCTCGCGATGTCCGACCGCGACGTGGTGTGGATGCCGTCGCCCGTCGGTCACTCCACCGGGTTCAACTACGGCCTGCGCTTCGCGCTGTACCACGGCCTGCCGCTCGTGCTGCAGGACCGGTGGGACGCGGCCGCCGCGCTCGACCTCGTGGTACGCGAGCGCTGCACCTACACGCTCGCGGCGACGACCTTCCTGCAGGACCTCGTCGAGCGCGCCGCCGCCACCGGCACGCCCGTGCCCCACCTGGCCCGGTTCGGCTGCGGCGGCGCGCCGGTGCCGCCGCGCCTCGTCGATGCCGCCGCGGCGGTCGGCATCGGGGTGCTGCGGCTCTACGGATCCACCGAGGTGCTGGTCGGCACCTGGAACCGGCCGGGCTCCACCGCCGCGCAGAAGCGCGACACCGACGGCACCGCCATCAGCGGCGTGGAGTTGGCCGTGCTCGGCGACGACGGCGCACCGGTCCAACCGGGCACGCCGGGTGAACTGGTCACGCGAGGGCCGAACACCTGCGTCGGCTTCTTCGCCGACCCGCAACGCACCGCCGCGGTGTTCTCCCCCGACGGCTGGGTGCGCAGCGGCGACACCGTGACCATCGACGGCGACGGATACCTCACCGTGGTCGGGCGCACGAAGGAGATCCTCATCCGCGGCGGCATGAACATCGCGCCGCGCGAGATCGAGGACGTGTTGCTGGGCTTCCCCGAGGTGGAGCGCGCCGCGGTGGTCGGTCTGCCCGACGAGCGCCTCGGTGAGCGCACCTGCGCATGTGTGGTGGTGCGTGAAGGTGCGACGCTCGACCTCGACACCGTGGTGGCACGGTTCGAGGCCGCGGGGGTCGCCACGTACAAGTGGCCGCAACGGCTGGAGGTGCTCCACGAGCTGCCGGCCACCGCATCGGGCAAGATCAGGAAGCATGTGATCGTCGCCGAACTGCTGGCAGAGGACTCCCGTTGAGCACGATCGACCTCGAGTACCGCCCCGTCGCCGCCCCTGAGTCCGGGCGCGCCTGTGCCGCGCTGGTCACGTTGGCTCGTCCGGCCGAGCTCAACCCGATGGATGCCGCGATGATCACCGCGCTCGATCACGCGCTCGACGAGATCGAGACCCGCCGCACCACCACGGGCGACGTGCGCGCCGTACTCGTCACCGGCGCCGGGCGGGCGTTCAGCGCGGGTGGCGACCTCAAGGGCTACCAGTCGCTGCAGCGCGACCGCAGCGCGTTCCACCGATTCGTCGCCGAGCTCCACCGGGTGTTCGGCCGGCTGCGCAGTGGGCCGTTGCCCGCGATCGCACTCGTCAACGGCGTCGCCGTCGCGGGCGGGCTGGAGCTGGTCCTCAACTGCGACTTCGCGTTGGCCGCCCGCTCGGCCCGCATCGGCGACGGGCACCTGAACTTCGGGCAGATGGGTGGCGGCGGCGTCCTCACGCTGCTGTGGCGCGCGGTCGGCAGGGCACGCGCCACAGAGCTGATGTTGTCCGGTCGGTTGCTCGATGCCGAGGAAGCCGCGGAGTGGGGGCTCGTGAGCCGCGTGGTCGACGACGACGCGCTCCTCGACGAAGGCCTGGCGCTCGTCGAGGGGATCGCGGCGAAGAGCCCGCTCGCGGTGGCCAACGCCAAGCAGGTGATGCACGGCCTCTGGGCCGCAGGCGGCTCGGTCGACGAAGGCCTCGGCGTCGAGCTGGACGCCGACGTCGAGTACTGCCTCACTTCCTACGACGCGCCGGAAGGCCTCGCCGCGTTCGCCGAGAAGCGCACGCCGCGATTCGAGGGCCGATGAACGGGCTCGGCGGGCAAGACGCCGGAGCGTTGCCGGGTCCGGTGACCGACCTCGACAGCGAGCCCTTCTTCGCAGGCCTCCGCCGCCGCGTGATCGTCGTGCAGGAGTGCGCGGCGTGCGAGCGGCGCCGCTTCGGCCGGCTCGGCGCGTGCCCGTACTGCAGTGCGCCGGGCGGCACCGACGTCGAGGTCTCCGGCGAAGGCGTGGTCCACTCGTTCGTGCGGGTGCACCGCCCACTCACGCCCGCCATGGCCGACGAGGTGCCGTACGCCATCGCGACCGTCGAGCTCGACGCGGGTGTACGCATGGTCGGACGGATCGAGCCACCCGAGGTCGCGGCCATCGGCGTGCGGGTCACGTCCCGCTTCGTCGACCACGACGGGTGGACCGAGCTGCGCTTCACTGCCTCGTGAGCGCCAGATCATGAATGCCGGATCATGAGTGGACGACTCACCGGCGCGCGGGTTGCACGCGTCGAGGACGAACGGCTGCTCACAGGGCGCGCCATGTTCACCGCCGACGTTCAGCTCGCCGGCGCGCTGCAGGCGGTGTTCGTGCGCAGCCCGTTCCCGCACGCGCGCATCACCGGCATCGACGTGTCGACGGCGCGCGCGATGCCCGGCGTGCACGCGGTGCTCACCGACGGCGACCTCGCATCCGTGCTCGCGCCGTTGCGGCCGCCCGAGTTCCCCGAGCTGCTGGCGCCTGCGCACACGGCCCTCGCGACGGACTCGGTGCGCTTCGTGGGCGATCCCGTCGTGTTGGTCGTCGCCGACGACCTCGCCCACGCCCAGGACGGGGCGGAACTAGTGGAGATCGACTACGACCCGCTGCCCCCCGTTGCCTCGCCGGCGCAGGCCCTCGCACCGGACGCGGCCCTCCTCTGGCCCGCGCTCGGCACCAACGTGGTGCACGAGCAGGCCCACATCGTCGGCGACCCCGACCGCGCGCTGTGCGACGCCGCAATGGTGGTACGCACGCGGGTCGACCAGCACCGGGTGGCGATGGCGCCGATGGAGTGCCGGGCCAGCGTGGCCGACCACGACGCCGCAACCGGTCGGTTGACGTTCACGGGCGCGCACCAGTCCCCCAACCAGCTGCGCATGCTCCTCGCCGGTGCGCTCGACCTCGATGCCGACCACGTGCGCGTGGTGTGCCCGTTCGTCGGTGGCTCGTTCGGCCAGAAGAGCGGTCTCGCCCGCGAGGACGCCGCCCTCGCCGCCGCGTCGATGCTGCTCGGTCGGCCGGTGGCGTGGCACGAGACCCGCACCGAGAACCTGCTGGCGGCCGGCCACGCGCGCGAGGCCTACGCCGACGTGGAGATCGGGTTCACCGCCGACGGACGGCTGCTCGCGCTGCGCGTGCACCTCGTCACCGATCTCGGCGCGTACCCGCAGTTCGGCTATCCCGCCGCGGGATACTCGAACCTCGTGCGCGCGCTGCTCCCCGCGGCGTACCGCCTGGAGCACTTCGCGTTCTCCGCCACGATGGTCGCAACGAACAAGTCGACGTACGTGCCCTACCGCGGCCCCTGGGAGATGGAGACGTTCCTGCGCGAGCGCGTCATCGATCTCGCGGCGCGCCGGCTCGGCCTCCACCCCGCAGAGCTGCGGCGCCGCAATCTGCTCAGCGCGGCCGAGCGCGAGCAGGGCAGCTGTCTCGGCGTCGACCTGCACGGCGTGCGCGTCGACGAGACGCTCGCGTACGCGACCGCGCTGCTCGACCGGGAACAGTGGCACCAGCAGGCCGCCGCGGCCCGCACCGATGGCCGCCTCGTCGGCGTGGGCCTGTCCACCTACGTGGAGCCGGCGCCGGTGTCGCCGAGCCTGCTGCGCGCCATGGGGGTGCAGGCGGTGGCGCGCACCACCCAGGAGGCACGGCTGCGGCTCGATGCCGACGGCGGCGTCACGTTGTTCACCAGTCAGCAACCGCACGGGCAGGGTCACGAGACCACCCTGGCGCAGCTCACCGCCGACGTGCTCGACCTGCCCATGGCACGCATCCGCGTCGTGTGGGGCGACACCGACCTCGTGCCGTTCAACCTCGTGGGCACCGGCGGCAGCCGCGCGGCAACGCTTGCGTCGGGCGCGGTGCTCGATGCGGCCGACCTCATGCGGACCCGCCTGCTCGACCTCGCCGCGACGCACCTCGAGATCGCACCCGAGGACCTCGAGCTGCGACACGGTGCCGTCGTACCGCGCGACGCGCCGACGCGCGGGATCGCGCTCGAAGACCTCGCCGCGGGCGAACCCGAACTCCCCGAGGTGCTCGGCCGCTTCCTCTCCGCGGACGGCACGTGGTCGCAGGCCACGCACCTCGCCATGGTGGAGGTGGATGCCGACACGGGCCACGTCGACATCCTGCGCTACGTCGTGGTCGAGGACTGCGGCCCGCCGATCAACCCCGCCATCGTCGACGGCCAGGTGCGCGGCGGCGTCGCCCAGGGCATCGCGTCCGTGCTCCACGAGCACGCCGCCTACGACGACGACGGCCAGCCCCGGGCAGCCACCTTCCTCGACTACCTCGTCCCCTCGGCCATGGAGGTGCCCGAGATCGAGATCCACCACCTCCACCAGGCAACCGGGGACCCCGCCGATCCCGTTCCCTACCGCGGCGTGGGCGAGGGCGGCGCGATCGGGTCGCCCGCCGCGCTCGTGAGCGCCATCGAGGACGCCGTCGCCCACCTCGGGATCGAGATCACCACCCAGCACCTCCCGCCGGCTGTCGTGCACGAGATGCTCACCCGCGCCCGGTTGTGAGCCGCTGGCGCCGCCGCATACGGTGCCAGCACTCAGGAGGACCACGATGACCGACATCTACTGGGACCCGTTCGACACCGTGATCGACACGGAGCCCTACGAGCTGTGGAAGCGGATGCGCGACGAGGCCCCGCTGTACCGCAACGACACGTACGACTTCTGGGCGCTGTCGCGCTTCGACGACGTCGAGGCCGTGCACCGCGACGCGAAGACGTACAGCTCCGCGCACGGCACCGTGCTCGAACTGATGTCGGCCGACCCGTTCGAGACCGGCCAGATCATCTTCATGGACCCGCCCACGCACACGTTGATGCGCACGCTCGTGTCGCGAGCCTTCACCCCCAAGCGCGTGGAAGACCTCGAGCCCACCATCCGCCGAGTCTGCAACGAGCTCTTCGATGCCGTCGACGGACGCCGCAGCTTCGACTACGTCGACGACTTCTCCGCGCTCCTCCCGGGCATGGTCATCTCCACGCTGTTCGGCATCCCGAACGACGAGCGCGAGCAGCTGCGCGTGTGGTTCGACGAGACCTTCCACATCGAGCCCGGTGTCGGCATGATCAACGACGTGTCGTTCGCCGCGCAGATCAAGCTGCACGACTACTTCAGCGCCGCGATCGACGAGCGGCGGGCGCATCCCACCGACGACATGCTCAGTGACCTCGCGAAGGCAGAGATTACGCAGGACGGCGAGACCCGCCGCCTCACCACCTCCGAGGCTGCCGACTTCGCCAACCTCGTGGTGAGCGCGGGCAGTGAGACCGTCGCGCGTCTGCTCGGCTGGGCCGCGGTGCTGCTCGACGCGCACCCCGACCAGCGGGCCGACCTCGCCGCCGACTCCGCGCTGCTGCCGAACGCGGTCGAGGAGATGCTGCGTTACGAGGCGCCGTCGCCGGTACAGGCGCGCTGGACCCTCACGGAAACCGAGCACCACGGCGAGACGCTGCCCGCCGGTTCGAAGCTGCTGCTGCTCACCGGCTCGGCCGGGCGTGACGAGCGCAAGTACCCCGGCGCCGAGAAGTTCGACGTCCGCCGCGAGTTCGACCACCACGTGTCGTTCGGCTTCGGCATCCACTTCTGCCTCGGCGCGTCGCTCGCCCGCCTCGAGGGACGCATCGCGCTGGAGGAGACGCTGCGGCGCTACCCCGAGTGGACGTTCCTCGCCGATGACGCGGTGCGCCTGCACACCAGCACGGTGCGCGGCTACTCGTCGGTGCCGATCGCAGTCTGAAACGTGGTGTGAGTGGAGTTCCTCGACTGGCTCAAGAGCCAGAAGTGGCGACGTGACGCGGTCGGCGACCTCGCGCGCGACACGCGCCGCGACGCGTACTGGCCGCCGCCGGGCAAGGTGAGCCGGGTGCGCCTGCGCAAGTACCTCGAGGCGCAGGACGCGATCCCCGCCGCGCTCGCCGCGCTCGACACCGCGTGGGACGAGTGGGACGCGGAGCGGCGCGCCGACAAGGACGCGTGATCAGCAGCCGATTCACTGCGTCAAGGAAGCAGTCTCACGCGCCCTGTGTGCAGGTAGTACACCGCGCCCACGATCTTCAGCGTGTGGGCGGTCACCCGCTCGGCAAGGAGCGGATCGGTGCCGATCCAGGCGATCTGCGCTCTCACGTTCTCGAGGATCGTGGCGGGCAGCTGCTCCTCCTTCGGCAGGGTGAGCGACTGCTGGGCGGCCGGCAGGATCGGCGCGACCACGTCGGGCAGGTCACCCGGCAGCTCGGTGCCGTTCGCGGCGACGTCGATCGCCGCCTTGGCCGCACCACACTCCGAGTGTCCGAGCACCATGAGCAGCGGCGTGTTCAACTCCAGGCAGCCGTACTGCGCCGACCCGAACGCGACCGGGTCGGTCGACACGGTGTTCCCGGCGTCGCGCACCCCGAAGAGATCGCCCAGGCCCTGGTCGAACACCACCTCGATCGGCACGCGAGAGTCGGAGCAGCTCACGATCGACGCGAACGGCGCCTGCCCCTGCGCGACCTCGGCGCGCCGAACGGTGCCCTGCCGCGGGTTGCGCGCCTTGCTCTGCACGAACCGGCGGTTGCCGGCGACGAGCCGGGCCAGCGCCTGGTCGGGCGTC
>Ga0302299_10002165_pt1 | contig 11965 bp, 7 predicted proteins | sample III_Fen_N3_4_FD_198795 | JGI IMG/M metagenome (GOLD analysis project Ga0302299, IMG submission 198795) | Peat permafrost microbial communities from Stordalen Mire near Abisko, Sweden - III_Fen_N3_4 | ecosystem: Environmental > Terrestrial > Soil > Wetlands > Permafrost | place: Sweden: Abisko...
TCAGGCCTTCGGTGCCCGGACCGAGCTACGTCGGCGGGCGGCGACCACGAGGACAGCACCCAGCGTGATAGCCACGATGGCCACGATCACGAGGGGAGTCGAGTCCGAACCGGTGAACGCCAGGTTGGCCGCGGCGTTGCCGGCGTTCACGGTCGTCGGCGTCGTGGCGGGCGCGCCGGTGGTCGGGGTCACAGGCTGCGTGGTCGGGGTCACAGGGGGCTGCGTGGTCGGGGTCACAGGCTGAGTCGTGGGAGTCACAGGGATCGTGGTGGTGACGGGCGGATAGGTGGCCTGAGCCCCTGCCGGAATCGACAACGCTGCGAACGACAGCGCCACCGCGAACAAGACTCCAATAGCAGCGGATGCTTTCCGCACCGTTCCTCCGATCATCGGTGTCGCCCGGGACAGCGCCCCGTGCACTCGCTGGACAGACTAGCGCAACCCACGGCCGCGCGTTGGAATCTCTCGAACCATCCGTTACCGCCCAGGGACGGGCGACGACCCCAGTGTCCCACATGGGGCCACCGAAGATCCACCCGGAGGCCCCTCAGGAACCACTCTCGAGGCGATCCAGGAGGCTTCCGCCCCCCTTGGGGGCGATTCGCACCCTCAGACCCCGGGTCCGGTCGAGGTTGATGACGCCCGTCGCGGCGCCGTCGACGACATCGAGACCCCGGGCCTCGAGCACCTCGTAGCCCTCGGGTGCGGCGATCCGGACGGTCACCTGGTCCGGATGCAGCGTCGGCTGGTGGATCAGCGTGAGCTGGTACCAGCCGTTGCGGAGCTTCACCGTGCCCGCCACATCGAGCGAGAGATTCGTCCCCTGCTGGGCGAACACGTTCAGGAATCCCGAGTACACGTTGCGCCCGAGCTCGACGGCACTCTCGGCCCCTGCGGGCTGACCGTCCACCCGCACGCCGGTCTTCGTCAACGGGGTGTAGACGGACGTGTACGAGTAGTTCTGCCCGTACACGAAGCGGTCGGTCGCCCCCTCGTACGGACCGGCCGCGATCTGCGGTACGCCCGACGTGGGAACCGAGTTGTCGAGCTGCACACCGATCGTTCCCTCGGTGAACGCGAGACGCCGGTCGGCCGACGGCGTCACCGTCACCGAGTAGTCGATTGACCGCTTCAGGTAGTAGTCGAGCTTGTTGGCCCCGGCGTTGGTGTTGCTCACGAGCAACGAGTCGCCGTGGGGGTTGGGGACGCGACCTCCGATGCCGATCTCGTCGACGACGGCCTGCTCCGCCGGCTTCGCGAACCACAATGCGAGGTGTCCCTGCCGAGCAGCCTCGCCGAGCGTCTTGGACAGGGCGGCCAGGTTGCCGAGGTCGCCGGAGGTCGCCCGGTCGATCGACACCCGGGCGACGTCGCCGAGGAAGTCGGCCCGTTCTGGAGTGCGGGCGAACGCCGCGTACGCGTCCCGCAGCGTCACGTCCACGACGTTCGTGGCGTTGATCGGCGTCGGCCAGCCCTCGACCCGGACCGGACCCGTGAGCTGCATCAGCGCGGCGAGCCCGATCGGATCGACGGCGAGCACGCCGTCGACCGGCGGGCTCGCGGACTGGCTGTACACGTCGGCGATCACCGCCGACACCGTCGGGAAGTCGGGCGAGATGTTGGCGTTCTGGAGGCTGTGGACGGGGTCGAACTGCGCGTACCGGTCGACATAGTCCTGCGGAGCGTGCAGCACCCGGTTCGCGGGCTTGCCCAGCGCGTTGAGCGACGCCACCCGTTCGAGCCGCTCGAGATGCAGCTTGCCGTCGGTCGCGGTGAGGATCCCCCAGTTGCCGATCAGCCCACCGGTGCCGCGCAGCTCCGCGGGGTTCTGCACGAGGAGCAGGTACCGGCGGGTCTGGCCCTGGCCGAGGATCGCGGGCGCGACGCGAGCGGAGTCCGAGGCGCGCGAGGCATCGCGCGCGGCCCGGTTCAGGTCGTCGCGGACCTCGTGGATGCCTTGGTGGATCTGACCGACCAGGAAGCCCTTCGGGATCCTCGCGAGATCGTCCTCGCCGGCCTGGAGCGTCTGGGCCGCCATGTCGAACTCCGGGGCCGCGGCGGCCACGTTCTCCAGCGGCACCCGGCCGTCGACGAACCGGAGGTCGTCGGACTTCACGTTCTCGGCGAGGCGGCGACCGGCTCGGGACAGCTCGATGCCGAGGCGCGAGAGCTCCCGCGCGGCGTGCACGTTCGAGCCGAGGACCGGGACCAGGAGACTCGGCGTGGTCGCCACACCGCCGAGCTTGTCGTGGGCCGACGTGAAGTCCTGCTCCGCTGCGCCGAACAGCGCCGCGGCGCGTACGGAGTCGCCGTCGCGAGCCGCTTGCACCGCCTGGGTCGCCTTGTCGCGCGCCGCCAGCATGTCGCTCCGGCTCGAGAACGCGGCGCCCGCTGCGGGGATCGCCGCCAGCATCACGAACCCGGCCATGCCGAAGATCGCCGCCCAGACCCACCCGCGAAACCCCGGCGCATCGTCGCTCATCCGTGCCCGCATCGACGCCATCAGGAGCGCGATGAGCAGCACGACCGCGACCAGGCTGCCGAGCGGGAGCGACACCACGCCCCGGCCCACGAACACGGCGATGACCGAGAGCACGAGCTGGACGACGACGAGCAGCTGGATGGAGCGGGTCGGGCGCAGCCCCGAGGCGACGAGCCGGTGGGCGAGGTGGTCGCGAACCCGAACCGTGAGCTTGCGCCGGTGGCGCAGGCGGCTCACGACGACGACGAATCCGTCGAGCAAGGCCACGGCGACGAGCAGGACGCTGATGACGAGCGCGCCGGGGTGGCCGATCGAGGGGTGCACCCAGATCGCGCCGGCCGCGACCATGAACCCGGTGAACAGCCCCCCGGCGCGACCCATGTACAGGGACGCGGGGCGGAGGTTGTAGGCGAGGAACGCGAGCAGCCCGCCGAGGAGGGCGGCGAGCAGGGCAGCGGCCGCCGCCTGGCGACCGAAGCCCGCGAGGAACACCATGCCGACCGAGGACGCAGCTGCGAGGCTCGGGAGCTGGCCGTCGGCATTGCCGGACCCGGCGATCGCCGTGGTCACCAGTGCGAGCCAGAGCACCGTCCACACGAAGTCGACCGTGGGCACACCGCCGAGGGGGAAGCGCACGCCGCTCGTGGTGACCGCCACCGCCACGCCACCCACGACGATCGGCACCACCCAGCTGGGGACCTTGTACCGGTCACGGACGAATCCGAAGGCCGCGAGCACCAGCGCGCCGGCCACCACGGCCAGGGCGCGATCGGGTACCGCGGTGGCGATGGCCAGGCCGATGGGAACGGTGACGACCAGCACCACACCGCCCGAGCGGCGTGGCCACGGCCAGCGTGCACGGCGCGCCATGGCCCGCAGCAGCGAGCCGAGGACGAGGACCGCGACCCCGGAGGCCGCGAAGGCAATGGCGACCCGCAGACCCATGGATCAGGCGTTCCTCCGACGCGCGGAGCCGGGCCGGGGAAGCATCGGATGGAGAGTAGCGAGCGTCCTGCCCGTGAGAGCGTCGGCCGGGTTCAGCGAGCAGATCGACCCGACATCAGGACGTACCGGCCGCCGCGCGGAGCACGAGGTCGGGCGCGACCACGGCCCGAGGCACGGAGAAATCGGTCATTAGGATGCCACGCGAATGAGGTCTCCAAGCGACCCCGGGGAGTCCCGTCTACGCGTCTTGTACGTGATCGACAGCCTCACCCGAGGCGGAGCCGAGACGTCGCTTGCCGCCATGGCTCCCGGGCTCGTGGGGCGCGGGGTCGACCTCGACGTGGTGGCGCTGAAGTCCCGCCCGGGGATCCAGGAAGCCGTGCAGCGCACCGGCGCGAGTGTGACCGAGCTCACGGGCTCGCGCCGAACCTGGTGGCGACAGATCCAGACGATCGTGCGCCAACGGCGCCCGGACCTCGTCCACACCACGCTGTTCGAAGCCGACCTGGCCGGACGCATCGGCGCCCGCCTCGCAGGAACCCCGGTCGTGTCGACCCTGGCCAACGACGCCTACGGACCCGCCCACTTTGCGGAGTTCCCGAACAACCGGCTCAAGCTCCTCTCGGCCCAGTACGCGGACGCGGCGACGGCGCGGCTGGCGACCCAGCTCCACGCAATCTCGTTCCACGTCGCCGACATCATGGCGCCGCGGCTCCGGTACCCCCGTGAACGGATCCGCGTCATCCCCCGCGGCCGGGACCCCGAAGCGCTCGGCCGCCGCGCGCCCGAGCGCCGGGAGCGCACGCGCACGGAGCTGGGCATCGCGCCCGGCGTGCCGTTCGTGCTCGCGCTCGCCCGCCAGGAACGCCAGAAGGGCCTCGACGTGCTGATCGACGCCTTCCCGCGCGTCGTCCGCGAGGTCCCGGCGGCACGGTGCATGGTCGCCGGTCAACCGGGGAACGCGACCAACGCGCTCGAACGGCAGCTCGCGACCACTGAGCACGCCGACGCGTTCACCTTCCTCGGTGCGCGCGGTGACGTCGCCGACCTGCTCTGCGCGGCCGACCTGTTCGTGCTGCCGAGCCGGCGCGAGGGACTCGGCGGTGCGTTGCTCGAGGCGATGGCGCTCGAGTGCCCGGTCGTCGTCAGCGACATCCCCCCGCTGCGGGAGGTCGTGGACGACGAGTCGGCACTGTTCGCGCCCGCCGACGACGCGTCGGCACTCGCCGCAGCCATGGTCGCCGCACTCACCGACCCCGAACGCTCACGCGAGCGGGCGGCCTCTGCGTACGAGCGCTTCCTCGCCGGCTTCACGATCAACGGGATCGTGGGTCGCACGATCGAGTTCTACCGCGGCGCCATCGCCGACCACTGACCTCGCCCGAGGCGCTACCGCCGCGGTTGCGGGCGGCCACCGCCGGCCGGCGGGTTCCCGCCCCCGCCCGTGGCTCGGCCGAGCACCGTGGTCGCCTGGGCGAGCTCGCCCATGCGCGCCAACAGCTCCTCGAGCGCTTCGCCGCTCTCGACCGCGCGCCGCTCGAGGTCGCCGAGTCGCTGCGCGACCGCGTCCTCCACTTCGCGGACCCGCACGACGAACTGCTCGAGGTCGGCGCCACCGGCGCGGGCCGCCTGTCGCAGCTGGTCGGCCTGCGACGCGCGCGCGGCATCGAGCTCGCGGCGCGCTTCCTCGACCACCCGCTCGATCGTCGCGATCCGCTCGGCCACCAGGCGCTCGAGCGCTTCGGCCCGCCGCGCGAGCTGGTCGTCGAACTGCGCGGTGCTGCGCTCGGCCATGCCGAGCAGCTCCTCGCGCTGGGCCCCGACCACCTCGTCGAAGTCGACCCGCGCCACCTCCAGCTGCCGTTCGAGCTCACCGAGTCGGCGGCCCAGGCGGGCGTCGGCGTCCTGCGCGAGCGCGAGCGCCGCGGTGACCTGATCCTCCATCGCGGCCGACATCGACCGCAGCTCGGCCTTGCGACCCTCGCCGACCTGACGCGTCTCCTCATGGATCACCTCGGCGAGACGTTCGAGGTCGGCCCCGCGCTCGCGGCCGAACGCTTCGAGCTCGGCCGTGCGGTCGGCCAGCACCCGCGAGAGGTGCCCGGCGGATGCCTTCGCGGCCTCCTGCACGGCTTCCTCGAGCTCGCGGGTGCGCAGCGCGCACGTGTCGAGGGCGGCGTTGGCCCCGGCCAGCGCAGCCTCCAACGCCTCGCGGTGCTCCGCGGCAGCCCGGTCCTCCTGCTCGACGTGGGCCTGAGCCACGCTGGCGAGCCGGGCCGACGCGTCGCGCGCGACGCGGTCGAGCTCGGCGCGGTGCTCGGCGAGAGCACGGGACAGCCGGTCGGCGGCCGCATTGGTGTCGCGCTCGAGTGCGGTCTCGGCCTCGTGGGCCCGCCCCGACCACGATTCGAACAGCGCCACGCCGGCGGCGAGCGCCTCTTCGAGCTCGGCCCGGCGCCCGCTGGCGGCATCGGCCAGCCCGGCGTCGATGTCGCGACGGAGCGCGTCGAACTCGCTGCGCCACGTGGCCAACCGCTGCTGGTTCTCGCCCTCGAAGCGGTTGGCGTCGGCCTGACTGCGGGCGAGGGCCTGCTGGAACGCCCCCTCCAGCTGCTCGATCTCGGCCCGGGCCCGCAGCACGCTCTGCTGCACGGCCTCCTCGATCCCGGCGACGTCGCCGCGCCCCTTGGCTACCGCCTGCTCCACCAGTCCGGTGTTGCCCGCCACCGCGCGCACCAGTCGCTCCTCGGCCGCCGCGACGTCCTGGGCGTTCACCGCGGCCATGCGCTCGAGCTCGGCAAGCTGCGCCTCCGTGGCCTCGGCGATCGTGCCGGCACGCGCCTCGAGGTCGACCACCCGGACCGCGGTCTCCTGCGCGAGCTGCTGCATCCGGTCGATGACGCCGGTGAGGAGCTCACGGTGCGCGAGGGCCTCGGCCTGGAGCTCGGCGAGCTGCGCGGACCCGGCCCCCGAGATGGACTGCATCGCGCTCTGCGCGACCCGATCGAGCTCGGCCCGGCTCTCCGCGAGCTGGGTGGCCGTGCTCTCCGAGATCCCCTCGGCGCGCACCTGCAGGTCGGTGACGCGGGAGGACGCACGCTGCTCGAGGTCGGACAACCGCGCCGAGAGCTGGGCCTCGGTGGCCTCGGCGATGCCGGCGGCGCGCGACTCGAGCGCCGCGACGCGCCCGGCAGCCTCCTGCTCCAGCTGCTGCATGCGCTCGACCACTCCGTCGAGCAGCTCCCGTTGCGCGGTGGCGCGCGCCTGGAGCTCGGCGATCTGCGCAGCCGACACTGCGCTGATCTCTGCGATGAACTCGGCCGCGCGTCCTTCCACGACCTGGGCCTGGTGGGCGCCGGCGCCGGCGACGTCGTGCAGCGCCCCCGCCGCGGCATGGTCGAGCTGCGCCCGGCTCTCGACCATGCGGGCTTCGGTGCCGTCGGCGACGGCGATCGCTCGCGCCTCGAGGTCGGCCACGCGCTCGGCCGTCTCCTGCTCGAGCACCTGCATCCGCGCGACGGCTTCGTCGAGCACCAACCGGTGGGCCTCGGCCTCCGCCCGGATCTCGGCGATCTGCTCCGCGGATGCCGCGTTGAGCCTCGCCAGCTGCTCGGCGGCCCGGACATCGACCGCTTCGACCTGGGCCACGCCCGCACCGGCGACCGACTGCATCGCCCCGGCCACCATGCGCTCGAGCTCCGAGCGCCGCTCGCCCATCCGGGCGCGCCCGTCGACGACGGCCTGCTCGACCTCGCCCACGTGACCGGCCACCGTGCGGGACATCCCCTGGGTGGCATCGGCGACGACGGTCTGGGACTCCTCGCGCAGGACCTCCAAACGGCCGGCCAGCGCGACGTCGGCTTCCTCGACCCGGGCGCGGCTCGCGGCCGCAGCCTGCTCGACCTCGGCCACGTGGCCGTCGACCGTGTGGCGCATCATGCGGGTCGCGTCGGTGACGGCGCGCTCAGCCTCCTCGCGGAGTGCCGCCACCTGGGTGGTGGTCGCGAGGATCGCCTGCTCGACCGTGCCGCGGTGCTCGGTGGTCGCGTGCGCGACTCGCGCCACGGACTCCTCGACCTGCGCGCGCGCCCGCTCGACGCCTTCGTCGAGCTCGGCCCGGCCGGCGGTGAGGACTTCCTCGGTCTCGCGCCGGAGCGTGCCGACCTCTTCGCGCACCGCGGCGAGCGCCTGCGCCGACTGGGTGCGGCCGGCGGCTGCCGCGGACTCGAACGCCTGCAGCTGGGTCGCGGCCGCGGTCTCGAGCGCGGTGGTGGCGTCGGCCACGGCCCGGGACGCGGCGTCGCGCACGAGCCCGACCTGAGCCTCGCTTCCGGCCAGCGCCTCCGCGATGGTGCCGCTGTGCTCTTCGGTGGCGTTCGCGAGCCGCGACAGGGCACGCTCCACCTTGTCGTCGACCTCGCCGAGGCGCACCGACGCCGACTCGTGCAGCTCCTTCGTGCGTCCTTCGAGCTCCTCGACCCGCTCGAGTGCGGCACGCTCCGACGCCTGGAGCTGCTCGACGAGCCGGGTCAACGCCCCACTGCGGTCGGCCAGGATCTGCGCGACGCGGTTCGCCAGCTCGTCGTCGAGGCGCGCAGTGCGCTCCTCGACCACCGCGGAACCCGCCTCCGCGGCGTCGGAGATCTGCTTGCGCTCACGCTCCGACGTGGACTCGAGGCTCTTCAAGTGGAGCTGGGCCCGCTGCTCGAGCTGCTGCGCTCGCGCGATGCCGACCTGATCGAACGCACCCCGAGCCTCGGTGATCTCGCGCTCGAGCGCGGTGCGGGCCCCGGCGACCTCCTCCGCGAGCGTCGCGCGGGCTCCGACCAGCGCCTGCTCGAGCACGGCGCTCTGAACCTGCGCGGCCGCGGCGAGCGTCTCCTCGACCGACTCGATGCGGTCGACGACGGCACGGGCGAGGCCCTTGCGCTCGGCGTCGGCCGACTGCAGGATCTCGCCGCGGGCCTCCTCGGCCGACTCCTGGATGGCCTCGACCAGCTTGGCCACGGCCTTCTCGAGGGTCCGGCGGGCCTTCTCGCCGGTCTCCTCCAGCTCCGTCCGGCGGGCCTCGGCCAGGGCCGAGAGCTGGAGCTCGCGACGCTCGGCCAGGCGCTGGAACGCCCGGGTGGGCACCGCGAGCGCGGGATCGGCCGCCAGCACCGGCTCGGCCTCGAGCGCTTCGGCCGGCGCGGGCGCCGGAGTCGGGTCCGGCGCGGGCGGCGCTGCGGAGCTCGGCGGGGCCCCGGCGGGGGCCGCGTCGGGGGCGGCCGGGCGTCGCGTACGGCCGCGTCGAGCCGGCTCGGGAGTGACGGCGGGAACCTGATCGGTGTCCTCGGGCCGCGGTCGGCGCTGCGGAGGCATCCGAGCAGTATCGCAGACCGCGCCGGTCAGTCGCCGCTGAGGGCTCGGCGGGTCGCCTCCAGGTACCCGCGACCCCACCGAAGGCAGGGCTCGAGGTGGTTGCCCTCGGCCCACTCGTTCCAGGCGTTCAGGAAGACGAGGTCCTCACCCGGCCCGAACGGGACGAACGCCTCGACCGTCGCTCGGAGCCACCGCTCGTACGCCTCGGGAGTGGAGTCCCGGAGGACGATCCCCTGACGCCGGCGGCGGGGTGTGTTGTCCCACCCGGGGGTGACGCAGGGGAACCGCTTGTACGGAACCGGCGGGCGGGCCTGCATCCTGGCGATCACGGACCCGTAGTCGAAGATCCGGTGCCGCCGGTACGCGGCGTTGGTCAGGTGGAGTCGTCGCAGCGCCCGGGCCGGGACGCTCCGGCGCAGCGCGGGACCGAGGTGGGCGAAGTCGGGCTGGAAGTCGATCGTGGCGTCGAAGCCCAGCTCGGTCGGTTCGCCCGCCCCGTCCCATTCCCAGCGGCACAGGTACGGCTCGCCGACGCCGGCGCGCACCGCTTCCTCGCGCCAGCAATCCGTCGTGCGCCGGGGATCCGGCAGCTTGCCCGCGGCGTACACGATGAAGAGGGGCCGTCCGTCCACGCGCACGTACCGAGGGTCGGCAAATGCGGGAAGGAGGTGGCGGATGTGCTCCCGATCGTCCTCGACCGAGTACTCCTGGCGGATCAGCACCTCGCTGGTCCGCCCGTCCCAGGCTCGGGTCCAGGGCTCGTTCGCCCAGGACAGCGCGAACGGGAAATCGGGGCTCCCCGACTCGAGCACCTCGCGGAACGGCCGGTCGAGCAGCCGCCGGCCGCGGAACCAGTAGTGGTGGTACACGAACCCGGTGATGCCGTACCCGCTCGCCATCGCCGCCTGGGCCTCACGGGTCTCGGGGACGCGCAGGTCGCAGAACCCGAGGTCGGCCGGGAGCTGCGGCTGGTAGTGCCCCGGGAACAACGACGTGGTCCGCACGACGTTGCGCCACTCGGTGAAGCCCTTCCCCCACCACGCGTCGTTCTCGGGGATGGGGTGGAACTGAGGGAGGTAGAGGGCGAGCGCCCGGACGGCCTTCGGGGTCACGGCCGGATCAACGACGTCGCGCTCGGGCCGCCCGCGCCGCGTCGAACAGGACCGGCGGGGTCCACCGTCGTACGGTCTCGATCCTGCGCGCGCGTCGTTCGAGCTTGTGCACGTGGGCCAGCCCGAGCTTGCCCTGGCCCGGCGATCCGACGGGGAACGCTTCACCCGGTCGTTCGAGGAAGAGGGTCGACTGCTTCCCCGGAATGGTCTCTCCCGCCGGACGGCCCACCGTGAAGTAGTAGAGCGCGATCGATCGCCGCGACATCCCGGGCGGGCACGTGAGCGGGTCGGGATGACCGTGGTAGGTCCAGTCGGTCGTGGTGAATACCACCATGCGGTTGAACAGGGGAGCGATCCGTTCGCGGCACTCGGTCATGTCGCGGTCCCAGAGCTCGAGGTAGCCGCCGTAGTCCTCGGACCAGTCGCGGTTCAAGTACACCAGGACGTTCAGCCGCCGCTCGAGGGGAAGCTCGTAGTGGCGACTGAAGTCGGCATGGATGCCGAGCCGGCCACCCCGGGAGATCTGGTGGAGCCCGCCCCCCGTGAAGTAGGGATCGCCGACCAGGCCCTGGATCCCGGTCAGCTGCTCGAGGAACCGCAGGAACGGCGCCGAGTTGAACTGGCCGAGCAGCAGCGAGAGATCGGACCCCAGATCCTGCCCGCCCTGGGTCTCCAGCTTGGCTTCGTTGTAGCTCTGGTACTGCGTCCAGACCGGGCTGCTCGGGTCGGGGAACCGCTCGAGCACGAGGTCGAGCATCTCGTCGGGCAGCGCGCCGTCGAGCACAACGTGGGGGAACGGCTCGGCCGCGGCGTAGGCGTCGCGGTGGCGAGCCGCGAGCTCCGCCAGCGAGGGACCGTCAACATAAACCTGCATCAACCGATTCCGATCGGGACTCGCGTGCGCACGCCGACCCCGATCGGACCGCTGCCGGGCCGCCGAGATCAGCGCACACGCTACCGCCGCGGGGTGCCGCGGACCATCTCCGGCGCGTCCATCGCGGGGGTCATCCGTCGACCTTCGTCCAGCGGCGTCGTTGCGCATCGATCTCGGCGTCGGAGTAGAAGTGGCGGGCGACGGCGCTGTCGTACATGCGATCGAGGTAGTCGGCCGGCAGCCCGACCTCGCGGCCGAACTCGGCGTACATGGCCGCGTAGGGCTTGTCGTGGCCGGTGTTGGCCGTGCGGAGCCGGAACACCTCGAGCCCGAGGAACTCCCGGATCGCGCGCTCGCCCGGGCCGGTGAGGTCCTCCAACCGCACGAGCAGGACCCGCGCACGCGGCGACTCGTAGAGCGCCCACCCGCGGTCGGGATCGAACGGGGTCGCGAACACGTCGACGTCGAACACCGGTTGGAGCTGCGCCTGGAACCAGGAGAGGGGCGCGTGGTGGTCGTAGCGCTCGAGGAACGCATCGAGGAGCTCGGCGGCCGTGAGGTCGCCGCGCGCCCGGCGCTCGTACGCGTCGGGGATCACCTCGGTGAGGTTCTCGAAGAAGGCGGAGACGTTGCGCTGCACCGGGTCGCGCACGAGCGTGATCACGCACCACTGCGTGTCGGGGCTCCGGCGGATCCGCTCCCGGAGCCGGCGGCCCCACTCGATCTGCTTCACCGTCTCCGAGGGATCCGGATAGGTCGCCCGCGCCTGTGCCTCGAGCGCGTCGAGGTCCTCGAGCAGGTGGACGTGGAGCACCTCGAGCAACGGGTCGGACTCGCGGAGCGACGCGACGACCGTCGACGAGCCGACCTTGCCCATCTGGTACACGAGCACCGGCGGGCCGGATCGACGCAGCCGGCGCCGGGCGGCGCTCGCCCGCTTCTGCAGGCCCCGGAGCCTGGCGCGTACGGCGATCTTCACGCGTCTCGACGCTACTGCTCGACCACCACGACGCGGCGAACGGCTTCGAGTCGGGCGAGACCCTCGTCGACCGAGGGCTCGAGGAAGTTGCCCTCGGCCCACTCGTTCCACGCGTTGACGAAGATGACGCGCTCCTCGAACGGGACCTCAGCCACCGCGTCGACGAGCTCCGCGAGCCCGGACCCGAAGTGCTCGACGTCGCCGCCGAGCAC
>Ga0302299_10002166_pt1 | contig 11958 bp, 12 predicted proteins | sample III_Fen_N3_4_FD_198795 | JGI IMG/M metagenome (GOLD analysis project Ga0302299, IMG submission 198795) | Peat permafrost microbial communities from Stordalen Mire near Abisko, Sweden - III_Fen_N3_4 | ecosystem: Environmental > Terrestrial > Soil > Wetlands > Permafrost | place: Sweden: Abisko...
TGGTCGTCGTCCCGAGCGCCGTCGACGCGGACCTCGATGAGGGTGGTGGCCCCCTCGCCATCGCGGGCGATCTGGAGGGTGAGCGACAGGGCCACCTCGGCGAGCGCCTCCTCGAACGGGTCGAGGGCGACCGGCCCGGCGAGCCCGCTGGCCAGCATCGCCGCGGTGTCGCTGGTGGAGGTGTCGGTGTCGATGCTGACCGCGTTGAGGGTGCGGTCGATGACCCGTCGGAAGCAGGCGTCGAGCTCGGAGGCGTCGACCGCGGCGTCGGTGAGGAAGAAGGCGAGCAGAGTGGCCATGTCGGGCTCGATCATGCCGACGCCCTTGGCGATGCCGACGATCTTCGCGACGCCACCGTCGAGCGTGGCGCAGGTGGTGGAGGCGACCTTGGCCACGGTGTCGGTGGTCATGATGGCGGCCGCGGCCGGCTCGGCCTCGGTGATGGCGAACGGGGTGGAGACCGAGGCCAGCGTGGCCAGGTGATGGCGGATGCGGGGCATCGGATAGGGGCGGCCGATCACCCCGGTGGAGGCCACGAGCACGTCATCGGTCGGGCACCCGATCGCGGTGGCGACCCCGGCGGCCAGCTCCGCGGCATCGCTCGCTCCCTGCTCACCGGTGGCGACGTTGGCGTTCTTGGACACGACCACGACAGCTCGGAGCTGGTGGTCGGCGACGTGGGCCCGGCTCAGCGTGACGCTCGGCCCCACGAAGCGGCTGCGGGTGAACACCGCGGCGGCCGAGCAGGTGCGCTCCGCGGCGAGCACGAGGAAGTCGTCGGTGTCGTCCTTGATGCCGATGGCAGCGACGTGGGCCGAGAAGCCCTGGGGGAGCGCGGTCATCGGGGGAGTCTCGCACGCGCCGCACGTGGGAAGCTGACTCGGTGACCGAGCGCAACCCGTTGGCGGGGCTCGAGCGACGGCCGATGAGCGAGCGCCCGTGAGCGACGGCCGCTTCGCTCCGACCCCATCGGGTGATCTCCACGTGGGCAACCTCCGCACGGCGATGCTCGCGTGGCTGTTCGCCCGGTCGGCCGGCTCACGGTTCCTGCTGCGCGTCGACGACATCGACCCGGCGACGACGCGTGAGGGCGTGGCCGAATCCCAGCTCGGCGATCTGGCCCGACTCGGCCTCGACTGGGACGGCGAGGTGGTGCACCAGCGCGATCGCACCGAGGCCCACGGCGCGGCGATCGCCGAGCTCGTCGATCGCGGTCTGACCTACCCGTGCTACTGCTCGCGGCGCGAGATCCGCGAGGCCGCCGCTGCTCCCCACGGGGAGGCCCCGGAGGGGGCGTACCCCGGCACCTGTCGCGACCTCGGCCCGGCCGATCGAGCGGCGCGGGAGTCGGCGGGCCGCCGGCCCGCGCTGCGACTGCGCACCGATGGCGAGACCGTCACCGTCGTCGACCGGTTGCACGGCCCGGTGTCGGCCCGGGTCGACGACCTCGTGCTCCGTCGGGGCGATGGCGTGCCGGCCTACAACCTGGCGGTGGTGGTGGACGATGCGGGCCAGGGCATCGGCGAGGTCGTGCGGGGCGACGATCTCCTGCTGTCCACCCCCCGGCAGGCGCACCTCGCCGCACTGCTCGGACTGCCCGTCCCCGCCTACGCGCACGTGCCGCTGGTGCTCGCTCCGAGCGGCGTCCGGCTGGCCAAGCGCGACGGTGCGGTGACCCTCGCCGACCGGGAGCAGCTCGGGGAGTCGGCCGCCGAGGTGCGCTCATGGCTCGCCGCGAGCCTGGGGATGGCCGAGCCGGGGGAGGCCGTCACCATGACGGTCCTGCTCGGGCGCTTCGACCCCGAGCAGCTGCCGCGCCAGCCCTGGACCCTCGGACATGCCAGGCTGAGGCGGTGAGCGGTCCCTCGCACTCGAATCCTGACGCGCCTGTCCCTGGAGCGCCCGAGGCTCGTCCACCCGATGCCCGGTTCTCCTTCGCCAACGAGCGAACGTTCCTGGCCTGGAACCGCACCGCGTTAGCGTTGGTGACCGCGGGCCTGGCCGTCACCCAGCTGCTGCCACCCTTCGACGTGCCGGGCGGCCGCCGGATGATCGGCATCCCGCTGATCGTGCTCGGTGTCGTGATCGCCCTGTCGAGCCTGTGGCAGTGGCGGGCCAACGAGCGGGCGATGACCGAGGGCCGGCCGCTCCCGGCATCGAAGCTGCCCGTGCTCGTGGCCGTGGTCATCGGGGTCACCGCCCTCGTGGCGCTGGGGCTGGCGGCCTTCGGGGGTCAGAGCTCGTGAGGCCAGAGCCGGTCCTCGCTGCCGACGAGGGGTGGGAGGGCCCCGACGCCGGCATGGCCGCCGAGCGCACCGACCTGGCCTGGTCACGCAGCGGCCTGGCCCTCGGTGGCTGCGGTGTGGTGGTGCTCAAGGGGCTGCCCGCGGTCACGGGCACCGGTAGCCAGCCGCTCGTCGGCGCGGTGATCCTGGTGCTCGGTGGAGTGACGTGGGGCCTCGGACGTTGGAGCGCCCATCGGCGGCGGCCCCGACGGGGTCAGCCGCGACAGGTGGCGACGTGGAGCGACCTCGCTCCCGCCTCCTACGGCACCGCTGCGGTCGGGGTGGCCGGGCTGCTGCTGATCTTCTTGCGTCCGATCTGAGGTCAGCGACGCCGGATGAAGGTGAGGCCGTCCCCGATGGCGAGCATCACGCAGTCGACGCGCTCGTCGGCGATGACGTGGTCGTTGAAGTCGCGGATGCCCTGGGTGCTGGGATCGGTGATCGTGGGATCGATCACGCCACCCCCGAACAGCACGTTGTCGACGAGGATCACGCCGTTGGGGCGCAGTCGGGGCACGATCTGCTCGTAGTAGTCGATGTAGCCGGGCTTGTCGGCGTCGATGAAGGCGAGGTCGAACTGCTCACCGGGCGGCAGCGCCGCCAGCGTCTCGGCGGCCGGCCCGATCTCGAGGGTGATCTTGTCGGAGACGCCGGCCCGCTCCCAGTAGCTGCGGGCCATCGCGGTCCACTCCTCGCTGATGTCGCAGCAGAGCAGGTGGCCGTCGGCCGCCAGCCCCCGTGCGATGGCCAGGGACGAGTAGCCGGTGAAGGTGCCGATCTCGACCGCGTCGCAGGCCCCGATGAGCTGGGTGAACATCGTCATGAACGCCCCCTGCTCGGGGGAGATCTGCATGATCGAGATGCCGCCGAGCGCGAGGGTCTCCTCGACGAGCGCGGCCTGGATCTCATCGATCGGCGTGCTGTGCCCCACCATGTAGGCGTGGATCTCGGGGCTGAGGTTGAAGGACTTGGGGTCGGCCATCGCCGCAGAGTAGCGACCGCTCAAGGTGAGAACGTCGGGGAGCCGATGTAGGTCGTACGGCCCATGGCGGGTCGCGCCGTCCAGAGGGGGCCGAGTTGCGCGCTGCGACCGAGATCGAGGACACGCCGCACCGGGGACGACGTCGGGTCCGCCGGGTCGGTGTGGCTGCGGTCGTCGCCGCGCTCGTGCTGTTGGTGACGAGCTGCCTCTACTCGCCGGGCAACCCGGGTGCCGCGTCGATCAAGTTCGACATCGACGTGAGCCTCGACCAGCACGCGATCTCGCCGCTGATCTATGGCCTCAACACCAACGACGCCGCCACCGTGGCCTCGACCCGCACCTCGCTGCTGCGGTTGGGCGGGAACCGCTGGACCGCCTACAACTGGGAGAACAACGCCTCCAACGCCGGCAGCGACTGGTGCTACCAGAACGACGGTCTGCTGTCGTCGTCGAGCACGCCGGGTGACGCGGTCAAGCCGACGATCACCCAGGCCAAGAACGCGGGGGCCGCGGCGCTCGTCACCGTCCCCATCGTCGACTACGTCGCGGCGGACAAGAACGGTGGGTGCGACGTGCGGAACTCGGGACCCAACTACCTGCTGACCCGCTTCAAGCAGAACCGGTCGACCAAGCCGACCGCGCTGTCGACCACGCCGAACGCCACCGACGGCACGGTCTACGAGGACGAGTACGTCAACTGGGTCAAGCAGGCCGTACCGGGAGCCAACGTGGTGTTCTCCCTCGACAACGAGCCCGATCTCTGGTCGTCGACCCACGCCGAGGTGCACCCCAACGCGGTGACCTACACCGAGCTGGCCAACCGCAACATCGACTTCGCCGGGGCGGTCAAGCGGGTGTGGCCGACGGCCAAGGTGACCGGACCGGTGAACTATGGGTTCGCCGGCTTCGAGAACCTGCAGAACGCCCCCGACGCGGCGGGCAAGGGCAACTTCCTCGACTGGTACCTCGAGCAGATCAAGGCGGCCGGCTCGACGGCCGGCAAGCGGCTCATCGACGACCTCGACCTGCACTGGTACCCCGAGGCCTCGGCGGGCGGCGTCCGGATCACCGGCACCGACACCACTCCGGCGGTCGTGGCCGCCCGCGAGCAGGCCCCACGGTCGCTCTGGGACCCGACCTACGTCGAGACCAGCTGGATCACCACCGACTACGGCTACGGCGCCATCCGCCTGCTGCCCCGCACCAAGGACCGCATCGCTGCCCACTATCCGGGCACCGGCATCGCCCTCACCGAGTGGAACTACGGCGGGGGCGGGCACATCAGCGGGGCCATCGCCTGCGCCGACGTGCTCGGCATCTTCGGGCGTGAGGGCGTCGACGTGGCCTCGTACTGGCCGCTGCAGAGCAACGAGAGCTACGCCTACGGCGCCTTCTCGGCGTTCCGGAACTACGACGGGGCCGGTGGCCACTTCGGGGACACATCGGTGCGGGCCAACACGAGCGACACCGCGAGCTCGAGCGTCTATGCGGCGATCGATGCGGCCAACCACAACCGGGTCGTGATCGTCGCCGTCAACAAGGCCACGACGGCCAAGACCGCCTCGGTGAACATCACCGGCGAGCAGGTCTTCGGCCACGCCAAGACCTACACGTTGACGAGCGCCTCACCGACCCCTCAGGCCGGCGCGACGCTCACCAGCGCCGCGCAGAACGCCTTCCTCTACACGATGCCGGCCCAGTCGGTGACGGTGATCGTCCCCGGCACCTGATCGATCAGGCCATGTTGGCGAGGCGCTCGCGGCAGTCGGGGCACACCGGGAACTTCTCGGGATCGCGCGAGGGGATCCACTTCTTGCCGCAGAGGGCGGTGATCTCCTTGCCGAAGATCATGGCGTCGGTGAGCTGGTTGCGCTTGACGATGTGCGCCAGCCGCTCGTGATCGCCGTCGCCGAGGGTCGGGTCGGCGTCGAGGTCGATGTCCTGGATGATCTCGGTCTCGGCCATGGGTGCGAGAGTAGCGCCGGTGCGACCGCGGGTCGATCAGTGCCCGCGGGCGATCCACTCGTCGAGATGTGGGGCCTCGGCGCCCACGGTGGTGTCGTCGCCGTGACCCGTGTGCACGGTGGTGGCCGGCTCGAGGACGAGCAGGCTGGTGCGGATCGACTCGATGATCGTCGGGAAGTCGGAGTTCGAGCGGCCGGTGGCGCCGGGCCCGCCGTTGAACAGGGTGTCGCCACCGAAGACCTGGGTGACGCCGTCGCCGAGCGTGCCCTGCCCGTCGATCAGGCAGATGCCACCGGGTGAGTGCCCAGGGGTGTGGCGGACGGTGAGCACGGTGCCGGCGATCTCGATGATGTCGCCGTCGACGATCTCACGATCGGGTGCCCGCTCGGGGTAGATGGCGTCCCAGAGCATGCGGTCGGCGGGGTGCAGCAGGATCGGGGCGCCGTCGTAGCGGTCGGCCAGGTCGGCGGCCGCGTTGATGTGGTCGTTGTGCCCGTGGGTGCACACGATGGCGACGAGGCGGCGGTCGCCGATGGCGTCGGCGATGGGCCCGGCGTCGTGGGCCGCGTCGATGGCCAGCACCTCGGTGTCGTCACCGATCAGCCACACGTTGTTCTCGACGTCGAAGTCCTCGCCGTCGATCGAGAAGGTGCCGTTGGTGCGGACCCGCTCGATGCGGGCGTGGCCTCGTGGCTCGGCCATCAGTCGAACACCACCACCGAGCGCAGGACCTCGCCGCGCTCCATCTTGTGGAAGGCCTCTTCGACGTCGTCGATGCCGATGCGCTCGCTGACGAACCGGCCGAGGTCGAAGCGCCCCTGGAGGAACAGGTCGACGAGCATCGGGAAGTCGCGGCTCGGGAGGCAGTCGCCGTACCAGGACGGTTTCAGCGCGCCGCCGCGGCCGAAGAACTCGATCATCGGGATGTCCGGGAGGGCCATGTCCGGGGTGGGCACGCCGACCTGCACGACGGTGCCGGCCAGGTCACGGGCAAAGAACGCCTGCTCGAGCACCTTGGGGTTGCCGACGGCCTCGATGCACACGTCGGCACCGAACCCTCCGGTGAGCGAGCGGATGGCCTCGACCGGATCGACCGAGGAGGCGTCGACCGTGTCGGTGGCGCCGAACGTGCGGGCCAGCTCGAGCTTCCGAGGGTCGAGGTCGACGGCGATGATGGTGCTGGCCCCGACGAGCGAGGCGCCGGCGATGGCCGCGTTGCCGACCCCACCGCAGCCGAACACCGCGATGGAGTCGCCGAGGCCGATGCCCCCGGTGTTCACTGCGGCGCCGAAGCCGGCCATGACGCCGCAGCCGAGCAGGCCGGCGGCGGCAGGGTCGACGCGGGGGTCGACCCTGGTGGCCTGGCCCGCGGCGACGAGCGTCTTGTCCGCGAAGGCGCCGATGCCGAGAGCGGGCGACAGTGGCGTGCCGTCGACGAGGGTCATCTTCTGGACGGCGTTGTGGGTGGCGAAGCAGTACTGCGGCTTGCCCTTGCGACAGGCCCGGCACTGGCCGCAGACCGCTCGCCAGTTCAAGACGACGAAGTCGCCGGGCGCGACCTCGGTGACACCGGGGCCGACCTGATCGACGACGCCGGCCGCCTCGTGACCGAGCAGGAACGGGAACTCGTCGTTGATGCCGCCTTCGCGGTAGTGCAGGTCGGTGTGGCACACGCCGCAGGCCTGGACGTCGACGGTGACCTCGCCGGGGCCGGGGTCGGGCACCACGATCTCGGTGACGCGCACCGGCTCCTTCACCGAGTGGGCGACCACTCCTCGTACCGTCGTCGACATCGTGGGCTCCTCGAGCAGGGCGGTCCGGTTCGTGCGCGACACTAGCGACCCGATGAAGCTGCACTGGTTCCTCCCCACAGGTGGCGACAGCCGAGACCTCGTGCCGTCGGGTGCCCATCCGCACCGTCGGGCACCCAGCCTCGAGTACCTCGCCACCGTGGCCCGCGCGGCCGAGCAACTGGGCTTCACCGGCATGCTCACGCCCACCGGCACCATGTGCGAGGACGCCTGGCTCACCACCGCGTCGCTGCTGGCCGAGACCGAGCGGATCAAGTTCCTGGTGGCGTTCCGACCGGGTCTGATCTCACCCACGCTGGCCGCGCAGATGGCGTCCACCTACCAGCGCATGTCGGGCGGTCGGCTGCTCATGAACGTGGTCACCGGCGCCGACACCGAGGAGCTGGCCCGGTTCGGCGACTGGCTCGACCACGACGATCGCTACGCACGCACCGGCGAGTTCATCGACGTGCTGCGTGGCGCCTGGTCGGGCGAGCCGTTCGACTTCGAGGGAACCCACTACCGGGTGCGGGAGGCCACCACGCGTGCCATGCCCGAGCCGCGACCGGAGATCTACTTCGGCGGGGCCTCGCCGGCGGCCGAGCAGGTGGCTGCGGCCAAGGTCGACGTCTACCTCGCCTGGGGCGAGCCGCCGGAGATGGTCGCCCAGCGCGTCGAGCGGGTTCGTGGGCTCGCGGCTGCTCAGGGTCGCACGCTGCGCTTCGGCATCCGGTTCCACGTCATCACCCGGGACACCTCAGCTGCCGCGTGGGCCGAGGCCGACCGGCTGCTGGCCTCGGTGCCCGACGAGGCGGTGGATGCGGCGCAGGCCGACTTCGCCCGGACGCAGTCGGTCGGTCAGCAGCGGATGGCATCGCTGCACGGCGATGGGCGGGACCGGGCGTCGCTCGAGATCTCCCCGAACGTGTGGGCCGGGGTCGGGCTGGTGCGGGGCGGCGCCGGCACCGCGCTCGTCGGCAGCCACGAGGAGGTCGCCGACGTGATCGAGCGCTACCGGGCGGTCGGCTTCGAGGAGTTCATCCTGTCGGGCTACCCGCACCTCGAGGAGGCGTTCTGGTTCGGCGAGAACGTCATGCCCATCCTGCGGCGCCGAGGTGCGCTCGCCGACGCCCTGGCGTTCGACGATCCCGCCCCCGAGCCCCTCGCCACGTTTCGTTGACCGGGGTCAGATGTCGGCGAGCTTGATCAGGGTGATGGCGGACAGCGGGCCGTAGTAGCGATCGTTGTTCGGGGTGAGGAACGTGTAGGCGTGGACGTCGAGGGGCTCGTGGGCGATCTCGCCGGACTCGTCGGTGAACGCCATCTCGACGACCTCGAACGTGCCCAGCTCGACGCTGAACCACTCGCCGCCGATGATCACCCTCGATACCTGCTTGGCCCTGATCGCCATACGTCGAGCTCCTCGGTTGGTGCGGAAACCCGGAGCCTACGGGACGCGTCGAACGTGACGTGGGTGCCCGGCAGCACGACCTCGGTCCCGTACGCTCACCGGATGACCCGGCCCAGTGCGGATGAGTCGATCTCGCCGCTCTGGCTGGCCCACCACTACCCGGAGGACTACGACCGCTGCGTCGTGATCGGCCGCACCCACGTGTGTCGGCGGTGCCTCGTGCTCTATCCGATCGCGTTCCTCGTGATGGGACTGGCGCTGGCCGACATCCGCTGGCCGACCTCGCTCGATCCTCTCTTGCTGATCGTGTTGCCGGTGCCGGCCGTCGTCGAGTTCGTGCTCGAGCACTTCGACGTCGTGCGCTACCAGCCGCTCCGCCAGTCGCTGCTCACCGTCCCCCTGGCCCTGGCCCTCGGGGTCGGCTTCGCCCGCTACCTCGAGCACCAGGCCGACCCGCTGTTCTGGGGCGTGGTGGTCGGCTACGCGGCGATCTGCGTTGCGGCCACCATCATCGGGGCCCGCCGGAACCGCACGAGCTGAGCTCGTCGGTCAGACCGAGGCCGGCTCGCGATCAGGGTCGGGGGCCGGCGTGGCGTGGGTGCGGGTGGCCGGTGGGTCGTCGGGGTCGGGGGCGTCGACACTGATCCTCGGGAGGATCTTGTCCAGCCACGCCGGGATCCACCAGTTCCACTTGCCGGCGAGCTCCATGGTGGCCGGCACCAGCATCATGCGGACGATGGTGGCGTCGACGAACACGGCGACCGCCATGCCGAGCCCGATCATCTTCACGGTGGGGGACGGGTTGGTCACGAAGCTGAGGAAGACCGAGATCATGATCAGCGCGGCGGAGGTGATCACCCGGGCGGTGCTGGCCAGGCCGTTCACGACGCTCGTGTGGCTGTCGCCGGTGCGGAGGTAGTCCTCCCGGATCCGGCTGAGCAGGAAGACCTCGTAGTCCATCGACAGGCCGAAGAGGATGGCGAACATCATCACCGGGACGAAGGCCACGATCGGCACCGTCTCCTGGAGGCCGATGAGCTCCCTGCCCCAGCCCCACTGGAACACGGCGACCACGAAGCCGTAGGCCGCGGCGATCGACAGCAGGTTCATCACCGCGGCCTTGAAGGGCACGAAGAGCGAGCGGAAGACCATCATCAGCAACAGGAAGGCGCCGATGATGACCCCGGCGATGAACGGGAAGAGCCGGGCTTGGATGAGGTCGGTGAGGTCCACGGTTGCGGCGGTCGAGCCGCCCACGGCCACATCGCGGGCCGAGATCGCCCCGTTGGCCGTGGCCTGGGGCACGGTGTCGTTGCGCAACGTGCGCACCAGCACAGCCGTGCCGGGATCGGTGGGCGCCGTCGTCGGGATGACCTCGATGATCGCGGCGGTGCTGTCGCTGTTCGGGATCGGGCCGGTGGCGGACTGCACCCCGGGCGTCGCGGTGATGGCGGCGGTGAGGCTCGTGAGCGCGGCCTGCTCGGGTGAGCCAGCGGTGGCGGCCTGGGGCAGGGCGACGGCGACGAGGAGCGGGCCGTTCACCCCAGGCCCGAAGCCCTGCTCGATGAGGTCGTAGGCCTGGCGTTGCGTGGTGTCGGTCGGCGCGCTGGAGTCGGAGGTGAAGCCCAGCTCGATCTTGAGGAGCGGCGCGGCCAGGGCCAACAGGATGGCCAGGCTGATGATGCAGAACAGCACCTTGCGCCGGGCGACCTCGTGCGCCCAGCGGGCGGCCAGGGTCGTCGAGGGGTCGGGCTCGGGCCGATGGTGGATGGCGAGCGAGTTGAGGTGGTGGCCGAGCAGCCCGAGCATGGCCGGCAGCAACGTCATGGCCGCCAGCACCGTGATCGCCACGTACATGGCTGCGGTGAACCCGAGGGTCGTCACATAGGGGATGCGAACCAGCGCGAGCCCGCAGAGCGCCATGCAGACGGTGATGGCCGCGAACAACACCGCCGACCCGGAGGTGGCCAGGGAGCGGCCGACCGACGCCTCGACGTCCATGCCGGCCGCCAGGTTCTGCCGGTGGCGGCTCACGATGAACAGCGAGTAGTCGATCCCGACGCCGAGGGCGATCATCGTGCCGAGGACGGGGGCCACCTGCCCGATGGTGGCGTGGGCCTCGATGATCTTCAGCATCATCGAGCTGCAGAAGACCGCGAACACCGCCAGGCTGATCGGGACGGCCATCGAGACGATCGACCCGAGAGCGATCAGCAGGATCACCATGGCGATCAGGATGCCGATCTGGTCGGCGTGCTTGGAGATCGAGCTCTGCGGCTGGTTGAAGTAGTCGACGACGGCGCCGCCGTACTGCACGACGAGTCCAGCCTGCTGCGCCGGCTCGGCGGCGGACTTCAGGCTGGTGAAGGTGTCCTTCGGAAGGCTCGCCACCTCGTCGTTGAACTGGACCGCGGCATAGCCGATCGTCTTGTCCCCGTCGAGGTTGCCGGCGAAGGTCGCCTCGGTGGGGTTGGTCACGGCCAGGACGCCGTCGACCTTGCTCAGGTTGGTGACCGCGGCGGTGATGGCGGCGGCGTTGGCCGAGCTGGTGAGCGGGCCGTTCGAGCTCTGGAACACGACCTGGGCGGTGGTGCCGTTGGCTGCCGGGAACCGCTGGGCGAGGATGTCGAACGCTTGCTGGGACTGGGTGCCCGGGATGGTGAACACGTCACGGGTCTTGCCGTCCCCCTTGGTGGCGACCACCCCGAGGGTGACTGCCACGACGACCCAGATGCCGATCACGAGCCAGTGGCGGCGAGCTGCGCCTCGGCCGAGTCGTTCCAGCATGTTGCGGTTCCTCGAGTCGGATGGCGACGAGATGCGGTCCCGATCACCGTCGGCAGCGGCCGAGGTGAGTTGAGCATCAGCCCCAATGGGTGAATCGGCCGATCTGCTCGAAGCCGAGCCGATGGTAGAGGTGCACCGCCTCGGCCGAAGGTTGCAGCGTCGCGGTGAGCTCGGGGGCGACAGCGAGGGCCGCGCGGGTCAACGCGGTGGCATGGCCGTGACCCCGATGGCCGGGCACGGTGCCGACGCCGTAGATGCCGAGCACGCCCGCCGCCTCGTACGCCATGGCCCCGACGACGACCTCGCCGTCGATCCGTCCGGCCAGCACGTGCATCGCCGGGTCGTCCAGGATCGGTGGGGCATGGATCTCGAACGGCGCCACCGGTGACGGCGCGCGGAAGGCCAGGCCGATGGCGTGCTCGAAGGCGCGCAGATCGTCGGCGCGGTGCACCTCGACGATCTCGAGGGCCCTGACCGGCGCCGAGACCCCGTCGACCTGCCTGTCGCCCGGGCGGGCGAACCACATCCCGGTCGACCGGTGGGCCAGGCCGGACGGCGATGACCCCACCGTCGTCAGGTCGATCCGGCCGAAGGACTCGCACACGGCCTCGAAGCTGCCGGCCGGGTCATCGAGGTGGCGGAGGAGCTCGCGGTCCGATCCGGCCCGGTCGATCACCGAGCCGGGAGGCGCCAGCGAGACCGCGGTGAAGTAGATCCATGGAGTCGGGGTCGGCGCGG
>Ga0302299_10002168_pt1 | contig 11957 bp, 10 predicted proteins | sample III_Fen_N3_4_FD_198795 | JGI IMG/M metagenome (GOLD analysis project Ga0302299, IMG submission 198795) | Peat permafrost microbial communities from Stordalen Mire near Abisko, Sweden - III_Fen_N3_4 | ecosystem: Environmental > Terrestrial > Soil > Wetlands > Permafrost | place: Sweden: Abisko...
CCCAAATTCTCCAACGCATCACTGCTCACGAGATCTCCAGGGGCGAGAGGGCTGGTCAGGTGCGGCCTACTCCATCAGGGGCACCGCGGACTATCAACTCCGGCAGGTGAACCAAGTGGCACAGGTCTTCGGCTGAAGACGACCTCTCGCGCGCCGAGCCCAGCGTGCGGGCACGCGGCGGGCGCGAAGACGTGTGCCATTCAGCTCACGGTCGGGGTGGCATCGGCCGCTGCGTAGGCTGGCCGACCTGGCTCTGCTGCGAAAGGGCTCTGCGTGGTGACGGGTACGGATCCGCTGGGTCGCCTGGTCGAGCTGCCGGGCGTGTTCGAGGCGGTCGAGGCGGCGCGCGGCTCGGTCGACGCGTTGCTGCGCGACCTGCGCGGACGCGAGCTGCGTCGCCGGGTGACCGAGGTGACCGCGGAGTCGTTGCGGCGGGCGGCGTGGGCGTCGACATGCCTCGAGCTGGCTGAGCCGTGGGACCTCGGCACCTTCACGCCTCCGTTTGACGAGACCGAGCGAGGCCGAACGGCCCGAGGTGCCCTGCGAGTGACGACCGAGCTCGCCGGTCTGGCCGGCGTGTGGCGCATCGCTCCACTTCAGGCTCTGGCCCGGTTGCACAGCCTGGCCGCCGCGGACCTCGTCGCCGCGGGCGAGCTTCCTGAGGCTCAGGTCGGACGTCCGCGGCCCGGAGCCGAGGTCGGTGCTCGGATGGCCGGGCTCGCCGACACGCTCGCTGCTCCGACCGCCGCTCCGGCCGTCCTGGTGGCGGCTGTCGTGCAGGGCGAGCTCGAGTCGGTCGGCCCCTTCCGCTGGGGCAACGGGCTGGTCGCGCGGGCGGCAGCCCGGCTGGTGCTGCTCGAGCGAGGCCTGGACCCGCGGGCGGCGAGCATCCCCGAGGTGGGTTTCCTCGAGCTCGGGAGGGCGGCCCACGACGCCGCGCTCACGGCATACGTCAGCGGCACCGGAGAGGGGGTCGCACAGTGGTTGGTCCACTGTGGGCAGGCGGTGGCCCTCGGTGGTCGGGCCGGCCGTGACGTGGCCGCAGCAGTACGCGGGTAGACCGCTAGCCGAGGTCGGCGGCGAACGGCGGGTCGGCACCCTGGCGTTGGCAGGTGAGTGCGGCGACCCGCACCGCGAACTCGACGGCCACCCGAAGCGCGTCGAGGTCGCCGAGGTCACTGCGGTCGTGTCCGGCCGCGCACCAGGCGTGGACGAACGCCCCCCCGAACGAGTCGCCAGCCCCCACGGTGTCGACCACGTCGACGCGCGGGACGTCGACCGAGAGCTCTGCGGTCGGCGTGAGCACGTGCACCCCTGCGGCGCCATCAGTGAGCAGCACCACCTGGGGGCCGGCATCGAGCAACGCCCGAGCTGAATCGAGAGCGGGTACACCCGGGGTCAACCATTCGAGGTCGTCTCCGCTGACCTTGACGACGTCGGTGCGGGCCAGGACCCGAGCCAGTCGAGCGCGGTACGACGCGCCGTCCTTGATCACCGTGGGGCGGCAGTTCGGGTCGACCAGGACGAGGACGCCGGGATCGAGGCCGGCGACGAGCGCCTCGTACGTGCTGGCCATCGGCTCGAGCGCCAGGCCCAGCGTCCCGACGTGCAGCGCCTGCGTGTGGGCCGGCAGTCCGTCGGCGAGGTCGGCCTCGGTCAGGCCGGGTGCCGATGTCCCGGCGAAGTAGAAGTGGTACGTCGCGGCCCCGCCGGCGTCGAGCTCCGCGACGGCCAAGGTCGTAGGGTCGCTGGTCCGCGGGGCCGACGAGAGGTCGACGCCGTCGGCCTCGAGCCGCGAGTGCAGCAGGGTCCCGAAGCGATCGTCGGACAGCCGACCGACGAACAGGGCTGACCCGCCCAGCCGGGCGATCGTGCGAGCGGCGTTGTAGGGACCGCCGCCGGGGTTCGCGGTCAGGGTGCCGTCCGGACTCAGGATCAGGTCGATCAGGGCTTCACCAGCGACGGCAATCATGAGGCGGGAGCGTACTCGACCGGGCCAGAGCGCCTCCGGACAGCAAACGGCGCCTCCTGCGGGGGAGGCGCCGTCTCCCGATCCATCGGCTCGGTGACCAAGCGTGCAACCGATTCGCCGGACGGTTCCGCTGAGCGGTAGGTCCTGACGTCCCTAACGTGGGTTGGTCCGCCGCGTGGGTTACCCGGCTGATGGTTCGCGTTCAGGTCTACACCCGCCTTCGGCCCGGCGGAACCCCTCGTCGGCGTGTCGGCTCAGACGCCGGATCGGTAGATCTTCCGGCCCGCGTACCAGACCACGCCCGCCGCTGCGGCGGCACCGACGGTCGCATAGGCGACCTTTCGAGGCTGCCTGGTGCGCAACCCCACCGGTGTGGCGAAGTCGAGGACCGGCCACTCACGGGTCACCGCCTCGGCGCGCAGGGCCCGATCAGGGTTCACTGCGTACGGGTGACCCACCGCCTCGAGCATGGGCAGGTCGGTGGCGGAGTCCGAGTACGCGAACGACCCGGGCAAGTCGTAGCCACGGTCTACGGCCAGCTCGCGGATCGCTTCCGCCTTGGCTGGGCCGTACGCGTAGAACGAGATCTCGCCGGTGTACTTGCCGTCCTCTACCACCATGCGCGTGGCGATGACGTGGTCGGCGCCGAGCATCGCCCCGATGGGTTCGACCACCTCGGTACCGGAGGTGCTCACGATGACCACGTCGCGGCCGGCTGCGTGGTGGTCGGCGATCAGCTCGATCGCCTCGACGTAGATCGTGGGGTCGATCAGCTCGTACACGGTCTCGCCGACGATCGCTCGCACCTGGTCGACGGGCCAGCCGGTGCACAGCTCCTGGAGGTAGCCGCGCATCCGTTCCATCTGGTCGTGGTCAGCGCCCCCGACCAGGTAGACGAACTGGGCGTACGCGCTGCGCAGGACGGCTCCGCGGTTGATCAGGCCGCCCTTGTAGAACGGGCGACCGAATGCCAGCGAGCTGGACCGGGCGATGATCGTCTTGTCGAGGTCGAAGAACGCAGCGGTGGGCTGGGCGGCGTCGGACACGGGCACGAGTCTAGGCCGGATGGGTGAAATGACCCGTTGTTTGTGTTCCGTCCGTCGCTGACGGTTTGCCGGGATCTGGGCTCGGGTAGATGTCCGTTGGGCAGGGGTCGTGACCCTTGCCCGCGGCTGGGCTCCTCCCCCCCAGGGCCTCGGCCGCAGCGACGGCCCCCGCTAGCCCCCCCAGCGGGGGCCGTTCGCGCTCTCTTCTCGATTTGCCAGGCGGTTTGGTGGCGTTCAGCCGCTGTCCACAGCCCGCGATCGTCCACAGCGAGGGCCGCGCGCCCGCCGCAGGAACCTCCGACAGCGCAGGGTCGGACGAGACCACCGATCTCGTCGCCTGGAGGTTCTTGCTGTGCCATACCCCTCGATCGACGCACCCGAGCAGTCCCGACCGCTGTTCGTGACCGACGACCCGGACGTGTTGGACGACTTGCTTCGGCTGGCGGCGGCGGCAGGGGTCGAGCCCGAGGTGGTCGACGCCGTTGTCGCGGCTCGGCGATCGTGGCTGGCAGCGCCACTCGTGCTGCTCGATGCACGTCTGGCCGGCACGGCCGCGGTGGCGGGGCTCTCGAAGCGGCCCGGACTGGTGCTCGTGGCGGTATCGGCCGACGACGCGGACGTGTGGCGCCGGGCGGTCGAGATCGGTGCGGAGCACGTAGTCGTGCTTCCCGACGCCGAGCAGTGGCTGGTGGGTCGGTTGAGCGATGCGGCTGAGCCCACGGACGGCAGCCACAGTGACGCCGAGGTGGTCTGCGTCATCGGCGGTCGTGGTGGAGCCGGGGCCAGCACCTTGGCGGCGGCTCTCTCGTTCGCCGGGTTGCGTCGGGGGCTGCCGACGGTGCTGCTCGATGCCGATCCGCTGGGCGGCGGGATCGACCTGCTGCTCGGAGGGGAGGACCAGCCCGGTCTGCGCTGGCCCGATCTCGCGGGCGCCAGCGGCCGGGTGGCGGCCTCCACCCTGCGCGGTTCGCTGCCGTCGGTCGACACCCTGACCGTCCTGAGCTGGGATCGCGGTGACACTCTCCAGGTGCCCGTGACCGCGATGCGTTCGGTGCTGGGTGCGGCTCGCCGGGGAGGCGGGTTGGTGGTCGTCGACCTCCCCCGGAGGGTCGACGCAGCGGCCGAGGTGGCCCTCGCCCACGCGCGCATCACGTATCTGGTCGTCCCGGCCGAGGTGAGAGCGGCTGCGGCTGCGGCTCGGGTTGCTGCTTCGATCCGGTCGACGACCCGCGAGGTTCACGTCGTCGTTCGGGGTCCGGCGCCGGGTGACCTCGAGCCCGAGGTGGTCGCGGCTTCGCTGGGCCTTCCCTTGGCGGGCTACTGCCGGGCCGAGGCGGGCCTCGCCGCCGCGTTGGAGCGTGGCGAGCCACCTGGCCGGCGTCGAGGGCCCCTGTCGCGGATGGCAGACCTCCTGCTCGACGACGTCACCGGGTTCGCGGGAGTCGACGCGGCTCGCACCTCGGGGCTCGCCTTTGACCTGCCGGACGATTGATGCGCCTCGACGAGGGCTTCGTCGAAGGCGTACGGGCGAGGCTGGTCGGCGAGCGTGGCCCGATCGGGCCGACGGCGGTCGCGGCGGCGGCCCGCGCCGAGGGGGTGGTTCTTGGCCAGGGACCGATGCTCGAGCTCGTGGGTCGGTTGCAGTCCGAACTCATCGGGCTCGGGCCCTTGACCCGATTGGTTGCTGACTCGTCGGTCACGGACGTGCTGGTCCACGGTCCCGATCAGGTGTGGGTCGATCGTGGCGCGGGCCTCGAACGTACCGACGTCCGTTTTCGGGACGAAGCTGCCGTCCGCCGGCTCGCGGGGCGGCTGGCGTCGGTCGTGGGGCGGCGCCTCGACGATGCCTGTCCGTTCGTCGACGCGCGGCTGCCCGAGGGAGTCCGGCTGCATGCCGTCCTGCACCCGCTGGCCGTGGACGGGACGTGCATCTCGCTGCGCATCCCGTCCCGACACGTGATGACCCTGGGGGACTGGCAGGCGACGGGGTCGCTGCATCCCGAACTGGTGCCCGTGCTCGAGGCGGTCCTTCACGCGCGGTTGTCATTCCTGGTGAGCGGAGGGACCGGAAGCGGCAAGACGACCCTCCTGGCGACGCTGCTCGGGGCTCTCCCCGCAACCGAGCGGCTGGTTGTCGTGGAAGACACCCTGGAGCTGGCCCCAGCTCACCCGCATGTGGTCCGGCTGGAAGCCAGGGCGGCGAACGTTGAGGGCGTGGGCGCCGTCACCGTCCGCGACCTGGTTCGACAGGCGCTTCGGATGCGCCCTGACCGGCTCGTCGTGGCCGAGGTCCGCGGCGGAGAGGTCGTTGATCTGTTGGCAGCGCTCAATACCGGCCACGACGGGGGAGCCGGCACGGTGCATGCCAACGCCGCGGCCGCGGTTCCGGCTCGGCTTGAGGCGCTGGCGCTGCCCACTGGGCTCGGCCGGGCGGCTCTGCATAGCCAGCTCGCGGTCGCGCTCGACGCCGTGATCCACGTGACCCGGGCGACCAGCGGTCAGCGCCGGGTGTCTCAGGTCGGTCTCACGGCGATCGACGAGTCGGGCCGCGTGCAGGTCGACCCAGCCTGGCTGGTAGGCCCCAACGGTGAGCTGCAGCGTGGTCCCGCGGCGGGCCGGTTCGCCGTGCTCATCGCGGACCGGCTGGCGACCGGGCCGGCCGACTGAGTGGCGCACGTGACCGTCTCTTTGAGCCGCGCCATCGCGCTGAGCAGCAATGGGGCGGTGGGCAGCCGACCGGCATTGCTCGCCGCGGTCTCGATGGTCGTGGCCCAGCTGATCCTGACGTCACCGCTGCCCCGCCGGGGGCCAATCCGTGGGACGGGCCGGCCAGGCTCCGGGTGGTTGATGGACTTCGCGACCCGCGCCCGGGGCCTCTACTCGGCCCGATCGGGGCGTGCGACCGCGGCTTCTGCTGTCGAGGTGACGGAGTTCGCGGCGGCCTGGGCCGCCGAGCTGCGGGCCGGACGCTCGCCGGGGCAGGCGTTGGTCGCGGCCGTCAGCGAGGTGGGCGATCCGGTCGTCCGCGCGGCCCTGCGCCCGGCGTCAGACAGCGTGGGGCTCGGCGGCGACCCGGCGACCTTCCTCCGACACGGCGCGTCCCAGCCGGGCTGCGAGCTGCTCCGACCGCTGGCCGCCGCGTGGGAGGTGGGCGCTGGGCGGGGGGCCGGGCTCGCCGACTCGGTGGAGCGGATGGCCGAGGTGGGGCGCAGTCGGCTCCAGCACCAGCGGGAGGTAGCCGCCCACCTGGCCGCTCCCCGTGCCACGGCGCGACTGCTCGCGGGGTTGCCGTTGTTCGGTTGGCTGCTGGGGATGGCCCTGGGTGCTCGCCCGTTGAGTTTCTTGCTGTCCACTCCGCCCGGGTGGTGCGTCACTCTGGTCGGGGTATCGCTCGAGCTCCTCGGCCTCCGCTGGACGTCCGCCCTCGCTCGCCGCGCCGAGCACCCGCCGTGACCTCGGCTGGGATCGCTGCGGGGGTGCTGCTCGTGCTGGCCGGTATGGCTGCTGAGCCCTTGCGGCCGTCACGGCGCCTCCTGCGGGTGCAGCCGGCGGCGACTGCCGCAGACCGGAGAACCTCCTCGACGCGTGCGTCGCCCGGGCCCGGACCGTCTCGGTCGGCGGTCCTCGCCTGCGCGGCGGCCGGGCTGGCGGCCGCCGCGCTGATCGGGGGCTGGCTAGGCATGCTTGCTGCCGTCGCCGCGGTCTCGATCGGGCCGGTTCTCGTCGCCCGGCTGGAGACGGGCCCCGAGCGTGACCGGCGTCGCAGACTGGCGGACGAGCTGCCCGTGGCTGTCGACCTGCTGTCGGCCTGCCTGCTCGCAGGGGCTGGGCCGGAGCAGGCCCTGCGATCGGTCGGCGCCGCGCTGGGCGGACCGGTGGGCGAGGTCTTCGCAGCCGTGGCAGCGAGTGTTTCCCTTGGTTCGGATCCTCGGGCTGCCTGGGCGCCATGGCTCGGCGACCCGACCTTCGCGGGGCTCGCGCGCGCCGTCATCCGGGCCGAGGTCAGCGGCGCGCCCCTCGCAGTCCTGCTGACGCGCGCCGCAGCCGACCTACGGGTCTCGCGGCGGATCGCCGCCGAAGCCGCGGCTCGTCGCGTTGGCGTACTCGCGGTTGCCCCCTTGGGCTTGTGCTTCCTGCCTGGCTTCATCCTGCTCAGCGTGGTCCCGGTCGTCTCCAGCCTGGCCGCCTCCGCATTGGGACTTGGCCCCTGACTCGCAATCCACAGGGGGTTGTCGTCCCCAGCCGCCGATCTCGACCGCCCCATGGCCGTCCGGTTGGGGAAGCCTCTGACTACGGCCCGTCGTGCCGTTCGCTCCGGCAGGTCCGCCGGGTTCGAGAGGAGCCAGTCATGGGTCGGCGATGGGTGGATCGAGTCACGTCGAGCGAGTCGTCCGACGACGCGGGCATGACGACGGCCGAGTACGCCGTCGGCACCGTCGCGGCGTGCGGTTTTGCCGGGCTGCTGCTCAAGATCCTCACGAGCGACCAGGTCCGTTCGCTGTTGAGCGGAGTGATCTCTCGTGCCTTCTCCGTCGTCTTCTGACCGGGGCTCGGTGACCGCCGAGACGGCAGTGCTCCTGCCGGCGCTGGCCCTGCTGCTCGCTTTCCTGCTGTCCGTGGCCCGCGCGGCCACGAGCCAGCTCAACGCGCAGGACGCCGCTCGTCTGGCGGCGCGGGCCGCGGCACGTGGTGAGTCCTCGGCGGAGGTCGAGCGGCTGGCCGGCGAGGTTGCGCCCCGCGGAGCGGTGGTGACGGTGCGGCGGCTGGATGGACTGCTCCGCGTGGAGGTCACCGCCCAGGTCCGACCCCTCGGGGCCGGCCTGTCGTGGTTGCCGGCGATCAATGTCGGGGGCTCAGCCGTCGCCGCCGTCGAGCCAGCTTCCAGGCAGTCATGAGGTTCCCCCGCCTCATCGTCCCTCGACCCCCTCTCGGCCTCGCTCGGGACAACGGCTCGGGGACGATCTGGGTCCTGATTCTGATTCTGGCCTTCAGCGCGACGAGTGCCCTGTTCCTGGCGCTAGCGACCGTCACGAGTGCGCGGCACCGCGCCGCAACAGCTGCGGACCTCGCGGCTCTAGCGGCCGCCGGCGCCTGGCAGCAGGGCTCGACGCCAGCGGTCGCCTGCGGTCTGGCCACCACCGTTGCCGCCGCGAGCGGGCTCAGCATCGTGCGGTGCCAGGTGACCGCCGCGGGCATCGTCGAGGTGGCGGTTCGGATCGCCGTCACGCTGCCACTGACCGGCCCGATGGGCACCGACGTCCGGGCCCGCGCCGGCCCTGCGGCAGCTGCGCTCCGAGCCGATCGGCTACGACTCGAGCAGCACGGTGAGCAGCCGCACGGCTCCGGCCTTGTCGAGCGGGTCGTTGCCGTTCCCGCACTTCGGCGACTGCACACACGAGGGGCACCCCGCCTCGCAGCCGCAGGCACTGATCGCATCGCGGGTCGCGGTCAGCCAAGCCCTGGCGCGGTCGAAGCCCTGCTCCGCGAAGCCGGCCCCACCGTCATGCCCGTCGTAGACGAAAACGGTCGGCAGACCGGTGTCGGGGTGCAGGGCCGTCGAGACTCCCCCGATGTCCCAGCGGTCGCAGGTGGCGAACAAGGGGAGCAGCCCGATCGAGGCGTGCTCGGCGGCGTGGGCGGCACCCGGCAGGTCCGCCTCGTCGAGGTCTGCCGCAGCAACCTGATCGGCTGTGACCGTCCACCAGACCGCTCGGGTGCGTAGATGACGGGGTGGCAGATCGAGGGGTTCCTCGCCAAGCACCTCGCCCGACACGAGGCGACGGCGCAGAAAGCTCACCACCTGGTTGGTCACCTGGACGTCGCCGAACGTCAGCGCCGCCGCACCCCAGGCGCAGGTGGTCCGCACCGCCAGGACCCGGATGTCGGTCACGTCGCGGGCTTGGGTCGAGTAGTCGGGCGCGGCGGCCACAGCCAAGGCGACGGCATCGTCGAGGTCGAGTCGCTCGACGAGGTACGTAGCTCCCTGATGCACGTAGACCGCCCCCTGGTGGACCGTGCGGTCGGCCGCGCCCGGGTTCACCGTGCCGAGCACCCGGCCCGTTCCGGTCTCGACCACCCGCACTGGCGTGCCCCCGATGCCGCGCAGATCGACCAGGTCGCTCGCCCGCTCGCGGCGCGTCCAGTACCAGCCACCGGGCCGCCGACGCAGCACTCCGCCGGCGACCAGGTCGTCGAGCAGGTCTGCCGTCCCGGGGCCGAAGAGGGCCAGGTCGGCTTCGGTCAACGGCAGCTCGGCCGCCGCCGCAGCGAGATGGGGGCCCAAGATGTACGGGTTGCCGGGATCGAGCACCGTGGCCTCGACCGGCTGGCCGAAGATCGCCTCCGGGTGGTGGACGAGGTAGGTGTCGAGCGGGTCGTCTCGCGCGATGAGCACTGCGAGGGCGCCCTGCCCAGCCCTTCCGGCGCGACCCGCCTGCTGCCAGAGCGAGGACCGGGTGCCCGGCCAGCCAGCCATCAGCACCGCGTCGAGCCCGGCAACGTCGACGCCGAGCTCGAGGGCGGACGTCGCGGCCACCCCGGTCAGGGCCCCCGACTGGAGGTCGGCCTCGAGGGCACGTCGTTCCTCGGGGAGGTACCCGGCTCGGTACGCCGCCACCTGTCGACCCAGTCCGGGCACAGCTTCCTCGAGGTGCTCGCGGGTCAGAAGCGCCACCGTCTCGGCTCCGCGACGCGAGCGCACGAAGGCGAGCGTGCGCCGGCCGGCGACGACGAGGTCGGCGAGCAGGTCCGCGGTCTCGGCGTTCACCGAGCGGCGCACCGGTGCGCCCTGCTCTCCGCGCAGCTCGGTGAGCGGTGGCTCCCACAGCCCGAACGCGGCGGCCGCGCGCGGCGACGCATCGTCGGTCACAGCAGCGACTGGAAGCCCGACCAGCCGGGAGGCCGAGACCTCCGGGGCCGAGACAGTGGCCGAAGCCAGGACGAAGACCGGTTCGGAGCCGTAGCGGGCCGCGACCCGGCGCAGCCGCCGGATCACCGCGGCGACATGCGACCCGAACACTCCGCGGTAGACGTGGCACTCGTCGATGACGACGTAGCGCAACGACCGCAGGAACGACGCCCATCGGGCGTGGCCAGGCAGCAGCGAGCGGTGCAGCAGGTCAGGGTTGGTCAGGACATACCCGGCGTGCGCCCGGATCCACTCCCGTTCCTCGTTCGCGGTATCGCCGTCGTACGTCGCGGCGCGCACCCCCGCCAATCCCAGGGCATCGACGGCCCGCAGCTGGTCCCCGGCCAGGGCCTTGGTCGGGGCGAGGTACAGCGCCGTCGCCCCGCGCCCGGTCGGAGCCGTCAGACCTTCGCGCACGGCGGTCAGCGCCGGGAGCAGGTACGCCAGCGACTTGCCGGACGCGGTGCCGGTGGCGACCACGACGTGCCGCCCGGCCCACGCGAGCTCGGCAGCCTCGACCTGGTGGCGCCAGGGCTGCGCGACCCCGGTGGCCTGCAGCGCGGCCACCAGAGTCGGGTCGACCCACGACGGCCACGGGGCCGTCACCGCGACCCGCGCGGGCAGCCGCTCCACGTGCACGAGCCGGTCGCGCCGGTAGGGGCCGGAAGCCAGCAGGGCCAACAGCTCACCGGGCACGTCACTCGTGGGGGTCGTCGTCACGGCGGCGGTCCCCCGGCGAGGACGGCCAGGGGCACGTGACGCCACCGAGGCAGGTAGGTCGCCGCGTACACCGCCTCATGCAGCACCGACAGGTCGGCGAACGCCTCCACTAGCTGATCGTCGAGCAGCTCGACCGGCCCGACCTCGTGATACCCCGCGAGGAATGCCGAACTCGCCCACACCGACCACGCACGCAACCGCCCCGCGGCGGCCGGGTCCTCATCGCCGTGCCCGCTATCGCTCAGCCGGCGAGCGGCAACCAGCGCCACATGGTCCAAGGCTCGAAGCATCGAAGCCACGTCGTACGCGGTCGGCCCCGGGTCGGCCCGGTGCTCGGGCGCCAGCAGCGGATTCCCGTCGAAGTCGCCGAGCACCAATCCGCCCCGCCACCGCAGCACCTGACCCACATGGGCGTCGCCGTGGATCCGCAGCGCTGGCGCGGCCCGCGCCGCCGCGACGACCTCCAGGCCCGCCTCCAAGCGGGGCCGCCACGGGTCCAGCGCCACCCGCATCTCGGCGTCGAGCCGGTCAGCCTCAACCAGCAACCCCGCGAAGTAGGTCTGAAGGGGCGCCAGGTCGGCGACCGACACCACCGGGTCGGGCAGCAGCGCGCTAGGCGTCGCCATCGCCCAGTGGAACGACCCCAGCAGCCGACCGACCTCGCCGGGCCACGAGGTCGAGAGCTCGTCACCGCGGGCGAGCGCCTCGACCAGCTCGTCGACCATCCAGTCCCAGCCGTCTTGCGCGCCAGGCAGGTACTCCAGCACCTGGGCCACGAGCAAGTCACCCCAGGAGACGGTCGCCACGCACGGCGTGGTCGCCGCGAAGCCCACAGCGCGCAGGTGCGCAAGGATCAGCGGGGCTACGGCAGGCGCGTCCGAGACGGCCACCTGCCACTTCACCAGCACCTGCTCGCCCACCACCACCGAGTCGTTGGTCTGGTCCACCGTGAGCGACCGCTCCGGCCCCGCGAAGGGCGTCAGCTCAGCGCCAAAGCCTTTGACCAGTAAGGGTTCTTGGGCCAGCAGCAGCCGCGCACTCACGCCATCACCGGGCACCGCCCGTCGCCAGCCGGAGGCGCCCTCGACCATGGGAGCGAGCACCCGGCCCCCGTCCGCCAGCTCGGCCAGGGCCAGCATTCCCTCGGGTAGCGCAACCGCATCGACGAGCGCAGCAGGGCCAAGGCGCTGACCGTGTCGGAGGGGGGGCAGCACCACATCGGCACCCTGCTGCGAGAGGGTGGCAGCGAGCCGCTCGAACGTCACGTCGACGACCGTAGCCCGGAGGAGAGACAGATGAGCCCGGAGGACAG
>Ga0302299_10002169_pt1 | contig 11954 bp, 7 predicted proteins | sample III_Fen_N3_4_FD_198795 | JGI IMG/M metagenome (GOLD analysis project Ga0302299, IMG submission 198795) | Peat permafrost microbial communities from Stordalen Mire near Abisko, Sweden - III_Fen_N3_4 | ecosystem: Environmental > Terrestrial > Soil > Wetlands > Permafrost | place: Sweden: Abisko...
GATGAGTCCGCAGGTCTGGCAGGCGAACGCCGTCTCGTCGTTCTGGGCGGCGCAGCGCGCGCAAGTCCAGCCTGTTGCCATCCCTGTCCATCCTCCCGTCGCCCGCGACCCAACGTCCGGGGCGTTGGCCGTCAGGATGCAGGGAGTCGCCCGGGACGGCAAGGTCGACCCGCGCTCCGCTGAACTGGTAAGCACGGATTAACCGCGGCGTCGTAGGCTGTGGCCATGCCTGTGCAGCTCTCCGAACGTCAACGGCGCCTGCTCGATACGGTGCTGATCCTCGGCGTCGTCGCGCTCGGTTTCGTTGTCGTCGTGGACGTGGCCGGCGTGCTGACGTTCTTCAGCGACGTCCTGCTGGTCTTCTTCCTCGCGTGGCTGCTTGCGTTCGCCATCCTCCCGCTGATCCATTTCGTCAAGCGGGTCGTGCCCGGGATCCCAGACCTGGCCGCCGTCATCCTCGTGTATCTCGTCGTGGTGGGCCTGCTGGTGGGCATCGTCATCCAGGTGTCCGCCGCGCTCGCCCCATCAATCGGCCAGCTGCCCACGGACGAGGGGCTCAAGAACGCGTTCGCGAAGCTCGTCGCTGACATGCAGCAGCGGCTGACGACCCTCGGGTTCCACGTGAACCTCGTCGACCAGACGGACGCCATCTGGAAGAACTTGCAGGACTGGGCGGGCCAGCTCACAGGGCCGCTCCAGGAGGTGGCCGTCGCGAGCATCGGGGTGATCGGCAACATCCTGATCGTCACGATCCTCTCGGTGTACCTGGTCGTCGACCGCGAGGACGCACTGGCCTTCGTCTACCGCCTGGTCCCGCCCGGCGGCACGAGCACGGCTCGGCTCGTCCAGAGCAGCGTCGCCCGCTCGTTCGGCGGCTTCCTGCGCACGCAGCTCGTGATGGGCGTCGTGTTCGGCCTCCTGGCGGGGATCGTCAACGTGGCGTTCGGGCTCCAGTACGGCGGCGTCACCGCTGTCGCGGCCGGCATTCTGCATGCCATCCCGTTCTTCGGGCCATTCCTGTCGTGGCTGCCGCCGGTGGCCGTCGCACTCCTCACTGAGCCGTTCCCCACGCCGCTGATCGTGCTCGGGATCATGGCCGTGGGCTGGTTCGTGACAATGAATGTCCTCCAGCCGAGACTGATGGCGGGCGCCGTCGGGATCCATCCCATCGTCGTCCTCGGGTCCGTGATCGTCGGCTCCAAGGTGGCGGGCATCGCGGGCGCCATCTTCGGCATCCCCATCGCCGCGGTCCTCTCGGCGTTCTTCTTCTACTGGTTCGAGCGGTCCCGGGAGGGTGGAACGGTCGCGGACCGGGCCACCAAGCGGGTCCAGCAACGGGAGGGGCACCCCGTGCGGCGGCCGCAGGAGCCCGTCCCCGGCGTGGACGAGGACGTGGAGGAGGTCCGCGAGCGGCGGCGGGGCCACGGGCTCGAGATGCCGACCACGCTGCAGGCCCACCCGCTCACGCCCGGCGAGTCCGGGGCACGCAGTGTCGATGCCGAGACGCCCGTGGTCGAGGTGGACGCCACGCCCGCGGATGCCGCGAGCTCGCCACCAGATGCGGCGGGCTCGCCCGCCGAGGCTGGGGCGTGAGCCCGGAAGAGGCCGACCGACCGGAGATGTCCCGGGAGCGCGCCCGCACGGAGCGGCGCGACCTGGACAAGGAGCGCGGCGAGCCGCTGGCAGGCTCGCGCGGCGGCAAGCGGGCCATCAAGCGCATGGGCCGCCCGCTCACGGCCTGGCCGTCCCGACCGCGGATCCTCGTGACCAACGACGACGGGATCGAGTCGCACGGGATCTTCGCCCTCAAGCGCGCGCTCGAGGCCATTGGGGACGTCGTGGTCGTCGCGCCCGACTCGAACCAGTCCGCGGTCGGCCACCAGAAGACCCTGAGCCGACCGCTGCGCGTGCGCGAGCGGACGCTGCCCGACGGCTCGGTCGGGTACGCCATCGACGGATCGCCGACAGACGCCGTGAGCCTCGGGCTGCTCGGGTTCTTCGAGGACAAGTTCGACCTCGTGGCGTCGGGGATCAACTACGGCGCCAACCTCGGGGACGACCTGACCTATTCGGGCACGGTCTCTGCGGCGATGGAGGCGATCATCAACAACACGCCTGCCTTCGCCATCTCGCAGGAGTACGCCGAGCCCGTGGACTTCACGCTCGCGGGGATCGCCGCCGGGATCGTGGCGCGCAACATCCTCGAGCACGGCCTCCGCAACGGCGAGCTGATCAACGTGAACGTGCCAGCGGTGAGCCCCGAGGAGTGCGGCGGCATCGAGGTCACGCGGCTCGGCAAGCGCATCTACCAGGACGAGCTGATCGGGCGGGTGGACCCGCGCGGCATGCCGTACTACTGGATCGGCGGGCCACCCCCGTCGGGGATCGCGCTGCCGGGCACCGACTTCGACGCGATCGTCAACCGGCGGATCTCCGTCACGCCCGTCCACCTCGACCTGACCGGGCGCCGGCTCCTGCGCGAGCTCCCGTCGTGGGACTGGACGCTGGACACCGCCGCCGCGCCGAGCCCCGAGGAGGTCGAGGCCCTCCGGCCCACGCCGGTCGAGCGCGAGCGGTTCGCCGAGGAGACCAAGCTCGAGCGCCGCTGAGCGCGGCGAGGGCCCGGCTGGCGAGCACCGGGGAGATGGGCGATCATCGGGCGACGCCGCGCCCAGACGCGGTCAGGGAGGGACCCCGGATGAACGACCTTGCGGGCATGCTCGGCGGCCTCGACGGCTCGGGCGCGGGCGGCGGCGACCTCGCCGGCGCGATCAGCGGGCTTGTCGGCGGGCACGGCGGCCTCGAGGGGCTCGTGGGCCAGCTGACCAGGGGCGGACTCGGCGACGCGGTCAACTCATGGGTGGGCACCGGCCCGAATCAGCATGTGGCCCCGGAGCACCTCGGGGCGGCGCTCGGGCAGGACAAGGTCAACGCGCTGGCAAAGCAGAGCGGCCTGCCTGTGGAGACGCTGCTGCCGATCCTCGCAAGCGCCCTGCCGCACATCGTGGACGCGCTCACGCCCAACGGCCAGGTCCCGAGCGGCAACGCCACGGCGGGCGTGGACATCGGCGGGATCCTCCAGGGCCTCGGCGAGGCGGCCACCTCCGGCGCCAACTCCCCGCTGGCGCAGCTCGGGAACCTCCTCGGCGGCCTCGGCGGCAAAGGCTGACCCGAGTCACACCATCGTCGCGGAGCGCGCCCCGGCGATGCCCGGATCTTGCGGCGCCCGGCGGCGAGGCTGGTGACCGTGGGTCACCAAATCACGCTCGCAACGTCGACTCCGGGCCGAATCGGTGACCCTCGATCACCATCAGGCATGCGCTGGTGACCTGCCGTCACCGATGGTGTCGCCGAGCGCGGCCTCGACCGCCGATTGGTGACCCGTGGTCACCACGCGCCGCAGGTCTCCGGGCAACGAAACGGGGGCCGCTGGCCGGACCCGCAGCCCCCGCAGCGATCGGCGTCGTGGAACGCCGCGACCCCTAGCGGCGCCGCTTCTTGCGGTCGGCGAGGATCTCGCGCGCGGCATTCTGGCCCGGGGCGCCCGTGACGCCGCCGCCCGGGTGTGCGCCGGAGCCTGCGAGGTAGAGCCCGCTGACCGGCATCCGGTGCCGGGCCCAGCCCAGCAGCGGTCGCCAGAGCCAGAACGAGTCGAGCGCAGGCTCCGCGTGCATTGGGTGGCCCCCCGTCAGCCCGAACTCGCGCTCCAGGTCGGCCGGGGTGAGCACCTGGCGCGCCGTGACGCGCGACGAGATGCCGGGCGCCACGCTCTCGAGCGAGCGCAGGACCGCGTCGCCCACGGCGTCGCGCTGCGCGTCCCAGTCGGCGGCGCTGAGACCCTTGGGCATCCACTGGGCGATGATGCTCATCACGTGCGTGCCGTCCATGGCGCCTGCCACGAGCGACGGGTCGACCAGCGACGGGATCGTCGCCTCGAGCACCGGCTGATCGGCGAACCGCCCGTACTTGGACGCGTCGAAGGCGTGCTCCATCGCGTCGATCGAGCTCGTCCCCACCTGGATCCGGCCGCGGAGCAGCCGCGCGTCGCCGGCGGCCGCCGGGAACTCCGGCAGCCCGTCGAGCACGAGGTTGACCTTGGCCGACACCGCGGGCGTCCTGATGTTCCCCGCCCGCCAGCGCATGTTCGGGCCGACCGTGACGGGGTCGACGAGGCCTGTGAGCAGGAGCTTGGGGCCGAGGCCCGCAACGACGACCGGGGCCTCGATCGCCTCGCCGCCCTCGAGCACCACGCCCGTGACCGCGCCATCGGCTGTGGACACGGATGCGACGCGCACGCCAGTCCGGATCTCGGCGCCGGCGACCTTCGCGGCCGAGGCGAGCGCATCGGACACCGCGCCCGGGCCGCCCTTGGCGAACACGGTCTCGCCCGAGCCGCCGCCGTCGTTCGCGGCAGCATCGGCGAGCAGGACGGACACGGAGCCGGCGGACCACGGGCCCATCGCGGTGTGGCGCACGCCGCGCCAGGCGGTCGTCGCGCGGATGGCCTCGGTGGTGAACGACTCCGCCACGAAGTCCGCGACGGCCATCGCGAGCACCCGGAGGATGGCCCGGCCGTCGTCGCGACCCATGCCGCGGAAGGCGCGGGCCAGTCGCAGGCCCATCAGCGCGTCGCCGGCGCCCGGGCCCTTGAGGTCGGGCGGGACCTCCTCGCCGATGTCCGCGAGGAACTTGGACAGGGCGCGCACCCGCCGGTCGAACTCGACGAAGGCGGTCGCGTCGTCGTCGGACCAGGCGCGCAGCGACTCGACGCTCTTGCCGAGGTCGGCCCACAGGGTGACCGCGCGGCCGTCGGGCTGCGGCGCGAACACGCGGACCTCCGGCGAGACGAGCGACATGCCAAAGCCGCCGAGGTCGAGCTCGCGGGCGACGGATGGACGCAGGCGCCCGACCGTGTGGGCGAGCGTCGGGACGCGCACACCGGGCGCGATCTCCTCGGTGACCGCAGCGCCGCCGACCGTGTCACGCGCCTCGAGGACGAGGACGCGCTGGCCGGCGCGGGCGAGGTATGCCGCCGCGGTCAGGCCGTTGTGGCCCGCGCCGACGACGATGGCGTCGTAGGTGTTCGTGGTCGTGGTCATCGTCAGGCCACCTTCCGGCCGCGGGACTTGAGGACCTCGAGCGCGGCGAGCCGCCCGTTGGCGCCCATCAGGCCACCGCCGGGGTGCGTGGACGAGCCCGAGAGGTAGAGGTTCGTGACGGGCGTCTTGAACTTGGCGTACCCGGGGACCGGCCGGTTGAAGAACAGCTGCTCGAGCGAGAGCTCGCCCTGGAAGATGTTCCCCTCGGTGAGGCCCATCGTCCGCTCGATGTCGAGCGGGGTGAGGACCTGGCGGCCGATGATGATGTCGCGGATGTTGGGCGCGAACTCCGCGATCCGGTTGATCACCGCGTCGCCGAAGGCCTCGCGCTGGTCGTCCCAGGTGCCGAGCTCGGGCGCCAGCTTGTACGGCGCGTACTGGACGAAGCACGAGATGACATGCTTGCCTGGCGGCGCCATCTGCGGGTCGACGAGCGTGGGGATGATCATGTCGATGTACGGGCGCTTGGAGAAGTGGCCGTACTTGGCGTCGTCGTACGCCAGCTCCATCTCCTCGGGGTGCGGGCTGAAGCTGATGGCGCCGCGCAGGTGCTCGCCCTCGCCCGGGAGGCAGGTGAAGTCGGGCAGCCGGTCCACCGCGAGGTTGACCTTGCCCGACGACCCGCGGAACTTGAACCGTCGGATGTCCTGCTCGAACGCAGGGTCCAGCGTGCCGGGCTCGAGCAGGTCGAGGAAGGTCACCTTGGCGTCCGTCGAGGCCAGCACGACCGACGCCTCGATCTCCTCGCCGCTCTCGAGCGCGACGCCGGTGGCGCGGCCGTCCTTCACGATGATCCGGGCGACGGGCGCCTCGGTGCGGATCTCGGCGCCGAGCGCCTGGGCCGCGCGGGCGATGCTGTACGAGACGCCGCCGGTCCCGCCCTTGGGGATGCCCCAGGCGCGGAAGGCGCCGTCGATCTCGCCCATGTAGTGGTGCAGCAGGACGTACGCGGTGCCCGGCGAGTTGATGCCCTGGTACGTGCCGATGATCCCCGACGCCGACATCGTGGCCTTGAGCGGCTCGGTCTCGAACCACTGGTCGAGGAAGTCCTTGGCCGACATCGTCATCAGCTGGACGAAGACGGCCTGCTGGCGCTCCGGCAGCTTCGCGAAGTCGCGGGCCAGCGCGGCGATCGGGAGCAGCGGGCGCGGGTCGTTCTCGGTGGGGTCGCCCGGGACGATGCCGAGGATCGGCTTGATGAACCGGGCCATCTCGACCATGAGCTGGCCGTATTCCTCGTACGCCTCGGCGTCGTTCTTCGACCAGCGGCGCAGCTCGCGGACGGTCCGGCCGTGATCGTTGGTGCGCCACAGGTAGTCGCCGCCGGGCGGCGTCTTGTCGACGCCCTTGCGCAACGGGGTGAACGTCCCGTCGAGCGGGAGGATGTCGAGGCCGTAGCGCGGCAGGTTGAGGTCGCGGATGATCTCCGGGCGCAGCAAGCTCACCACATAGCTCGCCACTGAGAACCGGAAGCCCGGGACGATCTCCTCGGTCACCGCCGCCCCGCCGAGGACGTAGCGTCGCTCGAGGACCAGCGTCTTCATCCCGGCTCTGGCCAGGTATGCGGCAGACACGAGCCCGTTGTGCCCGCCTCCGATGATCACCGCGTCGTAGCGCTGCGGCACGCCACCCTCCGTCTAGGAGCGCGGCCTCACGGCCGCTATTCAGGCTGCATGGAATCGATGCAGTCTAGCCGACGCGGGCCGCCACGGCGGGAGGCGGCTCGCGGTGCGACCTACCAGCCCGCGGCCAGCGTCCGCCCCAGCGCGACGACCACGAGGTCGGCGCTCGCGCGGTCGAGGCACAGCGGCGGCTTCACCTTGAGCACGTTGTTGCCGTCGCCGGTGGGCTGGACGATCACGCCCAGCCCGAGCATCCGCTCGCAGATCGCGAGCGCCTCGGCATCGGCGGGCTCCTGGGTGACCGGGTCGCGAACGAGCTCGACGCCGAGGTACAGCCCCATGCCGTGAACCGCGCCCACGATCTCGGGATGGGCCGCGGCCACACGCTCCAGCCCCGCCTTGAGGTACCCGCCCACGTCGCGGGCGTTCGCCTGCAGCCCCTCCCGGTCGATCGTCTCGAGGACGGCGATGCCAGCCGCGCACGCAACCGGCGACCCACCGACCGACGAGAAGAACGAGCCCTCGGCGGCGAACCCCTCGGCGATCGCGCGGGTCGTGACCACGGCGCCCACCGCCATGCCGTTCCCCGCGGCCTTGGCCACGGACACGATGTCGGGAACCACGCCCTGCTGCTCGAACGCCCACTGGTAGTGGCCCAGCCGGGAGTACCCGGTCTGGACCTCGTCGCCGATGGCGAGACCGCCCGCGGCCCGCACAGCCGCGTAGACCTCGCGCAGGTACCCGTCGGGGAGGATCACGCCGCCCGCGTTGCCGAACAGCGGCTCCGCGATGAACGCCGCCGGGGCCCGACCGGCTGCAGCGAGCCGCGCCAGCGTCGCCCGCACGTCGTCCGCATACCGGGTGCCGGCGTCGGGCCCGCGGTGGATCCCGCGGTACGTGTTCGGCGGCTCGACGGTGTGGACCCAGGCCGGGCGCGTGCCGAGCGCCCGCGGGTTGTCCCAGGCCGAGGTCGTGATCGCGTCGGTCGCGCCCGTCCAGCCGTGGTACGCGCCGCGAACGCACAGCACGTCCTCGTGGCCGGTCGCGGTCCGGGCGAGCCGGAGCGCGAGCTCGTTCGCCTCGGAGCCCGTGTTCACGAGGAACACGGTGTCTAGAGGTGCGGGGAAGCGGGCCGCGAGCGCCTCGGCGAAGTCGACCATCACGCGGTAGAGGAATCGTGAGTTGGTGTTGAGCCTGCCGAGCTGTCGCCGGACGGCCGCCTCGACCGCCGGGTGCGAGTGCCCCAGCACGGCGACGTTGTTCACCACGTCCACGTACGAGCGCCCGCGCGCGTCCACGAGGTGGTGGCGCCACCCGCGCTCGATCCGCGGCGGGTCGTCGAAGTAGTGCACCTGCACGTCGGCGAGGACGCGGCCGCGGCGGGCGAGGAGCTCGATCGCGTCCTCGGGCGGCGCGGCGGCGACACCGGGCGCGAGGCCCAGCAGCACCGACGGGTCGGGGCAGAGCGCCTGCCACGCCGAGGCGAGCGACGGGACGGCGCGCCCCGGTGCGTCGAGCCCCGGCACGAGCACGGTCTGGACGTGAATGCGCGCGGGCAGGCCGTCCCCCGGATCGCCAGCGACCTGCCCAACCCGGTCGCCGGCCGCCACCCGCACGCCGTCGGCGACAATGGCCAGCACGCCGCCGAGGCGGACGTCGAAGCCGCCTGCGGCGATGACCAGGCCGCCTGGACGCCGACCCACCGTGCCTGCGACCGGCGCCACGACCGCCGTCCCGGCAGCGCAAAACACATCCGCGCCAAGTTGGACCGTCTCGGACTCGGCCATCGCGTTCGGCGTCGCGTCGGCGAGGCGCGCCTCGCCCCATCGGCCGATGGCCGCTGGCCCTGCGGCGCGGATGGCAGCGGCGGTCGCGGCCGGGTCGCCGGCGCCTGACGCGGGGAGCACGTCGCTCGTGGTGGAGAGGTCCAGGACCGAGGTCCCCGCCAGACCCCCGACCGTCGGGGCGACCTCTGCGGGCGCCGTCCAGGCGCGCGATGGCCACAGCCCCTCCACCTCGCGGAAGACCGCCTCCGCCAGCGCAAACGGCACGGCGGCCACGGCCTCGAGCGCCGCCCACTCCTCGTCGCGGACGCTCGTCACGTAGGCGTTGTCCGGGTCGAGCGCTGCCTGCTGGTCGCCGCTGATCGCGACGGCCGCTGACCGCGCCACGACCATCGGCCAGAGTGCCGCGAGCTCCGGCTCGTTCAGTGGCAGCAATGCCACGAAACCGCGGGCGATCTCCCGGGCGGCCTGCAGGGGCGCCTCGTGAGCGTGGAACGCGTCGGCCGCCATGGTCACGGCCGGCTCTGCCGCCAGCCACGTCCGCGAGAGGTCGCCGAAGTCGATGAGCCCGCTCGGCACCGGCTGGCCCGCGCGGTCCCGGCGGATGACGGTGTTGATGTCGGTCACGTCCTGGTGCAGCGTCTGGATGCGGAGGTCGGGCGCGAGCGGCGCGAGGGCCGCGTCGGCGCGCGCCATCGCCGCGTCAAGCAGATCCCGTCGTGCCGGCGTCGAGGCGTACGGGGCCAGCGCGGCGACCACCGCTCCCGCATGGCGCAGGTCCCACTGCAGCGCCCGGTCGAGCGCCGGGTGGTCAAAGTCGCGCATCGCGAGCGCGATCCGCGCGGCCATGGCGCCGTGGGCACGCAGGAACGAGGGTGGCAGGTACCGGTTCTCCGCAAGGACCTCCCCTTCGATCCACGTGACGAGCCGCAGGTCGTGCTCGGCGCCGGAATGGGTGCGAATGCCCGCGATCAGCGCCCCGTCGAGCGCGGGCTGGGGCACCGGCACCTCAAAGGGGAGCCCGGCAGAGGCAGCGCGGAGCATCGCGGCGTTCTCGGCCTCGAGCTCGGCGCGCCCCAGGCCCTCCCGCGCCACCTTGAGCACGAACCGGGACCCGGTCGGCAGCGTCACGCGGTAGTTGCGGTCCTGGTGGCTGATCAGCTCGACCAGCTCGCCCTCGACGCCGAACGCCTCGCGCATCAGCCGCGCCGCCTCGGGCGCCGCAATGTCTGGGCGGCGGTGCTCATGACCCAGAAACGGGTTGGCGGCGTCGGTCATGCACCCATCGTGGCAGACGTACGGGCGTGCCGCGCGTCGGGGCCCGTCGGACGATCCGTCAGCGGCGGTCAGACCCTCAGCGGCGATCCGGGTCGTGCCGGCGCGGCGGGGCGACCGGCACCCGCACCATCGGGAAGACCATCGGCGCCGCGCCCGGCTGGTCCAGCAGCTCGGGCACCGTCACGAACGCAAAGCCCCGAGCCCGGTACCCCGCGATCACCCCGGGCAGCGCGGCGAGGTCGATCGGGCTCCCGCAGTGCCCGAGGATCACCGATCCGTTGGTCCCCCGGCTGGCCGCCCGGACATACGAGGACGTGGGCCACGGGCGCCCGTTCGGCCGCCGCGAGGAGTCCGCGAACGACGTGTCCCAGTTCAGGACGATCGGGTAGCCCGTGGCGTGCGCCGCGAGGAGGGTGCCCAGGCTGTACGAGCCGTACGGCGGCCGGAACACCGACAGCGACGGCCCGCCGATGACTTCCTCGACCGCGACGCGGTCCGACCAGATCTGGTCCCACTGGCCCACGTAGGTCATCCGGGGCATGAACGGATGCGTCGCCGTGTGGTTGCCGATCGGGAAGCCCAGCGCCGCGACCCGCCGCCACAGCACCGGCGCGTGGACGACATTGATCGAGTTGGGGAAGAACGTCGCCGGCACCCGCGCCGCCACGAGCGCGTCCACGAGCGCCCCGCAGACGGCCGGGTTGTACCCGTCGTCGAAGGTGAGCGCGACTACCTTCGCCGCCCGCGACCCGTGCGTCACCACGACCGCCACCTGGGGACCCGTGACCACCGGCCGCGGCCGCCCGCCAGGACCCGCGGCGAACGCCGGCGAAATGCCAGCGACGACGGCGGCGGCAACGAGCGCGAGCGCGACGAGGCGGAGACGGCGACGGGACACCGGGGGGCGGTCGAGGGTCACAGCGCGGATCGGACGGTCGCAACGCCCACCCCGTGACGAGCCGCGGGGCGCACCACGGGGTGCCCGGAGACCTCGGTCGCTATCCAGCCTGCATAGGTCTCATGCATACTTCCCCGATCCATCAGTGCTGGAGGTTTGCGTGAGCGTCGGCACCCCGTTCCATCCCCGGGCCGCGGCCCTGAATCGCAAGATGCAGTGGCGCGAGTGGTCCGGCTACTGGGCGTCGTCCGTCTACGCCGACTTCCACGACATCGAGTACAACGCCATCCGCGAGGCGGCGGCCGTCATCGATGTCAGCCCGCTCTACAAGTATCGCGTGAGCGGGCGGGATGCCCTAACGCTGACCGACCGGGTGATCACCCGGGACGCGACCAAGCTCAAGGTCGGGCAGGTCTACTACACGCCCTGGTGCGACGAGCACGGCAAGGTGATCGACGACGGCACCGTGCATCGCGTGGGCAGCCACGAGATCCGCTGGACCGCCGCGGACCCGCAGTACCGCTGGCTCACGCTCAACGCCTCGGGCCTCGACGTCGAGATCGAGGACGTCTCGGAGTCCCTCGCCGCGCTCGCGCTGCAGGGCCCGTTCAGCCGCGCCGTCCTCGAGGCCGCGACCGGCGAGAGCTTCGCCGATCTGCGGTACTTCCGCCGCCGGGCGAGCTCGATCGCGGGTGTGGCCATCGACGTCAGCCGCACCGGCTACACAGGCGACCTGGGCTACGAGCTGTGGATCCCCGCCGAGTCCGCCGAGACCGTGTGGGACAAGCTGTTCGAGGTCGGGAAGAGCTGGGCGATCCGACCCGCGGGCATGCTGGCGCTGGACGTGACACGCCTCGAGGCCGGCCTGATCCTCCTCGAGGTTGACTACACCTCGGCGCGCCACGCGATGAACCCCGAGCAGAACTTCAGCCCGTTCGAGATTGGTCTCGGCAAGCTCGTGTCGTTCGACAAGGGCGACTACGCGGGCAAGCGCGCGCTTGCGGCCGAGGTCGCCGCGGGCGGGCCGGCGCGCAAGCTCGTCGGGCTGCAGCTCGACTGGTACGACATCGAGGGCCTGTTCAGCGCCCAGGGCCTGCCGCCGGCCATCTCCCCCACCGTCGACCGCACGCCGGTCCCGGTGCTCGCCGACGGCCGCCAGATCGGCAAGGCCACCTCTCACGGCTGGAGCCCCATCCTCAAGCAGGCGGTCGCGCTCGCGTCCGTGCCCCCGCGCTACGAGCGCGTCGGGACCAAGCTGCAGGTCGAGTGGACG
>Ga0302299_10002170_pt1 | contig 11951 bp, 9 predicted proteins | sample III_Fen_N3_4_FD_198795 | JGI IMG/M metagenome (GOLD analysis project Ga0302299, IMG submission 198795) | Peat permafrost microbial communities from Stordalen Mire near Abisko, Sweden - III_Fen_N3_4 | ecosystem: Environmental > Terrestrial > Soil > Wetlands > Permafrost | place: Sweden: Abisko...
GGGTGCGCCCTTGGGTGACCGGGCCGTCCTGCACGATGCTCACGCGGTGTGCGCCGACCCGCCGCTGCAGCATGGGCATGGCTCCCACACCGTGAGCATCGGCCCCGTGGGGTCGGTTGACCGTTGCCAAACCGGCGCCCGGACCGCCCGCCAGGATTCTCTCAGGACTCGATCTCGCCGCGCCGCCGCTTGCGGTGCACGTCGACACCGCCCATCAGCGCCAGCCCGTTGATCCGGACCACCGGACCGCCGGGTGTCCCCTGCACCTGGGCGTTGTCCTCGAACGCCCCCATGAACCCGATGCCGCTGACGATCACGGTGATGTCGTCCGGCACCACGACGTCGATCCCACCCATGATGGCCACCGCGGTGATGGTGACCTCCTGTTCAGCGAACAATGCCTGGGTCAGGTCGAGGTCGACGCCACCCATCAGCGCCACGGCGCTGAACTGAGCGGGGACCACCCACTGGCCCTTCCGCGTCGCGCCCGACATCAGCGCAAACGCGGCCGACGAGGTGGGCGTGCCGCCGACCCTGGCATCGGGTGACACGGGCATGTTGGGGGCGAGCCGGGCGGGGGCTGCCGGCGCCTTGGGCACACTCGGCCAGGCCGGCGCCCTCGGCACCAGGTCTGTGTGGCCGGGCAGATCCAGGGTGACGGGCTCGAGTTCGCCGAGAGTCTTGGCTGCGTAGACGGTGTCGAGCCGCTCCTGGAGTTCGGCGACAGTCAGCCGACCCTCGGCAAGGGCGGTGTGCAACACCTGCGCCACCCGCTCGCGGTCGGCGTCCGATGCCCGGAGCTTTCGGGGTTCATAGGGTTCGGCGGGTTCAACACTCACGGCACCGACTCTATCGGTCAGCCGGAGGCCGATTCCTCGTCCAGCTCGTCGGCGACCGCACCGATGGCCTGCTCGAAGCCGGGTGTGGCCGGGTCCGCCCCCGGGTCCATCCTGACCTGGCGGGTGATGCCGTCCTGACCGGGAACACGGCGGAGCACCACCCATGCCCCGCCGCCCGGCCACGGCAGGTACCGGCTCGCGGCCACCGAGCGGCGAACCCTGGCGTGCACCACGTCGGTGAGGGAGCTGGGTTCGGCCAGCTGGAAGTCCAGCACCGGCATGTCGATCAGGACCTGCGTACCGTCCGAGAGCTGCCCGATGACGTCGGCCACCGTGACGGCCAGCGCCTGGCCGGTCAGCCGCGCCTTGGAGATCAGATGCCAACCCCACCGCCCGAGGAGCATCTCGTCCACCGTCCACAACCCGAAACGGCTTGCCGCCAGCACTCTTCCGTCGGCGCACCAGGCAATGGCCAGGATCCGCTCGTCCGGGTCGAGGGCGGCGCGCAGCGAAGGCGGCACGGGAGTCCGTCGCCAGGGCCACTTCGTCGGCGCCACCGCGCTCACACCTGGTCCTTGGCGCGGTCGGACAGCGCCCGCCGGTAGTTGGCCACCTCGATCAGCTGCGCGAGCAGCTCGCGGACCCGCTCGGGATCACCCGCAGCCTCGGCCCGCTGCAGCGCCGAGTGCAGGTTGCGTTCCTCGATCAGCGCGACCCGCTCGGCCAGCCGGGCCAGAATGGCGCCCGCGTACCGTGCTTCGACCACGTCGGAGGGCCATTCCGGGCGATCGACGGCGAGCTCGCCGACCAGGGTACGCAGCGGTCCGGCCGGCAATTGGTCGCGGACGGCATCCACCCAGACCGGGCCGGTGCGGTCCATGCTCGGCCCGCCGGCGGCGTCGATCGCCCGGTGAATCTGCGCATAGGCCGGTTCGGTGAACGACTCGGCCTGCACCTGCTGGTAGGCGGCCGCGACCAGATCCGGTTGCTGCAGCGCGAGTTTCAACGCCTCGCGTTCCGCCTTAAGACCTTGATTCTTGGGGTTCGGACGACGGAAGTCCGGTGCCGGCTGCTCGCGGACGGCGGGTGGGCCGTTCTCATGCGCGCCGTCCGGCGGAGGTTCGTCGTCGGGCGGGGGCGGTTCCTCGTCCACCGGCGCGGTGATGGTCCCCGCCCGGTTTCCGTCCCGCACCCCTTCCCGGGAGGCACTCGCGCCCGGACGGGTCGGCGCCGGGGAGCCGCGCCGCGCGCCCTGCCCGCCGTCGCGCCTGGCGGCATCCAGGTAGGCGCGCATCTTCGCCCGAATCGGCCCCAGTTCGGTGCCGAGCCAGCCCGCCAACTGCCGGGCGTACTCGTCACGCAGGGTCGGTTCCTTGATCCGGGCAACCAGCGGCACCGCGGCCGCGGTGGCCGCCACCTGCCCCTCCGCGGTGTCCAGGTTGTAGTTGTCCAGCGTCGACGTGATGGCGAACGCGAACAGCGGGCGGCGTCCGTCGACCAGCGCCCTGACCGCCTCGTCACCCTTGGCCTGCCGGAGCTCACACGGGTCCATCCCGGCCGGGGCGACCGCGACATAGGTGTTCGCCGCGAACCGCTGGTCGGAGTCGAAGGCCTTCAACGCGGCCTTCTGCCCGGCGGTGTCCCCGTCGAAGGTGTAGACGACCTCGCCGCGGATCACCTCGGAATCCAGCAGGTACCGGCGCAGCACGCTGATGTGCTCGTCACCGAAGGCAGTGCCGCAGGACGCGACCGCGGTGGTCACTCCCGCGAGGTGCATGGCCATCACGTCGGTGTAGCCCTCCACCACCACGGCCCGGCGTTGCCGGGAGATGTCACGTTTGGCCAGGTCCAGCCCGAACAGCACCTGCGACTTCTTGTACAGCGGCGTCTCGGCGGTGTTGATGTACTTGGCTTCCAGCCGGTCGTCGTCGTAGAGCCGACGCGCACCGAAGCCGACGACGTCGCCGGCCGCGTCGTGGATCGCCCACAACAGCCGCCGGTGGAACTGATCGATCGGACCGCGCTGGCCCTGCCGGGCGAGCCCGGCGCGGATCAACTCTTCGAGCGAGAACCCTTGCGCGGTCAGCGCTTTCACCAGCTGGTCCCAGCCGTCAGGGGCGTACCCGCAGCCGAAGTGGGCGGCGGCGGCCAGGTCGAAACCGCGTTCGGCCAGGAACTCCCGTGCGGTGGCCGCGCCGTCGGTGGCCAGCTGCTCGGCGTAGAACGTCGCGGCGGCCTTGTTCGCGGCGATCAGCCGCGGCTTGGTGTTCCGCTCCGTGCGGGTGGAACTTCCGCCCTCGATCATGGTCAGCCGGATACCGGAGCGATCGGCGAGCCGCTGGACCGCCTCGTTGAAGTTCAGGTGCTCGACGCCCTGGATGAACGCGAAGACGTCACCGCCCTGCTCGCAGCCGAAGCAGTGGTAGTAGCCGCGAGCGGGACTGACCTGGAAGGACGGCGTCTTCTCGTCGTGGAAAGGACACAGTCCCTTCAGATTCCCACCGCCGGCCGACTTGAGCGCCACGTACTCGCCGACGACCTGCTCGATCCGATTGGCTTCGCGAACCCGCTCCCGATCGGTTTCGGAGATCCGCCCAGCCACGCGCCCGAGTCTATGTCGGACGGGTACGAGCGCCTGCCGGTTGTCCACACCGGGGTCGAGCCGCCGGCGACCAGGCGGCGCCGGCTATTCCTGCGGATCGGCCGCCGCGGCGCCGGCCCGCTCCGGCAGGCTGCCGTCGCCACCGCCAGAACGCCGGCCACCGCCGCCAGCCCCGCCGCCGCTTTACCGATCACGCTTTTGCTCGCCATGACACCACAGTGACGTCACGGGGCGCCCGATGTGGGCGGTTTCACTCACGGGTGAACGGCTCGCCGGGACGGACGAGCCGGCGGTGCCTGGTCACCGCCTGCGCATCGGTCAGCAGCGACACCTGATCCAGCACCACCCGGAGCCGCTCGACGTCCCCCGTCGCCTGCTCGAAGGCGGGCACGAACATCGGGTCGAGCGCGGCGGCGCCCACCTCGACGGTGGCCAGCACCAGTGCGGTGAGCAGTCGCTGCTCACGCAGTTGGATGTCCAGCCGGACCGGATCGGCCATCACGTACCTGGCCGCGACCGCCTTGAGCACCGCCACCTCGGCCCGCAGCACCCGCGGCACCCGCAGATCGGCTCCGTAGCGCCGCAGCGGTCCGTCGCCGCCCGCGGCCCGGGTGGCGGCGATCGGGCCGGTGGCCAGCCGTCCGGTCAGCTCGCTGGTCATCCCCTTCACCGCGGCGTCGCCGCGCGGCCCGCGCGGCTGACCCACCGCGGCGCCCACGGCCGGCAGCGCGAGCAGGTCGGTCAGCACGGTGAACAGGTCGTCCGCGGACTCCGCCGAGTACCCGAGCGCGGCGTACGCCACCTGCCGGCGCTCGTCCGGGTCGGCCAGCCGGGCCAGGTCGATCCGCCCAGCACTGACCCCGTCCTCGACGTCGTGCACCGAGTAGGCGACGTCGTCGGCCCAGTCCATCACCTGGGCTTCCAGGCAGCGCCGGTCCGGCGCGGGGGAATCGGCCCGGATCCACTCGAACACGGTGACGTCGTCCGGGTAGACGCCGAACTTGCCGCCGCCGCAGGGCCGGGCCCAGGGGTACTTGATCACCGCGTCCAGCGACGCCCTGGTCAGGTTCAACCCGGCCTGCCGTCCGTCGGCGGCGATGATCTTGGGTTCCAGCCGGGTGAGCAGCCGCAGGTTCTGCGCGTTCGCTTCGAACCCTCCGGCGTCGGTGGCAACCGCGTTCAGCGCGGCCTCACCGTTGTGCCCGAAGGGTGGGTGCCCGATGTCGTGCGCGAGCCCGGCGAGATCCACCAGGTCGGCGTCGCAGCCGAGCTGTTCGCCGAGCTCCCTGGCGATCTGGGCGACCTCCAGCGAATGGGTGAGCCGGGTGCGCGGCACGGCGTCCTCGTCGGGCGCCACCACCTGCGTCTTGCCGGCCAGCCGCCGGAACGATCCGGAGTGCAGCACCCTGGCCCGGTCCCTGGCGAACGGACCGCGCCCGCCGGTGCCCGCCGCCGCCGGCAGTCCGGCGGTCTTCGGCGGTTCGTCGATCAGCCTTGCGGTGTCCCGCTCGGAATACTGAATCGGTTGTCGGGTCACGGGTCTCGCGCTCACACCACGGTCGATCCGGCGCCGGAGGAGCCACCGGTGAGCAGGTAGAACAGGATGCCGAGCGTCTCCCTGGTGACGTAGCGGGTCTCGACGCCGTCCCGCAGCGAGGGCCCGTCCCGCACCGATGACACCTGGGCGTCCAGGCCGAGGTCGTCGGCGATCAGCCGCGCCCGCGCCGCGTGCCACGGGTCGGTGACCAGCACCACCGAATTCCAGTTCCGGGTCGCCAGGTCGTCGCGGGCGGCCCGCAGGCTGGCCAGCGTGTCGTCGCCGACGCCGACCGACTCGAGCGCGGCGGCATCGATGCCGAGGCCTGCCAGGTAGTCGCGGCCGGCGTCCCCCTCGGTGGTGGCGTCACTGCTCTGGCCGCCGCCGATGGTCACGATCCGCGGGGCGACGCCGGCGCGGTACAGCTCCGCGGCGTGGTCCAGCCTGGCCTGCAGGACCGGGGACGGGGAACCGTTGTACTGGGCCGCGCCGAGCACCACGATCGCGTCGGCCGAGGACCTGTCGTCGACCTGCGCCGTGCGCAGGATGCCGAGCACGACGCCGGCCACGATCAGCGTGCTGACCAGCACGGTGCCACCCAGGTAGCGCAGCACGGTCCGCACCGGGCCGATCATGCCAGGCCGATCACGCTGGAACAGAGCAATCCCGATCAATCCCGATCGTCGCGCACCGATGCGCAGTGGCCGAGCGTTGTTGGCTGTCTCGCCCACTGTTGTGGGCTGACTCGGCCGTGTCACATGCTTTCCTCACTGCCCTGTCCGACCCAACTTGTACGGTGCGCTCATGCTTCGACACCGCCGGTCCCGCGCGTCCGCTTTCCTGGCGGTCGCCGTCGTCGCCGCGGTGGGCCTTGCCGGATGCTCGTCGACCGTGAGCGGTGAGGCAGCGCCGGTGCCGGGAGCCGCTGCGCCTTCGACGTCCGCCTCCCCGTCACCCTCGGCGTCAAACCAGTCCCCCACGTCCACACCTGGAACCTCGGGCGGGATCACCGTGCCCACCAGCCCGAGCCTGGTTCCCGCCGCCGGCCAGGAGCCGGACGGCGCGGCAGGCACCGTCGGCTATCCGGGCATCGGCGACCCCTACTACCCGACCGCCGGCAACGGCGGCTATCAGGTCGATTCGTACGACATCACGCTGTCCTACGATCCGGCCACCAACAATCTGAGGTCGACCGCGCAGATCAAGGGCAGCGTCACCTCGGACGAAGGCCTGACGCAATTCGACCTCGACCTGCAGCCGTCGATGAAGGTGTCTTCTGTCAAGGTTGACGGGGCCGACGCCGACTTCGAGCAACAGCGCGCGGAGTTGGTCATCACCCCCGCCACGGCGCTGGCGTCACAGGCCCCGATGACGGTGGACGTCAGCTACAGCGGGCAGCCGCAACTGATCCCCGGCGGCACGTCGGGGCTGGACGACGGCGGCTGGTACCGAACGTCCTCCGGCGGCGCCGTGGCGATCGGAGAGCCGTTCGCGGCGTCGGCCTGGTACCCGGTCAACGAGCACCCGGCCGACCCGGCCGCCTTCTCGGTCACCGCCACCGTGCCGCAGGGTTGGCAGGTGATCTCCAACGGCATCCGCGACACCGACGGCCTGGCGGACCCGGGCGCGGGGAATTCGGTGTTCCGCTGGTCGATCAAGGAGCCGATCGCCAGTTACCTGACCACCATCTACATCGACAAGTTCACGGTGGTCACCGACGCGCTGGCCGACGGCACCCCGATCGTCTCGGCCCTCGGGCCGGACGCGCAGAACGCCAAGCAACTGGCCGAAGACACCAGGCGGGTGATCGAGGTGCTGTCCGGCTATTTCGGGCCCTACCCATTCGAGTCAGTCGGCGGCATCTTCACCGGGCAGAAGGTCGGATTCGCGCTGGAAACCGCGACGCGCCCGGTCTACGGGGACTTCGCTGATCTCGATTTCGTGGTCCACGAATTGGCCCACCAGTGGTACGGCGACAAGGTCACCGTCGAACGCTGGTCGGATATCTGCCTGAACGAGTGCTTCGCCTCCTACGCGTCCTGGCTGTGGAAGGAGAAGGTCGACGGCACCAACCTGGACGACTACTGGAAGCAGCAGATGGCCCCCGTCGTCGACGACGACAGTTTCTGGAAATCACCGTTGGTGGACATGGGCGCGGGCGAAGAATTCACCCGCGTGTACGACCGCGGTCCGCTGGCCCTGCACGCGCTGCGCAAGGAAATGGGCGACGACGCCTTCTTCACCATGCTCAAGGGTTGGCCGACCGACTTCGGCGGCAAGAACGCCACCTTTGACGACTTCGAGACCTACGCGTCCGCGGCGGCCGGAAAAGATCTCAAGCCGTTCATCGACGCATGGTTCCGCGGCACGACGGTGCCGGCGCAGGAATTCCGGTACCCGGGCGGATTGGGAAACTGACGGCGTTCCGTGCTTGCGGTTCCCATTCGACCGCCAGAGGTTCTGCGGATCGATTCGAAGTCACACCCGTGGGTTGACCGCAGGATAGCGCGGGCTCGTTGTGCTGCAACGATTCCGTCACGGAGTAGATGGAAATGATGTAACTGACCGCATATCGTCGCGACGCCACCACCGCTCGGCGGCACAACGGGTCCCGTGCAGGTATGTGACATAGACTCAGGCATATTGCAAGGCGGGGCATTGATGCGAGGGAGAATCACGTGACAAAAGATCGCGCAGGCACGCAAGATCCCGACGAGCTGGGCGGTCCGCAGCCGGGCGACGAGCTGGGCGGCTCCCGGCCCGGGGACGAACTGGGCGGCTCCCGGCCCGGCGACGAACTGGGCGGCTCCCGGCCCGGCGACGAACTGGGCGGCTCCCGGCCCGGGGACGAACTGAGCGGCGCCTAGCCAGGGACGAGCATCCGACCGGCTGAACGGCGCTCATCCGGGGATGAGGGCCAAACTCGCAGCTCGCCGGTGCTGTCTGCTGGCGCGCCCGGGCGGCGGTGGTGACCGCGGGGCGGTCCGGCAACCAACCGAACGCGACTGACGTAGGCGCAGGCCTGCGACTGCGGTGCCGTCGCGGGTCCTTGCCGGGGCCGGCGCGGACCGGTCATCCACCAGCGACGCAGCGTGCCGGCCGGCGTTCTCGTCTGTCTCACGTGCGGACCCGCTGGGCATCGGGAATCGACGCCGTCCAGGCGCGTCAACCCGCGGATGCGACGACGCAGATGTCAGCTACCGACCAGCCGGGCCGCCAGGTACGACTGGACCTGATCCAGCGCAACGCGTTCCTGGGTCATCGAATCCCGGTCCCGGACGGTAACCGACTGGTCGTCGGCGGTGTCGAAGTCCACCGTCAGGCAGAACGGCGTGCCGATCTCGTCCTGACGGCGGTACCGGCGGCCGATCTGGCCGGCGTCATCGAAGTCCACGTTCCAGGACTTGCGCAGCGAAGCGGCGAGGTCGCGGGCCACCGGCGACAGGTCGGCATGCCGGGACAGCGGCAGCACCGCCGCTTTCACCGGAGCCAGTCGGGGATCGAGCCGGAGCACCGTCCGCTTGTCCACGCCGCCCTTGGTGTTCGGTGCCTCGTCCTCGGCGTAGGCCTCCAGCAGGAACGCCATCATCGGCCGGCCGACACCCGCCGCCGGTTCCACCACGTACGGCGTCCAGCGTTCGCCGCTCTCCTGATCGAAATGGGACAGGTCGACCCCGGAATGCTCGGAGTGGGTCTTGAGGTCGAAATCGGTGCGGTTGGCGATGCCTTCGAGCTCGCCCCATTCGCTGCCCTGGAAGTGGAACCGGTACTCGACGTCGACGGTCCGCTTCGAGTAATGGGAGAGCTTCTCCTTGGGATGCTCGAACTGGCGCAGGTTCTCCCGATCGATGCCCAGATCCACGTACCAGGCGGTCCGGGTGTCGATCCAGTACTGGTGCCACTCCTCGTCGGTGCCGGGCTTGACGAAGAATTCCATCTCCATCTGCTCGAACTCGCGCGTCCGGAAAATGAAGTTTCCGGGGGTGATCTCGTTGCGGAAGGACTTGCCGATCTGCGCGATCCCGAACGGCGGCTTCTTCCGGGACGACCCGGAGACATTGTTGAAATTGACGAAGATGCCCTGCGCGGTCTCCGGACGCAGGTAGTGCAGGCCGGACTCGTCCTCGACCGGACCGAGGAAGGTCTTCAGCAGACCGTTGAACTCCCTGGGCTCGGTCCACGCCCCCCGGGTGCCGCAGTTCGGGCAGGCGATGTCGGCCAGCCCGTTCGCGGGTGCGCGACCCTTCTTCTCGGTGAACTCCTCCTCCAGATGGTCCGCGCGGAACCGCCGGTGACACGAGGTGCACTCCACCAGCGGGTCCACGAACGCCGCGACGTGACCGGAGGCCACCCACACCTGCCGCGGCAGGATCACCGAGGAATCCAGGCCGACGATGTCGTCGCGGGAGCGGACCATCGCGTTCCACCACTGCCGCTTGATGTTGTCCTTGAGTTCGACGCCGAGCGGACCGTAATCCCACGCCGACTTGGTCCCGCCGTAGATCTCACCGGAGGGATAGACGAACCCCCGGCGCTTGGCGAGGGAAACGACGGCGTCGATGCGGTCGGCGGCCACGATGGATCTCCTGCAGAACAGGCCCTGCCGAGGTGTCTCGGCCGAGCGGCGTCCCCGACGGTGGATTCCGCGGGGTCAGTCAACGACCGTCGAGCCTAATGAACTCCCGGGGCGGCGCCGACCAATGCGCATGGGGCCGGTCATCGTCGCGGTTCCGGGACGATGATCTCCGGTTCGACGACGACGCCGCCGTCGGCGGCGAGCAGCACCTCGTGCACGCCGGACGTGGCCACCTCGGCCGTCGACAGCCACGGGATGACGGTCGTCCGCACCGGCATCGGGGACAGCGCCCGCCGGTAGGCGGCCGCCGTGGCGAACTCCGCGGTGAGCACCAGGTGCCCGGCGTCCTCGGTGGAACGCGCCCAACGCAGCCGCAGCGTGTCGGGTTGGGCGGCGAGCAACAGGATCGGCTCTCGGGCCCGGTCGAGCGCGGCCTGTGGGTCCATGCCGTCGTCCATCCGGAAATGTGCAACCAGCAGGAACACGTACCACCCCCTGCGCATGCCGACTCGGGCGCGGACCGAACGGGCACCGCCCCACCGACCGTAGCCGGTGCGCGGGCGCGCCGGCCACCGCCGGCAGCGCCGTGATCACGCGGGTTCAGCAGCTGTACATCTCGATGCTCGACCCGAGCGGCGTGCGGCGCACGCAGAGCCGGCTCGGGATCCGCTGCTGCAGTTCGGTGACGTGCGAAACCACGCCTACCACCCGGCCGCCCGCCCGCAACTCATCCAGGGTGCCCATCACCAGGTCAAGGGTGTCGGCGTCGAGACCGCCGAACCCCTCGTCGACGAACAGGGTGTCCAACACCCGTCCGCCGGCTTCGCTGGCCACCACGTCGGCCAGCCCAAGGGCAAGCGCCAGCGACGCGAGGAACGACTCGCCCCCGGACAGGGTCTTGGCCGGCCGCACCAACCCGGACCAGGCATCGAAGATGTCCAGGCCCAGCCCGCCGGCCTTCCCGCGCGCCTCCCGGTCGGTGGAGTGCACGAACCCGTACCGGCCGGCGGACATTCGCTGCAGCCGCTGCCCGGCGGCGTCGGCCACCTGCCGCAGCCGCGCGGCCAGCACGTAGGTGCGCAGCGACATGCCGAGCGCGTTCTGGCCCCGGCCGTGCACGACATCGGCCAGCGCACTGATCTCGGCATCGGCCGCGGCGATCGGTTCGCGCTCGCGCCAGGCCGTGAGGAGTCGACTGCAGGCCCGGCCGACCTGATCGCGGCGGTCCGCCGCGGCGTCCGAGCGGGAGCGGGCGACCTCGGCCAGCCGTGCGGACTCGTCGGCGCGGGCGCGACGACCGGCCACATCCCATTCCTCATCCGGATCGACGCCGGCCAGCGCCGGGTCCCGCAACTGGCCCTGCACGGCCGTGCGGGCGTCCTCGGCGGCGCGCATGTCGCGGGTCAGCTGGTCGATGTCCACCGACGCGGCGGCCATGGCGTCGTCCAGATCGAGGAATCCGGCCGCAGCCACCTCTCGTGCCAGCGCCGCCTGCCGCTCGACCTCCGCGGCGGACGCGGCCGCGGCGGATTCGGTGGCCGAGGCCACCGTGTCCCAGGCAGCGGCAACGGCGAGCAGGGACGAGCGCCGCGAGACCACGCTCGGGTGACCTGCCAGCGCGGCCCGCAGACGGACTTCCCGCTCTGCCACCCGCGGCTGGATGGCGGCGATCTCCGCCGTGGCGCCGGCGACCGCCTGGGCGAGTTCGTCCCGGTGCAGCGAATGCTCGAACAGCGCCTTGCTGGCGCCGTCCTGCCTGCCCAGCAACTCGTCAAGCGCGCGAGCTTCGGCGGCCAGGGCTGCATGCGCCTTCGTGGCCTGCCGGAGCAGGCCTCGCGCCGACTCGAGATCCTGTGCACCCGCCCGCTCCGTCGCCGCGCTGATCGCCGCGTCGAGCATGGTCCGCTCGGCGGTGGCCCGGTCCCGTTCCGCCGCGGCGGCTCGCTCGGCCTGCTGGGCCGCCCTGATCTGCGCCGCGGTCACCGCGTCGTCCGCCGGCGCGGCGGGCCGCGGGTGTTCGGCGGACCCACACACCGGGCACGGTGCCCCCGTTCCCAAGCGGGATGCGAGTTCGCCGGCCATCCCGGCGATGCGGCGCTCGACGAGCGATTGCCGTTCGTCGACGGCGCGTTGGTGGCCGTCGACGGCTGCGGTCACCCGGACGATCGCCTCCCGCTGCTGGGTCAGCAGGTCCGGTAACGACTCGGCGGCCTGCAGCACCTGCTTGGCGGCAGGGACCGCGGCGGCGGCGGACGGGAGCCGGTCCCTGGCCGACCTGGCACGGTTCACCCGCTCGGCGAGCTCGTTGATCAGTGCCGGCAGCGCGGCCAACCGTTGTTCGACGTCGACCGCGTCGACCTCGGCCTGGTGGTGCCGCCGTCGCGCGGCCGCCAGCGC
>Ga0302299_10002171_pt1 | contig 11947 bp, 8 predicted proteins | sample III_Fen_N3_4_FD_198795 | JGI IMG/M metagenome (GOLD analysis project Ga0302299, IMG submission 198795) | Peat permafrost microbial communities from Stordalen Mire near Abisko, Sweden - III_Fen_N3_4 | ecosystem: Environmental > Terrestrial > Soil > Wetlands > Permafrost | place: Sweden: Abisko...
GTTGGGGTTCGTCGGACCGCGGGCCGCCCCGGTCGACGTGCCGGACCCGAGGTGCGCGGCGTTCGAGCCGCCCCCGCCGAGCGCGCCGCTTCCCTGGCCTTGCCCCTGCCCCTGGCCCTGGCCCTGGCCCTGGCCCTGCCCCTGGCCCTGGCCCTGGCCCTGGCCTTGACCCTGACCCTGGCCTTGACCCTGGCCCTGCCCCTGGCCGGTGCGGGCGGACGCGCCGGGTTGTCCGCTGCCCTGACCTGCCCCGGACGAAGCGCCGGGCGATCCGCCGGGTTGTCCGCTGCCCTGACCTGGCCCGGACGAAGCGCCCGGAGATCCACCCTGCCCCTGCTGCCCCTGCCCTTGCTGGCCCTGACCCTGCTGGCCTGCCTGGTTGCCCTGCTGGCCTCCGGCGTTCGCGAGCTCACGCCGCGCGTCCTGGAGCTTCGAGGCCGCGGATGCCATGTCGCGATTAACCTGCACCCGCGTGCCCGCGGCGTCCAGCGCCTCGCCCAGGCGGTTGAGAGCCGCCTTGGCGCCAGCGGTGTCGCCCTGGGCCAGGCTCGAGGCTGCGTCCTTAAGTGCCTGCCCAGCGGCCCCGTCCGCCTGGCTTGCGGCGCCCTGCATGGCGGCGAGCTCCTTCGCGAGCGCGTCGCGCTCGGCCTGCGTCATCGTGGCGACGTCATCGCCGAGCTTGGTGAGGTCGCGGTGAGCCTCCTTGGGCTCGCCGTTCGGGTTCGCCTGCCGGTTGCCCGTGGCCGTGCGTGACAGTGACCGGGAGAGCGCCGTGAGCGATGCTGCCCTCTGCTCGTTGCCCGCGTCCAGCTGGGCGCGGACGTTGTCCTCGACGGCACCGAGCTTCGCGAGGTTCAGGTCCAGCTCGCCGGGGTTCGTCCGGAGACGCTCGGCCAGCTGGCGGAGCTCCGCGGCCAGCTGGGTGCGCGGGTCGTTGGCATCGGCGCCCTTGGCCGCCAGGTCCTTCGACACCTGGTCGATGCGCTGGGCCTGGCGCTCGGCCTCGGCGCGGACCTGGCGCTGCTGCGCGATGACCAAGTCCTGCGGGTTGGGCAGGAGGAGGGCCGGCACCACCAGCACGGCCGCGACCAGTGCGGTCAGCGCCGGTCGCCGGGCGAAACGGGGCCGGAACAGCCCGGGATCCATGGCGCTCAGCCGCGAGAGCGCGTCGCGGCGCTGGCGGCGGACGAAGCGGGCCTCGGCGTCATGGAGGTCGAAACCGGCACCGACCGCGATGGTCTCGTCCTCGCCGGCCGGGGCGGGCTCGGCCGAGGCCGGCATCGACGCCGCGAATGCGAGCGCAGAGGCGATGGCATCGCCCGCCCCGCCCTCGGCGTCCACGGCAAGGGCGGTCTCACCGATGGTCGGCCGCGCGCGGACCACGAGCACGAGCAGGACCAGCAGCCCGAGGCCCGGCAGCGCGACCGCGACGAACGGCGCGTACTCCAGGGGGAACAGCCGCTGCAGGATCGCGAGGACCAGCTCCGCCACGGCCACCACGGCCACGACGGACCACGCGCGCCGCACCGCCCGGCGAAGCCAGAGGCGCCGGCGATGGGCGGCGAGGCCTCGGCGGATCGCCGAGAGCGCCGGGTCCAGCGTGACGCCGAGCGACGCGGGATCGTCGGGGACGATCGGCCCCGGGATCCCGGCTCCGGACTGACGGCGCGGCAGGCGCGGCATCGGAAGGCGCGGCATCACGCGTCTCCCCCGGCGCGCCGCCGCCGCGGACGCGGCAGGCCGATCCGCCAGCGCCGGGTCGGCGCGACGAGCTGGACCGACAGGACGATCAGGACGATCGAGAGCACGCCCATCGCGGCCAGGCTGCGCGGCCAGTAGGAGTCCCGGGCGATGCCGAACTGCTGGTCCACCGTGACCCCGTTGGTCACGCCGCTGACAACCTGGCACGAGGCGCCGAAGCCCGTGTCCGTGCCGCAGATCACATCCACCTGGGCCACGAAGGGGTTGAGCCACATCAGGGCCTCGGCCGGTCGGTGAGTCAGACCGTCGATCGGGCCCGCGTCGCGGGTGGGCTGGTCGGGCAGGACGCCGCTGCTGCCGGTCATCGCGACCCAGAACACGAAGATGAACGTGGTGCCGGCGGTGAGCGCGATCACGGTCACGAGGTTGATGACCGTCGCGGCCTGGGTACGCTTCACCAGCGCCGAGACGAACAGGCCGATGGAGCCGTAGGCGAGCGCCGTCACCACCAGCACGAGGTAGCCCTTGATCATGTCGTCGGGGCCGACGCCGCCGAACGTGAACACGAGCGCGGTCACCGGGATCGATGCGAGGAGCAGGAGGAACACCCAGCTGAGCGCCGACAGGAGCTTGCCCAGGACGATCGCCAGCGAGGAGATCGGCGTGGTCGTGAGCAGGTCCAGCGTCTGCTTCTCGCGCTCCAGGCTGATGGCCCCGGCGGTGGACGCCGGAGCGAGCACCAGGACGATGAGGGTGAGCAGCGCGAGCAGCGCAGTGAACATCTGCCGCCCGATGTCGGCGGAGGCGGAGAAGGAGCCACCAAACCCGCTCGAGATCGTGCGCTCCGCGAGCCCTTCGACCATCCACGCGAATCCGGCGACGAGCAGCAGGTGGATCGTGAGCACCACGAAGGCCCGCCTGCCGCGCATCCGGCCACGGAGCTCCTTGACGCCAACGGCGGCGATGCCGGTGCCGACGTCGCGGAGGGAGCGCAGGCGGCGCGACCCGGTGAACGTGGTCATGCGGGGACCTCCGCCGCGACCGGGTGGGGCGCCGTGACCGGGTCGGGCGCCGTGACCTGCAGGAAGAGCTCCTCCAGGTCGCTCGCGGCACGTGAGAAGGTGGCGACCCGCAGGCCCGCTCCCACCGCCGTCGCCAGCAGCTGCGCCGAGCCGTCGTCGTCGCCGTGGAAGCCGATCTCCACCTGGCCGTCCTCGAGCAGGTCCGCGGTCACGACGTCCGGCTGGACGGCGAACCAGGCCCGCGCGGCCTCGTGGGCCTCGTGCTCGCCCAGGACGCGGATGCGGAACACGGCCCCCACCCGGAGCCGGCGCTCGATGTCGGCAACGCGCCCGTGCGCCAGCACCTGACCGCGGTCGATGATCGCCACGGAGGTGCACAGCTCCTCGAGCTCGGGGAGGATGTGGGACGACACGAGGATGGTCTTGCCGAGGGACCGGAGCTCGCGCAGGAGCTCGCGCAGCTCGACCCGGGCACGCGGGTCCAGGCCGGAGGCCGGCTCGTCGAGGAGGAGCACCGCAGGATCGTGGACCAGCGCGTGGGCGAGGCAGAGGCGCTGCTGCATGCCGCGCGAGAGCCCCTGGACGTAGGTGTCGCGCTTCGGACCCAGGTCCACCAGCTCGAGGAGGTCGCCGATCATGCGCCGGCGCCGCTCGGCGTTGATGCCGTAGCAGCGCGCGAAGAAGTCCAGGTACTCCCACACCTTCATGTCGTCGTAGACTCCGAACGAGTCCGGCATGAACCCGAGGACGCGGCGCACGTCGTTGGGGTTCCTCCGCACGGAGGCGCCGGCGATCTCCGCGTCGCCGCTGTCGGGGACGAGCAGCGTGGCGAGGATGCGCAGGGTCGTGGTCTTGCCGGCGCCGTTCGGGCCGACGAGGCCGAAGATCTCGCCCTCCGCGACGTCGAGGTCCAGGCCGCCGACGGCGAGCGTCCGGTCATAGCGCTTGACGAGTCCCGTGGCCCGGACGATCCCGGTCACCGGACGGTCCCCGAGAGCACGACGGGGAACTGGAACCCGATGCCGTCCTGGCGCTGGTTGACGAACTTGACCTGCAGCTCGCCGCTGGTCGGATCGACCCATCGCCCCGCGTCCGGGAGCTGGTAGGCGACGCCCTGCCTGAGATGCTCGAACTGGACCCAGCTGCCAGTCCGCACATCGAGGACCTCGATCTCGGGCAGTCCGTCCGAGGCCACGGTGCAGCCGGGCGTGGCCGGGTCGCAGCGGACTGACTCCCTGAGGGCGACCGGCTTGCCGGCGGGCATCGACAGGTCGCCGCCGAACCCCATCGCAACCACCACCGACGTGGCGTCGAAGGTGCCCTCGAAGGGGATCGGCCGGTAGCCGATGCGGACGTCGCCGGTCCCGAAGCTGATCGTCCACGGGTCCTTCGAGAAGAAGTTCGCGTTGACCTCCACGACACTGCTGCGGAGCAGGTCGTTGCGGAACACGGCGGCCCCCTTGACGGCGAGGGGAAGCGGCACCTGGTACAGGATGTTCGCCTCGCGGCGGACGTGCTCGCCCACGATCTCCATCGGGACGACGGGATCCGAGCCCCACGCCAGGAACATCGCCGAGTCGCCCGCGAGCGAGAACTGGGCGCCGGTCATCGGGTCGATGGAGAGCTGGTCGATCACGGAGCGGCGGACGATCTTGCGCTGGTCCTCCTCGGACATCGACATGCCGTTCCAATTCATCTGGCCCACGACCTTGTCCGATAGCGAGGTCTGGTTGACCAGGTTGTCCGTCACCGCGAGGTTGACCTCGGCCGTCTCGCCCGCGGCGAGATCCTTGAGCTGGACGGCCGACGAGCCCAGCACGATGGCGGGCGCGAGGAGCGTCCGGTCCGAGCGGTTGGTGATGGTGCCCAGGATCCGGCCGTCCTCGAGCCGGAGGTCACCCTCGACCACGGGTCCCGTGGCGCTGGCCTCCGCGCGCACCGTGCGCAGCGACCCGAAGCCGACGGCCAGGTCGCGGATCCGCGAGGGATCGCCCTGGAGGACGTCGAGGGCCGCGGTCGTGCCGGTGCTGGACATGTCCCCGTTCATCGGCGTGGCCAGGAGCGCGTCGCCGGGGACGCGGACCTGGAACGTGGCCCGGGCCGGGCTGAAGATGCCGAGGTACGACTGCACGGTCGCCTGGTCCGTGCCCGGGGCGCCGTGGACGATCGCCACCTCATGGACGATCACCTCCGACCCACGGAGCAGCGCCCCGATCCCGAACGCACCGACCGTGAACACCGCGATCAGCGCCGGCACCGTCACCCATGCCCACTCGCGCCGGTCGAGGCGGCGGAGCACGAGGTAGTTGACCGGGCCGACGAGCAGGATGTAGCCGAACAGCAGGACGAGCAGGCCGCCGATGGGCGGCAGGGCGAGACTCGGGAGGTTCGAGACCGCCGAGACGATGTTGGAGTCGTCCGTGAGCGAGACGATGCCCCCCGATCGGGCGGGAAGCAGCCGTCGCCACATGGGCGTGTCGATCGTGTCGCCCTGGGCGATCCACGACGTGGTCGGGTCGAAGCCCAGCAGCGTGACCGAGCCCGCGCCGTAGCGCCGGTCGGCGGCGACCACCCGGTCACCGGACGTGGCAAGGGTCCTGCCCGAGAGGAGCTCGCCGGCGTACGCAGTCAGCGTGGTGGCACCCGTGGGGATGGTCCCCAGCACGGACCGGAGGACCGCCGGGTCGATGTCGAGGGTGCTGCTCGGGCGGTAGGGAAGCAGGTCGTCGGGGAAGCCGGTCAGGGCGTCCGCGCCGGCCGTGCCGCCGATGATCACAAGGCGTCCGCCGCCGGCCACCCACGTGCGCAGGGCCGCGAGCTGGGCAGGTGTCAGCTGGGACGCATCGACGTCCTGCCAGATCAGGCGGTCCATGCCCGCCCAGGCCTGGATCCGCTCGGGGAGGTCTCCGGGGGAGAGGGGGACGATCGTCGGCGCGGTGCCGTTCTGGTTCGGCAGCAGGTCCAGCTGGCCCACGATCTTGGCCGGGTTCTCGGATACGACCCCGACCACCAGCTGCAGCTGGTCGTGGAGGGCGATCGCCACCTTGGCCTCGGCCACGACGGTGGTCCCGTTCACCAGCTGGACAGTCATGTTGCCGCCGAAGCTCGGGGGCTGTGCATACAGGATGAACCGCTTGCGAGAGCCGGTGGCCAGCTCCACCGGCGTGCCGAACCGCGTCCGTGAGTCCACGCCGCCGCTGATCCGCAGCTCGCCCGTCACCGTCGGGCCGGCGTTCTCCACGTCCACGGCGACCGCGAACCAGGAGCCGGCGCGGACGTGACCCTGGAGGAGCGCCCGGGCGGTCATGGTGAAGGCGTCGGCGGCGGCGACCGGCACCGCGGGCAACACCGCGAACAGCGCGAACAGCACCGCCGCGGTGGCAGACAGGACACGAGCGGGCCTGGTGGTGTGGGGCAGCGGCACTCGGGCTCCTCGGCCACGTGCAGGGGGAAGGTCGGAGCATCGACGCGCGGACGGCCCGAAAAGTTGCACGGCGTGCGTCCCCGTGGATCGCGGCAGGTGCGGGACCTCCTCGTGGTGGCCGTTCGACCGCGCCTATCGTACGATGCAGGCGCCCCGGGACCGATTCGCGTCGACCCGCGTCCACCACCGTCGAGACGATGGGGCCGCGCCCGGATCTCGTGATCCAGAGGAACCCGTGCCCGAAATCAGACCCTTCCGTGCGCTCCGGTACGACCCCGAGGTCGCCGGGGACCCGGCGGCGCTCGTCGCTCCGCCCTACGACGTCATCGACCCGGACCTGCACCGGGAGCTGCTGGCGCGCCATCCGCGCAACGTCGTGCGGCTGGACCTGCCGCAGGCCGTGACCGGGGAGGACCCCGACGAGCGTTACCGGCGGGTGGCGCGGACGCTCGCCGCCTGGCGCCAGGACGGGACGCTGCGCAAGGATCCCAGGCCCTCGGTCTACGTCTACGAACAGGCCTACCGGGTGCCGGGCACCACGGTGGACCGGACCCAGCGCGGCTTCTTCGCCCGACTCCTCATCGAGCCGTTCGGTCCGGGGAGCGGGGTGCTGCCGCACGAGAAGACCATGTCGGGACCCAAGGAGGATCGCTACCGGCTCCTGCGGGCCGCGGGCATCAACACTTCGCCCGTCGTGGTGCTGTTCGAGGATCCGGACCGGACGGCTGCGTCCCTGATTGCGGTGGCCTCGGGCCGGACCCCGATCCTGGACGTCATGGACGACGACGGCGTGCGCCACCGGGTGTGGGCCGTGCCCGACGACGGGGAGGATGGCGCGGCCGCGCGCCTGTGCGCGGTCGCGGGCGCGGGGCCGGTCTTCATCGCCGACGGTCACCACCGGTACGAGACCGCCGTCCGCTACCGGGACGAGCGGCGCTCGAACCACACCGGCGAGCTGGACCCCTCGTACGACTTCCTGCTGGCCCTGTTCGTGGACGCCGCCGAGGCGCTGACGGTGCTGCCGACGCACCGCGTCGTGCGCGGCCTGGGGGAGTCCGGCCTGGCGCGCCTGAACGATCGCGTGCCCAGGCTGTTCGACGCGACGGCGTCCACGATGGACGCTCTCGTCGAGCGCTTCGGGGCGGCCGGAGGCCTGGACGGCGGCGACGGTCGGTTCGGGCTGCTGACACGGGAGGGGTGCTGGCTCCTCGACGCGAACCGGGCGGCATTCGCAGGGCTCGGGAGCGGAGGTGACGCGGTGCGTGTGCTCGATGTCTCGCTGCTGGGGACCGCGCTCGACGTGCTGCTCGGCATCGACGCCTCCGCGGTTGCAGGAGGCCAGCGCGTCGCCTACGTGAAGTCGGCCGCCGAGGCCGCGGAGATGGTTGCGGCCGGCATCGACGGCGCGGACGCTGCGTTCCTGCTCGAGCCGACACCGGTGGCGTCGATCCTGGCCGTGGCCCGGGACGGCGACGTCATGCCCCAGAAGTCGACCTACTTCTACCCCAAGGCCCTCACCGGGCTCGTTCTCAACCCCCACGAGTGGTAGGCGGATCCTCGAAGCCATGACCGACGTCTCCTCCTCCGACCGCCTCCTCGCCCGCGCCGGTTCCGGCGGCAGGCCCGTCCGCAAGGACGAGATCGAGCTCGCGGAGCGGGGCCTCTACGTCGAATCGTGGCTGCCCGAGCGACGGTCGCGCCGGAAGCCGCTCCTGTTCGTCCACGGCGAGCTCGGGGGCTCCTGGGTCTGGGAGCGCTACCTGCACCACTTCGCGGGCCGCGGCTGGGAGGGGCATGCCCTCAACCTGCGCAACCACTACTGGTCCCAGACGGCGGACCCGGCCACCCTCGACATCGAGTCGTACACGGAGGATGTCATCGCGGCCCTGGAGCGGCTCGGACCCACGACCGTGGCCATCGGCCACGGTCTCGGCGGCCTCCTGGTCCTCAAGGCCATCGAGCGCGCTCCGGTGTCCGCCTACGCGCTGATCGCGCCCGAACCGCCGAAGGAGCTGCGTGAGCCCGCGCGCCCGCACGTGGTCCGTGACGTCCCGGACGCCTATGGCCGGTCCGAGCTCGGGTGGGAGACCCTGCCCGAGAAGCTGATCCGCGAGCACCGCGATCTCTCGCTGGCGGACGTCCTCCGGATCCAGCACATGCTGGGCCAGAAGGCCTTCGAGTCCGGTCGAGCGCGGCGGCAGGTGCTCGCCGGCGTGCCCGTGGACAGGTCCGCGCTGCCGGACGTGCCGCGCCTGGCGATCGGGGCGGGCCTCGACGTCTATGTGCCGGAGCCGGAGGTGGAGCGCCTCGCGGAGTGGCTCGGTGCCGCCTACGAGCCGTTCGGCGCGCACTCCCACTTCGGGCTGGTCCTGGGTGAGCAGAGCTACCTCCAGGTGGCGGAGACGCTGCGGGCATTCCTGGAGACGAACCGCCTCTGAACGGGTCCGTCCACGCGCCATCGGGGACTCCCGCCGGTTGCGGGCTCGGCGGGGCCCCTGCTATCCTGCCGCCCGGTCGGTCGCTCGACCACCTCAGCGCCGCATTCGTCTAGAGGCCCAGGACACCGCCCTCTCAAGGCGGAGACCACCGGTTCGAATCCGGTATGCGGTACCAGAGATTCGCCCGACGCCCCCGGCCGCGCCCCGGGGGCGTTCTTCGTACCCGGCCCGGCCGCGCCCATCCCGGCGGATGACCTAGACTCGGCTGGTCCCACGTCACAATCCGCTGGTGAGCCCATGCCGTCGACACCCGAACGCCGTCTCGTGATCCTCGCCGAGAGCAACTTCGGCTACCACCACGGCAAGACCGCCATGGGCGTCATCCGCTTCGGACAGGACAAGGTCGTCGCGGTCATCGATTCCACGCAGGCCGGCCGCAACGTCCGCGAGTGGCTCGGCGACTCGGGCCGCTTCGACGTGCCGATCGTCGCGTCGCTCAACGACGCGCTGGGCTTCATCCCGCGCGCGAACGCGCTGCTGGTCGGCATCGCACCGACGGGGGGACGGCTTCCCGACGAGTGGCGCCAGGTCATCCTGGGCGGGATCCGGTCGGGCCTCGACATCCTCTCCGGCCTGCACACATTTCTCGGCGACGACCCGGAGTTCGCGGCGGCGGCCCGCTCGGCCGGCGTGCGGATCATTGACTACCGGCGGCCGCCCGAGCGGATGGAGACGTCCGTCGGGCGGCGCCACGAGCCGGGCAAGCGCGTGATCCTCACCGTGGGCACGGATTGCGCCATCGGGAAGATGTCGGTCGCGCTCGAGCTGCGGCGCAGCGCGCAGACACAGGGCCGGTCCGCCTCGTTCGTGCCCACCGGCCAGACGGGGATGATGATCGAGGGCTGGGGCACCGCGGTTGATCGCGTGATCTCGGACTTCGTCCAGGGCACGTGCGAGTGGATGAGCGAGGAGGGCGAACGGCGGGGAGACTGGGTCATCGTGGAGGGGCAGGGGTCGCTCGACCATCCCGCCTACTCATCCGTGACCCTCGGGCTGATCCACGGGTTCACGCCCCATGCGATGGTCCTCGTGCACATGCCGGGCCTGGCCGATCACGACTTCGACCACCTGCCGGACCGGACCTTCCCGATCAAGCCGCTGCCAGACTTCATCCGCGTCCACGAGGAGGTCGCCGGGCTGGTCGCGCCATCGAAGGTGGTCGCCGTCGCGCTCAACACGTCGCGTATTCCCGACGAGGCCGAGGCGCGGGCAGTCATCGCCGCCACCGAGGCCGAGACGGGGATCCCGTGCGACGACCCGGTCCGCTTCGGCGGCGAGGCGCTGTGGGGACGCATCGAGGCGGTTGTCGAGGAGCTGCCCTGGGTCGCGTCCGCCACGGGCGAGGAGATGCCGGCATGACGTTCTCGATTCGTCTGCGCACGCTGGACCTGGCGCTGCGGGACCCGTTCGTGATCGCCCGCGCGACCCACGGCGAGGGCGGGAGGATCATCACCGTCATCGCAGAGCTGCGCGACGACGCGGACGGTCCCGGCGGCCTGGTGGGACTGGGCGAGGGGTATCCGGACCCCTACTACGGGGAGACCCCGGCGACGATGGCAGCCGTGGTCCCGCTGCTGCTCGAGGCGCTGGAGCCACTTGCCCCGGCGCTCCGCGGCACCGCGGACGACGCGCGGGCCGCCCTGGAGGCGGCCGAGGGGCTGATGACCGCCGCCATCGGCAACCATGGCGGGGCCAAGTGCGCGGTGGACATCGCGCTCCACGACCTCGTCGGGAAGCGGCTCGGGCTGCCGATCCGCGAGCTGCTCGGGATCGACGCACCGATCCCGCCGACGGACTTCACGCTGGGGATCGATAGACCGTCCGTGGTAGCGGAGCGCGCCGTCCGCGCGGCCGACTTCCCCGCCCTCAAGATCAAGGTCGGCGGGACGGCCGACCTCGCGACGCTCGAGGCGGTCCGCGCCGTCTTCGGCGGCCCGATCCGCGTCGACGCGAACACGGGGTGGACGCCCGAGGGCGCGCTCGCCCTGCTGCCGGAGCTCGAGCGCCTCGGCGTGGAGCTGATCGAGCAGCCCTTCCCGGCCGGTCGGCTGGACCAGCTGCGGCAGCTCCAGGCGCACTCGTCGCTGCCCATCGTGGCGGACGAGAGCGCGGTCTTCATCGACGACCTGGACGCCCTCGTCGGCGTGGTGGACGGGATCAACGTCAAGCTCGCCAAGTGCGGCGGGATCGGCCCCGCCCGGCGGATGCTGGAGCGGGCGCGTGCCCTCGGCTTCCGGACCTTCATCGGCTGCATGGAGGAGACGTCCATCGGGATCGCCGCCTCCGCCGCGGTGGCGCCGCTCGCAGAGTGGCTGGACCTCGACGGCTGCCTCCTCCTGGCCGACGACCCCGTCACTGGCCTGGAGCTGGACGCGGGCAAGCACTGGCGGCTGCCCGAGCGGCCCGGCCTGGGCCTGGAGATCCGCCCCGGGGTCTTCTAGCGGATCCGGCCGCCAGTGGATCAGGCCGCCAGCGGTCCCGGCCGCACCCCGATCCACAGGTTTGCCCCGTCGGACCGGGACTGTCCACCTATGACTTGCGGGTGTGGACAAGTCGGTGGGGAACATCGTGGAGAAGCCCCTACCGGCTCGGGCGCCATCGGCGGTAGCATGCGGGTGTCACCGGAGCCCGGGGGTTCCCCCCGAGAGAGAGCGGCCCCGGCGATGACGCTGACCGTTGCGCCGGGGGTCGGGCACATCCCGCCCCACCACCGGCCGTTCCACCGTGCCCGAGGGAGAGGAGGATCCGTATCGATGCTGCCCGCCGGTCCCACTTGTGCGTCCACGCCCGAGGCGGAGGCCTTCGTGCGGTTCTGCTACCAGCGCCGCCGCGTCGGCTGGCCGGAGCTGTATGACGAGATGTGCGCGGTCGCCACGCGCGGGGCATTCCGGGGCATGGGCCACGAGGCCCTGGCAGACATCGGCGTCGGGTTCAGCCTCTTCGAGACGCCTCGCCTGGCCGCGCTTGTCGCCCGGATTGTGAGCGAGGAACAGGCGGCGCGGCGTGCCGCCCGCATCGTGGCCCTGGAAGCCGCCCAGGCAAGCGATGCATCCGAGGCTCGCGTGGCGACCACTGCGACCACTGCGGCCTGACGCGGCCTCAGGCCCGGATGCGCCGCCGGGCCATCTCGCCCTCGATCTGGCGCTCGGCCTCGACGTAGCGGTCGATCTGCTCGCGGAGCTGGTTCGCCTCGGGCGTGTAGAGGTGGACCTGCTGCTGGAGGATGTACGACAGCCGCCGGCTGGTCATCCGGACGTGGTCCAGGTTCTTCATGAGGACCAGCGGGTCCATCGAGGCCAGGT